>WNFZ01014827.1_pt1 | contig 12292 bp, 11 predicted proteins | sample 5400081 | NCBI WGS metagenome assembly WNFZ01 (sample SAMN13153365, study PRJNA577476) | soil metagenome | isolation source: 80 cm soil or saprolite under grassland replicate 1 | place: USA:California | collected 2016-06-15
GAATTCATTTTCATAGCGTTTCAGATTATAACGGTCTGATTTAGTGCTGTATAATCACGTCATGCAGTGGATTGATACAACCATTGGCAAGGTCCGTATTGACAAACAACTGGCCCAGGGAGGCATGGCAGAGGTCTATTTAGGCACGCATCTCACGCTAGACCGTCCTGTTGCGATTAAGGTTATGCACAGCTATGTGGAAGCCGAAGACGAAATGAAGTCGCGCTTTCAACGCGAAGCCAAGGTAGTGGCAGGGTTGCGCCACCCGAACATCGTTCAAATTTATGATTTCGATACAGCGGATGGACATCCCTATATCGTGATGGAATATATCCGCGGACCTTCGCTGGCGTCATACCTGAAGAACTTGCATGAACGAAACGAGCGAATGCAGCCCCAGCACGTCGCGCGTCTCATCAGCAAAATTGCCAGTGCGCTCGATTACGCACACGAGCAGGGAGTCATTCACCGCGATATCAAGCCTGGCAATATTCTCCTGCATGCAAAAGCAGGTGAATCGCGCTCCATGTTCACCGATCAGATTGATCCCATCATTACCGATTTTGGGCTGGTTCGTATTATGCATGCCACGACGCAGACTGCATCTGGTTTGGTCAGCGGCACACCTGCTTATATTTCTCCAGAACAGGCCCAAGGGTTCAAGGTCGATCACCGCACAGATATTTATTCCCTGGGTGTCATCCTGTAGCGCCGCCGCCCATTCCCGATCTGCAGCCCAGCATCCAAAAGGTCATTGACCGCGCCTTAGCGAAGAATCCAGACGAGCGCTATCCAACCAGTCGTGAAATGGCTGTGGATTATATGCAGGCGATCGGATTTATCGCGGGAGCATCGACTCTGCAATTCACACCTCCTTCCACACCTATTAGCACAGGTCAAGTTGACCCGATACCTATGACAACTGCCGAAGAGGGAGTCCAAGTCTCGACGCCCGCGCCGCGACGCATGAGCTTAGTCCCACTTGTTGGCGTTGGATTTCTTGTCCTCGCACTTGCAGGATTTGGCTTATCACGACTTTTCGCAGCCCCACCTGTCAAAGAGATTCCGACACCAACGCAATATTCTACAAGTGTTATGGAAATGCCCGGAGAGATCTACGATTCGACTGCGCTTCCAGCAGCAGAGGCTGTTGCGCCCGTTGGTGTTCTACGCTTTCAGGATGGGACTGCACCTGCCGATCAAGTTACACTCAGCACATCTGGCATGCCTTTGCCACCTGCAGGAAGCCAGTATCAAGCCTGGCTCATCAAAGATGACGCGGAACAGCGTGTCTCGCTGGGGACCATCGCTTTTGATTCTGAGGGAAATGGCTCACTCGCCTTTGTTGATCCTCAGGGACGAAATCTGCTTGGCATGTATCAAGGACTTGAGATCACGATTGAGCCGAACCCTGATAATAATCCGAATCCATCGAACAATATAGCTTACACAGTACATCTACCCCCGAATGGATTTATGCATGTCCGCCATCTACTTTACTCGTTCACGGATACACCGAATCAAATTGGTTTCGTGCGTGGTTTGATGACCGATACGGCTCTGATCGAAACCATTGGCCAGGAAATGCTTGCCGCGTATCAAGCAGGCGATGAGGCAAAAGTCCGCTCGCAAGCGGAAGGAATGCTAAATATTATTGTTGGACAACAAAGTGAGAACTACAAAGATTGGGATGAGAATGGAACCATCAACGATCCCGGCGATGGATTTGGTTTACTGTTAAATGGAGATGCTGAAGGCTACATCCAAGGAACGTATTCTCACGCAGATTTGTCAGTAACAGCATCTGACGCCACACAGAATATGAAAGTTCACGGTGAGCATGTCAAAATCGCCGCAACCAACGTCGGCGGCTGGACGACTACATTGCGTGACCAATTGATTCTGATTCTCCAGACTCCCTTCGGTCCAGAAATGGAAGGGATGATTCGCAATGCCGTCGCTCTGGCCAACCAGATCGAGAATGGATTCGATGTGAATGGAAACGAAAACGTCGAACCCATCCCCGGCGAAGGCGGAGCAAAGACGGCTTATGACCACGCTTATTACATGGCAGACATGCTCATTCCCGCGGCGTCGAACGCAACGCCAGCACCGTAATTTTTTTATAGCTCATGGGGGACATGCACTATAATTTCAATATGACAATCAAACAACCCAACTCACGCATGTGTTTTATCTGCGGGCTTGAAAATCCCGTTGGCTTGCACCTGCACATCTATGAGATTGAGCCCGGCGTCGTAGAATCCACATATTTTGCGCCGGAACATTTTCAAGGCTATCCCGGCGTATTACATGGAGGGATCGTTGCCGCGATCATCGACGAGGTTTCGGGGCGCGCCCATATGGGCAGCGATCCGATGACTCCACGCTTTATGTTTACTGCAAAACTGGAAGTGAAATACCGCAAGAATGTGCCAATTGGCAAACAGTTGAAAATCGTCGGGAAGGCGGGCAAATCGAAAGCACGTTCGGCGGAGGCCTGGGCAGGAATTTATGACGCCGAAACTGATGAATTGCTCGCTGAGGGGACCACACTTCTCATGAACGTTCCAGCAGAGCAATTTGATAATTCAAGATTGAATGAGTTAGGGTGGAAGGTCTATCCTGAATAAGAACGCGTAGGGGCGACCCTTCATGGTTATTCAAAAACGCCTGATAAAAAATCAAGGCGGGTCGCCCCTACAATAAATATTCCCTGTTACTTTTTCCCATCTCCTGCAACATATTAACGGCGCACACTACAGGAGGTCCAGACTACCCTTATGGCAACTATATCCAACCCGCCTGGCGTTTCTATGGTCATTGCAGCAATGGTGATGAGTTTGAGTTTTTAGTCCAGGCGCTTCAACAGGAGTATCTGCTCCCTGAGCTATCTCAATACACGCCTCCAGGATGATCCTCACATCCAGGGACCGCCATCAAATGATGGCGGTGCTTGTTTAACTGTATAATACAGCTACTCCCCCGGAGGCATATGATCACCACCTATCATCGACCCAAAACACTAGATGAAGCCCTGACTCTTTTGACTCAACCAAACAGGATTCCGCTGGGTGGCGGCACACTCCTTTCTAAGCCGACCGCGGATTCCGTTGAAGTCGTAGACCTGCAGTCCCTTCATCTTGATTCCATTAAGAAAACTGGAAATAACCTCGAGCTTGGAGCGACCGTTACATTACAACAACTGCTCGAATCTGACCTGTGCCCAGAGGCGTTGAAACCCGCCCTGAAACTCGAAGCGCCGTTAAACATTCGCAATGCCGCCACCCTCGCCGGAACTCTTGTCACCTGCGATGGGCGCTCCACATTTACGACAACGCTCCTCGCACTCGACGCGAAACTTGAGATCAAAAGCATTGATAAATTCCAACTCATCGAAATGGAAACGGAATCCCATCCACCAAAACAAGATGTTGATACTCTTTCGATCGGGGAGTTTCTACCGCTCCGTATGGAACGAGTGACAGGTAAGCTGATCACATCGATCACGATTCCGCTCAATACAAAACTTGCCTTCGATTATGTTTCTCGTACTCCTGCCGATAAGCCAATCGTTTGTGCCGCGCTTGCCCAATGGAATTCCGGCAGAACGCGACTCGTCCTTGGTGGCTACGGCAAGAATCCCCTGTTGGCAATGGATGGCACCGAAGCGGAAGGGATTGAAACTGCGGCGCGCAACGCCTTCCACGAAGCAACCGATGAATGGGCTTCCGCAGAATACCGCATGGACGTTGCATCCACGTTGGCGAAGAGATGCTTGGCAGCTCTAGCAAAGTAATCATGACCAGCATCAAAAATTATATAAAACGCGGTCAGGAGTTGATCGGCGCCATTGTTGTATCGATTCCGATATCAATTTATTGGGTTTATTGGACATTGCATCCAAGTTACTGGTTTAACGCTGATCCTGCTGCTTTATATTTTATAGATTCATTATCCGTCTTTATTGGAAAATCCTATGTATATGTGGATCATCCTGGGACGCCCGTACAAGTAATAGGCTCTTTTTTGCTGGCGATGGCTTATCCGTTCTTTCAAAGCAAGGAAGCATTTATCCATTTTTTTTTGGTGAGGCCAAATGTATTTTTCTTCATCGCAAACTTGTTCTTGCTAACTACAAATATAGTTTGTGCTCTCGTATTTTACAAAACCGTTGCAAGAAACTTAACACAAAATCGAATAGTAGCGGCTGTAGCAATCTCCTTGCTTTTCTTCGCTATTCACCCTTATAGCTATCCGTCCCTAACGTTCTGGTCTCATAACTCCTTCAATTTCCCATTTGGAACATTGCTGCTTCTTTGGCTCTATGGGGAGATGCGCGGTTCTAAAGATATTAAACCTTTGAAACTTGTTCTGTTGGGGATTGGGGCAGGTATTCTCAGCGTTGCACAAATGTACTTCGTTGCATGGCTCATCAGCGCGATTTTCACTGTGGCAGTTTATTCGATACGGAGGAATAACAACATCAAGCAGGCGATGACTTCCGGATTGTATGTAACAGCAGGTGGGATCGTTGGCATTACGTTGATGTTAATCCCGATCCACAAGGAAATTCCGCGATTCATAGTTTGGCTAACAGGAATCATCACCCATCTTGGACTCTATGGCTCGGGGGAAAGTGGCGTTTATTCACTCAATCTAATCCCTATCAGCATAGAGTATTGGTGGTCGACCATCCGCCCGATGATGATCCTTCTCTTGTGTACATTGATTCTTCTTGGCATCTTTGCTTATTGGCACCGAAAGACAACCCAAGCGATTGAGGCAAGCGATTTTTCAATGGTCGTTGGGCTCCTATTTCATATCGGACTTGTTTTACTGCTCATGACCAAGGCCGCCTTGAAATTGCGCTATTCCCTTTCCCTGGCTGCGATTCTGCCGGTTCTGGTATTTATGCTTCTGAAACTACTTGAATCAACACCATGGAGAAGTAGCAAGATTCTAGTTCTGTTCTATGGGATCATCTTTCTAGGCGTTGTAGCATCATTAATCTCGCAAATACAACTCGCCAACCTTAGGGCCTATCAAGAACAGGACGCTCAAATTGTAAAGGTTCAAGCGATCAACAAATTGGCGAATGAAAAAAATATAAAAGAAGACGACATTGTGGTCGTTTATGCATACTCAGTTCCGTTGAAATGTGCGGGTTTGTTGCAAGCTACGAATTGGATTGGGAATTTTAAGAAAGAATTGAGTGAAATTTGTCCCAATCAATATGCGATATGGGATTCGGGGATCCAACTGAATACAGCAGTACCCGTCACAGATATTGAGGACATCAATTGGGATGTTGTGATTTGGCCAGGTAATGGAACAAATTTGCCGGAGTATCTATATTCTAAAGGAGCAATCAACATCCCTGACTCGTGGCACGTACGCAAGTCGAAGTGGTTCTTTATTCATTCTGATGTGGTAGAGTAGTAAACTTATAACTTATAAGATGAAAACACCACAATGAATAAAATTAAACCTTTCGAAAAGATTGCGTCACGTTTTCAGATCTCAAAGGAAAGCGCCAAATATTTTTTGAACCACGTTCAAAAAAGCTTCAAGACAGAAAGACCATCCCACAAATTAATTCTGGAATTTGTCGAATCGCAACAGGTCGAAATTTTGCTTACTCCGTATGAAGTCGCCAAAATGATGAACGAAAGCGGCGTGTGGGCATTTGCCCTGGGCACAGCACCTTCCGTTATTGAGGATGACGAGGATGATCTCTCAGATTGGGATGACTCACGTCCCTTGCGCAGAAAGAACTCCTAAGGGATGTCATGAGTTTTGAATGGAATCCTGTCATCGCTTGGGAATTATTCCCAGGCCTGAAAAGGTGAATCATTACAATTCCAATTCACCCCAACGCTCATACAAGCGCGATAACTCATCGTGTAATTCCTGCAAGCGATTGACTGCATTTGTAATGAGCTCGCTTTCCTGCTGATAGAAAACGGGGTCTTCCATTTTTAACGTCAACTGATGTTGCTCTGCTTCCAGAATCTCGATCTTTCTTGGCAATTCTGCCAGTTCACGTTTTTCGTTGTAGCTTAACTTGCGCGTGGCAGGTTTCCCATCGGATTTAGATTCTGCTCGAGAAACGGAATCAGCTTTCGGTTTGGCCTGCGAAGCGGAAGTTTGTTCGATCTGTTTGTGCCAGTCATCGTATCCACCCACGTATTCCTCTACATCACCACTGTTATCCAATATCAAAGTGCTGGTGACAATATTGTTCAAGAAGGCCCGATCATGGCTCACCAGCAATAAGGTCCCTTCATAATCGAGCAGGAGATCTTCGAGTACCTCGAGAGTGTCGATATCCAGGTCATTGGTCGGTTCATCGAGGATCAGCAAGTTGGCCGGCTGGGTGAATAGACGCGCCAGCAACAGACGATTGCGCTCACCACCAGAAAGTGCGCTGATTGGCGCCCGGACACGATCGCGCGTGAAAAGAAAATCTTCAAGATAACCCATGAGATTACGCGCCCGGCCATTGATCGTGATGGAATCGCGTCCCTGCCCGACATTGTCCAAAACAGATTTGCTTTCATCCAATTGCGCCCGCAGTTGATCGAAGTACGCCATCTCTACATTTATGCCATGACGGACTTCCCCCTGCGAAGGTTGAAGCTCCCCCATCAGAATCCGAAGCAAGGTAGTCTTGCCCGAACCATTTGGACCGACGATGCCAATCTTATCGCCGCGTTGAATCGTCGTGGAAAAATTATGGATGACTACTTTATCGCCGTAAGAAAAACTGACATTCTGCGCTTCGATCACCAACCTGCCCGAACGATTCTCGCTTTGGATCTGCATGCGTACTTTACCAGAGAGTTCGCGGCGCTCTCTACGCATCTCACGCAGACGTTTCAAGGCGCGCACGCGTCCTTCATTGCGGGTACGACGCGCCTCAATTCCTTTGCGAATCCACTGTTCTTCCTGGGCAAGTTTCTTATCGAAGATCGCGTTTTGCGATTGCTCAGCGGAAAGCATTTCCTCCTTGCGTTTCACGAAGGTTGGGTAATCACAATTCCAATCAAACAATTTGCCGCGATCTAATTCCACAATGCGGGTGGCGAGACGTTGCAGAAAGACCATCCAATAACAAAAGATCGGGGTTGCGAACCAATCCACGCGCCAAGTAAACACGGCGCTTTAACCCTGCCGAAAAGACTTCAAAACGTGCTTCAGGATCCAGTTCCATGCGAGAAAGGATCTTTTCCACTTCATGCTGGCGCTGCCAGCGATGTTCATCATCCAATGTGCCCGATATTGCTTCCAAACCACTTTCAACGATATCGTAGACGCGTCCGCTCAATCCCTGAGGAACCTCTTGAGGAAGATAGGCGACACGCATATTCTGCTGATAGGCGATCATTCCAGTGTGCGGCAAAATTTCGCCAGCGACCAGTTTCAGCAACGTAGACTTCCCCATCCCGTTTCGTCCCAACAAGCCTACCCATTCCCCGCTTTCAATTTGTAAATTTATATCCTCTAGCAGGCGTGGTCCACCGAAGCCGATCGACACATCCTGTAAACTAATCAACGCCATAGTACGAAAATCCTTTGGAATGAAGGTGCCATTCGAAGGCGAATTGTAGCCGATAATTGCCGAGAGGTTAGCCGAGTCCGAGGAGAGTATAATTTGATAAAGGAATGCAAATAAGATACCTATTTTATCTAGTAAGCATATCTCCATCGCTCTTGTTTTTCGGAATTATTATCCTCGCGGTTGTTACTGGCATGGCCTATACGATAACAGTACCCTTCATGGACTTTTTAATAGGTAGTTTTCCACAAAAACAATCAAGGTTTTTGTTATTATCACATTTTGCCTTACGCTCGTAATTTCATGCGGATCGTTCCTTTACCTTGTGTTTAAAGACGGCATTCCGCCATTAGATTGAATATAATGAGCAATCAAGATTTCTGGTCACTCTTGTGAACATACTCCCCTTCAACCAAATCCTGCACGGCGATTGTATTGAGATTCTCAAGGCTCTGCCTGAGAACTCGGTCGATTTGATATTCGCCGACCCACCCTATAACCTGCAACTAAGCAAGGATTTATATCGTCCAAACATGACCAAGGTCGATGCAGTGAATGATGGTTGGGACAAATTTGTTGATTTCAAAGCATATGACGCATTCACATGTGACTGGCTATCCGCAAGTCAACGCGTGTTGAAAGAGACCGGGACGATTTGGGTTATTGGGTCATATCACAATATTTATCGCGTTGGATCCATCATGCAGGATTTGGGATTTTGGATCTTAAATGACATCGTCTGGGTAAAGAGAAATCCGATGCCAAACTTTAGAGGGGTGCGCTTCACTAATGCTCATGAGACAATCATCTGGGCGCAGAAAAAGAAAGACGCGAAACATACGTTTAATCATAAAGCTATGAAAGCCTTGAACGATGATCTGCAAATGCGTTCCGATTGGGACATACCTTTGGTAACAGGCAAACAAAGAATTATGTCAAATGGGACAAAAGCACATTCCACGCAGAAACCAGAAGCGTTGTTATATCGAGTCATCATGGCGTCGTCGAATGTTGGGGACGTGGTGCTTGATCCGTTTTTGGGGAGTGGCACCACAGGCGCGGTGGCAAAGAAACTAGGACGCAACTGGATTGGCATCGAACGTGACAAGAAGTACATCAATGTCGCGCAGAAACGAATCGACGCCGCGCAGGCAGCGGAGGAAGAGGCGATCTCCGTTGAAAAACGGAAGCCAGCTCGGGTCCCGTTTGGAGCGCTGCTCGAAAACGGATTGCTACATCCGGGGCAAATCCTTTATTTTGCAAAGAACGGCATCCGAGCAAAAGTCTTATCCAATGGACACATTCGCTGCGGCAAGATCACAGGGTCAATTCATGGCGTTGCAAAAGCACTCTTGGATGACGCGCCCGCCAATGGATGGGATGTCTGGTTTTATAAAGATGAAAATGGAAAGAAGATTGTGATCGATGTCTTGAGAGACAAACTTCGTTCGAGTACGCATCTCCCTAAACGGGAGAGGAAAGGGTGAGGGTCAAATTGAATTTTTCTTTATTGATTTTTACTGTACGGAGGCAAAGTTATTGATTGAGCTCGATGGAGAATCACATTTTCAAAAGGCTCAAATGGAATACGATCAGGCACGAACAAAATATTTGGAAAGCCTGGGTTATAAAGTAATTCGATTTACAAATGATGGTGTCAGATACAACATTAATGCTGTGATTGCAAAACTATAGAAGAAGTTAAAACCAGAATTGAAGCGTTCGAGAACACTTAATTCACCCCTCATCCTAACCTTCTCCACTGATGGACGAAGGGATAAATAAACGGAGAAAATATGTCCAAAGCGTTTAACTTGATCAAAGAACAAAACATTCCTGAATTGAATTCTGTTGCAAAGTTATATGTCCACAAGCGGACAGGCGCGCGATTGCTCTCGGTCATTAACGATGACGAGAATAAAGTATTCAGCATTAACTTCCGCACGACACCTAAAGATGCAACCGGCGTGCCGCATATTCTCGAACATAGCGTATTGAATGGTTCGGAGAAATATCCTGTCAAGGAACCGTTCGTGGAATTACTCAAAGGTTCACTCGCAACATTTGTCAACGCGTTCACGTTTCCCGATAAAACGTGTTATCCCGTAGCAAGCCAGAATGTTCAAGACTTTTACAACTTGATCGATGTCTATATGGATGCCGTTCTGCATCCGCTTATTCGTGAGCAGACCTTGATGCAGGAAGGCTGGCATTATGAGATCAATGACCCAAGTGAGCCGCTCACGTATAAAGGCGTGGTTTTCAATGAGATGAAGGGCGCCTACTCTTCGCCCGATGGTGTTCTGGAAACACGCGTGATCGGGTCGTTGTTCCCCAAACACATCTACGGTGTGGACGCAGGTGGTGATCCGCGCAATATCCCTGATCTCACGTATGAGAATTTCAGAGGATTTTGGGAAACATACTACCATCCATCAAACTCATTTATCTTTTTCTATGGCAATGATGATCCTGAAAAACGTCTTAAGTTGATGGAAGGTTATCTTAAATCATATAAGAAGAAGAAAGTGAAATCGGTTGTGCCTCTTGCCAAGCCGTTCAAGCGCCCGAAGAAAGTAGAATATCCCTATGATGCAGGTGATGACAAAGAAATCGATAAGAAACATTATCTCGTTGTCAACTGGAAACTGCCTGATACATCGGACGCGGTGCTTAATTTTAGTCTGCGCATTCTCGGTCATATTTTGATCGGCACGCCCGCCTCCCCACTTAAGAAGGCGTTGCTCGATTCGGGCCTCGGCGAAGACCTGGCAGGCATCGGCATGGAAACCGAGATGCGTCATTTGATCTTCTCCACTGGACTCAAAGGCACGCGCAAGCGCCATGCCAAAAAAATCGAGAGGCTAATTTTCGATACGCTCGAATCGTTGGTTCGCGATGGCATTGATCCCGATATGGTTGCCGCGTCTATGAACACGCTGGAGTTCCGCCTGCGCGAGAATAATACAGGCTCGTTTCCGGTGGGCATTGCGTTAATGCGCCGGGTGTTGACAACATGGATTCACGATGAAGATCCGTTCAAACTGTTGGCATTCGAATCGCCGCTTTACGAGATTAGGAGCAGACTAGCGGCCGACCCACGTTATTTTGAAAATTTGATTCAGACTCACCTGCTGGATAACAATCATCGAACAGTTCTGCGTCTCACACCAGACCCGGACCTGGGTCGCCGTTTCGATGAGGATGAGAAAGCCCGGCTGGCAAAGATCCGCGAGTCGTTGAGCGAACGTCAAATTGCCGATTTGATCGAGAACACTCAAAAATTAAAGCTCCGACAAGAAGCGCCAGATTCGCCGGAAGTTCTGGAAACATTACCTTTCCTCAAACTGCAGGACCTTGAAAAGAAGAATAAGTCTATTCCAATTGATGTGCTTGCATTACAAGATACGAAAGTCCTGTACCACGACCTGTTCACAAACGGAATCGTCTATCTCGATCTCGGATTCGATCTGCACGCCTTGCCCAAAGAACTGCTGCCTCTGACGGAGGTCTTTGCACGGGCTTTGCTTGAAACGGGAACTGATAAAGAGGATTACGTCAAGTTATCCCAACGGATCGGAAAAAGCACAGGCGGGATCTCAGCCTCTGCAATCACCGTGACAACTTTCGACTCCAGAGAGAACGTGGCGAAGCTGTTCTTGCGCGGCAAAGCCACAGTCGCACAGTCCCCTGAGCTGTTGAACATCCTAAAAGATATCCTGCTCAGTGCAAATTTTGATAATAAGGAGCGGCTCAAACAGATCGTTTTAGAGGAAAAGGCAGGACTCGAGTCCTCCCTTGTGCCAAGCGGGCATATCTATGTCAATCAACGTCTGCGGGCGCAGTTTGGCGAATCAGGCTGGGCAAAAGATCAAATGAGTGGCATTGGATATTTATTCGCGCTGCGTGAGTTGGCAACTGATGTGGATAAAAAGTGGAAGTCGGTATTAAAGAAACTCGAAGCCATCCGTGAGGCGTTGATCAGTCGTAACGCCCTGTTGTGTAATGTAACTGTGGATGCTGCAAACTGGAATATTTTCAAACCCCAGTTCGACGCGTTCTTATCTGCCTTGCCAGCCCGTGAGGTGAAGCTCGCGCCATTTAGTGTTCAGGCTGAGCAAAAGAAGGAAGGGCTCACTATTCCTGCCCAGGTCAATTATGTTGGCAAAGGCGCGAACTTGTATGATCTCGGTTATGAGTATGACGGCTCTGCGGAGGTAATCGTCAATTATCTTGGTCTAACCTATTTACATGAAAAAGTGCGCGCCCAAGGAGGCGCATATGGTGTGTTCTCTGTGCTGGACAATGCATCTGGCGTATTTACGTATCTTTCGTACCGCGATCCAAATGTCGCCGCGACCATTAATAACTACGATAAAGCGGCTGCCTTCCTAAAAGGACTCGATGCCTCGCGCCTGAGCGAGAATGAATTGAGCAAAGCCATCATCGCGACAATTGGTGACCTGGATACGTATCAACTTCCCGATGCGAAGGGATACACTTCCATGCTACGTTATCTCACCAACCGCACTGACGAAATGAGACAAAAGACTCGCGACGAAGTCCTTTCGACGAACGGCGAAGATTTCATCGCCTTTGGTGAAGTGCTGGAGAAGGTCGCTCAATCGAATGCGGTCACCGTGTTGGGTTCACAAAATGCGATCGAGGCAGCCAACGCTGGTCTGGAAGTGACGAAAGTTTTGTAAGCAGGTTTCATACTCCTCACAGACT
>WNFZ01004941.1_pt1 | contig 12290 bp, 9 predicted proteins | sample 5400081 | NCBI WGS metagenome assembly WNFZ01 (sample SAMN13153365, study PRJNA577476) | soil metagenome | isolation source: 80 cm soil or saprolite under grassland replicate 1 | place: USA:California | collected 2016-06-15
TACGTGTTGCCGTTGGAATTGGTGGGACTGCTGTTGACCGCCGCGTTGATCGGCGCCGTACTCATCGCGATGCAGGAGAAGAAATGAAGCGCCAAACACCAATGCCCAAACATCAAACACCAAACACCAGAAAAACTTCAAGGTTCAAGCTCCTAGCTCCAGGCTCGTCGCCGGCGCGCTGTTTTGGAATTTGGTCCTTGGGATTTCTTTGGAGCTTGGAGTTTGGTTTTTGGAGCTTTCAAAGGCTATGACTCCGCTCGCGTGCTACCTGCTGCTCTCCGCGCTGCTCTTCAGCATCGGCCTTGCGGGCGCTCTGACGCGTCGCAACGCCATCATCGTCCTCATTGGCATCGAACTGATGCTGAATGCCGCGAACCTGAACTTCATTGCCTTCTGGCGTTACGGCGAACATCCCGAAGCACTGACCGGCGTGATGTTCGTGATTTTTTCGATCGGCGTGGCGGCGGCGGAAGCGGCCGTCGGGCTGGCGTTGATCATCGCCGTTTACCGCCACTACCGGACAACGAACCTCGATCAGGTCGTTTCGATGAAGGGATGAGGGGAATGTTCCATCAATTGCAGGCGATCACCGGCGGATTCGGCCGGGAATTACAGCTTCAGGCGCTTGCGCAAGAGTTGCTCGATGGTGCTCATTTCCGCCGCATTCAACTCGCCGGGTTTGCGCTCGAGCTTCGCTATTGGCACGGACTGAACTTGCTGAAGGTGAAACGCTCCTTCTTTGAGGAACGGCTTCGGGACCGCGTGTTCCCAAGGACTGCCGCGGAGAGACCGCGTGTGCGCCATTACGGTTATCAACGCGAGTTCGTTGTCGGCCGGCCAGTCGGTGAGGAGAAGGCACGGGCGGACCTTGGCGGCCAGCCCAAGATCGATCATCCAAACCTCACCGCGGCTTGGACGAGGCATCTTGGTCCTCTAGCTTGTCAAGTTCCTGGAACGCGAGATCGGCGGCTTGCGCGGCCCATTCCAACTCCTCGCGTTCTTCTTCCAACTCAAACACGCGGCGGGCGATCGCGCGGCGCTCCTCGCGTTTCAGCCTGGGAAGTTCGTTCAAAATCTCTGTCGCGTTCATTCAGGAGAAGCTACCAACCGGAATTGATTTCAGCAAGCCGCTGTTTGGCGCGGTCGGGCCCGGGAGAAACCACAGAGGCGGCCGTCGGGCTGGCGTTGATCATCGCCGTTTACCGCCACTACCGGACAACGAACCTCGATCAGGTCGATTCGATGAAGGGATGAGGGGAATGAAGCTCAAAGCTCAAAGTTCAAAGCTCAAGAAAACTTCCAACGTTAAAGCTCCAGACCGACCAGCCGGGTACAAGCTTGGAACTTTGGACTTGGAGCTTATTTTGAGCTTTGAGCCTTGTCCTTTGAGCTTTCCTCCGCAGGTATGAGATGAACCTGATCGTCCAGAATCTTTGGTTGATTCCCGCGCTGCCGTTGCTGGCGGCGGGACTGACGGCGTTGGCAAAGCGGCCGCAGCGCGGGCTGGCGGCATCGCTGGCCATTGGGTCGATGGGGGTGTCATTCCTTCTTTCGTGTTGGGCATTCGCTGAAACACTTGGCGGGCGGGGAGCCACGGAAGTCGCCCGGCACTTTTACAACTTCAACTGGCTGCAGTTCGGCAATACCTGGCTGCAGCTCGGCTGGGTGCTCGACCCGCTCGCGGCCGTCATGCTGGTCATGGTCACGTTCGTCGGCGCGCTCATCTTCATCTACAGCGTCGGTTACATGGCGCAGGACGAAAATTACACCCGGTTCTTTTGTTTCATGTCGTTGTTCGCCGCGGCGATGCTCGGCCTGGTCATCGCAAACAGTCTGCTGCTCCTGTTCATCTGCTGGGAACTGGTCGGGTTGTCCTCCTACCTGCTGATCGGCTTCTGGTATCACAAACCGAGCGCGGCGGCGGCGGCGAAAAAGGCGTTTATCGTCACGCGCATCGGCGACATCGGATTTTTCCTGGGCATCCTCTGGCTTTACGCCAAAACAGGGACGCTGCTGTTTTACGATGACGGCAAGGGTTGTCTGGAGCAATCGTCGCTCATCCGCCTGGTCGCGCAAACGACGGGCGTCGGCATGGCGGTCTCGACCGGCATTTCGCTGCTGATTTTCTGCGGCGCGATCGGCAAATCGGGCCAGGTGCCGCTGCACGTCTGGCTGCCGGACGCGATGGAAGGCCCCACACCGGTGAGCGCGCTCATCCACGCCGCGACGATGGTGGCGGCCGGGGTGTTTCTCGTGGCGCGCGTCTATCCCCTGATGTCGGCGACAGAAGCTGATTTGCGAGCGGCAAACTCTTTCACGCCCGGGATCGTTTCGCGGGCAGTGAAAACCCTCACCCCGGCCCTCTCCCCTTCGGAAAGGGAGAGGGAGAAATCTCCACCGCTTGGTGATGCTCCGGCAACTGCTCGAACCGTCGCAACACGGGGAACGTCTCTCCCTCTCGACATAGAAGAGGGCAGGGGTGAGGGGGAACAGGCCAAGGCTCAAATTGCGAGAGTGCCGGTCACCACAGCGCTGACCGTTGTCACCTGGATCGGAGCCGTCACGGCGCTGTTCGCCGCGCTGATTGCCGTCGCGCAGACGGACATCAAACGCATCCTCGCTTATTCGACCGTGTCGCAGTTGGGTTACATGATGATGGGGCTGGGTGTGGGCGGCGTTGCGGTCGGCATTTTTCATCTCATCACGCACGCCTTTTTCAAGGCGCTCCTGTTCCTGGGCGCCGGCTCGGTGATCCACGGCTGCCACGACGAGCAGGACATTCGTCGGATGGGTGGATTGAGAAGGCGAATGCCGGTGACGTTTTTGACGTATGCCACCGGCATGATGGCGCTTTCCGGGGTGCCATTGCTTTTCTCGGGGTTCTGGAGCAAGGACGAGATCCTTCACGCGGCGTGGCTCTGGCAACCGAGCAAGTGGCCGTTTGTGCTGGGCCTCCTGGGCGCGTTTCTGACGGCGTTCTATATGACGCGGCAGATTTGTTATGTGTTCTTTGGCAATTACCGCGGCGGCGTTCGGGAAAGCGCCGCCGACCCGGTGTCAAAGCACGATGCCGTGGAGAATCAGGGGCAGTCGCCCGAGCGCCGCCACGAACCTCACGAAAGCCCGCGCGTGATGACCGTACCGTTGATCATCCTGGCGGTGTTTTCCATTCTGCCGGGGTTCATCGGCACGCCGGCCGGACCGTGGTTTCAACATTACCTCGGAGCGGCGCACGAGCCGGCGGCCTGGGGCGGACTGTTGATTCTGATGCTGATCTCGGCAGCGGTGGTTTTTGCCGGCATCGGCATTGCCGGATTGATTTACGGCCTTTTGCCGCCCGACCCCGGCGGCGAGAAAGACACGCTCGAATCGTTGTTACCCGGCGCGTTCGCCGTCTTGCGCGACAAGTTCTACGTCGATGAATTGTATGAAGCGACGGTGGTGCGCATGAACGCGTGTTTTGCGCGTTTCGGCGACTGGCTGGACAGCGTGGTGCTGGAAACGGCGGTGGCCCTGATTTCCTACCTGGTCCTGGGGCTTTCCTGGTTGAACAACATCATCGACGAACACCTGGTGAACCTCGGTTTTGATGAAGCGTGTCAACGCATCCGCCGGAGCGGCGGGTCCTTGTCCCGGCTGCAGGACGGCCAGGTGCAGAATTACCTGCGCGTTCTCGGCTTGGCGCTGACACTCCTGCTGCTGTTGCTGACCTGGGGGTGCGGGAAATGAACGGATTTCCCTTTATAACCATTCTGACATTCGCGCCGCTCCTGGGCGGTTTGATCGTTGTCGGCTTGAACGGGGAGCGTAAAGACCTGGCCCGCGGGTTGGCGCTGGCTTCGAGCCTCCTCTCGCTCGCGTTGGCGATTTTGATCTGGAAGAATTTTGATTCAACCTCGACGGAATTACAGTTCGTCGAGCGGCATCCCTGGATTCCCACGCTGGGCATTGAATATTTTGTCGCCGTCGATGGAATCAGTCTGCTGCTGATCCTGCTGTCGGCGATTGTGGTGCCGATGGCCCTGCTGGCTTCCTGGACGGTCGAAGAGAAAGCGCCGCTCTATTTTTCGCTGATCCTTTTTCTCCAGGCGGGGTTGTTCGGGACCTTCACGGCTCTCAACTTTTTTCACTGGTTCATTTTCTGGGAACTGAGCCTCATTCCGGCGTTTTTTCTCATCCGGCTGTGGGGCGGACCGCAGCGCCACCAGGCGGCGACCCAGTTTTTTATTTACACGATGGTCGGAAGCATCGCGTTGCTGCTGTCGTTTCTCGCCATTTATCAGGCGGTCGGAACCTTCGATTTCATTCGGTTGGGTGAACTGGGACGATCGGGTGAATTGAAGTCGGCGCTGCAGATGAAGCTTTTGGGCTGGTATAACCTGACTCAGCAACGACTGGCCTTCGTAATTTTCGCCGGCGCATTCCTCGGATTCGCGGTCAAAGTGCCGCTGATGCCGTTCCACACCTGGCTGCCGCTGGCCTACGCGGAAGCGCCCACGCCGGTGACGATGTTGCTCACGGGGCTGATGTCGAAGATGGGCGTCTATGGTTTCCTGCGGATCCTGCTGCCGATTTTTCCGGAGCAAATGCGGCTGGTATTGACGCCGCTGCTCTGGCTCGCGGTGGTCACGATTGTCTTTAGCGCCGCCGCCGCCTTCGCGCAGCGCGATTTGAAACGGACGTTTGCCTACTCTTCCATCAATCACCTCGGCTACTGTCTGCTCGGCATTTTTGCGCTGGCGAAGCTGACCGGGAACGACGCCCGCCTCGCCCTGGAGAAGGCTGCCCTGTTCAACGGCGTGCTGCTCCAGATGTTCAATCACGGGTTGACCGCGGCGACCGTGTTCTGTTTTTTGGGTTTCATCGAACGGCGCGCCGGCGGCTTGCGCGGTCTGAACGACTTCGGCGGCCTGCGCAGGGTCGCGCCGGTGTTCTGCGGATTGATGGGCATCGCGCTGTTTTCGTCGCTCGGATTGCCGGGTCTCAACGGGTTTGTCGGGGAATTCCTGATTTTCAAAGGCGTGTTCCCGCTGGCGACCTGGGCGACGGCACTTTCCACGCTGGGATTGCTGGTCACGGCGGTGTTTATCCTGACGGTCATCCAGCGCGTGTTCCACGGACCGCTGAATGAGAAATGGTCGGCGTTCACCGACCTGACCCAGCCCGAGCGATGGATCGTGCTGCCGGCAATTGCCCTGATGTTCGTGCTCGGGCTGTTTCCGCAACTCGCCCTCGGGGCGGTCAACGCAACGGTGGTGCAACTGGTGGCGCAGTTGAAGTTCTGACCACGAATGGACGCGGGGCGGGATGGCCGCGAGCAAAAGAGTCAGCCACGAATGGACACGAATGAACACGAATGAAAATGAGGCGCAGGAGAATCGTTGCCGGCGAGGTACGCTGCGCTGCATGAAAGCCCGGCCCTCTGTTCGGAGCATTGGGATCTTTCGGAGCCAATTGATTCGTGTTCATTCGTGTTCATTTGTGGTCCAAAGATTTGCGCGGACGCAAGGGTTTTGACCATGCTCGCCTGGACCATTTACATCTCATTCCTCGGCGTAGCGGTGCTGATGCTGTTGCCGCGTGACAATGCGCGGGCGGCGCGAGCGATTGCGTTGCTGGCGGCGCTGCTCGGTTTCGCTTGCGGGTTGGGCGGAACGTTTCAGGCGGGCCCCGGCTTGAGCGCCATCTGCCAGGCGGCCTGGGTTCCGACGCTGGGCATCCATTATCATCTGGCCGCCGACGGCATCAGTCTGACGCTGGTTTTATTGACGGGCATTGCCGCCGTGGCCGGCATTCTGTTTTCCTGGAACATCGAGCATCGGGCGAAGGAGTTTTTCGCGTTTTACCTCGCGCTGATCGGCGGCGTTTATGGAGTGTTCCTGAGCTTCGATGTGCTTTTGCTCTTCGTTTTCTACGAACTGGCCATCATACCGAAATACTTCCTGATCGCGATCTGGGGTTCGACGCGCAAGGAATACGGCGCGATGAAACTCGCGCTCTACTCGTTCGTTGGCAGCGCGCTGGTGCTTATCGGAATCATCGCGGCGTATGTTGTCGCCGGCGCAAAGACGATGAGCCTGCTCGAACTGGCGGCCTTTCCGTTTCCGGAGCCTTTCCAGTACTGGGCGTTCCCGCTGGTGTTTGTCGGCTTCGCCATTCTGGCCGGTCTCTGGCCGTTTCACACATGGGCGCCCACCGGCCACGTCGCCGCGCCGACGGCCGCTTCGATGTTGCTGGCGGGCGTCGTCATGAAACTCGGGGCCTATGGCGCGTTTCGCGTGGCGATGACCCTGTTTCCTTTGGGGGCAAGGGCGTGGCAGATGCCCCTCGCCTCGCTGGCCGTCATCGGCATTGTTTATGGCGCGATGGTGGCGCTGACGCAGAAGGATTTCAAATTCGTGATCGGCTATTCGAGCGTGAGCCACATGGGTTTCGTGCTCCTGGGCTTGATGACGTTGAACGGCGTGGGCTTGAGCGGCGCGGTGCTGCAAATGTTTTCGCACGGCGTCATTGCGGGGCTGCTGTTCGCGGTGGTCGGGCGAATGGTCTATGACCGGACGCACACCCGCGAACTGGAAGTCCTGGAAGGAATGCACCTGAACAAAGCGTTGCCCTTCGCCACAGTGACTTTTGTGATTGCCAGCGTGGCCTCGATGGGACTGCCGGGTTTCAGCGGATTCGTCGCGGAGCTGCAGGTGTTGATCGGCGCGTGGCACTCGTTTCCGACGATTGCCGTTTGCGCGGGCCTCGGGATTCTGGTCGGCGTGGCTTACACGTTGCGCGTTTTGCAGAAAGCGTTTTTTGGGGAAATCGATAAGAGTGCGGCGGACCCGCGTCGGCAGCCCCACGGCGAACTTCAGCCGATCTCCGTTCCGGAACGGATCGGCGCCGCGGTGTTGATCGGGGCCACGCTGCTGATCGGGCTGTATCCGCGGTTGCTGCTCGATCTGATTGTGCCGAGCCTCAATTCGCCGCTGTTCGACGGGATGAGAAAGGCGGGGTTGTGATGATTTGCTCATGGGACCGCTGGTTGGCCTGTATTTTCTTTCCCCTCACCCCGGCCCTCTCCCCCGGGGAGAGGGAGAATCGTCAGTCAGCTCTGGGACATACCCGCGGCAGACTTTGCCAGGCCAGTGTTCGCAAAACACGCGCCTGGCGGCTGCTGTTCCCTCTCCCCGAGGGAGAGGGTCAGGGTGAGGGGAAACAACGGCGCGACAGCCACCGAGTGTCCCTAATGCAAGCGACGCCTTAGTAGATTTATGGATTATTTCTCGCTCCTCAAACTGGCGATGCCGGAAACCATCGTGTCGCTGGCGGCGCTGTTGGTGTTGTTCGTTGATCTGGGGCTGATGCGACCGGCGGAGGGTAAATTCCGGCGGATGGTGGCGGCGATGGTGGCGGGCCTGGGCTGTCTGGTGGCGATTTTCTGGATGTATCAGGTCCACCAGGAGACCAAGCCGGAGTTCCTGGGCGGAATGCTGGTGGTGGATCCGCTGACACAACTGGTCAAGCAGGCGTTGCTGGTGTTGACCGTGTTCACGGCGCTGGTTTCCCTCGATTCGACCTTTACGGACCACGTCGGGGAATATTTCGCTCTGCTCCTGCTGGCGACGGTGGGGATGATGTTTCTGGTCAGCGCTGAGAATCTGCTGATGATTTTTATTGCGCTCGAGCTGACCAGCCTCTCGCTTTACATTCTGACGGCTTTCAACAAGCGAAACTCCAGGTCGGCGGAAGCGGCGTTGAAATATTTTCTGTTCGGCGGGATGGCGGCCGCCTTCACCCTGTTTGGATTGAGTCTGCTTTACGGTCTGACCGGGTCCATCGAACTTCGGACCATTGCGGCGGCTCTCAAAGGGAAGGGACTCGACCCACTGTTTGCCGTGGCGATGGTCATGACGATTATCGGTTTTGGCTTCAAGGTCGCCGCCGTTCCGTTCCATCTCTGGGCGCCGGACGCCTACGAGGGCGCGCCGACGCCGAGCGCGGCGTTGATCGCGTCAGGCTCGAAAGTCGCGAGCTTTTTCATTCTCAGCAAAATCATGATGATCGGTTTCGCCGGCGTGGAAGGCAGCGGTGGCTGGCGGGCCTTTGCGTCGGGCTGGGTGCCGTTGCTGGCGGTGATCGCCGCATTCTCGATGTTGCTGGGCAATCTGGCAGCGATCGCGCAGAGCAACGTGAAGCGGCTGCTCGCGTATTCGGCCATTGCGCACGGCGGCTATGCGTTGCTGGGAGTTTTGACCGACAACCTGCAGGGCGTCGCCGCGCTGGTTTACTACGTGGTGACCTATGCGCTGACGGTGCTCGGGGCGTTCGGTGTCGTTTCGGCGGTGGAAGAGAAGGCAGGGGAGGCGAGGTTTTCGGACTTTGCAGGTCTGTGCCGGCGGGCGCCGCTGTTGTCGTTTTGCCTCATGATTTTCATGCTGTCGCTGGCGGGCATTCCGCCGCTGGCGGGATTCTTCGGCAAATTTTACCTGTTCACCGCCGCCGTTGGAGCGGACCCGAAGAGTCTTGGGTTGCTCTGGCTGGTGATTTTCGCCATCGCGATGAGCGCGGTGTCGCTGTATTACTACTTGCAGGTGCTCAAACAGGTTTACGTCATCGAGTCTCCGGCGGATGCGCCTGCGATCAGCGCCAGTGCCCCGTTCCAGGCGGCCATCGTCCTTGTGGCTGCCGGCGTTTTCGCGCTGGGCTGCGCGCCGGGTCTGCTGGTGGGCAGACTGTCGGCGGCGATCAAAGCCGCAGGTTTTTAGAGGGTAAAATCGGGCTTGGACTTCCCGAGAGCGTTGCGCATACTCGCCAAATGAAGATCATCGTGATTCTTTGCTCGCTCATGCTGTCCCAAATCGTTTTTGCGCAAAGCAAGACTTCGCTCTACGAGATTGCGTTGAAAGACATCAACGACAAGGACGCGTCGTTGAAGGATTACCAGGGAAAGGTGTTGCTGGTCGTTAATGTGGCGTCGCATTGCGGTTTGACGCCGCAATACCAGGCGTTGGAAGCCATTCATCGCAAATACAAAGCCAAAGGTTTCACGGTGCTGGGTTTTCCGTGCAACGATTTTGGCGCGCAGGAACCGGGCACAGCCGGGGAGATAAAGAAGTTTTGTTCGGAGAAATACGACGTGACCTTCCCGCTGTTTGCCAAGCTGCATGTCAAGGGTTCCGAACAACACCCGCTCTACGCCGCCTTGACCGGCCAGGAGTCGCCCTTTCCGGGAGACATCAAGTGGAATTTCGGAAAATTTCTGGTCGGCAAGGACGGAAAAATTCTGAAACGCTTCGAGCCACCGACCAAACCGGACGCGCCGGAGGTGATTGAAGCCATTGAAGCGGCGCTGGCCGCAAAGTGAGCCGCCAAATTTTCGCGATGCGGGCTTTACGTTGCGCCGGTTTTCCCGCACACTAAGGCGCGTATCCAGTTTACCATAACCGAATATGGCCAAAATCAAGCACATCGCCCTCTTCCGGTTCAAGGAGGGAACCTCGGAAGAGCAGATTCAAAAAACCTTCGATGAACTGATGGAGTTGAGTGAAAATGTGCCGGGCATTGAGGATTATGTCGCCGGCGTGAACAATAATCCGGAAGGATTGAACAAAGGCTACACTCACGGGTTTGTGATGACGTTCACCGACGCCGGGGCGCGCGACGCTTACATTCCGCATCCCGAACACGAGCGGGTGAAGGCTTTTGTCCTGCCGCTGGTCGAAGACACGGTCGTGCTTGATTTCGAGGTGTAGCGGTTCGTCGAGGCAGCGGACCCGGCGGTTCAGGAGTTCAGGAGCTTTGTCTATTGTGCAGTGAGGCCGGTAGCCCTATGTTAGGTGCGATCACGAGGACAGGCATGGTTGACGGGATTTTTCCAGCGGCGACGCTTCGTGAAAAAGGCGCGGCTGCAAGCAGGATTGAGCGGATGAACGGTCGAATTTTATTTTGTCTCATGCTGGCCCTGGCGGCCGATCATTCGCAGGGCGCCGCCGCGGATGGGACCGGCAAAAACACCCCGCTACCCGGACCCGCGCTACCGCCAATCCGCTCGCTGAAGATCGAACCGGCCGCATTAACGCTCGAGGACGGCCGGGACGAACGCCGCGTTTTGGTCTGGGGCGAGACGGCCTCCGGACAGCGATTTGACGTGACGGACGACGCGGTGCTGAAGAGTGAATCGCCCGACGTTGAAATTGGCAAGACCGGATATCTTCAGCCCAAAAGTCAGGGCAAGGCGGAGGTGACGGTTTCGCTGGGCCCGCTGAAGGCCAAATTCCCCGTCACCATCAAGGATGCCGCAGTTCCCGAAATCCGTTTCGTCCGCGACGTTCAACCGGTCCTCAGCAAGCTCGGGTGCAACGCGGGGACCTGTCACGGCTCGGCCAAAGGCAAAAACGGTTTCAAACTGTCCCTGCGCGGTTACGACCCCGAATACGATTATCAGGCGCTGATCAATGACCTTTCGGGCCGGCGTTTCGATCGCGTAAACGTGGACGACAGCCTGATGCTGCTCAAACCGACCGCCGAGGTTCCGCACGAAGGCCGCCAGCCGCTCAAGCCCGGTTCGCGCGAGTACCACATCATTCGCCAATGGATTGCCGAAGGGACGAAATTCGAAGACCCGGTGAAAAACCGTGTGCAGTCAATCGAGGTCCTTCCTTCGGAAGTCGCGCTCGATCTGCCCGGTCGCTCGCAGCACGTGCTCGTGCTGGCGCACTACCCGGACGGCAACGTCCGCGAGGTCACCCGCGAGGCGATTCTTGGCAGCAACAACGGCGATGTGGCGGAAGTTAAAAACGGGATTGTGACCGGTCTGCGACGCGGCGAAGCCGCCGTGCTCGTGCGTTACGAGGGCTGCTACGCAACCAGGCTGGTCACGGTCATGGGCGACCGGACCGGTTACAAATGGCCGGACGTGGCCGAATACAATTACATCGACAAATTCGTCGATGCGAAGCTGAAGAAGATGAAGATTCTGCCGTCGGAACTCTGCACCGACGCCGATTTTATGCGCCGCGTTTCGCTGGATTTGACCGGGCTGCCGCCGAGCCCCGAGCGCGTGCGCGCGTTTCTCAATGACAAGACGCCGTCCCGGGAGAAACGGGAGAAACTCGCCGACGCGTTGCTGGCCAGTGAAGATTACAACCAATACTGGGCCAACAAATGGGCGGACCTGCTCCAGTGCAACAGCGAACATCTGGGCGAAAAGGGTGTCTGGGTATTCCGCGAATGGATCCAGCGTGCCATTGCGCATAAGAAGCCGTATGACAAATTTGTCCGCGAGCTGCTTCTGGCGGAGGGCAGTTCGTATCGGAACCCGGAGGTGAATTATTACCGGGCGTTGCGCGATTCGGGGAAGATCACCGAGGACGTGAGCCAGACGTTTCTCGGGGTGCGTTTCAACTGCAACAAATGCCACGATCACCCGTTCGAGAAATGGACGCAGCGGCAATACTACGAGTTCGGCGCTTACTTCGCGCGGGTGGCGATCAAACGCGGGTCGCTTGGCAAGGATTCCATTCGCAGCTTCACCGGGGACCTGATGCAGGTTCCCGGCGAGGAGATTGTCTATTTGAAAGACGACGGCGAGGTGCAGAATCCCAGGACCGGCATGGATGTGCATCCGAAGGTTCCTGTGGGCGACGCTCCCGAACCTTCCAAAGAAAGCGACCGCCGCGTGGCTTTTGTGAATTGGCTTGCCTCGAAGGACAACCCCTACTTCGCCGAGGCCATGGCCAATCGCACCTGGAGCTATTTCTTCGGGCGCGGCATCATTGATCCGGTGGACGACATCCGCGGCAGCAATCCGCCCAGCAATCCGGAGTTGTTGGAAGCGCTCACGGACGACTTCGTCCAGAGCGGCTTCGACGTGCGGCGTTTGATGCGCAACATCTGCCTGTCGCGGACCTACCAACTCTCGATCAACAAAAACAAGTGGAACGAGGACGACAACGTCAATTTTTCGCACGCGATACCGCGTCGGTTGAGCGCCGAACAGATGCTCGATGCCATCGCGATTGCCACCGGCGACCGGCCGAAGTTCAAAGGATTGCCCGCTGGCATGAGACCGGTTGATTTGCCGGACGGCATCGTGGCGGGAAACGATTTCCTGACCCTTTTTGGCCGGCCAAAACGGCAGTCCGCCTGCGAATGCGAACGGACCAGCAACGTGACCCTGGCCCATGCGCTGAATCTCGTCAATGGCACGACCATCAGTGAAAGCCTCAGCGCGCCGGACAATCGCATCGCCAAAATCGTCGAGAACGAGAAGGACGACCAGAAAGTGGTCGAGGACATTTACA
>WNFZ01004950.1_pt1 | contig 12284 bp, 11 predicted proteins | sample 5400081 | NCBI WGS metagenome assembly WNFZ01 (sample SAMN13153365, study PRJNA577476) | soil metagenome | isolation source: 80 cm soil or saprolite under grassland replicate 1 | place: USA:California | collected 2016-06-15
TTGAAGGGGATTGAGGCAGGAGCACACGAAGCAGGCTATGACCTGCTGATCCACTCCACGCAAAAAGAGGGACCTACGCGTCGTCCTCTCGGTGAGCACAACACAGATGGCTTGTTGGTGTTTACCGACAGCCTGGATCATCGTGAGTTGCACCGCTTGTATAATTTGGGGTTTCCGATCGTGCTGCTGCATCAAGCGGCTCCCGATTCGATGAATCTCCCCGTGATTACCGTTGAAAATAAAGATGGCGCGGCTATGCTGGTCAATCACTTAATTGAGAACCACGATCGCCGCCGAATTGTTTTTCTGCGCGGACCTGAGGGTCATGAAGATTCTGTCTGGCGCGAGCGCGGTTATCGCGAGGCGTTGGTAGCACACGATATTGAGATCAAGCCTGAACTGATCACTGTCGGACAGTTTGACGAAGAGGAAGCATTTGCCGCGATCCAAAAATTGTTCCAGGATGGAATCGAATTCGACGCGGTCTTCTCTGGAGATGACGACTCTGCGATTGGTGCCATGCGTGCCATCAAGATGACAGGCCGGCGCGTTCCACAGGATGTGTCTGTGGTCGGTTTCGACGATGTTCCCTTTGCCCGTTATCTCTCTCCGGCACTGACAACAGTACGCGCTCCGATTGAAGAGATCGGGCGCGAAGCTGTCCGCCAGCTGGCACACCTCATGAACGGCGAGCAGGCTCAGGCGTTAACCTTGATGCGCACCGAACTCGTGATCCGTGAATCATGCGGGTGTCAACCATCAATATCCCCTGCCGCACAAAATGAAGGGATAAAATAATACTCATAAAAATTCATCGCTTCTATCACAGCTTTTGTGAAAACCAGCGATCTCTAAGAGGAGAATCAATCTCATGTATCATCGCACCCGCTGGACGCCTGAAAAGATCAGGCAACGGCTCGAACTCATCTCTCCATTAGTCTACATCAAACGAAAATCGATTCCATCATTTTTCTATCGCGCATTGGACAGCGCGCTTACATCCGCACCTGTTGGATTGGATGTGGATGATTCCGACTGGCAGGAAATTTATCCCAACGAATATTGGGGTTCGTGGATGCAGAACTTTGTCTTGCGAACAAAGTTTTCCCTTCCGGAATATCTGGATATGGCACAACCAATCGCTCTCTATCTCCCACTGGGTGAAGCTGGCGATTTCAGCCATCCCGAAGCATTAGCGTACATTGACGGAATTCCTTATGCCGCATGTGACCGCCATCACCAGGAAATTCTGTTGAAACCCGAATGGCTAGATGCAAAGGAACATACGCTAGCTCTCCACGGCTGGACCGGTCGTGGCGGTTTTGCCAATGCCGATGCCTTCACCAAGCTTTATATGCGCCAATGTGCTCTCGTGCAAATTCATCAGCCTACGCGTGATTTTATTGTGGGGGCGCGTATTGCTCTCGAAACTGCAAATAATATCGACGACACGAATCCTGCAAAGCATTATCTCCTGACTGCGCTGAATGATGCGTTCAACGCCCTCGATACTCGCGATCCCCTGGGGGAAGAGAAATTCTATTGCAGCATGGAACCAGCTGCGCAAATTCTGAATGATGGAATCCAGAGAGCCGGTCTACCACTTGATGCAATGATCCACGCAACCGGACATGCACACATTGACATTGCATGGTTATGGACTCTGGGTCAGACCCGCCGCAAAGCAGAGCGGACGTTTTATAACGTCATCCGTTTGATGGAACAATTCCCCGATTATCATTTTTCGCAATCACAGCCGCAGTTATATCAATTTATCAAAGAGGATCAACCAGAATTATTTGAAGCGATCCAACAAAGAGTCGCAGAAGGTCGCTGGGAGCCCATCGGCGGCATGTGGGTCGAAGCGGACTGTAATCTCAGCGGCGCTGAATCGTTAGCAAGACAGTTCTTATTAGGTCGCACATTTTTTCGCGAGCATTTCGGCAAGGATGCAGAGAGTCCCATTTTGTGGCTGCCAGATGTGTTCGGTTATGCCTGGGCACTGCCGCAGTTGATCCATCAAGCGGGTCTCAAATATTTCATGACGATCAAGATCGGCTGGAGTCAGTACAACCGATTGCCGTATGACACGTTTATGTGGCAAGGTATCGATGGCACGCAAATCCTCACCCATTTCAGCACGGTCAAGGAATTCGGCAGTGAGTATGCCAGCACCTACAACTCCATGGCAAATGCGAAGGAAGCGCTTGGCACATGGCAGAATTTTCAACAAAAGGAATTGCAAAAAGATTTGCTGATGGCATACGGCTTCGGCGATGGCGGCGGCGGTCCCACGCGCGAGATGCTGGAGAATATTGAAGTAATGAAGAGTTTTCCGTCGCTGCCGCAGGTCCAGCAATCGAGTGTGAAGCAATTCTTCGAAACCATTGCGCCGCTCACCACTTCAAAAATGATGCCTGTCTGGAATGGCGAGCTATATCTGGAATATCATCGTGGCACCTACACGACACAAGCTCGCAACAAACGCGCCAACCGCAAGAGTGAATTTCTTATGCACGATGCCGAGTTCATCGCAAGCTATGCATCTTTGCTTACCACCCTTCGACCTGGCTCAGGGCAAGATTACGAATACCCAATTACTGAATTTACCAATGCCTGGCGCACGATCTGTCTCAACCAATTCCATGACATCATCCCCGGCTCGAGCATTGGACCTGTATACGAAGAATCCCAGCAGCAATATGCGGAACTCACGCAGAATGTGACTCGACTACGAGACGAGGCCTTGCAGTCGATTGCAAATCAATTGGATGCAGATTTGCTCCTCATCAACGCGACTTCATTCACGCAACGAGGTTTGGTCTTCATTCCCGGGGATTCAGCGCAGCGGTTCACGCGGGATGGTCAGGTTTTGCCCGTTCAACCAACCGCGTCTGGTCTCTGGGTGGATGCGGGCGAGGTCGAGCCTTATAGCATAACCGCTATCAAAAAGAAAACGGACGATGGACCGGAAACGATCATCCACCATCTTTTTCCAGAGATTGTTCTTGAGAACGACTTTCTCCGCGTCGAATTCAACAGCAACGGTGACATCACCCGCATCTTTGACAAGAAAAACAATCGCAAAGTACTTGCCCCGAATTCAATTGCCAATCAATTCCAGGCATTTGAAGACCGACCGAAAAGCTGGGATGCTTGGGATGTAGATATTTTCTACGATGACAAGATGTGGCTCGCCGAACCTGCAAATTCTGTCAAGTTTATTGAATACGGTGAATTACGCCAGACGATTGAGATCAAACGCAAAATTTCCAACAGTGAATTCACCCAGCGCATTTCACTCAATTGCAACTCACCACGCCTGGATTTCGATACCCACATCGACTGGCGCGACCGTCACACGATGCTCAAAGTCGCGTTCCCGGTGGATGTGCTCGCGCCGCAGGCAACGTATGAGATTCAATGGGGCAACGTACAGCGACCGACCCACCGTAACACCAGTTGGGATTGGGCACGTTTCGAGACGTGTGCCCAAAAATGGGTAGATTTGAGCGAAGGCAATTACGGCGTGAGCCTATTGAACGATTGCAAATATGGACATGATATCCACGATAATGTAATGCGAATTACCCTGCTTCGTTCCTCTACCATGCCTGATCCCATGGCAGATTTTGGAGAACACGATTTTAAATACAGCTTGTATCCACACAGGGGCTCATGGGATGAGGAGACTCAGCGCGAAGCATATTTGTTGAATGACCCGATAATTTGTTACAGGTCAAAGGTCGCAAGTCAAACATTGAAAGTACCAATCTCTAGTCTCCAATCTTCGCGAAGCATCCCTCTGGGACTAATCTCTGTCTCCGCGCCCAATGTCATCATCGAAACCATCAAGCGCGCCGAAGATGGTGATGGAATCATCGTCCGCTTGTTTGAGAGCCAACGAAAGCGCGGACCAGTCCAGGTCCGGTTTGGACGCGCCCTGGAATCCGCCTGGATAACAAATCTGCTCGAGGAAAACGAATCCGCTTTGCGCGTGGATCAGGATTCCATCCAGTTGAATCTGAGGCCCTATCAAATCGTGACGCTGCGGGTGAAGTTCAAATAATATGATCGCGACCGAAAAGGATTTCCTCGAATTTATGGATGCCAATCAATTTGTTTATCAACGCATCGAACATCCCGCGGTGTTTACCTGCGCCGAGTCGGAATTGCATCGCCCGTCTGCGCCCGCCATCAGCACAAAAAATTTGTTTCTCTGTGACAAGAAAGCCCGGCGCTTCTTTCTGGCAGTGACATCCTGCGAGAAGACCATAAAGCTGGATAGTCTAGCGATACAACTGGGCGTTCCATATCTGAGATTTGCATCCGAGGAAAATTTGCAGCGGTATTTGGGAGTCACACGCGGCTCGGTAACCATGATGGGACTGGCAAACGATGTGGAACATCGAGTGGAATTATGGATCGATGCAGAAATATGGATTGGCGAGAATTTTCTAAGTCATCCGCTTGTGAATACTGCGACTTTGATTCTGTCGAAAGCAGAGCTGGAGCGTTTCTTTGCCTTGACCGGACACGCAGTCAATATATTCCACGACTGAGAGATCCAAATATGGGAACTTGTGAAAAACAAGATGGCGAGCAGCAATGACAGCAAATCCATTTCTAAAAAAATTAGGTTTCACCGACAACGATCGAGTCGTCATCATCCACACCGATGATATCGGCATGTGTCATGCATCTGTGCAAGCGTTCAAGGATTTATGGGCATTCGGCACGATCTCTTCCGGGGCGACCATGGTTCCGTGCCCTTGGTTTCCGGCAGTTGCCCAAATGTGCCGTGAAAATCCAGATATGGACATGGGCGTCCATGCGACCTTGAACTCAGAATGGGAAAGTTATCGCTGGGGACCTGTCTCCACTCGAGAGACAAGTTCCGGCTTGATAGATGAATCAGGTTACTTCCACAAATGGCAGCCCGCCGTGTCCGAAAATGCTCAGCCCGAAGCAGTTGAAAAGGAAGTCAATGCCCAGATCGATAAGGCATTGGCTGCTGGCATCGACGTTACTCATATCGATTCGCATATGGGCACGATCGTTCATCCCAGGTTCATTCAATCTTATGTGCAGGCAGCCAGTAGCAGATCATTACCCAACATGTTGCCGCGCCTGAACAAACAAGTAATCGAAATCATGGAGATGAATGAGCAGGAGGTAGCTCAGTATTTGCCTATGATGGAAATACTCGACTCGCTGGGAATCCCCATGATAGATGCTATTCTTTTCGTGCCGTTGAATCATGGAGACAATCATATTGAGTTCGCGCGAAAACTGCTTGGCGAGGCACCGATTGGAATCACACATCTTCTTTTTCATCCATCGGTTGATACACCTGAACTACGAGCGATTGCTCCCGACTGGTCGGCGCGGGTCGCGAACTATAACGCCTTTATGAGCGATGAAATGAAGAAAATTCTGGAACGCGAAGATATCAAGGTGATCGGCTATCGAGCCATCCGAGATGCAATGCGAAGAGGAAATCAGTGACGAGTGATATGTCACACGACACCCGCCGCATTTTCTCGCCGTACCGAATTTGTCCCATCGGCGCGCATGTAGATCATCAAGGCGGCGTTGTATTGGGAAGGACGATCCAGCTTGGCACAATGCTCGAATATGAGCCACTCGACTCCAATCAGGTTCAGATCATCAGTGACCAATTCGGACATGCGACGTTCTTTATCGGCGAGTTGGATTCAGCTCATTGGATGCGCTATGCGCAGGCTGCAGCACGCGTCTTGAAAGTGAAACGCGGCATGCGAGCGCACGTCAGCGGATTACTTGTCGGTTCGGGCTTGAGTTCGTCCGCATCGGTGGGATTGGCATATCTCAAAGCGCTCGCCGAAGTTAATGATATCGATCTTTCAAATGAGCAGCTCATTCAACTGGATTATGAACTTGAGCGCGAACAACTTGGACTCCAAAATGGAATCCTCGATCCATTGACCATTGTCCACGGCAGACGAGATGCGCTTCTTTTCATGGATACGATCACCCGTTCCATTACCCCTATTCCTGACTCCCTCTCAAGCGACGCAGCCTGGATTGTGGCGTTTTCCGGCGTCTCGCGCGAACTCACCAAGAGCGGATTCAATGTCCGCGTGGAGGAATGCAGGCAAGCGGCTTCTCTCCTAAAAGAAGGAGCACAGATCCTTTCGGATGTACCGCGCGATTTGTTCGAAGAACGGAAAATGTCTCTATCGGAAAACTTGCGTAAACGCGCGGAACATTTCTTTACCGAGGTGGGGCGCGTCCAGCAGGGCTCGCAAGCATGGAAAGAATCAAATTTGGAACGATTCGGGCAGCTGATGAATCAGTCGTGCGAATCATCCATCCATAACTATCAATCCGGCAGCGAAATTCTCATTGAACTTCAACAGTTGGTAATCAATACACGCGGCATTTACGGCAGTCGCTTCAGCGGCGGCGGCTATGGTGGCTGCGTGATTGCTTTAGCAAAACGCGATCTTGCAGAAAACGCGTGCAGAGAAATTGCTGAAAAAATCTCAGCAAAGCATCCGGAGTTACCCTCCAAGGTTCTTGTTGCCGAAACAGGCGACGGCCTTTCCCCGCTCCTGAAAGGAAAGGAGTTAGGGATAAAGTCATGATTGAGTCTGCAATCCTGCTCGCGGCGGGACGCGGCAAACGTCAACGCCCGTATACGGATGTCACGCCCAAACCGCTACTTGAAGTTAACGGTCGCGCAACATTGGATTACATCTTACGTGCTGTGACCAAAGCGGGCGTGGAACGAGTCTGTATCATTACACATCACCTGGAAGAAAAGATATTTGATTTTGTCGGCGATGGCTCCAACTGGAATTTGAATGTCAGCTTTGTCCACCAAAACGAATTACGCGGCAATGGTGACGCGCTGATGTCTGTGCCAGGCGGATGGACAAATAACGATCCATTCATCGTCACTGCAACAGATTACATTCTTGAAGAAAATGCGCTGCTTGAATTAGTGGAAGCACACCAGCGTTTTAAAGCAGATATCAGCATGGGTTTAAAGGAATGCCCGATTGAGGAATTGATGTCTCGCTCCTGTGTGGAGGCTGATGCCAATTGGCGGGTGAAACGAATTATTGAAAAACCTTCGCGCCACGAAATCCTGAGTCCCTACGCCGCTTCGGTGTTGTTTATTCTTCCGCCGCAATTTTGGGAATACATTCCAAAGGCACAGCCATCACCACGCGGCGAGATCGAGATGCAGAGTGCAATTCAACAAATGATCGATGATGGATTCCAAGCCTTTGGTCTGCTTCAGCCCGCGCCAGAGGAATGGGATGCCGCGCGCCACCTGACACCTGAAACATGACACCCTGCACTTTTTATACGGAGCTTTCATGAATTATTTTCTTGGAATCGATGTTGGTTCATCCAAAACACATGCGCTGATCGCCGATGAATCGGGGAAATGTATCGGCTTTGGCAAAGCTGGCGGCGGCAACCATCAGGGGATGGGTTATGAACGGCTTTCCGAAGTTCTCCAGAAATCGTTCGCAGAGGCGTGTGAAGCCTCAGGCGTCGACCAGAGTCAAATTGCGGGAGCAGGTTTCGGCGTGGCGGGATTCGATTTCCCATCCGAAAAAGAAGATCATTTGCGGGCAATCCGCCCATTGGGATTATCGTGTCCGATGGAGGTCGTTAATGATGGTGCGAACGGATTGATCGCTGGAACGTCACATGGAATCGGAGTCAATGTCACCGCAGGGTCGGGAACCAACGCTCGAGGGCGAAATAAGGCTGGAAAAGAGGGGCGCATCGTCGGCAACGGAGTTGAGTTTGGTGAATATGGCGGCGCAATCGAAATTGTATTCCGCGCCATGCAATTTGTGAACTATGCGTGGATCAAAAGAATACTGCCCACCAAGCTAACCAAGATCTTCCTGGAAGCGACAGGCGCGAAAGATGAAATTGATTTGGTAGAAGGACTCTCGAACAAACAATATCATCTATTCCCTTATCTTGCCATTGACATTGCCAAGGCAGCAAGAGAAGGGGATGCCGCAGCCTTTGAGGTGATGCGCTGGTCGGGAGAAGAACTGGGCTGGATCGCTATTTCCGTAGCGCGTCAAATCGAAATGGAAAATGAAGAAGTGGAAATCGTCCAATCGGGCAGCGTCTTTGATGCAGGTGAGATTATCACCGAATCGATGTGCAAGATTATCGAAATGCATCTCCCGAAAGCCAAAATGATTCGCCTGGATGGTCCACCGGTGGTTGGTCCACTCATGCTTGGAATGCAAATGGCAGGATTCGATCCTTACCCGATGAGAGAGAGATTGATTGCCACTGCAAAAGAACTTGTGAAATAGATCGATCTGCAACTGCTAAGGGAAGAAATATAGCAGATATGTCATCATAGTGAATGGTGTGAAAATATCCCGCAGGTTTGTTGATTGACATAAAACCTGCGGGATACTTGTAATTATTTCAGCAAAGAGGAAAGAGGAGACCCAATATGTATACGACTGACATGTATCAGGGATTGCTTGCCGAGACTGTCACCGTGGCCGGCGCCAACGGCGATCAAATCAGCGCTTATATGGCGCGACCGTTGGGACCAGGGCCGTTTCCGGGGGTGGTACTCGCCCATCACATGCCCGGTTGGGATGAACTCTATCGCGAGTTCACGTTTAAATTCGCGAACCATGGGTTTGTGACCATCACGCCTAATCTATATTTCCGCAACGGACATGGATCACCAGAGGATGTCGCCGCAAAAGTGCGCGGTGAAGGTGGCATCCCTGATGATCAAGCGGTCGCTGACCTGGCAGGGGCAATGCACTATTTGAAGGCGCTTCCTTATGTAAACGGCAAGGCGGGAATTTTCGGCACCTGCTCCGGCGGACGTCATGCATATCTCACAGCGTGTCGCCAGCCGGGCTTTGATGCCATTGTCGACTGTTGGCGTCGAGGCGTCGTCGCGGCACCTGAACAACTGGATCAGAAGCATCCGGTCGCGCCGATCGATTACACCAAGGATTTATCCGCTCCAGTTTTAGGACTCTTCGGCAATGATGACAAACATCCCACACCAGAGCAGGTCAATCAACTTGAAGGCGAACTCAAGAAATATAACAAGAACTATGAATTCCATCGCTACGATGGTGCCGGTCATGGATTCTTTTACTATCACGCGCCTGCCTATCGACAACAACAGGCAGTGGACGGTTGGCAAAAAGTTTTTGCATTCTTGGAAAAATATCTTGCATAAAACAACCTTGCGAAGGCTGCCCGATAGGGCGTGAACCTTCGCAAGGTTAGGACAAGGAGAAATTCTATGTGCACAATGATCGTGGAAAAAATAAAAATTGATGGCAGTGGCAAAGGGACAAGTGGCTGGTTCAATTTGCGGGAGGCAAATGTCTCGTTTGATCATCCCTTCAACGCTCCGCTGGAACATGCACTGAACATTGACTTTGTGAATGAATCGATGGGACCGTCCGCACGAGTCGCCGTGGAACTGAGCGAAGAAGCGGCGCGGGAGCTTGTGAGATCAATCCTGGCAGTTCTTGACCGAGCGGAAGCGGGTGGACATTTGTAAAAAGCAAAATTACCTGGCAATATAAATATGATCAGAACCAGCTTCCTCGCAACTGTTGGTGTCGGTATCGCGCTGGTCGCTCTCGGTTGGATGCTCGTCCCAACGACGAGTATTCTGAGCATTGCGGCTGGTCTGATCATTCTTGCAAATTAACAATTAAACCGAGCAATCCGCGCAAACCATTTGAACCACGGAGACACGAAAGCACTGAGAAAACCTATTAAAAAACTCCGTGACTCAGTGTCTCCGTGGTTAGGCATTTGATCTTCCAGATCCGATTTATTGCTCGATTAATTTGGAAAAGTACAATAATGATCTATGCTACGTTCGCCCACTTTTTTGCGCCTCGACTAGACTGCTACTCTCCGCAGATACTTCGCACGGCAGGTCTGTTCGGCGTACTAGCTGGTGTGATTTTCATCAGCGAAATCCTTTGGGAATACATCGCCCTTCCCGCAGATAACAGTCGTTTGGGATGGATTGAATTCGGCAGCGTGTTCGCGCTATATTTCATATCCCCGCTGATTGTTGCTTATCGAATGCAACAACTGCGACAACCGATCATGACTGCATTTAGCACCGCTATGATTGGATCATTGATTTGGTGGATCGCCGTACTTGCTGTTTTTTATCTGTTTCGTGGTTCGCCGCAACAGACTCAAGTATTCCGCGCCGAAGGAAATTTTGAGGATTTTGCACAAAGTGGCATGAGCGATTTCAATACATTCATCATGGAAGATTTTCTAGGCGCGGGGTTTTTCCATCTTCTGCCCGGTCCAATTGTGGCAGCGATCTTAGGAACTATTGGCGGGCTATTCGGTAAAGCCGCCGCAGCGTTAGGCAAGCGATGGAACAGGTCAAAATTATGAATGCTGGCCTCAGTCTTTCATCCCTCAGAATGAGCGCTATCACAGTTCAGCCGATAGCCAAACCTAAAGCATAAATACAAAACGGCTTGTCGCTTCGTCGATTCGGGGAATCTTTTCCTTGACAAACAGAATATATGTTCTAAAATAGATTTTATTCCTCATTTCGATTTATCGATAGTTAGGAGAGTGAAATGCGCAAACTCATTGTTAGTAACTTTGTCACATTAGATGGTTACTATGAGGGAAAGAACAAAAGTATTGAGCCGTTGTATGAGTATTACAATGAAGACTACTCCGCAGATCACAGCTTCGATCACTACAATGCCAAGCTAATGCGTGCCGCCGATTTCCTGTTATTGAGTCACACAGCATTTTTGGGTAACAAAGAATATTGGACAGCCGTGCCGAAGGATCCGAATGCGACGGAGATCCGGCGTGAGATTGCACAATTAATGCAAGCTCTCGGGAAACTTGTGATTTCGGACAAATTGACCAAGGAGGAATTGGCACCCTGGGAAAATACGCGCATCATCAAACGAGCAGATGCCTACAAAGAGATTGAAACGCTCAAAGGACAATCTGGCAAAGATATCCTTGTGATTTTGAGTCGCCTATTGTGGAATGATTTATTAGTGCATGGTTTGGTGGACGAACTCCATCTCACCTATTTTCCGTTGATCGCGGGCGAAGGTACTCCTCTATTTGAAGGACGACCACCGGTGTCATTGAAACTCATCGACACTCGGACATGGCCCAACTCAGGTAATGTTCTCACGAGTTGGGAAGTGAGTCGTCCCAAGCCATAAATCAAGCTCTTAATTGCTATGAAATGAGACGTAGATGGCAGATTATTCATATGGTAACGAATACGGTAGAAGCAGCCATGATTAAGTTCAAAGAAGCGCGTTATTTGAGTATCTCGATTGCGCTTAATCCAGAAGCAGTTTATGCTTTCACCAGCAACCCAGAAAACTTACCAAAATGGGCATCAGGTCTAGGAAAAGGCGTGAAACGCAAAGGCGAACATTGGGAAGTGCAAACTTCGCAAGGCACGGTAGGATTGCGCTTTACACCGCACAATGAGTATGGTGTGCTTGATCACACAGTGGTACTGTCGGATGGAGCCGAGGTTTATGTACCCATGCGGGTGATACCAAATGGTCAGGGTAGTGAAGTTATGCTCATTCTATTTCGACAACCTGAGATGGATGATGCGGAGTTTGCCCGCGATGCTCAGCTAATGCAGAACGATCTCCTGGCACTCAAAGAGTTACTAGAACGGAAATAAGTATTGGCAAGCAAAGCCGCAGTCGGTAATATAAGCCGCCCATTATAAAAACATGATATACCTCAAACTTAAGGATCCCGCCACGGATTCTGAATGAATTGCTCAAGACGTGACTAAATGATAAGCCGGCCCGCTTTGGCGGGTCGGCTTATTCTGTGCAAATCAGTGAAACTTGTACTGCGCCTGTCGAAGTATCCGTGGCTAACAGCTCGAAACATTAAATTCGGGGGAATCATGTTACCCTTTCAACATCTCATCGTGAGTATCGCCCTCCTCTTCGGGTTTGGCAAGAGAAGGCAACTCTAATATGGAGTTCAATCCAAAATGCTGTAAAAATTCCGGTGTGGTGGAATACAAAATGGGACGACCCGGCCCGTCGGTGCGACCGGATTCGAGAATCAAGCCTTTGCTGAGCAGACTCTTCATCATGCTGTCGCTGTTCACGCCACGTATAGCGTCAATTTGCGGGCGTGTGACCGGCTGCTGGTAGGCGATGATTGCCAGAGTCTCCAACGCGGCGCGGCTGAGGTGAGTCGTCGCTTCCAGACCAAGG
>WNFZ01004951.1_pt1 | contig 12283 bp, 13 predicted proteins | sample 5400081 | NCBI WGS metagenome assembly WNFZ01 (sample SAMN13153365, study PRJNA577476) | soil metagenome | isolation source: 80 cm soil or saprolite under grassland replicate 1 | place: USA:California | collected 2016-06-15
GCGACCAGGTACCACGCACCACCTTTGAGGACGAGGCCGAGCGGATCGAGCGTGCGCCGAACGATGCGACGCCCCTCCCGATAGCGCGCATTCAGCCGCCTGCCTTGCCAGGTGGCGGCTGCGATCGTGGGCAGATGCGGCACGGTGTCCTCAGCGCGAAACCAGCCGCGCGTGTCGAGGTGGAAGAACCGCTCCGCCCGGCTCGCCCGCTCCTGCAGCTCGGCCGGCAGTGCGGACAGGACCTTCAGACGGGCGTTCGTCAGGACGCCCCCGAGCCCCAGCTCGGCGGCAGGCGCCGGCGCGACGAACAGTGCCTCCGCCTCGGCCGCGGTGAGGCCCGTCAGCTTCGTCCGGTACCCGCCCGTGAGGCGATAGCCGCCGGCAGGGCCCCGTACCGCTTCGACCGGGACACCTGCGGCGCCGAGCGCCTCGACGTCGCGATGGATTGTGCGGATCGAGACCTCGAAATGGCCCGCGAGCTCGGCCGCGGTCAGCTGCCCGCGCAACTGCAGGAGCAGGAGCAGCGACACCAACCGCGTTGCCCGCATCGAGCGGGAACATACCTGACATAACCTGGCATGTATATGTCGTAGGCTTCAGAACCATGAGCGACGACGCACAGTCACAGAACCCGCAGCCACCGGAACTCGAGCGAGAGGAGCGGCGTCTGGAGCGGCTCCGCCTCGTGCTCTTGCCTCCGCCTCCGGACCCGTTCGACGACGACGACCAGGGACCGAGGGAAGCTGCGTGAGGAATTCGCGCACCGTCTTCGGCGACGAGTGGGACGCGACTGACGACTGGTCGGGAGGCGGCTCGAAGACGAAGCACCTGGTCGACCGCGGGCCCCAGTTGGGTGCGAGCCTCTACGAGCTCGGACCCGGCAACTCGATCGTGTACCACTTCCACCACGGCTCCGAGGAGCTCCTCATCGTCCTTCGCGGCCGCCCGACGCTACGGACACCGGAAGGCGAGCGGCAGCTGGCCGAAGGCGAGGTCGTCCACTTCCCGGCTGGGCCGGACGGCGCACACGGGCTGCGCAACGACACGGACGAGCCGGCCCGGTACGTCATAGCGGGCATCCGGGTCTCTCCCGAAGTGGCCGAGTATCCGGATCTCAGGAAGATCACCGCTCAGGCCCGGACCGGCTCCCAAACCGGCGAACGGCTCTGGCTGATCCACGATCTCGAGGAGGCGCGATGAGCGAGCCCGTCAACGTCTTCGCCGACGACTGGGAAGACATCTATCCGCAGATCGAAGGGTGGCGCTCGAATGTGAGGCGCCTCGTGCCACGCGGATACACCCTCGGGATGAGTCTCTACGAGCTCCTGCCGGGACAGACGCAGTGCCCGTACCACTTCCACCATGGGAACGAGGAACTCATCCTCGTGCTGCAGGGCAACCCGACCCTGCGGACCCCGGACGGCGAACGGGAGCTGGAGCCGGGAGACGTCGTCCACTTTCCGACGGGTCCCGAAGGCACGCACCATGTGATCAATCGCAACGCGGAAGCCGCTCGCTACGTCATCGCCGACACGAAGGTCTCGCCGGAGGTCGTCGAGTACCCGGACAGCGGCAAGCTCGCATCTCTGTCGCGCGGGGAGTCACAGCGAGCCGGGCGACTCTGGACCGTCCATCGCCTTGACGACAGCGTCGACTACTTCGACGGGGAGCAGCCGCAGATGTGACACGCGTGGTCGAAGTCGCTCCCGGCTTGCGACGCTGGACCGCGTTGCACGAGGAATGGCGCGAGGAGGTCGCGTCGCTTGCGGTCGAGACGGATGACGGCCTCGTTCTGATCGATCCGATCGATCCCCCACAAGGCGTGGCGAGGCCGGACCACGTGCTGCTGACGGTGTTTTGGCACGGTCGCAGCGCAGGCGACCTGGGAGCGCCTCACGTCTGGGCGTCGAGGCGCGGTGTACGACGGCTGCAGAGCCGCGGTGTCGAGGTGACCGACGCAATCGAGAACAGCGCCGGCCTGCCGGGAGGCATCCGCGCGTTTCCAACCGCGCGAGAGTCGGAGCTCGTCTACTGGCTCCCGCGGCAGAAGGCGATTGTCGTCGGCGACGTCTTGCTCGGGGCCGGGGCGAGACCTCGCGCCACGCCGGACGCGCTGCGGCTTTGCCCGGAACGCTGGCTCGGGAAGTCGTCCCTCGAGGATCTCCGGCGTTCGCTCCGCCCGCTGCTCGACCTCCCCGTGCAGCGTGTGCTCGTGTCACACGGCCGACCCGTGCTACGTGCGGGGAGGCGCGCTCTCACGGAGGCTCTCGCTTGACACGGATGCTACGGTCTAACGCGGTAATGCTGCTCTTCGGCTGACTCCGACTTTCGCGCGCGCCGCCCGGCGGTTCGCCGGGGGGTGCGCTGTGTTCGTGTCCCGTCGAGTGCCTTGTAGGAGCAGTAGATGTTCGCCGTTGAAGTTGACAACTTGCGCAAGGAGTTCTTCCGCCGCGATGCCGCGCGCACGCGCATGCGCAAGCGGCGACGCCGCGTAGCCGCCCTCGAGGGCGTCACGTTCACGATGGAGCGTGGCGAGTGCGTCGCGATCCTGGGGCAGAACGGCTCCGGCAAGTCGACGCTGGTCCGCGTGCTGTCGACGCTGCTCCTGCCGGACGGCGGCGACGCCACGATCTTCGGCCACGACGTGGTCAAGGAATCGCGCGCCGTGCAGCGGCTCGTCAACCGCGTGTCCGTCGAGGCGTCGTTTTTCAAGAAGATGTCGTCCGAGGAGAACCTGGCGTACGCCGCGCGCTTCTACGGGATTCCGCCGAGCAAGACCCGGACGAAGATCCCCGAGATCCTCCAGAGCGTCGGGTTCCCGGTCGGCCGCCGCCACGAAGGGATGGAGCATCTGTCACGCGGAATGCAGCAGAAGGTCGCACTGGCGCGTGCCCTTTTGACGTCACCCGTCTTGCTGCTGCTGGACGAGCCGACGACGGGACTCGACCCGCGCTCGAAGCTCGAGGTGCAGGACTTCATCCGCGAGGTCTGGACGTCGCACGACGCCACGATCCTCCTCTGCACGCACGACCTGCGCGAGGCCGAGATCCTCGCCGACCGCGTCGGCATCCTCGACCGCGGCCGGCTGCTCTGCCTGGAGCCCGCGGAACAGCTGAAGGTGCGCTACGAGTCGCCGACCCTCGAGGAGGCGTTCTTCGCCGCAACGGGGCGAGCGTTCGAAGCCGAGGAAGACGAAGACGCGGAGCGAGGGGTGTTCGCATGAGCGAACAGCCCTCGCTCGGGGGAAGGGTCTCGGGAAACCGGGAGGTTTCCCGCAACCGTCTCCTCGCCGTACGCGGCGATCTCAGCGGCGCGGACGGCGGGGCGTGTCCTGAAGAAGGGGGCTCGTGGGGGAAACATGGTTTCCCCCACGGGAGCGAAGCGGAGCTGAGCGACGAGCGGGGGGTGTTCGCATGAGAGAAGCGGCCGGAGCGCTCCGCCACGAGTTCATCGGCCTCTACGGGATGGTCGAGCGGAACTGGTATCTCGTCAAGCGGTACGCCTGGTGGGAGATCGCGTTCTTCTTCTGGACAGCGGCAAACACGCTCACGATCGTCTTCATCGCCAAGGGCGTCGAGGCGACGGGCGGCCAGGTCGACCTCGACCGGTTGACGACGATCCTCCTGATCGGCGCGGTCATCTGGTCCTACCTCGGGATCGTCTTCGAGCTCCTGATCGAGACGGTTGCGTGGGAGCGCTGGGAAGGGACGATCGAGTACACCTTCATGGCGCCGCTGACGCGTGCGGTGCACCTGCTCGGCACCGGCATCTTCGCCATCTTCTACGGGCTGGTGCGCGCGACGATCGTGTTCGCAACCATCGCCGCGTTCTTCGGGTTGCACATGCCGAACGCCAACTTCGGCTCAGCGCTCCTGCTGCTGGGCGTCGCGTCGGTGTCGTTCGTCGGCATCGGGATGATGACCGCCGTCCTGCCGCTCATCTCACCGGAGAAGGGCACGCAGTTCGGCTACGTCGCGCAGGGGTTGATGCTCGTCGTCTCGGGCGTCTACTACCCCGTCTCGGTGCTCCCCGAGTTCATGCAATGGATCGCGACGATCTCGCCCGCCACGTATGCCCTGCGCGGGATGAGGAACGCGATCCTGGACGGCGCCGGCGTCGGCGCGGTCTGGGGCGACATCTGGCCGATGATCATCATCGGCGTGATCTCCGTCCCGCTCGGCATCTGGGTCTTCCGCCGCGGCGAGCTACACGCCAAACGCCATGGCAAGCTCAAGCGCTCCGGCTAGTAGCTCGGGAATTCAAGCGCTCCGGCCTAGAACCTAATCGCCCTCGTACGTCACGAGGAAGATCCAGTAGACCAGGACGGAAGCGGTCGCGAGAACGTTGAGCACGAACAGCGCGCGCAGCCGATAGAGCCGCGCAATGAAGGCTTACCGGCAGCGCAACGAACGCCGCGACGGCGAGGGCCAGCGTTAGACGAGGCGCTCGAGACAGTCCCGCAGTCCTTGGCGCCAGTAAGGCAAGCGCGGCGCGTCCTTCTCGCTTCGAAGAACTGAATACGCCGGACGCGCAGCGGGGCGTCCGAGCTCCTCCGCTGTGATGCGCCTTACGCTGCAGTCGATTCCTGCTTCCTCGAAGACGGCCTCCGCAAACTCGGCCCAGGTGCAGCCGCCGTCCGCCGCGACGTGCCACACGCCGAAGGGCTTGTTCAGCAGCACCCGCGTCGCGGCGACCAGGTGTCCGACGTACGTCGGAGCACTTCGCTGATCGTCGACCACCGCGACCTCGTCGCGCTCGCGACCGAGCCGCAGCATCGCAGTAAGGAAGTTCGCCCCCGTCGGGCCGAAGAGCCCGGAGCTACGAACGACCCACGCCTGCTCGCCGGCGGCGCCCTCGCCGTAGAGCTTCGTGCGGCCGTACGCGGACAGCGGATTCGGAGCGTCCGACTCGACATACGGCTCGTCCTTCCGACCGTCGAAGACGTAGTCCGTCGAGTAGTAGACAAGGGGAACACCGAGCTCAGCAGCGTGACGCGTCCCGCCCACGTTGACGGCGGCGGCCCCCTGCGGGTCCGCCTCTGCGCCGTCCACGTCGGTCCACGCGGCCGCGTGGAGAACGAGCTCCGGAGGTGGTTCGAAGGCGGGCGGCGGGAGCGTCACGTCCCAATCGGCGTGCGTCAACGCGAGGACCTCCCCTCCGGCGAACTCCTCCTGCAGGGCGCGGCCGAGCTGCCCGCCGGCGCCCGTGATCAGGAGTCGCCGCTGTCCCGTTCCGACAGGATCGGCGATTTCGTGCTCCAGAGATCGACTACCCGTGGATCGTCCCAAGCCAGACTGTGCTCATCGGGATCGGCCGGGTCGTACTCCTCGGTTACGTGATAGAGCATGAGCACGTCGGTGAGCGCCTCGAACCCGTGCGCAAGGTTGCCCGGGACGTACACACCGGCGAAGTTGCCCTCGCCGATGTCCTCGCAGAACGCCTCGCCCGTCTCGCGGTCGAGCGCGACGACGCGCGCGCGTCCCTGGAGACACACGAAGAGATCGTCCTGACCCCGCTCGTGATAGTGCAGGCCGCGAATCGTCCCCCGGCGCGAGAAGGACACGTTCGTCTGCCGGATCGGCTTCGGCAACGCGCTCGTGCGTGCGATCTCCGCGAGCCATCCGCGTGCGTCCTCGTACCGTGGGAGAGGAATCGGCCGCGTCCGATGCGAGCCGAAGTGCGGCCGACGCACGCGCTCGATCACCTCGTAATACGCATCGATCGACTCGCCGGCGTCTCCCCAGTAGCCCTCGAAGACGTCGTATTCGAGCCTGCCGGCCCGGACGTAGTGGTTGTTGACGTCGGTGATCTCGAGCTCGCCGCGGCCTGAGGGCTCGAGCGCCGCAATCACGTCGAAGACGTCGGGCTCGTAGCAGTAGAGGCCGGTAACGGCGAGGCGGCCGGGCGGATCCTTCGGCTTCTCGAGGATCTCGACGATCCTTCCCTCCTCGATGCGCGGGACTCCGAGGTGCTTCAGGTGCTCCGTCTCACGAACGTGCGCCAGCAGGACTCGCCCGCCGCCGCGTTGCCGCTCGAAGTTCCGGATCGTCGCAGCGATTGAGCCGCCGAAGATATTGTCGGCGAGCATGACCGCCACGCTGTCCCCGCCGATGAAGTCGCGGGCAAGGCCGAGGGCTTCCGCAATTCCCCCCGGGCGTTCCTGATTGCCGTAGGCGAGGTCGTCGCCGAGCAGGCGGCGGAAGTCCTCCACGTGCTCTCCGCCGGTCACGACCATGAGCTCCGTCAGACCGGCTTCCCGCAAGGCCTCGAGCGCGTACATGACCATCGGCCGGTCGTAGACCGGCAGCAGGTGCTTGTTCGTGATCCGGGTCAGCGGATCGAGCCGCGATCCTGTCCCGCCTGCGAGGACAACACCCTTCATCGAGATGCGATTATGAGGAGTGGGCGAGCGATGTCGCGAAGCTTAGGTAGCCCAAGATGCTGGTTTGGACGGCCGCACGGGCAAAGCCCGCGCGGCCTCTATGCGGCGCCGCCGAGTCGGCGCCTTGGGGGACAATGAACGAGGAACCGAGAGAGGTTCAGCACGAGCCCCAGGTTCTCGAGGGAGGGGACAGCGTTCCGCGTCAGCCCGCATCGCCGGTCGATCCGTACACGCCCGAGACGCACGCGCGCCCCGGCGAGCGGAAGGCCTGGAACGCCATGCGCTTCGCCTGGATCCCGATCCTGATCGTGGTCGCGGTCGTGATCTGGGCCGCGGTTCGCTAGGAGCGTCGCTCCGCAGCGCGGCGCTCGCCCAGGGTCAGATCCGGCCTTTGGGGGCTGTCCTACTCCGCGCTTGCGCGTAGCGCGGCCGGGCGCGGCTCCGCGAGCGGCGAAGGCCGCACGCGCACGATTCGTGCCACCCGCGCGGGCAGCCACCAGTTCCAGCGGCCAAAGACCGCCATCAACGACGGGACGAGAAGTGCCCGCACGATCGTCGCGTCCACGAAGATCGCCACGGCGAGACCGAGTCCGAACTGCTGCAGGCCGACGACCGAACCGGCGACGAATCCCGAGAAAGCGGCGACCATGACGATCGCGGCCGCCGTCACGATCATGCCGGTTCGCTCGAGCCCATAGGAGACCGCGCGAACGTTGTCGTGCTCCTCGTCCCACGTCTCGCGCATGCGCGAGACGAGGAAGACCTCGTAGTCCATCGAGAGACCGAACAGCATCGCGAAGAGGAAGATCGGAATCCAGCCCTCGATCTGCGGGAACTGGTACAGGCCCGCGAGCGCGTCGCCCACTCCCCACTTGAAGAACACGACCAGCATCCCGTAGCTCGCCGCGACGGAGAGCAGGTTCAGCAGCACGGCCTTCAGCGGCAGGACCACCGAGCGGAAGGCCCGCATCAGCAGCAGGTAGGTGAGCACAAGCACGCCCAGCACGAGCCACGGGAAGGCGTCATACGAGCGCGTGAGGAAGTCCACACCCTGCGGTGGCCCTCCGCCTGCGAGCACGCGCACGCCTTCCGGGAAGCCCGCGCTCGGAATGATCTCGTCACGCAGCCGGTGGACGAAGCTCTGCGAAGGCTCATCCCCGTATTCGTGCTTCCCCGCGACGATGATCTGTTCGTAGCGTCCGCTCGAGTCGACGTACCGGCCGGTGAGCCCACTCTGGACGAACGCGACCTCGCGGTCGGCCTCGAGCCTGGCGCGCACGCGCTGAACGGCAGCCTGGATCCCCGGCGAGCGTACGGATCTGCTCTCTCCGGCATCGATCACGATCTGCGACGGCGACAGCGCCCCCGGGCCCACGGCGTCCCGCAACACGTTCAGGCCTCGTACCGACTGCGGCGTCTGGGGGATCCCCTGCGCTGAGCCGGGCGTCAGCTCCAGCGCATAGACGGGGGTCGCTGCTGCGACCAGCAGCGACGCGCCCACGGCGAAGAACACGAGCGGCCGGCGCATGATCGAACGCGCGAGCCGCGCCCAAAAACCGTGCTCGACGTCGGTTCCCGCCAGATGAGGCAGCCGCAGGTGCAAGCGACTGCGCAACCAGTCGGCAACGGGAAGCCTCCTCGTGCCACGACGTCCGTACAGCGACAGGAGAGCCGGCTGCAGCGTCGCTGCCGCAGCGATCGAGACTAGCGGGATGAGGAATCCGCCCACGCCCATCGAGCGCATGAAGGGCAGTGGCATGAAGAGCAACAACGCCAACCCGATCGCCACTGTCGCGCCCGAGAAGATGACGGCGCGTCCCGCCGTCGCCATCGTGCGCAGAATCGCATCGTCCCTCGAACCGCCGGCCTCGAGCTCCTCGCGGAACCGGTAGACGATCAAGAGCGAATAATCGATCGCGATCCCGAGCCCGATCAGCTGCACGAGATTCGTGACGTACGTCGCCATCGTCATGTAGTGCGCGAAGATGAAGACGATCCCGAGCGTGCCGGTGATGGTGGCAGCCGCGAACAGGCACGGAATCGTCGCCGCGAGCGAGAGCCCGAACACGGCGAGCAGCACCAGCAGCGCGATCGGGATCGCGATCGACTCTCCCTTCTTCAGGTCCTCGTTGAAGATGGGGTCGAGCTCGTCCTGGATTGCAGCCTGGCCGGACACGTAGCCGTCGACACCGGGAGGCGCCTGGAGCCGTTTCAGGATGTCGTCGGTGTATCCCTTCGCGTCCGCCAGGTTCAGGCGCGACAGGATGCTGCCGTAGACGACACCGCCGGCTGCGTCGCGAAGGGCCGTCGCCTTTCCGCCAGGAACCACACCCGCGGCCCTGCGAATGCTCCGCTCGAGCTTCAGCCGAACGCCCGCGCTGCCGTTACGGATCTTGTAGATGACGAGAAACTCGCCATCGCTCCGGTCGCCGAAGTGCTCCTGCAGGATCGTGCGCGCCCGCTCGGAGTCGGTGCCCGGGACCGTGAAGGTATTCGAGAGTAGCGGGGTCAGCTTCGAAGTGGCCAAGCCGCCGGCAAGCAGGACTACGAGCCAGACGGCGAGAATCGGCCAGCGAAACCGCAGGACGAAACGGGTCCAGCGGGCCATGCCTCAACAGTAGCCACCGGGGGTACCCTGACACCGTGGACAAAGGACGGGATCTGGAGCAGGCAGCCGAGGAGATCGAGCAGCTCTTCGCCGACCTCTGGCAGGTCTTCCCATTCTCGCGCGGGTTGCGCCGCGGCTATCGGCCGCAAGTCGACGTCTACCGCAGCGAGGACCCGCCGGGCCTGACCATCCTCGTCGAGCTTCCGGGTGTCGATCCCGGCGACGTGCAGGTGATCGCCTCGTCGCGCGCGCTGCTGATCGCCGGCGAGCGTCGGCGCCCCAAGGACTGCGGTCACTACCAGCAGATGGAGATCGACTACGGGCCGTTCCAGCGCCAGATCACGCTGGCCGAGGACGTCGATCCCGAAGAGGCCGCGGCGACGTACGGGCGCGGGATCCTGACTATCAGGCTCCCGATTGCGCCCAAGCCGGTTCCGCGGGAGAGCATCGCGATCGAGGTGAGAACGTCCTGATGGCCGAGATCCTCGCGGAAGAAGCGCAGGACGAGCTGACCTTCCCGGCGACGCTGCCGGTGCTGCCGCTGAAGGACACGGTCGTCTTCCCCGAGTCGGTGACGCCGCTTGCGATCGGCCAGGAGCGCTCCATCAAGCTGGTGGAGGACGTAGTGTCGAGCGAGCGGATGCTCGCGCTCGTGACGGTCAAGGTTCCCGACGGGACGCTGCGCATCCTCGTGCAGGGCCTGCGGCGCATCGGGCTCGACCGTCCGACACAGGACGATCCGTATCTCGTCGGCGAGTTCGTCGAGATGCCGGACGAGCTCGAGGAGACGCGCGAGGTCGAAGCGCTGACGCGGAACGTGCAGAACCTCTTCGCTCGCGTCATCGGGCTCGTTCCCTATCTCCCCGAGGAGCTGCAGATCGCGGCGGCCAACGTCGAGGACCCGAGTGCGCTCTGCAATCTCGTCGCTTCCACGCTGCGGCTCAAGACGGAGGAAAAGCAGACGCTGCTCGAGCTGACGGATGTCGAGACGCGGCTGCGCGAGATCTCCTCGATCCTGAACCGGGAGCTCGAGGTGTTCGAGCTCGGCTCGAAGATTCAGTCGCAGGTCCAGGAGGAGATGGAGAAGGGGCAGCGCGAGTTCTTCCTCCGCCAGCAGCTGAAGGCGATTCAGGAGGAGCTGGGCGAGGGCGACGCCGATGCCGCGGAGATCAACGAGCTGCGTACCCGCTTCGCGGAGATGGATCTCCCGGAAGTGGTGCAGAAGGCGGTCGACCGCGAACTGGGACGCCTCGAGAAGCTGCCGTCGGCGGCGGCCGAGTACGGCGTCATCCGCACGTATGTCGACTGGCTCGCGTCACTGCCGTGGAACAAGACGACGGAGGACAACCTCGACCTCGAGCACGCCAGGCGCGTGCTCGACGAGGACCACTTCGACCTCGAGAAGGTGAAGGAGCGCATCCTCGAGCACCTCGCCGTCTCGAAGCTGAAGAACGACCTCTCCGGCCCGATTCTCTGCTTCGTCGGCCCGCCCGGCGTCGGCAAGACGTCGCTGGGCCAGTCGATTGCACGCGCACTGGGACGAAAGTTCGTTCGGCTCTCCGTTGGCGGCGTCCGCGACGAGGCCGAGATCCGCGGCCACAGACGCACGTACATCGGCGCGATGCCGGGGACGATCATCCGCTCGCTACGCGATTCCGAGTCGATGAATCCCGTGATGCTCATCGACGAGATCGACAAGATGGGCGCCGACTTCCGAGGCGATCCGGCGAGCGCGATGCTCGAGGTACTCGATCCCGAGCAGAACAAGCATTTCCGGGACCACTACCTCGATCTCCCGTTCGACCTCTCCAAGGTGCTGTTCATCTGCACGGCGAACACACTCGAGGCGATCCCCGCCCCGTTGCTCGACCGGATGGACGTGATCCAGCTCTCGGGTTACACCGAGGACGAGAAGTTCGGCATCGCCAAGCGGTACCTGCTCCCGAAGCAGCTCGAGGCGCATGGCCTCGACCAGGGGCAGGTCAAAGTCACCGACAGGGCTCTCCGGCTGATCATCCGCGAGTACACGCGCGAAGCCGGCGTGCGCAACGTCGAGCGTCGGCTCGCAGACGTTTTGCGGAAGGCCGCCCGGCAGATCGCCGAGGGCAAAACCCGCGCCAAGACGCTGCGCATCGACGAGCGGCGCGTGCGCTCGTGGCTCGGTCCGCGTCGCTTCGAGGGCGAGGTGCGCAAGCGCACCTCCGACCCGGGCGTGGCGACGGGCCTCGCCTTCACGGCCGTCGGCGGCGACGTCCTCTTCTTCGAGGCGACCGCCTACCCCGGGAAGGGGCGGCTAACAATCACCGGACAGCTCGGCGACGTGATGCAGGAGTCAGCGCAGGCGGCGCTGTCGTGGGTGCGCGCGCACGCGGAACAGCTCGGGCTCGACCCCGACTGGTTCCGCCAGCACGATGTCCACCTCCACGTCCCCGCGGGCGCCGTTCCGAAGGACGGCCCGTCGGCGGGCATCACGATCGCGACGGCGATCGCGTCGCTCGTCCGCAACGAGCCGGTCTCGGAGGAGGTCGGGATGACGGGCGAGATCACGCTCACCGGTCAGGTGCTGCCCATCGGCGGGGTTCGCGAGAAGACGCTCGCCGCGCAGCGTGCAGGCCTGAAGCGCGTCATCCTTCCGCGCGACAACGAGCCCGATCTGGCGGAGCTCCCTGCCGAGACGAAACGAGAGCTGGAATTCGTCCTCGTCGACTCGATCGACGAGGTCTTCGAGGCGGCGTTCGACGGCAAGGGTGTGGCGCATCCGAAGCCGTCGGCAGTCCGCGACCGTCAGGCAGCCGCCAGCCTGAAGGAGCTCAGCAGGCGATCACAGGCCCCGGTGTCGCCGCCGCTCTCGTAGCGACACAGCAGCAGGTACTCGACCTTCCCCCGCAGGACGAAGCCGATCCGCTCGACGAGCTGCCTCCCCTCGTGCTCGTACACGACGTCGTAGCGGCGTGCGCGCCGTCCCCCGATCGTCACGGTCCGGGGCTCGCTGACCCTCCCGCTCTGCTGCCGGGCAACCGCCGCCGCAGCGCGGTCGAGCTCGGGCACGACCTTTTCCCAGAGTTCGGGACGATAGGTCCGCAGGAGGCGAAACCGCGTCACGGAGACGAGCCGGGCGCCCTTCGACACGCGCACCTCCTGGCCACTGCGAACGACCTCCCAGTTCGCCGGCGCCGAAAACGAGTAGCCCGTGCCGCGGATCTGCCGCTCGATCGTCTTGCCCCCACCTCCCCCGCAGCCCGTCGCGAGCAGTACAGCCACTATGAGGACGGCTCGTTTGCAAGGATTGCGCC
>WNFZ01004954.1_pt1 | contig 12279 bp, 15 predicted proteins | sample 5400081 | NCBI WGS metagenome assembly WNFZ01 (sample SAMN13153365, study PRJNA577476) | soil metagenome | isolation source: 80 cm soil or saprolite under grassland replicate 1 | place: USA:California | collected 2016-06-15
TGATCGGTGTGTCGGCTTGCAGCCGCGACAACTGCCAGGTATTCAACAGCAGTAGCCCATAGCCCACAATCAGCAGCGGCCGCGGCCCCGTGCGATCGTAGATCCGGCCGGCCAGCGGCATGCCGACAGCAAGCGCTCCAGCCAGCGGCAGCAGGATCAGCCCGGTCTCCAGCGCCGTACGGCCGCGCAGCGCCTGAAGGTACAGCGGCAGCAGGAATTCGGCCCCGAAGAGCGCGACGACGCTGACATAGCCGACGAGATTCGCGATCAGGAATGTGCGGCTCCTAAACAGCCGCAGATCCAGCATCGGCTCTTTCGCCACGAACAACTCGATCGCGGCGAAGGCGGCCACACCCACCGCGCCGATGCCAAACCAGGTCAGCACCGCAGGTGACGTCCAGCCACGCGCCTCTGCAATCGAGGCGCCATACAGTACGGCGCCAAAACCAACAATCGAGGTAAGCAGACCGAGCAGGTCGAGCTGCGGCGTGCGCTCGCTCCGCCAGTCGAGCAGGAAGCGCGACCCGAGCGTCACACCGAGCAGGCCAATTGGAACGTTGATAAAGAAGACCCAACGCCATAGATGCTGATCGATCAGCCAGCCGCCGAGGATGAGCCCCAGCGCCGGCGCCGTCGCGACCGCGATCCCGAAGAATCCCAGCGCCGTGCCCTGCTCGCGCGGCGGAAACGCGCGGAACAGTTGTGGGGCGCCAAGCGGAATCGCGATGCCGCCGCCAAGGCCCTGCAGTGTTCGCGCGGCGATCAGCAACCCGAGATTGGGCGCAACTCCGCACAGGATCGAGCCCAGAACAAACAGTGCAAGGCCACCGAGGTATATGCGCTTGATTCCAAAACGGTCGGCCAGAAAACCGGCTACTGGCGTGCTAATACCCAGCGCCAGGACGTAGACGCTGAGCACCCACTGCGAGTCGGCCAGGCTGGCGTCGAATTCGCGCCGCAAGGTCGGGAAGGCGACATTGACAACCGTGGTGTCGAGAAAGATCATGAAGAGCCCGAAGACTACCGAGATCAGCACTTTCCACTTCGGAGCAAGTAGGACCTTCCTTACAGGGGCATTTCCGATAGAACTACTCATGCAATGATTCCTATACGCCGACACACCGCCAGAGCGTAGGCTACGGGCGCCATTGCACCACCACACAGCTGAAGCGTCGTGCCGATCGCACGCTACGCTAGTGTAATTGCAATTAATCTACAAACCGTTCCGGCTCCAGCCAAAGCTCAATCAGCGTGATCACCAACATGCCAACCAGCCCGACCAGCAGGCCATAAATGACGATGCCGAGCAGATTCACCGGACGATTGGCGGCCACATCCAGGCGCCAAAGCCAAGCTATGGTGCCGCCCACCACGAGCGTCCAGACGGTCCAGAGCACGGCCTGAAGACTTTTATCTGCACGCTTCGTGCTATACATTTCGGCGTTTTTCTGGAGCATGACTTGCCTCCTCGATCATTCAGAGCGACCGACAGTATCAAGGGTTTGTGATTCTTTGTTAGGAGGTGCGGATAGCAAAGCTCTCCGCATCTACTCACTCCACCGCGAACTGGTTTTCGGGTGCCAAAGGCCGCCGAAAACTACCGGTAGATACACCGACAAAGGAGCCTTATTGCGAGTGGATGTAATAGAACGGCGATAGCGGAGCACGTGGCAGAGACGTTGACGTTAACGTCATAGTTTGGCTAAAAAATTTTAGCCCGAACGATTTCGCTCGATATACTGGCGAATACGTTCGATATTGGTTACGAGTTCGGCACGGAAGCGTTGGAGTGCGGCAATCTTCTCGTCGGTTTCGATCAGCGACGATTGCAGAATCTCGAGCACGCGCTGCTTGCCACGCACGCCGGTCGGATCGTCGCAATACAGCGGCAACACTTCGCCGATCTCTTCCAACGACAGACCAAGCTGCTTCAAGACTTCGATTTTCTGAAGCCGGCCCAGCTCGGTCTCGGTATAATACCGAAATCCTTGCCCTTCGCGCTGATTTGGGCCAAGCAGGCCCAGATCTTCGTAGTAGCGAATCGTTCGTGGAGTTACGCCAGCTTGTTCGGCGAACTCGCCGATGCGCATTTTGTCTTTCATGTTCTCAACAACCTTGACGTTAACGTCAGAGTTAGGATATACCTTTTTGCACGATTTGTCAAGAGGTTCGGGTGAGGATTTCGATCAGCGGCAGCGCATCGAGTGCTGGCAACACAAGATCGGCCGGCGGCAGCGTCAGCTGGCGGGTCACCGCGCCGGGAACAGCGACGCAGCGCATCCCGGCGGCGCGGGCGGCTAGAATACCGTTGGTCGAGTCCTCGAACACCAGGCAAGCTGCGGGCGGCACGCCCAGGTACGCGGCTGCGCTGAGAAACAGATCCGGCGCGGGCTTGGTCATAGCTACGTCGTCGGCGGTACGCACGCAAGCGAATGCCGGGCGAACCGCATGGCGCTCCAGCCAGCCCTCGACCCATGCGCGATCGCTGCTCGACGCGACCGCGCACGGCAGACCGAGCGCCCGGGCCTGCGCTAGAATCTCCACCACGCCGGGCAGCAACGGCTGCTCGGCGCTCAGTTCGGCTTTTAGCTGGCGGCGGTGCGCCATGTTGGCCACGCGATCGAGCGCGCGGCCCAGCAGCGATTCGAGGTGATCGAGCGCGTCGAAACCCTGGTTGGTGCCCAGCGCGCCCTGCCACAGATCGAGCGCCAGATCATGGCCGTACTCGCCATACAGCATCCACCAACTCTCAAACGCCGGGGTCTCGGTGTCGACCAATAGGCCGTCGAAGTCAAAAATGAGTGCCTGAATCATACCAATAGTATATATGACAGAGTCTGTCAAGTAGTTTGTGTAAATGGCCGCCCTCATGCAGTTACATCGGGAACCGACCCGCAAATCGGCTCGCCAGTTGATTGCGGATGCGCGCCCAGTTCGGCATCGGTGCGGTCCATTTCCGCGTGATGTCGCGGTTCGCCAGGAACAGCAGCTTGCGTACCGCGTCGTCGGTCGGAAATGCGCCTTTGGTCTTGGTGACTTTGCGCAGTTGCCGGTTGTAGCCCTCGATGCTATTGGTCGTGTAGATCAGCCTGCGGATCTCGCCAGGGTACTCGAACATCGTCGCCAGATCCTCCCAGTTGCTCTCCCACGAACGCACTGCCATCGGATAGCGCTCACTCCAGCGCTCGGCCAGCTCCAGCAGTTTCATCTCTGCTGCCTCGCGCGTGGGCGCCTGATAGATCGTCTTCAGGTCGGTCGTGAAGGCCTTGCGATCCTTCCAAGACACATACGTCAGGCTTTGTCGCACCTGGTGGATCAGGCAGCGCTGGATCTGAGTGCGTGGGAAGACCGCCTGAATAGCATCCTTGAAGCCCGTCAACCCATCGATACAGGCGATGAAGATATCCTGCACGCCACGCGCCTGCAAATCACTGACCACACTCAGCCAGAAATTGGCTCCCTCCGCGCCATCACCAACCCCGTGGCCCAGCACATCGCGCTGTCCGTCCAGATCTACTCCCAGCAGGATATACACCGCGGTGTTCTGCACCTTGCCATCGCGTCGCAGCTTGAGGTGGATAGCATCCAAATAGACGATCGGATAGACCGCAGCCAGGGCGCGATTCTGCCAGCCCTCGACCAGCGACCAGACCTTGTCAGTGACCGTACTAATCGTGGCAGGCGACACCTCCACGCCATACGCCTCGTGCAGTGTGGCCTGAATGTCGCGCGCCGACATGCCCTTGGCATACAAGCCGATGATCTTGTCCTCCAATTCGTTGGTGCTGGTCTGATAGGCGTCCAGCAATGGCGACTGAAAGGTACTGTTGCGGTCGCGCGGCATCTGGATCGTGGTATCGCCAGTCGACGTGCGCAAGGTACGCGGGCGCTTGCCATTCCGGCTATTGCCCGAATTGCGTCCTTCTGGAGCGTGGCGCGGATAGCCGAGATGCGCGGTCAGCTCAGCCTCCAGCATCTGTTCGAGCGTGTCGGCAAACAAGCGGGCAAAGATGCCCTCCTTGCCTCCAGTCTGTCGTCGATACTTGTAGCGCGGGCCAGCTCTTGTTGGATGCGTTCAACCGACGGCAAGACAGACGTGGTCGATTGCTGAGTGTCAACCATGGTGGTACCCCTTTTCTATTCGTCCGGCGCGGTAGTATACCGCAAACCAGCTCTATTGGTGGCACACCATTTACACAATCTATTTTACACCCTCGCCAGCAGCATTCCGCAGCGTCTCTCGCGGCCGTAAACGGCCCGTATATTTTCAGTTAATGCAAAGTGCGCGCCGACCGGTGAAGACCTGTTGGCGGTCATTCTGTGCCCTCTGGCATAGTCCTGGAAACGGGTTTGATGCTCTGCCCTGCCGCCTCCTGACGATAGGAACAAACCGGGATCGATTGAGACTGATGACAATGAGGCACGACACATCCTATCTTGCTATTGCGCCTTCGGCGCGCAAAGACACACATTTGTTTTCCCTCCGTCTCGCTTCCCTCCCTCCCTCCGGTCTTGCCTATCGAGAGCTGCGCTCTCGTTTTTCAAATAAGATGCAGCTCGTCTCTCGATGAGGTTACTCAGGTTAGTAGTATTTCACTGTCCCCTATTCAAGATACCGGCATTCCGGAACCTTGACCCGTTTGCCCCTCGGTCAGTCAGTCGCTTCAACGTCCAGTATTGTTACGCCTGCCGCCACGCTGAGCGTGACATGAGGATGGGTAACTGGTCCCCTACCCGCTCCAGTTCTGTCTGGAATCGGGTTGCATGGTAGATGAGAACGTCGCAGTGTGAGCCGGTGTGATGGAGTAATAGACAGTAAAGTAATGCATAGGCAAGCCACAAAAAAACCTCCTTGACAAACGACCGGAGGCTTTGCTACGCTTTACTTGCTTAAGGTGAAAGCGGTTGTAGCTGAGCTGTCCTTCGATAGTTCGTCTGGAACCGTTTTTTTATTGGTATTCAACCGCAGTCCTTCCGAGCAAAGACTACTCCAAGCTCGTACATACCCCTCGTTAAACGCTCAAACTCTGTCGCTTAGTGATGGGTCATCAGCGGTATTCCTATCAAAACAAAAAGGACACGGGCAAGTCAATCGCTAATGTGTGAGCTGTCATATTGTGATGAGGAGTACTACTCCTCACACCTATGATACAAGTGTGAGATGTGTGAGAGGAAAGAGGGAGTGTTACGCATTATCCTGCTCTGACGGGTTTTCTTTGGCAATGCGGGTACCAATCGCATCAAGGTTGTCCAAGCCATATTCAAGAAGCGTCTCCAAAAACACGGATTTACTCACCACCGCTGGAAAGTTGCGGTGATTGAAGGCTTTGAGTTCTTCGTCAAGCCTGGCCATGACGGCGACATCTAAAAGGACGTTTGGAAATGCAGGCCCTTCGTGGAATACTTCCATCGTTGGCACTATATGAGCGTTGTAGACGGAAATTTTCTCACGGCTTAGAGTTGGGCGGCCTCGTTTCGTTAGGGGCAGCCTGGTTGCGGCAGTAGCTAGACCTTCCGAGTGGTTATCGTATGAATGGGTATAATTACTAAGAGGGGCGAGTATCGGTCAGATGGCCCCGCATGGGGGCGTCACCGATACCCATCCACCCGAAAACAGGTATAGTTTGTGCTCGAAGGGGCGAGCCGGAATTATCCACCATATCCGATAGGAGTACCTATCATTCGAAGGTCGCCTCATTCGCCAACATCGCGTATACTGCTCACATGAAAACGTGTAATCCAAAATATGCCGATCAGATTCCTAACCTCATCTGGCGTGCGACTGGTGTGCGACCGGCACATCTCATTCCCATTCCAACCGTCCCCGATACGATCGTCTATGAGGCCGAGTTGCCAGGCACCTCGGTCATCTTTAAGGCCATCGATCCAATTCTATCCTGTAGTTTACAGTTGTGATCACACAACTTGCGGATGAACCAATTTTGGTATGTGGAAGCAGAAAGCAGGCTTTCCTGCCCTCGCAAACGCATCGTCAGCAGGGCTGTGGCTGAACGCTGGTCGTTCGGCCGCTCCACCGCTCCTCCCCGCCAAGCCGTCACTCTACCCCATGACCGAAGACAGCGTCAAAAATTCGCCAGATAGCTTTATATCCCTGGTGGAGATGATCGATCCTCCGTCCGGGTATATTTGTAATAGGTATTCCGCGAGATTCCAACAATCTCACAAATCTCGCGAATGGTGTACTGCGGATCGCGCTTGAGCGCCAGTGCCGCTTTCCGTTTCTTTTCGTCGACCCCTTGGGTCGTCCGCCTTTGCGGCCACGGGCACGGGCGGCGGCCAACCCTGCCCTGGTGCGTTCATGGATCAGGTCGCGTTCAAACTCGGCCAGTGAAGCAAAAATATGGAAGATCAGCTTGCCGCCTGTGGTGGTGGTATCCAGTTGCTCCTGCAAGCACCGAAAGCCGATCCCGCGTGCTGCTAACGCCTGAACCGTTTCCACCAAATGGGCGAGCGAGCGCCCTAAGCGATCCAGTTTCCAGACGACCAGGATATCGCCGGCGCGACAGGTCTCCAGTGCCGCCATCAGCCCTGGTCGTGCGGCCTTGGCGCCGCTCGCGGTATCGATGAAGATGCGCTCGCAACCCACGCCCCGTAGGGCATCCTGCTGGAGATCCAGATGTTGATCGATGGTTGACACCCGCGCATAGCCAATCAGCATGATTCTCGCGCCTCCATGAATGTGATGCCTGACCGTATATACCACGAAACCGGGTGTGTGTCTACTGGAGTGGTACATTGATTTTGAAGATGGGTTGTGTGGTATAGTTTCCTCGCCTGCAGCGGATGACACCGACACCATCTTGGCACATGCATGGCATACCAAACAAACGTCCGTTTGTTTGGTATACCCGCTCGCCGCACCGCCCGCGCGGCACGCACCGTTCCTGCGCCCCTATTGGGAGACGATTCATGAGACCAGCGCCCAGTACCGCCACGCAGCGGGCCAAGCGCCTCCACCTGCTGGATGCCGCCGAGGTCGCCGCGCTCTATGACCGTCCAGCGTTCACGGACGAGGAGCGCGCCTATTACTTCAGCCTTACCCCCCACCGAAACCACCCACATGCAGACCTTTACCGACGGCGTGGTCCAAGCCATGTTCATGCTCCAGCTAGGCTACTTTAAGGCCTCATAGTACGGATTATAATCGAGCCCGCTTATAGCATATTAGGGAGACCTATTAGGAATGCTTAAAGATACCCCCTGAAGCTCCAGTATCACAAAAAAGCCGACGAGCGCCAATATCAGGAGAATGACAACGGTAATGAGTACCGCGCGCTGCAATCGGAGCCGGGTATTCTGGCGGCGCACCTCGTCACGCCCTGCGGAGACCGCCTGTAGTTGCCCGTCGATAATCTGGCGGCGCGCTATCTCCGCGCGTGCCTGGCCCAATTCCAGCGCGGCCGCCTGGAGCGCGCGCTGTGCCTCTGCTAATTGCTCGTCTCTTTGGCGGAGGAAGCCGAGCAATTCTCCAGCCGGGAGCATCTCCTGTTTGGGTGGCCGTGGCACCGCTGGCGGCCGGGCCACGCCCATCTCCTCCGCGAGCCGCTCCACGTCTGGCAAGTAATACCAATTGCGGTTGGAGCCTTGATATTTTCTAACACGTATCTTTCCAGGGCCCTCTCCAGCGTAGCGCTGGATTGAGCGCTCGCTAATGCCGAGGCGCGCGGCGGCATCCTCTCCACGGAGCCATTGATTTTCGTCGTCATTCGTCATAGTGGTGGATTATACAGCCTTATCCGCAAGCTGGCGCGATACTTCGGCAAGGCGTTGCGCCGTAAGCTGTCTAGTACTACAGTTGTATTTATAGAAATTCGGCTTCAGGAAGCGGTAGGCTGGCAAGGGTGTTTGATAATTCCTCCGCTTCCCAATCGCTAATTTTCAAACAAGTACAACTGTAGTATTAGCCATTCGACCGGCGCGCAAAGGAAGTTTTTCACTCTCTTCTCTATCACCGGTGCAGCAGAAGCCGTACCGCCGTACCCTTGGCTGGGGACCGAGTCTGAAAGCTTGTAGGGGTATTGCATTTCTCCACCTCGTATGTTAGTATCACAAGTGAACACACTTGAACACATTGTGTTAGAAAGAGGTGATAGATATGCCACCGAGCAACGAAACATTTAGCGTTCGTATTCCACCAGAATTGCGCCAGGAGCTTGACCAACTCGCGGCCATTACAGATAGGTCGCGCAGCAAGCTGGTTGCTGAAGCCCTTGAGCAATATCTAGATGTACAACGCTGGCAGATTGAAACGATACGACAGCGACTTGCTGAGGCCGAGCGCGGAGAGGTGGAATTCATTCCTCACGAGACTGTGATGAAGCGAGGGGAGGAACGGCTTCGAGCAAAGCTAGGATTATGAACATCATCTGGTATCCGACGGCTGAACGTGATTTGTTCGCGCTTGTGGACTATATCGCCGAGGATAGCCCACAGGCAGCTCTACGGATATATGAGACTATTCGTACGTCTGTAAACAGGCTTGCACCATTTCCCCACAGCGGGCGTGCTGGACGAGTAGAACCAACACGAGAGCTTGTTATTCCAGGTCTCCCCTACATTGTGGTCTACACGATTGACAGGCAAGATGTGAAGATTTGGGCAGCGTATCATACCTCTCGAAAATGGCCGGAAAGCTTCTCTACTGATTAGGACGTGTAAAAAGCTCAGCGGCGGGGATCCCAATAGCTACTCTTTTATCCTGCATCGATATCCCTTATTCCAACTCCGCCGGCGCCGGCGGGTCTCCCCATCAGGGGCACGATGCAGGTTCACGAGCCGGAAGGAGGCACCTACAATGGTCAACAAGGTTATTCTGGTAGGAAGGCTTGGGCGAGATGCTGAGTTGCGCTTTACACCCCAAGGAACGCCAGTTGCAAACCTATCCCTGGCAACGGACCGAACCTGGACTGATGCAGAAGGAGCTACACACAAGGAAACAGAATGGCACAGCGTTATTATCTGGGGTAAGCTTGCTGAGACCTCTCAGGAGCACCTCACCAAAGGGCGGCTCATCTACGTTGAGGGCCGGCTTCACACTCGCAGCTGGGAGGATGAGCAGCAGGCCAAACACAGTCGTACGGAAGTAATTGTTGAGGACTTGCGGTACCTCGACCGCCCACGCGACCAAACATCCACCCCGGAGGAAGACATCCCACTGTGATCTGCCAGCGCATCGCGAGAAGTCTACTTAAGCCTTGCCTCGCCCTCCCTCATTACGCCAGCGTTGCACAGCCTGGCGCCGCTCCACAATCCCGCGAATAGTCCCTATCAGGACTGGCGCCAGGTGGCTACTATTCTCACACTCAGATACCACATGCTGGAGCACCTCCAGCGCCTCTTCCGGCTGGAGCTGCCCCACAAGTACCGCCACCTCACCGCGGCGCTCAGCCCATATATCAAGCTCTCGCTCGCTCATTTTGCGGTCCTACTCTCTTTGCGCCACTTGAGCTCAGCGGCGATCTGTTCGCGCGCTATGCGTAGCTTCTCATTCAGCAGCGGGCGCGCTTTATGTCCATGAGGCGCGCCCGCTATACCCACTGCTTCGAGGGCAAACTCCAAGCTGATGTAGGTTGGTTTGGTTTCCTATTTCACAACCAATCCACCCCCGCGTTCTCGTTGACAATCTCGGCACCCTCTGCATGCGGCCTTGTACAATATACCACCAGGTACGCAAAACCCGCTGTTCTTAAGGGAAGCCAGAACTAGGTTGATCTGGCCAGGTCAAAAACACGGGAAAGCCAGTCGAATGGTCCAGCCCGCGGTCGAATTGATATCGTGATGCCCTTTCTCATGCCTGATGCATATCCATCCAAGCGACAACAGGCCGCGCTCCCACCAAACGCTCATAGGTCATAAATCCGTCCTTGGGCGTCATTCTATCGTGCCCACTGTTGGTAAACTTCACCAAAGCATCGTTCACCGTGAGGCTCAGCTGGTACCAAGTCGGCGGAGAATTCTTTGACACCACATACACTGCCCCCATCCATGTGTAGTTGGCGTAAAGTAAGCATAGCTGATATGAGGGGCAATATGTCTTCACAGAAGTTATTCTGATGCTTTCTGTCAAAAATACACTATGAGAGGGGTGTCATCTGCTCATGGAGCGGCGTAAGTAAAAACATGGCTTCAGAAAGCCATCTATTGCACCGGTTGCCCCTCGTGTCACCTTCGCTTATTCTACCCCTAAATCCGACTCCACGCTGTTCTGCGGCGTTACCCAGTAAGCCACAATGCTCTAAAAACTCGACGACACACGTTTACTACACAAACAGATACTACACAAACAGAAGCAGATGCCGAACATGGAGCAAGCTCTCATCCACCAGGTCCACCCCTTTGGTGAAGCCGACTGTGAAGCCGAAATCGCCATCCTCGGGGAGGAGTATAGCCACTACTACTTCTCGCACACGCGTTTCAACGATGTGGCGCTGGATAAGGATGTGTTTCTGATCATCGGGAGGCGCGGGTCGGGAAAGACCGCCCTCTCCCGCTACTTTTCATTCCAAAAACGTCTTCGAAACGCTATCGCGATCGACGTCGACGAGCCCAGCGAGTTCCAGCACGTGCTCAACCGAATCGCTTCTACCGCTGCGTACAGCCGTGAGGTGGCAATACCACGGATCGCAAAGATCTGGGAACTTGTAATCTGGGCGGTGATATTTCGCGAGCTACAGAACCAGGATCTCCGCATAAAAGCCGCGTGTATCTTTGGCGATCAACCAGGAAAAGTATCTCATTTCGTCTTCCATCTCTTCAAATCGCTCCTCTCCCGATTCCTCAAGACAGATGAAAGTCTTGCCGACGAGCTTGAGATCCTTGTCAGCGATGGCAGAATCGTGGCGGGAAAAGAGGCCGTACTGGAGCTGGCGCGCAAGCATGCGCTGATCGTCGCATTCGACACGCTTGAAAACTTCACGATCGACGACGATGCATTGATGCGCGCCACAGCGGGGTTAATTCAATGCGCGTCCGATTTCAACCGGAAGTACGCGACCAAAAACATTCATCTGAAGCTCTTTCTGATGGCCGAGATCTTCCCTTATCTCAAAGAAGGCGTCATTCTCAATACCTTGAAGGTCGTACGTAATGAAATCTATCTGCATTGGCGGCCGAAAGGGTTGATGCGCCTGATCAGCTGGCGGCTGCACCGCTATTTGCGATACAACCACCATTCCGCGTTGGGCGATATGCAGATCGACTGGGACGATCAGGACGATGTCCGCAGGAAAGTGTGGGACATCTTCTTCGGCCGCGAGATCGTCAATGGCCGCGGCATCGCGGAAAAGACGCTCCCCTATATTCTGAGCCATACCCAACTTCGCCCGCGCCAGATGATCGTCTTGTGCAACCGAATTGCGGGCTTCGCGCGGGAGAGCGGGCATTTCCCGTATTTTCACAGCGAAGATATTATCAGAGGCATCAGGCACGCCCAGCGCGATCTGGCCGACGAGGTTTGTAACTCATACAGCTCGGTCTACCCGAATGTGGGCCAGATTATTGACGCGTTATCCGGGCTTCCCATGAAATTTCCGGGGAAGCGACTTGACAAGGTTGCGCCGCGCACCGCGGCGGCCTGGTCCACGGGCGGCTATTCCCCGTTCAACTTCCGAAAACTTGTGGTCGAGCTTGGTATCGTTGGGCGGGTGCGGCAGATCAACGAAAAGGCGGGCTTTGTGGAAGCTGATTTCGAATATGCGACGGAGGACCGCATCTCAATCACCGAAGAAGATCAGTGCGTGGTCCATCCGATGTTTTACGAGAAGCTCCACATCGCTGTTGATCACACGCTTCGTGTGTACCCTTTCCCCGACCACGAAGATTTCCGCGATGGATTGCTCTAGATAAACGGCACAGCCTCCAATATCGTCGGAATTCCCGCTACAATCCGCAAGTCGCTTGAAGCGACGCGTGCCAGCGCCTGCATAGGATGATGCGAATCCGAGCCGCCCGTCACCAGCAGGCCGTGATGCCGCGCCAGTTCAAGATACAGCGCGCGCTGCTCCGCCGTATGCGTCGGGTAGAACACCTCGATCCCATCCAGACCGACCTGGGCCAGTGCTGCAATGTGGGGGTTTTTGCTTAACCCCTCGTGCGCCCTTTAACGATCGGTGGTGTTGCTGATTGAGAGCCGCATTTGAGTAATGATGCGAAGGGTACGCAGCGTGCGTCCGATTGCGGCACAATCGGGGGTACGAAGCCTGCGGACAATGCGCGAAATCTTTCAGCCAGACGAGAGAAATGGCGCTACCCTTGCGATCT
>WNFZ01005784.1_pt1 | contig 12275 bp, 6 predicted proteins | sample 5400081 | NCBI WGS metagenome assembly WNFZ01 (sample SAMN13153365, study PRJNA577476) | soil metagenome | isolation source: 80 cm soil or saprolite under grassland replicate 1 | place: USA:California | collected 2016-06-15
GCTCCGCGGGGATGGTGCCGAGCCGTCCGGCCTGGTAGTCCTCGAACGCCCGCAGCAGCTCCTCGCGGGTGTTCATCACGAAGGGACCGTAGGCGGCGACCGGCTCGCGGATCGGCAGGCCGCCGAGCACCAGCACGTCGAGCTGTGGGCTGCGGCTCTCCTGGCTGGCATTCGCGCTGACGGTCACCACGTCACCGGGGCCGTAGACGGCGAGCTGGCCCATGCGCACGGGCCGGCGCTGGGTACCGACTGAGCCCGACCCTGCAAGGACGTAGACCAGGGCGTTGAAGTCGGGTCGCCACGGGAGCCGGAGCTGCGCGCCGGGGGCGAGGGTGGCGTGCAGCAGGGTGATCGGGGTGTAGGTGACGCCTGGGCCTTGGTGGCCCGCGACCTCGCCGGCGATCACGCGCAGCAGCGCGCCGCCGTCGGGGGAGCTGAGCAGCGAGACCGCACGACCGCGGATGTCTTGGTAGCGGGGCGGGCTCCACTTCAGCTTGGCGGGCAGGTTGACCCAGAGCTGGAAGCCGTGGAACAGCCCGCCGCGCACGACGACCTCCTCTGGCGGCGCCTCAATGTGAATCAGACCTGAACCTGCTGTCATCCACTGCGTATCGCCGTCGGTGATGAGGCCGCCGCCGCCGTTGGAGTCCTGATGGCGCAAGATGCCGTCGATCATGTAGGTGACGGTCTCGAACCCACGGTGCGGATGCCAAGGGGTCCCCTTCGGCTCTCCTGGGCCGTAGTCGACCTCGCCCATCTGGTCCATGTGCACGAAGGGGTCCAGAATTCCAAGGTCGACGCCGGCGAAGGCGCGTCGCACCGGGAAGCCCTCCCCTTCCAGGCCGGAGGGAGCTGTGGTGACTGAGACCACCGGGCGGTCGACCAGCTCGGGACCGGGATGAGGCAGGCGCGGCAGGGTGAGCGTTTCAGCGGTGACTGCGGGCATCGTGACCTCCATACCTTCTTCAAGACGTCGCCACCGATTGTGGCAGCCATAGTTGCGAGTGCAACCTTCGCGAGGTGCAACCCGCCACTTGCCCGGCTTGTTCCTGGTCCAAGCATAGGCACGAGCCACGCGCCGTTTCATTCACTGAGAAGCTGGCCCTGCCCAGTTGTGGGCTTAGGCCCGGAGACCGGGATCCCATCCTCATTGATATGTGCCCAGCCGAGCCGCTCGAGCCGGATCTTCATCGGTGTGATATTGACGACGAAGAGGTCGGCGAGGCGGTAGATGGTCGGCTAGCCGCGCCACGGTCGCTTCGGCAGAGCCGTGCGGAGGCGGTCGCTGGGCATGAGCAGGGCTGCTGAGTAGATCTCGGCCTGGCGTTCAAGCGGGTCCGGCGACTTCTCGCGGCACCAGGTGCGACCTCCGGGAAGCAGCCTCAACGCGCCGGAGCGTGTGGCCTCGGAATGGAGCTCCCAGTGGCCTACCTCATGTCCCATGGTGTAGCGGCGGAGCCGCCCGTTCTTCGCCTCAAGGGCGTCCAGGTGGCGCTCGTTGAGAACGACGAGTTCCTGTCCGGGGAGGAGCTGGCCGAGGATCGAGCCATCCTCGTCAGGGATAGGCTCCCAGACAAGGCCGAGCCCGAGCTGGTCGAGCAGTCGCTCGACGTCGAATCCTGGGGAAAGGCGATACCGCTGCCAGAGGGCGGCGGCTTGCTCCTCGATGTGCGACTCGGGAATGAACCTCATTCATCCGGTGACGAGATCTTGAGGTGCCGGTAGATGTGCTGCAGTTCCGCATCGGGGACGTCTGGCAGCCGGCGCAGGAAGCGCGCGAACTCGACATCCTGTTGTGCCCGAAGCCGTAGCTCACTTGGGATCTTACCTGCCAGGGCGAGCAGCTCTTCGGGGTCGGTCTGGAGGATCGCGGCGAGCTTCCGAACGGTCTCCTCGCCCGGCGGCTCGCCGCGATCGTTCTCTAGTTTCGACAGGTAGGTGAAGTCGATACCAAGCTCTGCCGCGACCTTGCGTTGGGTGAGGCCTTGATCTCGGCGGAGCCGTTGGATCCGCCTGCCGAACTTCTCGTCGGGGGGGTGGCTCTCAGTGGCCATCGTCACCTTCCCGGGACCGGAGTTGCATTGGGCGCGCGATGTTGTAGTAGTCTTCCCAACATCAAGTTGAAGAGACTCTCCCCAACTTCAGACCCTAGCAGGATCTCGTGGTAGGGGGAACGCACGGGATGTCGCAGCCGCGCATTACTCTCGTCAGGTTCGAGGACAAAGGGGGAGATCTGTGACCGAAGACGTGCGCCGTCGTCGCGCGCAGGTGGTAACTGCGGCGCTCCGGGCTGGCTACGCCTGGTCAGTGCGTCATGACGAGATGCGGGCATGGCGCGAGCTCGCCGCCATGACCGGGATGGTGATGAACGCGCTCGGCCCTGGCTCCGGCCCAGGGTCCCCAGCAGAGCTTGTCGCGACGTTGCACGAGCCGCTGGGTGGGCTGCTTCCGCCGCTGCCCGCTGGCACGGTCGAGGAGGTAGATGGGCTCGTCGTCCTCGACGGCGACACGCTGACCGATCCGGCGTATGAGGTTGGCTGCGAGTACACCGAGGCGCTGTTCCAGAGCAGCGACCCGTCTGAAGAGTGGCTGCCGTCGTGGGCGCGGCAGCGCGCCGAACAGGTCGAGCGCGTGCTTTTCGAGGAGCTGATCCAGCGTGGGTCTGATGAGCAGTACAGCGCCACGCGGCGGTTCCTAATCGACTGCCCCGCTGGTATGCACAGGGAACTGGCTCAGGAGGTGAACGCGCGCGGCGCCATGCGGGTGTCCGCATTCGACAGGGTGCCCGACGATCGGGTGTTTCGGTGGGGTGGCGGCTGGGGGGAGCGCTGCTGGTGGCCGTGCCCGGTGTGCCGCTGGCCGATGCGGATCCATAGCGCCAACGTCGACTGCAGTTTCGGTCCTCATCAGGCCCGCTATGAGATCGAGCTGCGCACGACAGCCAGCGGGAGGCCGCCGCGGCTTGGGCGGCGGGACGGTGCGGTGCCGGCTGCCCCACCAGCGCCGCAGCCGGTCGAGGGCGCTCAGTGCGTGCGCTTTGCGGTGTGGCGGTTTGTGTGGTGGTCCCCGGCGTCACCGAGGTGCGCCTCGGGGACGCGCTCGCGGCCGTTCCCGGTGTGGAGGTGCGGCTGTGGCCAGGCAAGGACAACTACGACCTGGAGGTCATGACTCCGGGTGGGCCGCCGCTGACCGTGGACGTCAAGGACCATTCTGCAGCCGGCAGCATCGCGGACCGGCCGCCACGAGCTGACCATGTGGTGGTCGCGTGGTATCGCCGCCGCCAGGTCGGTGAGCTGTCCCGGTTGCTCGCGGGCAAGCGGGTCTGGGACGAGCGCGGCTTCCTCGCGCACGTCCGCAGGCGGGTGGGGGTGCGCCGATGACGAGCGCCGAGGTATTTGACGACCCCATTGACGATCACCTGCTCGGTTTGATCGTTGGCGGCGCGCTCGCTCTTGCGAGACACCACTTTCCGCGGCAGGACGAAGCCGGCCGTCCGACGTTGGCCATTGCCGACGCCCACTTCCTGCTCACTGGGCAGATGGAAGCGTGGGCTGCGTGGCCACGGCTGCCGGAGCGGGAACGGCTGCAGGTCGCCCGGCTGCTGCGGGATCGGCCAGTCCAACTCGCCAACCGCAACGCCTTCGCCGCGGCGGTCCAGCAGTTGCTGGCGGTGGGTGGGCTTCCCGGGTTCCGTCCGGCCGAAGATGACCAGCATGTGCTCGCGGAATTGGGCGTGGCCGCACAGGCGTATGCCGACGAGAATCTCGCCGCGCTTGAAGCCCGGCGCCGCCTGGCCGCGGAACGCCCCGTCAGGTGGGCCAAGAATGGCGAGTACGTCACCGAGGTGCGCGTTGCCGCAGGGGGCGCGCCGTGGACGCGGGAGGTCGCCGCCAGGTACCGGCTCGCGCTGACGACCGAACCTCAGCCCGCAGAGCCGCCCGACATCGGGGCACCCGCCGAGCGCGATCTGGTTGCAGTCACCCAAGATGAGCTCCGCGCCACGGCCGCGGAACTGGATGCGGCCAAGGGCAGCCGGCACTACCGACGCAGCGTAGTCGGCCTGCTCGACCGGCTGCGTTCAGGCGCGGGCGGCGCGCTCGGCCCGTCGCTGCAGGTAGACGCCGGGCTGCTACGCCTCTTGGTCGCCCCGACCGGAGTGGGCAAGAGCGTGCTCGTGGAGGTTCTGGCTTGCTGCCTGGCACGCCAAGGGCTCGTGCTAGCCGTGCTGGAGCCGACCAATGCGATGGCGCTGACGCTCGCTCGGACGCTTGAGGCGGACTTCGCCGCGCTGGCAATCCCACACCAGGTCACACCGCTGGTCTCCCCGGACGGTATGCAGCACCTGGCCGAGGTGACGGCTGGCCGTGCCCCGGCTGGCGACGAGCATGCCGCCTGGGTATATGAGCGACTGGCGTATGGCTGTGCGCTACCCGCGGCTGCTGTAACGGAGGAGGCAGTGGACGCCTGGCAGCCGGGCGCCGAGCCATGTGTGGACCTGCGGCCTGCCAGCACCCAGGGTCGACCGGGCCCGCGACATATCTGCCCTTGGCGCGATCGCTGCGGCAAGTTCCGGCTGGTCCGAGCGGCGTGCACCGCCAGCGTCATCGTCACGACGCACGGCAACTTCCTGGCGGGCCGGCTGCGGATCCCCGTGCGCGCTGACGGGATCATCGAGCACGCGATGTCGGTCGAGGAGTTGCTGGTCCGCCGCAGCGACCTGATCGTCGTCGACGAGGTCGACGCGTTCCAGGCCGTCGCGATCAGTCGCAGCGCCCGGGGACTGCTGCTGGACCACCGCAGCAAGCCCGACACCCCGCTGAAGCGCCTGGACGCCGAGTTCTCCAGCGCCTCGGGGCGGCTTGACCAGCGTGTTGAGGCGAACGTCCGCGCTGCGCTGCTGCATACCCGCTTCCTGGCCGAGGCCTATACCAGCAATCTCGCGCGCGGCCAGTTCGGGGCCGCTCGGCGGTGATCGGACTCGGCGGAACCTACGCCTGGACCGGTGGGTGGTGCCGCGGCGGTGGGATGCCGTGCTCGCCGCCCGGCTGTGCGGGCTGGACGAGGGAGTTCCCGTTACCGACGAGCACATCAAGGTGCTTCAGTCGCTGTTCCCCGATGGCGACCCCACCAACACCCCCGCTTGGCTCGAACCGGCCCGCGCGGCTTTGTACGCCGTGGCCAGCAACACCGGCGACGACACCTTCACCGGCTGCCGCCGGCTGCTGCACGAGACCTTGAAGGAATGCGTCGAGGAGGAGCAGACGCGAGCGTGGATGGTCGACCGGCTGCTACGACGCGCCTACCTGGAACGAATCCGAAGCCTGCTGTTTCGCTTCGTGTACAACGCTCGCAACTGCAAGCCTCCGGCGTGACCGCAGCGCGGGAAGTCGCCGAGGCGATGGCACCCCACGCGACCTGGCGCGCTGCGCCGTTCGGGCCACTTGGGCGGTTGCTGTTCGCATTCACCGAGCACTACGACAACACCCGCCCGCACGACACCCACCTGCGTGTCTCCGGGTTCGGCGGCGACCCACACATCTACACGATCACGATCGGCGAACTCACCGCCGTCGCCCGGATTGGCCGGCGACGTGCCGTCCTCGGCCTGTCCGCGACGGCGTTCCTACCTGGGGCACCACACCATCACGTCCACATCCGGCCCACCTGGTATGTGCCCGACGACCAAGGCCGCGGCATCCGCATCGAAGCCTCCCCGATCAGCGACGACGAACGCCAACACATCCGCATCTCAGGCACGCAGGGCCCCAGACGGCGCGAGGCGCTCCTCAAGCTGGGCACATTGCTGTGGCAAAAGCGGCTCGAACCCGCTCTGCGTGACCTGGCCGCCGCACCCCAGACCGCCCACCGCGCCAGGGTGCTCGTGGCTACCACCTCCTATCAGGGCGCCCGAGACCTCATCGAAGGGATCGCCCGCGCGCAGGTGCCGGCGAGTGACCTGTGCCTTGCGGTCAGACCGGATGATCGTGCGTTGGGACCACGGGACGCCGGCATGTGGACCGAACTTCCCGCGGATCGCCTGGAGGAATTCGGCACGACGGTCCACGCCCGCGTCCTAGTTGCGCCGCTCGCCAGGGTGGCGCGAGGTCTCAACATCGTCGATCCGACTGGCCGCTCGCGAATCGGCTCAATCTGGCTGGTCGTGCGGCCCATTCCGCTCATGGACGAGCCCGCCGAGCTACTCGCCCATGTCAATGCCCGCGCCCATGCCGAGACTATCGCGACTAGCGACCCGGCCGCGGTCATCGACATCCGCCGTCACGTCGCCGGACGCCACTACGAAGAGCTGTTCACCAGCACCCCGTTCTTCCAGTCACTGCCCAAAGAGACCCAGCTGTCCATCACCGCCGAAACGATGATCGGCGTCATCCAGCTCGCCGGCCGTGCCCGACGTGGCGGCGAACTCGGCGTCATCCACTTGGTTGACCAAGCCTTTCTCGATCCGCGCGGGAAATCGGACCTACCCCGCCTCATCCGCGAGCTCCGCACCCAGTGGGCCGCCAATGGGGATCTGGAGCTGGTGCAGGCCCTCTACGGCCAGACGCTTGCAGAGCTGTTCGATTTCGCCGACCGCCGGAGGGACCAGCCATGCTGACCACCATCGCCTACCGCCTCACCCCAGAGCTCCTCGGCAATGTTGTCGCCTATCCGCTGACCAGCGACTTCACGCAGGCATGGGAGCGCCTCCCAGCTCGCCGCCAGCCCAGCGGGGATCGGGCCTCACCCCGGTACGCGTCCCTGGCAACTGCGCTTCGGGCCGTCGCCGCGCAGCCTGCCGTGCTGTTTCCCCGCAGCCAGCTGGGCCGCTGGGATACCGACGCGGGGACCGCGGCGCTATTGGTCACCACCAGCCCCATCGACCGCTGGCTGTTCACCACTTGCGTTCGGACCTGGGAGCAGGTGTTGCGCGAGGGCCACGACGCCGACACCCTCAGCCCCGTACTCAATCTTGACCCGGGCGCGCCGCGACCTCTTGCGGAGTATCTCGAACGCGACCGGGCTGGCCGGATCCAGGGGCCAGGCTGGCTGTTCGAAGCCGCCCGCTGGAACGCCGCGCAGCTCCTGGCGCAGCAGCCCGTGAAGGTCCCGGGGGTTGGACCCCTCCGGCTCCGGCTGGATACTGACGGGGACCTGGTGTGCTGGGACGACCCGATCAGCACCGCGTGGCGTCAGCGTTCGTGGCACGCCATGGTCTATGTCTCCACCAGGGTCATCACGCTGCCCGGCATCCCCGACCTTATCCTGCGACTCGACGCGCACGTCACCCGCATCACCGACCGCTGGTACGGCGTGCGGACCGTCCGGATCGCGCGATCCGACCCGCAGTCGCCGCTGCTCAAGCTCCGGGTGCGGCCACCGTGGCCCGCCCGGGGCCAGCCCCACCCGCTCATCGAGGACGCTGCCGCTGAGATCGTCCAGGCGTGCGGGCTGGAGCCCATCGAGCTGCCGACCCAGCTCTCCGCCCAGCTCGGGATAGTGCGGCCGGTCAGCCAGGCCCAACGCCACGGAATCGGCAAGGGCGTTGGCGCCCGCTTCCTCAAGCTCCTCGAAGCCCATACGACGAGCCAGCTCGGTACTTCACCGCTTCCCTACGACACCACCAAAATCAAAGTGGGCAGGCCCATCGGAGGCCGGATTGAGCCGCAGCACATCGACACGGCCATCCACACCAGTGGGACCGACCGGCTGCGCCTGGTCTGCCTGTACGCTACGCGCCTCACCCGCGAGCATCTCACCAGTGAATTCAACAAGTACGCCGCCGAGGAACGCCGCCCGATACTGCTGGACCAGGACGACGCCGAGTACACCCTTACGCCGGCGCTGACAGTCGTCTTCCACCGCGTGCCCGAACTCGCCATGTTCAGCACGGACCGACTCACCGAGCTGGTGACCGAAGGCACATGGCGCGAACACGACGACCACACCCGCATCGCCGCGTGCGTGGAGACCTCGTGGGACCCTGAGAACCCGAGTCCCATCGAGGACGATGCCAAGGGCCCTGTGCGACGTGCCCTCGGTGACATCGGCGTTGTCTCGCAGTTCCTTAACGGCGCTCGCCTCAAGCCCATCGCCAGCACAACAGATGACGGAGAGGCGGACGGCGACCACGCGGTCGCCGGCGCTGTACGCGACTTATTCCGCGTAGCCGGCGTGTTCGACCATCGACTCGCGACCGCGACCGCCACACCCAGGACCGCGCCTCTGGACCAGCCCGCCACTCTCGTCGGCATTCACGTCCGTCGCCACACCCCGCGTCGCCGCCGCCGCGGCGCACGTCCTGCAAGGCGGCTGGTTGTCCAGCTCGTCGCCCTCCACGCCGTGGGTGATGCCACCACAGCTTGGCAGAGCGAGATGTACAGCGATCAGCATGGCAAGTGGCTTCCCTACGCCGACGCGCTCGCCGCATACCACGCCGGTGATATTGGCTCGACTGAACGGGGGCGCGATGCCGAGCGGGCCGCTCTCGTTCGCGACTACGTCGAGGAGGCGCTCGCGCAGCTAGTCCGCAACGGGCCCGTCATCGTGTTCACCGATACCGAAGCATGTCGCTCCATCTGGCCTGGACTAGCCAACAAACACCTCGGCGAGGGCGCTCTCCCAGGCGACAGTCTCGTTCGCGCCGGGCAGGCCAGCGTCGCCGTTATCCGCTGCAACAACAACATGGAGGTTCCCCAGGTTGTCGACCGCACCGGAGGTCAACAGCCTGGTGACCCGGACCAGCCCGCTATGCCTGGCGTCCGCCTTTACCAGCTCAATGGTGCCGGACATCCGAGCTGGCTGCTGGCTCAGGCCTCGCGTGTCCACCGCTCCGGGCAGATCGGCGCCCGCGCCGGCACGCAGCACACCCGCTGGACCCTCCCGGCCGACGAGGCCCGGCTGATGTCCAAGGACTGGCACGCCATCACCGCCATCGAGATCACCGTCGCCCGGACTGGCGGGCTGGAGCCGCTGATGCTGGCAGCCCTCTCCGCCAGGCTCTGCCACCAGGCGCCGTCTTGGGATGACCGCACCAACCTCCCCGCCCCCCTCCACCTCGCCGTCATCCCCGACGACGACCACCCCGACCGAAACCACGACGAAGAATTCTCCGAGGAGAACGGTCAGGCGACGAGCTGACGCGAGACACCCTCTGTCAACCACGGACCAGAAAAGCCGACGCTATGATCGCCGTCGCTCAGAGGCCTCGCTGGAGTAATCGCATCCACCTCTGTCACTGGCTTCTCCCAATCCCTACCGATACCGCCGCCTTCCGCGGTACGTACGTCCAGAACTCCGTCGGGGCGAACGAGGCCTGGCGGGCCGCGGCGGCGACACGGGCGGCTGGACTCCGTGCCGCACCTCCGCAATCGCTGCGTTGATGGCCGCCACGATCCGAGAGCCCTTTCGCGAGAAGCCGAGGTAGGCCATCGCCGATTCGAGCAGCTCGTCCTCGGTCCGGAGCAGGGTGTCGGACTCAATCCATCGAATGAGCGCTACCAGTTCTAGGTGACTGTAGTCGTTGATGGGCCGTCCGGGCAGCACAGGCGGCCCTCCTGCCCTCGCTGGCACGCGCCCCACCGAGGTCGCAAGGGAATCATCGGCGGCCACGCGGTGGGCAAGGGCGGCCGTCGGGACGGGAATCGAGGCGTCCGCCTTGGCGACAGCTGCCTGGTAGGCGGCAACCGCGCGGCCCACTTCAGCTTCCCGATGGTAGAACCACTCGGATGACCAAATCCGGTGGAACGTCCACCCGAGCCTCTCCAGATGCTCCTGTCGAAGCCGGTCCCGGTCACGGGCCGTAGCGGACGAGTGGTAGCTGGCGCCGTCGCACTCGATCGCGAGCACCATTCGACCGGGCTTTGTGGGATGTTGTGCCGCGTAGTCGATCCAATACCCCGAGCAGCCGTATTGAGCGACTAGCGGGATGCCGGCGGCCACCATCTGATCCCGGACGTCGCGTTCAAACGGGTTGAGCTCTGGCTTGGCGATCGCGAAGCTTCCCGGATCGAACCCCTTGCTCTCCGCATAGGTCAGGTAGCGACCCAGCATTTTCGCGCCCTCGGCGCGGAGTTTGCTGGGATCCATGTCGGCCGCGGAGAACGAGCTCACCACTGTCATCCGGTTCCTTGCTCGGGTGATGGCCACGTTGAGTCGGCGCTCGCCACCCTCGATGTTCAACGGTCCGAACCGATAAAGGAGGCGACCTTCGGTGTTCTTGCCATAGCCGATCGAAAGGATGATCGCGTCGCGCTCATCGCCCTGCACCCGCTCCAGGTTCTTGACGAAGAATGGCTCATGAAGGCTCTCGTCCAGGAAAGAATCGAGGGCTTCATCCTCGATCCGCGCTCGGCGAATGGCCTCAGAGATCCTGTTCGCATGCTTGATACCCATGGCGATGACCCCGAGGCTCTCCTCGGGACGGAACCAGGCATGATCCGCCACGAGCCGGACGACTTCCTCGACCTCATCCGAGACGGATTCCTCTTGTCCCAAGCGTCCAAGGACGAATGGGACCAGCACGTGGCTCAAGCAGTCCTCGCCGGTCACGCCGGGAAACGTCGTGAGCGAGAAGTCGTACAGATTCGGCTGTGCGTTCGAGAAGGCGATCAGTCGTTCGTCGCGCGACCGATAGTGCCAGCCCAGATTCCTTGACCCCTTCGGTGGTGGCAGCAGTGCGCCCATCACGTCGAGGACCGACTCCAGATTGCTCGTGAGCGGGGCAGCGCCATCGAGCTCCTCAAGCTCTTCGTCGTCCTCACCGCCACCGGAGGCCACGAAGAAGCTCGTCGGCGGGAGCTGATGCGGATCTCCGGCGACCACCGCTCGGTGGGCGCGGAGCAAGGCGCCTGCCGCGTCGGCCGGTGTGACTTGTGAGGCCTCATCGAAGATCACGACGTCGAAGTGACGCTCGGGCGGCAACAGCTGCGATACCACGAGGGGGCTCATGGCCCAGCAGGACTTCAGCGCCGCCAACACATGAGGCGCCGCTTGGAACAGGTCCCGCACGGGCATGTGCTTCCGCTTGAGGCGGGCCTGATGTTCGATGACATCGGACTCCCGAGGGTAGGCATCGCGCACGCGAGTAACCCGCTCGGCCACGGCACGGCGGATTCGCACTGAGGCAGTCTTGACATGCTGGGCGTCGGCGAGGCGGAACCCGTTCACCGTGCGACGAAGCGCCTCACCGTCGAAGGTGCCGATCCTCCAGTCGGCCATGGACACCGACTCGAGGATCGAGCTCAGCCACACGCACTCAAGACATTCCAGCGCCTGGTCGACCGTGAGGTTTGCGCGACGCCATCTCAACGACCAGGGCCGAGAGGCCGCGCGCAGCGAGTCCCGTCTTCAGCCTGTGCAGTTCCGGCAGTCGGTACAGCGTGGTCTTGTCGGCGATCAGGCTCGACAGCTGCGTCGACAATGCCCCCGGGTCCAGACCGCCCAGCGGCCAGCCCACCCAGGCGCTGAGCGCGCGAAGCTCGGTTGCGAGCTGTTCGTACGCCGCCTTGACGCTCGCCAGGTGGCTCGGTGGCCGCGGCGCTCCGCCATCGACTGAGAGCCTCCGCCATTCCTCCTGTTGCCGTGCCGCAGCAGCAATCGCGCTGTGCAAGGCCTTTGTCTTGAGTGGTCGATTCCTGCTCAGGGCACGCGCTCGCTCTTGCGCCTTCCGATAGGCAGGGTTCGCCAGCCGAGCTCCAAACCGCGCGGACGGGCCGCGAGCGGCTGGCGCGAGGGCATTTGCCAACTCAGGCAGATCTTGGGCATAGATCTCGTCGTCGAACTCCATCAGCGTGGCGCTCACCCCATCGAGGAGCGCCAGGACCTGCGACCAGATATCGAGGCTGACAGGGGGACCCAGCCGGCACTCGGCGAGGACACCGTTGAGTCGGGCAGTGGTTGAAGGCAGGGTGTGCCCCGCCAGCGTGGACGCCGCCTCCAGCGCGGACTGCGCGGCTTCCGCGCTCGTCACTGACCCTGCCACGAATGCCTGGGCCCACGGGCTCAGATTCCCGCCCGAGATGGGCTCTAGGCCGCCAGCCGCCAAGCCGGGCTGCACAAGCTGATCGGCCACTGAGAGAACCAGCCCACCCAGGCCCACGAACGCCTCAAGATCCGCGCGGGCCTGCGCCATTGCCGCGCTATCGAGCGACGCCAGGATGTCCCCACGCAAGCGCTGGTCGCTTCGGACCCCCGGTCCGATGCCGAGCAACCGAGACTGCACCTCATAGACGCTGAGTCCCCAAGGCTGTCGCTCGTTGTGAACAGCGGCCGTTCGCTCG
>WNFZ01005587.1_pt1 | contig 12272 bp, 12 predicted proteins | sample 5400081 | NCBI WGS metagenome assembly WNFZ01 (sample SAMN13153365, study PRJNA577476) | soil metagenome | isolation source: 80 cm soil or saprolite under grassland replicate 1 | place: USA:California | collected 2016-06-15
TCGGGGCAGTCTACCGGCCTTCTGTAGTTTGTCTCTTTATCTCCCCAATATGGATCGTAGTTCGGATCATTCCTGTCGTTGTAGTCAATCATGATTAGTCGCCCTCCTTCGGAGCGCATATTATCAGAGATTGTTTTCCTGCCCCACAAAGAAGACGGCTCTGGATTGCTACAACTGAATGATCGGGATCCCAGAAATAAGTATGGTTTGCTTTGATCATTCGAGTGGAATGATGGCCTGTTCGAATTGTAGTGAATGGAAGGTGGCATCGATCATCGAAAGACCACTTCTCCCGCAGGCTTATATCTGCACACGCTGGAGGCGATCTTTCTGACTTCATCCTCGGCGAGCGGCGGATCGCATCGTTTATTGTTCGTGACAAGTAATGCGGCCTCGATCTCTTCGGCGCCCATACCGCGCCGGCGCATCGTTCCGGCCAGGCTAGTCAATGTGTCGTTGCGTCGGCCTTCAGGAATGGCGCCGCCTATCGCCGCGCTCCCGTTCGCACGCGGTCTTTGCGTTTCCCGCAACAGCCGCAGAAACCACTCAGGCGCATCCGCGATCTGCGCGGCGTTCCGCCAGCGGTACCGCTTACCGTCGGCGTGAAGCGATGGCGCGACGACTATCGCTCCGCCCTCCCCCTCGATGTCCAGTCCCAGCACAATCTCTCCCGTGAAGTTCTCCCGCAGGATTACCATATGAGGTTACCCGGGAAGAGTGGGAAGAGTTAATATCGCCGGGTCGTCAGGGAATTGTTCACTGCCTATCAACGGCGGCATCAGAAGGTTGGCGCAATGAGTATAAGGCTCGCAACACGCGCTGATATTCCCGAACTTCAGATTATCCGAAGCTCAGTGACGGAAAATGTTCTGATCTCGATTATCACGGAGGAGATGATCATCGATGTCATGGAGAAATACGGGCGGATCTGGATTTATGAACTTGAAGGATAGGCGGTGGGGTTTTCCGCTGCCGACAAGAGGACTTCCAACATTTGGGCTCTCTTCGTCTTACCGGTATCAGCGACAGGGGTGGACGCGATGTGGAATCGAGCCTGATGGTGAGATCAGGTATGAGCTGATGAGAACCTGACCGATATCGACCAAGACGTTCTCTCATCACCTGATAAGGATCAACGGGCTAAATAATTGCCCTTTGCCGCCACAAAATCACGAAAGGCGAACAGTTTCTCCCTGTCCCATTCGATACCGCCGGTGCGGCGATTTTCAGTTGTCACAGGCGTCGATGCGCGATAAACGTCGAGTGCCGACCTGAGGATCTCTCGATCTTATCTGGGGCCTGAAACTTTTTTGGGGTAAGTGTCACTTACTTTTTCTGTCTGTGATAGACATCGACATAAATTGGCATGGCTAACAGCTTTGGAACCCATCTCCGAACCTTAATGTTCTTGATGTTATGAGAAGTTAGGCATTCACTTCTCGGTCCAGCCTTGCCATTGAAGGCTATTTCAGGAATTGAGTTTTCCCTTCTGATACACGCTGGCGTCACCAATCGCCGCGCAATGTCGAGAGCGAACAAACCTACTTCTGTTGCGCGACATAGACCGACAACCTGACGGAGGATTTATGAGAGGCTTATTGCAAGACATGCGCTACGGCGTGCGAATGTTGACGAAACAACCCGGCTTCACTTTGATTGCTGTCATCACGCTGGCGCTGGGCATCGGCGCAAACACAGTGATCTTTCAACTGCTCGATACCGTGCGCCTGCGCAGCTTGCCGATCGACCGGCCGCACGAACTCGCCGAAATTCGAATTATGGGTGGAAATGGCGGCATGGGACTTAACCCCGGATCATACGGCGGCATCACGAGACCAATGTGGGAAGCGGCGCGGCGCGAGCAAAAGGCCTTTTCCGGCTTGGCGGCATGGAGCCAGTTCGGTCTGAGGCTGGGCAAAGATAACGAGCGCAAGCGCGCAAAGGGTCTCGAGGTAAGCGGCGAGTTCTTTCCCATTCTCCGAGTAGCGCCCTGGCGGGGCAGGTTGTTCCAGCCGGACGATGAATCCTTCGCGTGCCCGGCCAATCGCGCCGTCGTCAGCTACTCGTTTTGGCAGCGGGAGATGGGCGGCCGCGAATTGGCCCCGGACAGCAAGATATTCGCCAACGACCAGTCATATGAAGTAATCGGAGTTACGCCCCCCAATTTCACCGGCGTAGCAGTGGGTGAAACATTCGATATCGCGATCCCGTTCTGCCAGCCGAATAAGGAACCCCGGCGCGATGTCTTTGCGTACAGTGTCATCGGGCGGCTGCGCCCCGGATGGACGCTCGAAAGAGCAGCAACTCACATGGAGACCCTAAGCGCAGGCGTTATGGAGGCGACTGAGATCCAAGGGTACGACTCGGGCAACGTAGCGCGCTACCGGAAATTCCGCTTGACCGCATATCCTGCCCATAATGGCGTAAGCAAGCTTCGCAAGGACTACGATTCGGCTCTCTGGTTATTGTTGGGCATGACCGGACTGATTATGTTGATCGCGTGCGCTAACCTGGCGAACCTAATGTTGGCGCGTTCGAGCGCACGTGAGCGGGAGATTGCTATACGGCTCTCGCTGGGAGCCTCGCGGGCAAGATTGCTCCGGCAGTTCACTACCGAGACCGCGCTGCTAACGTTGATTGGCGCCGTGTTCGGAATCGCGCTCGCGCAGATTATGATTCGAGTCCTGGTTGCCTCGTTATCGACGCAAAGCGGCTCGATCTATCTGGCGCTGGATCTCAACTGGCGCATTCTGTTGTTCGCCGGCGCTATTGCAGCGATCACCTGCATTATTTTCGGAACGCTTCCAGCGGTTCGCGTCACGCGAATGCAGCCGGAATCGGTAATGCGCGCAGGCGGACGCGGATTGACCACCGGCCGGGATCGGTTTTCGATGCAGCGGCTGATGGTTGTCACGCAGATCGCAGTCTCGCTGGTACTTCTTTGCGGCGCGCTGCTATTTGTGCGCAGCTTCCAAAATCTGATGACCTTCGACCCCGGTATGCGTCAGAAGGGCATTTCCATCGCGTTTGTTGGAATGCCGGGGAGCATGCCCAAGGAACGTCTGGAAGGCTTTCATCGCGAGTTGCTCGAGGAAGTGGCGGCTGTTCCCGGCGTTCGAAGCGCAGGCTCGACGACCAATATCCCGCTGTTGGGGTCGTCCTGGGGGCATGGCATTGATATCAGGGGCGCGCACGGTGGCGCGATGTTCACATGGGTTAGTTCCGGGTATTTCGAGACAATGGGCATTCCGTTGATTTCCGGAAGGGGCTTCGATCAGCGCGATACGGCCTCATCAAGACGGATCGCGGTCGTCAACGAGGCTTTTGTGCGGCGATTTTGCGGCCAGGAGAACCCACTCGGACAGACGCTTCGTACCGGTGTCGAACCAGGTTACCCTTCCACGCTTTACGAGATTGTCGGAGTGATTCCTGATACCCGATACAGCGGACTGCGTGACAACATGCCTCCATCGGTGTTTGCGCCGGGCCTTCAGTTTCCTCAGTTGGGACCCTGGGCGGCGTTGATGATCCACGCCGACACCCCGCACACTGCGACAATGCAGGCTGTGAGCGCGCGGCTTTCGCAAAAATTTCCGGAGCTGGTTATGGAGTTCGAGGACTTCCGAGTCCGGATTCAAGACGGTTTAGTGCGAGAGCGACTGATGGCCGTTCTTTCGGGTCTCTTCGGCGTGATTGCCGTGATACTTGCAGCCGTCGGTCTCTACGGCATGGTGTCGTATCTCGTTGCGCGGAGGAGGAACGAAATCGGCATTCGCGCAGCGCTTGGCGCTCGAAAGGAGCAGTTGGTCCTTATGGTAATGCGCCAATCAACACATATGCTCCTCCCTGGTTTATCTATCGGAGTTGCCTTCTACCTGGCCGCAGCGCGTGCCGCGAGCACTCTGTTGTTTGGAATCAAACCGTACGACCTAACGTCACTCGTGGCTGCGACAGTCCTGCTGGCGGGAATCGCCGCAACCGCGAGTTTCCTTCCAGCGCGCCGCGCCGCGAGTGTGGATCCGATGATTGCGCTTCGTCACGACTAAGTGGCGCGACACGAAGTCGTGTTAATTAGTGCGAAGTCTTGCGCACGCAGGACTTCACCCGCTGTTCCATCAGCGGGTGAAGTCGCGGCCCGTGCCGCTCTTCACAGTAATTGGCACGACTTCGTGTGGCGCCAGAGTACCGAAATCATAGTCATCTCAAAACTTTGATCCCAGTGGAGGCGCTATCAAAAAGCCAGGTGGAGACGGCTACTCCGCGCGCAGCGCGACGATCGGGTCCACACGTGTGGCGCGCCGAGCCGGCAAGTAGCTCGCCAGCAGGGCCGAGATCACCAGCATCCCAACGACAGCGATGTACGTCACTGGATCGGTCCTCGACACTCCGGTCCTCGACACTCCGGACAGCATCTCACCCATCAACCACGTCAATGCCAGAGCTGAGGGCACGCCGATGGCGGCCCCCACCAGGGCGAGGCGCATGCCGGCGCCGATTATCAAACGAAAGATCTCGCGTTTGTCTGCGCCGAGCGCGACGCGGACGCCGATCTCGCGAACTCGTTGCTCGACACTGTACGCGAGGATTCCGTAAAGTCCGAGAGCGGCGAGGAAAAACGCGATGATCGCAAAGAACGACACCACGAGAGTGGTGAATCGTGGCTGGCCGGAGGCCGCCGACACGATCTCGGACATCGGCCGGACGTTCGCCAGCGGCAGTCCAGCATCGATGGACGCTACCGCCACGCGCGCCGATGCGGTGATAGTAGTCGGATTCCCTGGCGTGCGGACGATAAATGTCATGGCGCGTCCCTCGTATGGAGGCCGCGGCGCCTGGGCGAGCGGGACGTAAACAGCGGGCGGGGCCGGTTCGCTGGCGCCAATGGACCGGACATCCCCCACGATTCCGACGATCTGGATGGAATGGTTCGTCTCCTGCGGGTAGTAGCGAATCGTCTTTCCGATCGGATCGTCGCCGGACCAGAAGAGACGCGCGGCGGTCTCGTTGATGACTGCGACGAAAGGTCGCCCGACGACGTCCCCTTCGGCAAGAAGTCTTCCGCGCTTCAACGGAATGCCGAGGCCTCGAAAAATTCGTGGTGTAGCCATCAAGTAGCGCGCCTCCCACGCCGGCGCCCCTGGCAAGGGTTTGGGCCGGCCTTCAATAACGAAGCCGTCAGACGGTCCTGCCGACGCCAGCGGAAGGCTTGAAATCGCGCCCGCAACCTCGACGCCGGGAGTAGCGGCGAGTCGGTCTTCGATCGCAGCCAATCTCCGCCGCGCGGCGGCGGCGTCGCGCTCGCGACCGGCTGGAATGGACACGCTAAAGGTCAGCGCGTGATCCGGTTCAATGCCCAGGTCGACTTGCTGCAGCCGCTGATAGGATCGAATCAGTAGAAGCGCGCCGATCAGCAGGATCACGCTCAATGCAAGCTGGCTGACCACGAGCGCGGAACGGGCGGCGACAGCGCGGCGGGACGATGTCGCCGTGCGGGAGTCGGTTCTCAGTATTTCCTGCATCCGCGCTCCGGTCGCGAGCAGCGCGGGAACAAAGCCGACCAGGAACCCGGCCAGGATGACCAGGGCGCCTGTGTACAGCAGTGTGGAGTAGTCGATCGTGACGGCCTGTGAGACCGGCAACCGCTGCGGATAGAGCGCAAGGAGTCCTGCAAGCAGCGCGTTCGCGAGCATGACGCCGCTGACGCCTCCGATGACTGCAAGCAGCATCGCCTCGACTACCATCTGCCGAATGAGGCGCCGGCGGTTGGCTCCGAGCGCATGCCGCACGGCAAACTCTCGCCGCCGCGCTTCTCCATTCGAAACCAGCAGCGCAGCCAGATTAACGCAGACAATCAGCAGCACGAAGAGGACGGCGCCGGCGAGAAGAACCAACGCGTCGCGCTGATCGCCGACGATGTCCTCGTGCAGCGGCTGGATGACGGCAAAATGTCCCTTCGCGTAATGATCGGGATACTCCTCCGACCAATACGCGCGCAGAGACTGCAGCTGCGCATCAGCTTGCTCAGCGCTGACGCCGTCCCGCAGCCGCGCGACGGCGACCAGCCCATGACTCTGTCGATTGATCTGTGTTTCCTCCGTATTGATGGGCAGCGCCGTCCACACCTTCACGCGGTCGTCACGAAAACCGAAGCCCTCCGGCATTACGCCAATCACTTCGCATGGCGCATCGTCGAGCCTGATCGTCGAGCCGATTGCGCCTGCGGCGTCAGCTAATGCGCCGTGACTCAGAAGAGCGAGGCAGGATCCCCCACGCTGCGCTTCCTCTTCGGTGAAGGTACGCCCGCGGACGGGCCTGACGCCGAGCACATCGAAGAATTCCGCAGTCACGCGCATGGTGAGGACGCGCTCGGCTTCTCCATTGCCGCGCGTCAGATTACGGCCGCTGAACTGGTAGGCGGCGACGCCGGCGAACGCTTTGACGCGGCCGCGAACATCGGCGAATTCCGGCCCCGACAGGGAGAAATACCGAAAGTCAATGCCGGAAGACGGCAAATACCGTGTGTACAGGCTCAGGAGCTGTTCGCTGTGCGGGAATGGCAGCGGCCGAAGCAGTACCGCGTTGATAACAGTAAAAATGGCGGCGTTCGCCCCGATGCCGATCGCGAGCGTGAGAACGGCGGCGACTGTGAAGCCGGGCCGCTTCCAGAGCGTGCGCGCGGCGTACCGCAGGTCTTGCCAGAGGTCGCTGAGCAATCGGCCGCCGGGGGCTCCCGGAGTGATCGCTGGAGGCTGATGCGCCTGCCGGAGAGGCGCTATACGCTCCGCGAGGACATTGCCTTCCCTGAAATCGGCCAGCGCTACCCGTGTGGCCTCGTCAGGTGACATACCACTCGCAATCAACTCCCGATTGCGGTCTTCGAGATGTTGCGAGAGCTCTTCGACGATCTCGGCCTCGCGTGTGGGCGAGAGGCGCAGGCCCGATAAACGCGGGCGCACGTGTTGTGTCCAGTCAGGCATGTTCGTCTCCCGTGACGCGTTGAACAGCGTCTACGAACGCCGCCCAGGTCTTGCGTTGCTGAGCTAGCACGCGCCGACCCTTAGGCGTGACTTTGTAGAAGCGGCGGCGTCTCTCGTCGGGCTTTTCGACCCAGGAACCCTTGATCCATCCACGCTCCTCGAGGCGATACAGCAAGGGGTAGAGGGAATCAATGTGAAACGTGATCTGGCCGCCGGAGCGCGTGTGGATCAGTTTACTCAGCTCATAGCCGTGGCGGGGTCGCGCGTCGAGCAGTGAAAGGATGAGCAGCTCCGCGGCCCCCCGCTTCAGCTCGCGATCGAGCGCTCGGGTGTTACTATCTGTCATGAACAGATAGTATATAGACAGACATCGAGAAATCAACTCATTTCGATTTGATTTTTGCGTGACGCGACACGGTCTGAATGAAACTATGCGATTCCATCTCCTGGTATAATGGCTAATCCTAAGGTGGTTGAGAGCAAGGACAAACTTTTCATACTGCGCTTGGGGGATCTGAATGCGCGCTATAGCAATGGGCTTCATTTTGGGAATCGCTATTCTTCTATGCGCTGGGGCGTCGAATCAGGACGGCTGGAAGAAGATCGAGAATAGCTCGTTCTCGTTTTCCGTTCCTTCGTCTTTCAAGAAGACAGGGGCGCGCGGCATAGACTCTTTCGTCGAAGAATACGTGGCCGAGGGCATCAAGCTCAGTTTCGATTATGGGTGGTACTCGAACAATTTTGAGGGCTGGCCGAAAGACATGAAATTCGAGGACCTAAAGGTAAACGGTAAGGACGCGAGAATCGGAACAGTGGCGCACACGTTTCACAAAGGCTTTCCGTATTCGACCCAAATTCACATAAAGTTGGATGGCGCAATGGCTTTGAGCATGTTCGCGGCTTGTAAGTCAGAGGAAGAGGTGGCGCTGGCCGGGAAAATTTTCAAGACCATCTCTTTCAAGGCGAAGTAAGCCTGACATCTATTCCACTGAGCCAGACGGACGGGCGCCCAAACCACCAAAGCGCTTATCCCACGGGAACTGGCGCGCGCGCCACATAAATATTGTATCGATCATCGAAATGCCGCTTCTCCAGCTGGCTTATATCTGCACACGCTGGAGGCGACCTTTCTGACTTCATCCTCGGCGAGCGGCGGATCGCATCGTTTATTGTTCGTGACAAGCAATGCGGCCTCAATCTCATCAAATCCCATCCCGCGCCGGCGCATCGTTCCGGCCAGGCTCATCAATGTGTCGTTGCGTTGGCCTTCAAGGATGGCTCCGCCTATCGCCGCGATCCCGTTCGCGCGTGGTTTTTGCGTATCTCGCAACAACTTCAGGAACCACCATGGCGCATCAACGATCGGCGCATCGCTCCTCCAGCGGTACTGATTGCCGCTCATATGCAGCGAGGGCGCGACAACTATCGCTCCGCCCTCTCCTTTGATGTCCAGGCCCGGCCCCAGCTCTCCGGTGGAGTTCTTCACGGGAAAGTCCGGATATTTGAAAAGATAGTGGACGCCGCCGCCGCCAGTGTCAGCGGTTCGCGTCTCCGGCAATTTGTTGTGTTTGGCCTCAAGAGAAGCCAGTGATTCGGCGCCACCCTTGCGCGGATCAACGTCGAGAGCGAAGAAACCTGCGCCTTTGCCAGTCGCAACACCGATATTCGCATCTTCCCAGATTTCCCACCATCGCCGGATTTTCAGTCCATCAGTTGAGGCGTCATGCACTCCGTTTTTCGTACGCGGATGTTTGCCGGCGCTATCACAAACAGACTGATGACAGGGATGTCTGCCCCTGTCCTTGCAAGTGTTCTTATGGCATGGGTGTTTGCCAATATGCGGACAAGCGCCTCTCCGGCAGGAACAAGGTCTGGCGGTGTCTCCGGTAGGAGTGTGAACGGGAAAAACGGGCCAACCGAACTCTGCATAGCGTAACGCAATGGCAACTATCTTATTCATATTCATGAACCAATAGCCTTTTTTGCTTTCGCGCCAATCGGCCCGGATTCAGAAGGCGGCTTGAAGGTGATTAATCGAACATATTTGTTCTTGCCGTCCGAATCCTTACCAGCGCTCCGGCTAAACCAGATTGCGGACCCGAAGGAATTATCGGGCGAACGGCGCGTGAAAACCTGGCCGTTCCATTCAACCGCCGTGGCGCCGTCGCCATCTCGATTGAGAACGGTTGCGCCAATGGAGGGCCAGTCAAACGTGAGATATTCACTCAAAGGTCGGTGGTAATTGGGAGCAGGGTTTGATGAGATGGCCATCTGGCGCAGGTGCGCTTCGATGCCCTGGAGGCTCGCTGCAATCGTCCGAAGTATTCTATTCTGCTCACTGATTCGCTGGCCAAGCGTAACGATAAGTTTTTCAGCCTGATCTTTGTCTGGCATCATTCCTCCTTGTCGCCGATTGAAGAGAGCCATTGGATTGTAAGCATGATTGGTGGCCATCGGCGCTGGCGAGCGGTCAGATTTTGCGCATCCCTGCCACCCGCGCGATTTTTATTCAACCAATTCGACGACTTTACCCCATGGCGCTGCTACTTTGCCTTCGGGCACGGCCCATAAAACCGGGAATGCCGGCTCAGCGCCGGCGTCGCCTTGCAAGTCGGTCAGGTAAATCAGCAGATCCGGCTTCCACTTCGCCGCTTCGGCAATGGCTGGCTTGAAATCAGTCCCTCCTCCCCCCTTGAACTCAAACCCGCGCAGCAATTTTGCGCCTTCACGACCAGAAAATTCCTGAACCTGATGAACATCGGCGTCACAGACTATCAGACGAAGCAGCGGTTCAGTCTGTATAAGCACGGCGGCGACCTCGGCGGCGAAACGTTTGAGAAGTGATTCGTCGATCGAGCCTGAGGTGTCCACTGCGAGCGCGATGCGCCCCGTTCGAGCTGATCTAGTGGCGGGCTCGAACGGCAGATCGACACCTTCGCGTTCACTGAGATCGCTTTCCAGCGCGAGCCAGCGCCGAGAGGGACACAACGGATCGGGCCTGCCTTTGCGCCGCGCGTGTCGAAAAAGAAAATCCCGCAAAATGCGCTCCCACGGCGTCTTCACTTTCGGTAATTCACGGACGAGTCGATTGAATATTCCGGCGAGCGAGCCACGCGCCACATTCAGGCGCGAACTCCAGGCGCGAATCTCATCTTCGATCGAGCCGGCGCCTGCCGATTGTGAGCTTCCCATTGCAGGCATGATGTCTTTGCCGTTGAAGTCTGCATTTGAATCAACCACGCGCAGATTGATCCGCTCACGGTTTTTCTCAAGCAAGTGATAGAGCGCTTCTGAGGACCATTGCCGAATAATTTCGGCAGGATTGTCATCTTTCCCCCATTGGCCGAGAGGAGCCAGAACATCTTTAAGAGTAACCGCGCCATCAGTGATGTGAATGCCTCGGACTCCGTCGAGAGCGGCGTTGATGATCGCGTCGCAGGCAGTGTTATAGAGCTGCGGATCGAAACCCTCTATTCGCCGCTCCATCTCGCGCCCACGCGCCGGATGGGCCAAAGCCACGTGTAGCAGTTCATGCAAAACGATGAAGCGCCGCTCGGCGTAGTCGTATTTTTCGTAACCCGGCCCGGCTTCGACGTGAATGCTGTCCGTGCAGGCGATCAGTTCCGGGTCGACCGAATCGAGAAACTTCACCCAGAGCGCGACGCCGCCAAGCCCGGGCATGGCTTCGATGGCGTCCCTCAGATCCGGCCCCATTCTTGTCGCCACGGAATTCAAACGATTCATGACGCTCTTTCCCTTTCCGCCAACGCATCGAAGCGCGCCATATCCTGACCTCGCGCTTCCAGCCATTTCCTGAGATCGCGGCGCCCCGCCATCTTCTCGCGGGCCGGAGCCTGTTCAAGAATCTCGCCAATGTTCCAGGTCAGGCATTCGGCAAACATGTCATAGCCGCTTCGGCGGTTATACGCCCCATCGTTGTATTCCCAGGTCCAGCCCACTGGCCGGTTCTCCTTATGAGCGATATCAGCCAGGGCTTCCAGCCTCTCTGAGTAATAACCGTCACTACGGTCCAGGTGAGGTTCAGTTTCCTCCAGCGCCGTGTACAGACGAACATCCTGGTCTTCGCAGGCTTCGATGTCCGGCTCAGTCAGAATGAAGAGCCTCATCAGCCGTTCGAGTTCGCCCTGCGATCCCGTTTCAAAATAGAGTTCGCAGTCTTCGCCCGAAGGATCGAAGAACGGGTCTTCCATCTGCGGGCCGATATGTTCGTTGAAATGATCCTGGAGATAATCGCTGATCGCGTCTCTATCGTCCTCACAGTCGCGACTGACCTTTTCCAGATCCAGTTCGTGCTCGAAGAATTCGTACCAAGAATCCTCCTTGATAACGCCGATCCCGTCGCCCCGGAAGACGACCTCGAAGCTATCGGAGCCGAAGCTGATCGTCGCCGCCAGGTGATGGATATTGCTGTTGACGAAGCCGATCAGATCGACCAGCGAGCCGCCGGCGACGTCTTTGATCCGGGCGGCGATCCGATGACCGTCAAGTTTGAACTCGACTTTAGGGTGAATCTCTGACAGCAGTTCGCAGAGCTGGTTGTAATCCGCGGAGATCGGCGGGGCGCCCCGGCGTTCGCGTTGAAAGTTGAGAAAGCGCACGAGCGATTCAGTCTCGCCATAATCCAGTGTTGCTTCGCGCGTTTTCTCTTCAAGGTTGGTGAAATCCATGTCGCCTCCTCTCTGCTTAACTTCCCCGTTCAAGCGCGCGATGATCGCCGCGCCGTTTTTCATCAAAGCGAATAAAGGCCGGATCGTCGCCGCAATCGAGGCCAAGTTTGAGCGCGCGTTCGAGAACCAGACTGCCCGTGAGAGTTTGCACGTCGGCCAGCGGCAATCCGTTATGCGAAGAGCCTCGCAATTCATCGAGCGCGTTCACGACATCTATTATTCTGCTCAGGTTCCCTGCATTCACTGAGGCCGCCATCGCGTAAGCCATTCCATAGAGGCCATTGATCGTCGTGGGAATGACCTTGTGCAACTGGCGCCGCGGCGTCGTGATGATCTTCTCGACAGAAGCAAGATGCTTGAGTTCGTCAGCAACGGTCAGAAACTCGTGCGCGGTCGAGTCGCCGACCAACCCGCAGATGAGGATTTCGCGTTCGCGTTTGCCGATGCAATTCTTCCAGGCATTCGATACCCGCTCCCACGAACGCGGGCTCGGTGTGATCGCGTGACCGGCGCGGCGCATTTCCGCCGAACCGATCAGCAGATCAGGTCGAACCTGGATAAATGCCATCACTTCGGGCGCGACGTCGTTTTCCACTGCCCACGCCAG
>WNFZ01006507.1_pt1 | contig 12272 bp, 14 predicted proteins | sample 5400081 | NCBI WGS metagenome assembly WNFZ01 (sample SAMN13153365, study PRJNA577476) | soil metagenome | isolation source: 80 cm soil or saprolite under grassland replicate 1 | place: USA:California | collected 2016-06-15
CCTCGCCGAAGATCATGTACGAAGAAGCCAAGCTGGGCTTCCTGCCCACGCGCGACTCGGTCTGGAAGCTGGTGATCGGCGACACTGCGAAGTCCGACAACCCGCTCGACAAGAAGCGGCTGGAGCTCGCCCAGACCGAAATTTCGAACGACTTCTTCACGCCGCCGCTGATCGCCGAGTGGATCCCGTTCACCAACATCCTGACCCCCAAACTCCAGGCGATCATCCTGGGCGACGTCGACCCAAAGACCGGGCTCGATCAGGCCGCCCAGGAGACCGAGCAGCTCATGCAGGACGCCGGCTACTACAAGTAGCGGGACGGGAGTGTGAGGGGCTGTGCCCGTCAAAGGATCTCTCTTGACAAATGAAAGGCTTCCTGATGCGTGAAACAGCTCATCACAGGCGTGCCAAGCTGGGTGGGGCGGCGGCACGGAATCGCATCGGGATGCGACCACGGCAGGCCGCAGCGGCCGGGGGGTTGCCAAAGGAGTGTCCCATGCCCACCTCCTCGATATATGATAGCACACGCACTGCCTTGCGGCAGCAGTTGCCCAACATCATCGATAGCCAACTGGACAGCCTCGGCCTGGCGATTGTCGGGGTGGTCCAGAGTATGTCCAGCCAGCTGGCGAAAATCGCCCGTGCGATGCCGCTGGACACGACCGCGCGGGCCAAACAGCAGCGGCTGCGCCGCTTGCTGGACAACCAGCGGCTGACGCAGACCGATCATTATCATCCGATCGTGGAGCAGGCGCTGCATGGGCTGGCACACCAGCGGGTGCAGCTGCTGATGGATCGGGTGCTGATTAGCGACCAGCACAACATTCTGGTCGTCAGTGTGGGCTTCCGACGCCGGTCGATCCCGCTGGTCTGGAAAGCGCTGGACCATCGCGGGTCGAGCAACCTGACCGACCAGCAGGGGCTGATCCAGGCGGCAGTCGCGTTGCTGCCACCGGACGTGCGAATCAGTGTGCATGGCGATAGTGAGTTCCGGTCGCAGGAGCTGTTTGGGTGGCTGCGGACGCACGGGTATGACGCCATGTTGGGGGTGGATGGCCGAGTGTGGGTGTACGACACGCTGCAGGGAACCGACGCGGGACAGCCGCTTGCAAACCGGCTGACGGCGTTGCCGCCTCAGACGCAGACGGGGCGCAAGCGGAAGCATCGCACCTCGCCGGTCACGTATCTGGCCGATGTGTATATGGTGAAGGAGGTGCGGAACGGGCCGGTGAACATCATCGCGTGGTGGGAGCGGGACGATGATGGGAAGGTGGTGCTGCACGCGGTGATGACCAACCTGCCAGCTACATCCCGCACCAAAGCGCTGGGGAAGCGGCGGATGTGGATTGAGACGGCGTTCCGCGATTGGCAGAGTGGGGGCTTTCACCTCGATGAAACCGGCATCGACGATCGCGACCGCCTGGCGCGGCTGCTGCTGGTGTTGGCGCTTGCGTATCTGTGGCTGGTCAGTCTCGGCCGTTGGGTGGTCAAACGGAGCTACCGCCGCCGGATTGATGATGGGAGCGCACGCCAGTGGCATTTCAGTCTCTTTCAATTGGGGGTGGGCTGGATGGAACGGCTCCACAGCTTCACCCAACCGGTACCCGTGTTACTCTATCTGTATATGTAAGGGGTCGGGGTGACACCCTTTGACGGCCGCGCGCCCATCAGCCCGGCGCAGCGCTCATCCGCCCGATTCACAACGCTAATGATCGCGCCGTCGGTGCTGGTCATTCTGGTAGTCGTCGCGTTTCCGCTGTTCTACTCGTTCTTTCTCTCCTTTACATCATTCACGCTGCTGAAGCCGACGGCGAACTGGGTCGGGCTGGACAACTACAGCCGCCTGCTGGCGACGCCGCTCTTCTGGCAGGCGTTTGGGAACACGATGCTATTCCTGTTCGTGACGATCAACGTCGAGATTGGGCTGGGGCTGTTGATCTCGCAGTTGATCGCCCGCACGGCACGCGGCAAGAGCGCTATACGTACGCTGCTGATGATCCCGATGATGTTCGCCCCGGTGCTGGTCGGCTTCCAGTTCCGCTGGTTCTTTAACGATCAGCTTGGCCTGGTCAACAATGCGCTGTTGTCGCTCGGGTTGATCCAGCAGTCGATCCCCTGGCTGGTCGACCGCAACACGGCCATGTTCTCGATCATGGTCGCCGACATCTGGATGAGTACGCCCGTGGTCGCGATCATCCTGCTGGCCGGCACGCTCTCGCTGCCATCCGAGCAGTTTGAGGCGGCTCAAGTCGACGGCGCGAATACTTGGCAGCGCTTCTGGTATGTCACGCTGCCGCTGCTCAGCCCGTTTATGACGATCGCCATGACGATCCGCTCGCTGGATGTCGCGCACGGCTACGATATCGTCCAGATTATGACCGGCGGGGGCCCTGCGCACCGCACCGAGCTGCTCTGGACGCTCATCAACCGCACCGCGATCACCGACAGCAAGTTCGCTCTCGGCAGCGCGATGTCTTTCGTCACCGTCATCGTCACGCTGATCTTCACGCTCTATCTGTTTCGGCAACTCTTGAAATCGCGTATCGTCGAATGAGGTAGCTATGCCGGCATCACCATCTGCACCGTATCGGAACGCGGCCACGCGGCGCCGGCATGCCTTGAGGGTCGCCGTAGACGCGGCCACGTGGCTGCTGCTGACCGCGATGGCACTGCCGGCGATATGGATCATCCTGACGTCCATCCGTAACCCGGTAGAGGTCAACGCCAAGCCGCCGGTCTGGATTCCGCGCGAGATTACGTTTGAGGGGTTCAAGCCGCTGTTTGGACAGGAGACGACCGCGACCGGCTCGGTGCCGTTCGGCGACTACTTCCGCAACTCGGCGGTCATCGCCGTGAGCAGCACGATCATCGCCCTGGCGATCGGCACGCTGGCCGGCTACGCCTTCGCCCGCTTCCACTTTCGTGGCCGCAACGCGCTGTTCCTCGGGCTGATGCTTTCGCGGGCGATACCCGGCATCTCGCTGGGCCTGCCGCTGTTCCTGCTCTTCGCACGCCTCCGGCTGGTCGATACGCCGCTCGGAATCATCCTTGTGTACATCGCGATCAATATCCCCTTCACCGTGTGGCTGATGGATGGCTTCTTCCGGGAGATCCCGGCCGAGTTGAGCGAGTCGGCGCTGATCGACGGCTGCTCGCACTGGCAGGCGTTCCGGCTGATCAACCTGCCGCTGGCACTGCCGGGCATGGCGGCAAGCGCGATCTTTGCCTTTCTGGCGGCCTGGAATGAGTTCCAGCTCGCGTCGGTGCTGACCCGTACCACCAACTCGAAGACGGCGCCGGTTGGTCTGTTCGATTTCACGGGGCAGTTCACGATCGACTGGCGCGGGATGGCGGCGATGTCGGTCGTGATGATGCTCCCCGCCGTTCTGTTCGTGCTGCTGGTGCAGCGCAACCTCGTGCGTGGGCTGACGCTGGGCGCGACGAAAGGCTGATGTACGTTTTCAGCTGAGGTGATGATGATGCTAGCCGATCGCTTAGAACAATGCTACACCGGTGCACTCTACGATGTGCTGCGGGCCATGGGCTACCCGTGCCAGGTGTTGCCGGATACGATTCGCCCGCTCGATCCGACGCGCAAGCTGGCAGGGCCAGTCTACACCGTCAGCGGCCATATGGACGGGAGGCTCGACGCGCATGAGACTCTGTTACAGTGGACTGGACTGCTCTCAAAGGCGCCAAGCGACACTGTGGTGATCTGCCAGCCAAACGACTCGACGCTGGCGTACATGGGCGAGCTGTCGGCTGAGACGATGCTGTTTCGTGGCGTGCGGGGCTATATCGTGGACGGCGGTTGCCGCGATAGCGACTTCATTCTCAGGATCGGGTTCCGGGTCTTCTGCCGCTACTTCACGCCGCGGGACGTGGTCGGGCGCTGGGTCGCGGATAGCTTCGGCGAGCCGATCACGATCGGCGAGGTGACGATTCGCACCGGGGATTACGTGCTGGCCGACCGCGATGGGATCATCATTATCCCAGCCGAGGTCGCTGAGCAGGTTGTCACTCGCACCGAGGAGGTCATGCAGACCGAAAACCTGGTACGCAAGGCGATTTTGCAGGGTGTTGATCCACAGGAGGCGTATCTGGCATACGGGAAATTCTGACTCGCCGATCGATCCGCGCCATCGCTGTGGGTGAGGCGTCATCCTGCTCTCGACCGGGCGCGTCTCAGGGGTGGAGTCGGCGCCCGTACCCGCGATCAAAGTCTGCGCCAACCCCGAGACCTACCGCCGCCTGGCTATGGACATTGATGCATCCGACATCCTCGAGGGGCGCCGTACGCTCGACCAGGTCGGGCGCGAGGTCTTCGGCCGCTTGTGCAGACCGCTGACGGCGAGGCGACGACCTTCGAGGCGTTCGACCATCAGGAGTCCGTGCTCACCTGCATATCGTTTGAGCGGCTTGGGCACGCTCCCTGTCGACGTTAGTCGTCAACGGGCGCTGAGGTCCGCATAAACTTCTACAGCTGGGAGGGATTTCGGGGAGGGTGAAGGCTCCCCAAGCCCCACCCCTTATGAGTTCTGTACACAAGGATCAGGAGTAAGCAGCGATGCCACCTACCGTCATACGGCGCATTACCACCCGCGATGCGCGCTTCCAGCTCAAGGCAGGTGAGGGGGTCGATGCTATCCACAGTGCGCCGCAGTACGCCTACGCCGTCGCTCTCTTGCACACTGATGGGCCCCAGGCCGGGAGTGGGCTTGCCTTTACGCTGGGTGGCGGCAACGACCTTGTCTGCCGGGCGATCGAAGTGCTGGCCGCGCCGCTTGTTGGACATGAGATCGAAGAGCTCATGGCCGACTTTGGCAATGTGTTCTATCAGATCGCCGAACATCACCAGTTGCGCTGGCTCGGCCCGCATAAAGGCGTGGTGCACCTGGCCCTGGCCGCGCTGACCAACGCCTGCTTCGATCTGTGGGCCAAGGCGCGCGGTCTGCCGCTCTGGCAGCTGCTGCTTGACCTCACGCCGCAGCAGGTTATCGCGCTGCTCGATCTCAGCTACCTGGAGGATGTGCTGACAGGCGCCGAGGCGGTTGCGCTTCTGGAGGCGCAGCAGTCCGGGCGGGCCGAGCGTGCGGCGGTTCTGACACGTGGCTACCCTGGCTATGATACATCGGTCGGCTGGTTCCACTACAGCGACGAGCAGGTGCGCGAGAATGCGCGCCGGGCGCTTGATGCGGGCTTCAGCGCGATGAAGCTGAAAGTTGGATCTCAGGAAACGACCCGCGATGTGCGGCGAGCCCATATCGTCCGGGAAGCGGTCGGGCCGGATGTGCGGGTGATGCTGGACGCCAACCAGCAATGGACCTTGCCGATCGCCATACGCGTGTGCCTGGAGCTGTCGAGTATGTCGCCGTACTGGATCGAGGAGCCGACCCATCCTGACGATGTGCTGGCGCACCAGACCCTGGCGCGGGCGATCGCGCCGATCGCCATCGCCGCCGGGGAACACCTGCCGAATCGCATTCTGTTCAAAAACTATCTCCAGGCCGGTGCGGCTCGCTTCATCCAGGTCGATTGTGTGCGGGTCGGCGGGGTGAGTGAGTTCATCACGATCAGCCTGCTGGCACGAAAGTTCGGAGCGCCGGTCGTGCCGCATGTCGGCGATATGGGACAGATCCACCAGCACCTGGTGTTGTTCAATCATATCGCACTCGGACATGAGGCCGTTTTCCTCGAATACATTCCCCACCTACGTGAGCATTTCGCGCAACCGGCCGAGGTGGCCGGGGGAGTGTACCGGATACCCGAGGTGCCGGGCAGTAGTTCAGATCTCAAAGACTAACGATATTCACGAGACCACACCAAACCGGGGGAGCGCTCGTATCAGTTGCGCTCCCGTGTATAATCAGTTATGAGGTGCTTGCCCGCGCTCCATGATGCTACGCACCCCTCGTCGCTTTGCTTATGGGCGAAGGAACGATGCGATGGCCGATGCTCCGCCCACAGGCGAGGTCTACCAACTCCACGCATTTTTACTCGACATCAACCCCACCATCTGGCGCCGACTGCTCGTTCGCAGCCACGCCACGATCGCCGACCTGCATGACATCCTCCAGATCGCCTTCGGCTGGACCGACTCGCACCTCCACCGCTTTGTGATCCATGGCAAGGAGTACGGCATCGCCCAGCCCTGCGGCAGCTTTTTTGCCGACGACCCGCAGCAGGTGCGCCTCCGCGAGGAGGGCCTGCGGCTCAACATGCGCTTCCGCTACGAGTACGATTTTGGCGACCTCTGACAGCATCAACTCCGCCTCGAGCGCATTCTACCGCTGGCTCACGCGCGTACCTATCCATCCTGTAGTGCTGGCGCGCGAGCGGCACCGCCCGAGGATTGCGGTGGGCCGTGGGCCTTTTTGGCGCTGCAACAGCAGTACACACCGTGGTGGATCGCCGACCAACTGCTGGCCATCCTGCACGACGAGCCCCACCAGCTTGACCTGGAGGATCTGCCGACCCTACAGCATTGGCTGCCCCTTGACCGATTTGATCGGCGCGCGGTCAAGGGCCGCCTGCACGCCTACACCCGCGGCGATGCGCGCTGGTGGTGCGTGTAACGAACAGCGAGGAGATGATGAAGATCACTGTGCAGCTGCAGATCGAGATGGGCGACCAGACCACGCCCGTTGTCGTCGAAGTGGCCGCGCTCCAACGGGAGGAGCTCACGCCGGAGACGGTGGGGCTGAGGCTCGCTGAAGCGAAAGCCCTGTTGGCGCAGACTCAGGAGGTGCTGGTCACGCACCAGCTGGCCGCCTATACTGATCAGCACCGCTGCTGTCCAGACTGTGGCGCTCGCCAGCACTCCAAAGGCCAGCACACGCTGGTGCTGCGGACGCTCTTCGGCAAACTGACCCTGCCGAGCCGGCGCGTGATCCGCTGCCCCTGCCACACCACGGAGCAGCGCAGTTTCAGCCCGCTGGCGGACCTGCTCCCCGAACGAACGACGCCGGAGCTGCGCTATCTGCAAGCCAAATGGGCATCGCTCGTCTCGTATGGCGTGACGGTCGACCTCTTGGAGGAGGTCTTGCCACTTCATGTCAGCCAGACCACGGTGATCCGGCACCTCCAGCAGGTGGCGGAGCGGTTGGAAGGCGAGCTCGGCGATGAGCAAGCGTGCGTCATCGACGGCTGTCAGCGGGACTGGGATCGCTTGCCCATCCCCGACGGGCCGCTCACGGTTGGCATCGACGGCGGCTATGTCCACGCACGTGAGCGGGAGAACCGCAAAGCCGGCTGGTTCGAGGTGATCGTCGGCAAAAGCATGGCGACTAACGGCGCGGCCAAGTGCTTTGGCCTGGTCACCAGCTACGACACGAAACCCCGACGTCGCCTGTTTGAGACGTTGCAAAGCCAAGGGCTGCAGAATTGCAGACGGTCACGTTTCTCTCCGACGGCGGCGAGAACGTACGTGACCTGCAACTGTATCTCAGTCCGCAAGCCGAACATCTCCTGGACTGGTTCCACATCACGATGCGCCTGACCGTGCTGCACCAGCTGCGGAAAGAACTGGCGACGGCCGCGCCAGGGCTGTCGCTCGACCCGGTGGCGGCTGATCTCGAGCGCCTCAACTGGCTGCTGTGGCACGGGAACGTCTTTCGCGCGCTCCACCTGCTCAGCGACAGGGACGACGAGGTGGATGCCTGGCGTGCGGAGACGCCAGCAGCCGGCAAGCTGGCAAAGGCGGTGCACGAGTTTCACGGCTACATTGCGGCGAACAAAGGCTTCATCCCCAACTACGGCGACCGCTACCGCCACGGGGAACGCATCGCCACGGGATTTGTGGAGTCAACCGTCAACCAGGTGGTGAGCAAGCGCATGGTCAAGCAACAACAGATGCGCTGGACGAAGAAAGGCGCCCATTTGCTGCTTCAGGTCCGGACTCAGGTGCTGAATGAGGATCTGCGCACGGTCTTTGATCGTTTGGAAGTGTGGAAGACGCCCGGTCGTGGGCGCGACCGTTCTTCAACTGGTACAACCACGCCCATCATCACACCGGGATCGGGTTACTGACGCCGGCCACGGTTCATCACGGACACGCACCGGCGGTGCTGGCGGCGCGGCAGGCGGTCCTCACGACCGCCTATCAGGCGCATCCCGAACGCTTCGTGCGCGGCCAGCCGCGGCCAGCCGGGGTGCCAGCAGCGGTCTGGATCAATCCGCCCGTGGTCGTGCCACTGCCCACCCCAGCGTTGTTTGCCCTGTCACTGGAGCGGACAGCCCGGTTCAGCCGGCCCTGGCGCCCGTGTCCAGGGGGAACAGCGGCGCGGCCCTGGACACGGGCGCCAGGGCCGGCTATCCTGGGACGGCCGAACCAGCGGCAGGGGCAAATCAACGCGCCGCTGCGTAAATTGCGGACCGAATCTGTCTCACAGGTATTGACACATTCCGGTGGCCGTATCTGTCCAAAAGGTATTGACACATTCCGTGAACCCACCCTACCGTCCCCGGTCGTGCTATCCGGCACGCACACTCCGGCTGCGAAGGCGGAGCGCCGCGGTGCGTTCCTGGCGTACAAGCGTCCCTCATTGCGGCGCTCCTGATTGTCCGGGCCTCGCGCGCGGTATCACCCCCTTGTGTGATCGGACGTCGCAACCTGGGCGGAGACGGGAGTCGCACCCGTTGCGCGGTGCCCTGAGCCACCGGGCGCGCTGCGCGCACGCTCCGCCGTGTACCGATGAGCGCTCCTCCTCCGGCGGCGCGGACAGAAGCTCGTCCACTGCTTGCCGGTGTCAGATGGGGTTTTCTGCGCCCACTATTATAGCACATATTTGCGAAATCGGACCGCGGATCGGTCGCTGATGGGCTTACGTAGCACCGCCCCATTGGGGCCGCTGCTACCCATCTGCCGCGCCCACGCGTGGGGTGCGCATCAAAGTTTGCTTTTCGGTCCCAAATGCGGCTGAAAGTCGCCTCACGAACACACCAGACCATACTTTGGAGCCGGCTCTGGTCCTGGAACGCGCCCTTGCGGCGCCTTTACAACGGTGAATCTGACGCGTATGGTCATTTTAGGGCATCACAATGCGGAAGCAAACTGGCACTTGACCTCAGAGGTATAATGAAGGCACAGGGGCTCTGTTCTTCCGCGCTCCTCGCTCCCTTCCATCACGTATTCTTCACCGCACTGCTCCGCTGCCTGCCCCTTTTCTACGAAAAGCCCCATGAAGGCACAGTAGGCGTACTGGACGCCTAGTGCGGTCGGTGACGCTGCGCGCGCTCAGTCAATCGAACAAGGAGGGGATGTCATGGCCACGTATATCGTGCTGTCCAGTTGGACCCCGCAGGGGATTGGACAGGTGAAGGAGAGTCCGGCTCGGCTCGACGCCGCCAAACAAGCGGCCCAGGCGATGGGCGCCGAGATCACGGCGTTCTACCTGGTGATGGGCCGCTATGACATGGTCATCGTTGCCGAAGCGCCGGACGACGAAACCATCGCGAAACTCGTGCTTGCCACCGGCGCCCAAGGCAACGTGCGCACCGAGACCCTGCGCGCCTTTACGGAGGCGGAATATCGAAATCTGCTCGCCGCACTGTCCTAAGCAGCCAGCGTGACAAGCCCCAGGAGGCACCCACCATGTCAGGGTCTCGCACCAGTCAGCGCTTGGGACATCAGAAATGAGATTCGTTCCGCGCTGCATGGCATTCCAGCGCCATGTCGCGGACAGCAATCTCATTTCTGATGTCCACTGTGGTTTGTGGCGCGAAGCCCTGATACGCTCCCTGCGTATTCAACAGCACGGCTATATTGTTCAGACCAGTGGCGGTGTCCGAGTGCTCCGGCCCTAGCACGCGCTCGCGGATCGCCAGGGCGCGTTCGAGGAGTGAGCGGGCCTCGGCATACGCCCGTTGTGTTTTCAGCAGTACGGCCAGGCCAGTCAACAGCGTCGCCGTCGTATCGTCACGTGGCTCGGCCCGTGTCACCGCGAAACGCAGGTGGTCCAGGCAAGGCTGCCACACTTGTGGGCTTCCCCCAGCGTGTAAATCCGCTGATTCCGCAACCAGCGCCTGCTCGACAAAGGCGCAGTCGCCAGTCGAGTCAGCGGCACGCGCACGTGCATAGGCGGCCAGCAGATGGTGCAGGCGCAGTGCCCCGTCCGACAGCGGCTCGATCAAGCCAACCGCCGCCAGCCGGCGCAGCGCGGCGTCAGCCTCGGCCTGCGCGTCCACGTCGTCGGGGTCGAGGTCGGCAGCGCGCAGCAGCAGGCGTCGCGGGATCGCGACTGGCGTACACCACGCGGCGCGGTGCAGCAGTCGCAGCGCCAGCGCATCGGTCGGGTTGGCTGTGTCCAGTCACTGATAGCTCAAGCCGAACGTTGCCAGGATGCTCGGCGCATGGCCGGTCGGCAAGCCTTCGTCGAGCAGCGCGTTCAGCGAGGAGTGATCGACGCTCGCCGTCCGTAGGCGCTCAAGCTAGGCGTCCAACGGCATGCTCGGCGTCGTTTCCAGGTACGCTCCCGCCAGTGTCAGCGCCAGCGGCAGGTCGCCAATTCTGCACAGATCGCGTCGGCGGCTGCGCGTTCCTCCGGCGGCATGGCCTGGTCGCCGTAGCGCGGCGTCAGCAGCAGCCGGCGGCTGTCATCACGGGCGAGGACATCGAGCGGCAGCACTGCCACGCCGCTGTGCCGATGCCAGTCAGCCGACGGCTGGTGCTGAGCACCCGGCAGCCGCCGCTGGTTGGTCGCCACACCAGTAGCGCCGGGTCTTCCAGGTTGTCGAAGATCAGCAGCCGCACGTCATGCTGCTGCCAGGCAGCTCGCACTGCCACGATCCGGTCGTCATAGCTCATTATCTGCCAGCCGGGAAGGTTCAGCCCGCGCGGGCCAGCGTAGTCCGCGACCTGCGTTCGCGCACTGGCGTCGTCAGTCATCGTGAGCCAGAACACGCCGCCGAGAAAGCGATCCCGATACTGGTGGGCGAACGCAACAGCGAGGTGGGTCTTGCCGATCCCGCCCGTGCCGGCGATGGCCGGGATGCGCGCCACGGGCGCATCAGGCCGCAGGAGGTCATAGAGGCGTTCCAGCTCATCACCCCGCCCAACAAACAGCGGATTGGTAGGATAGGGCACAGTGAAGGGTGGGGTCGTCGTACGCGCATTGGCTGTGAGGATGGTGACGGTTTCGGCGCGCTCGATGTAGGCACCGCCAGCGGTGTTGACGTTGTGTTGCGTCCCGAACGTCTGGGTAATCGGCCCAGTCGCCTGGTGGATGTAGCCCTGTGAGTGTTGCACGTTGATCTGCGTGCCAATCCCAGGATGCGTACCAGCAGGGTTTCGCGCCACATACCACAGTGGACATCAGGAATGAGATCGCTATTCGCGCGCAGGGCACTGGAATGCCATACAGCATCGGATGAAGCTCATTTCACGTGTCTCCAGACCTGACTGGCGTGAGACCCTGACGGAATCCGTCGGGCGGCGGACCGCCGCCGGTTGATCCGCCGCACCGTGGCCGCACGGAGATACAGCCGCAGGTCGAAGGTCACCAGAATCGTCCCAACCGCGACGGTGCAGGCCAGGCAGCACAATCCATGTTTGGAGCGGGGCTTGCGTTTGGTACTCTCGACAGGATCGTAGTGCCAGTCGACGCCTTCGAGATGGCGGGTGTCCTTGTGTTTGGCGGCCAGCGAGGCGTCGAGGTTGACGTAGATGACGTGTGGAACACCCGCCCGTTCGGCCTGCTGGATGGCCCAGCGCCCCAGAAAGGCGCCGAGCGGTTGGGGGAGATCCTGGGCAGTCCAGGGACTGATGCACAAGCAGCCGGCCATATTCGAGACATCGGGGGCGTTGACGAACTGCCGCCGCAGGGCGGCCACCGTCTTGCGCGTCTCGCAGACCAATAGCGCATCGGCGATCGTGAGGATATGCCGTCGCTGTGGTTGCGAGAGCGTCAAGCCCAGTTGGTCGAGGAAGGTACATAAGTGTTCCGCGCGATGTACAATATGGGTGAGTGCCTGGGCTGGCATTTCAGCTCTGCAGTGGTACCATCATGGCGCGAGTCCCTGACAATATGGGTGAGCATGGGAGATCCTCCGGTTGGGACCAGTAGCACGACCGTTGGCCATGCTCCTCAGGAGGTGTTCCATGCTCAAGTCACTTTTCGCCAGAGTCCAGTAAACTCTGAAGCCCTGGAGGTCCTTTGCCAGGTGTAAGGGGTTGAGATGACCGACAATCTTATCCATTACGGTCGTGCTGCCGAACCACACCGAGCTGGAGCGGGTGGCGGACCGGGTGCGGGCGGTGGCGCTGCCTGTGGAGC
>WNFZ01015961.1_pt1 | contig 12271 bp, 12 predicted proteins | sample 5400081 | NCBI WGS metagenome assembly WNFZ01 (sample SAMN13153365, study PRJNA577476) | soil metagenome | isolation source: 80 cm soil or saprolite under grassland replicate 1 | place: USA:California | collected 2016-06-15
CAGGATCGAGCGCAGAACGATTTGAAAGGAGAGGCGAAACAATGATCACACCAACACTTGATGAAGTCCTCAAACTGGCGCGGCGCCTGCCGATCGCCGACCAGCAACGGCTCGTAAGGCTCCTCCATCCCCCGAAGACGATCGAACAGCTCGCTGAAGAGCAGGGAATCAAGCCAGGTGATTGGAAGATCGCGGCAGAGCGCGCTAGGGGCGCCTGGCCCGAGGATGAAAGCATTGATGACTTCCTCGCATTCCTGCGAGAATCGCGGAAGGATCGCAGGCCGCCCAAGGATTTCGGCGACATCGATGGTGATCCTATCCCGGGTCCGGGAATCATCGATCGAGGGAATGACGCCGACCCGGAAAGCAGGGCTGAGTAATGCGCGTCGTAATCGTTGATACGGACGTCGCTTCATTCATCTTCAAGGGAGACACCCGCAGCGCTCTGTACGATCCTCATATTGATGTGACCAACACATTGCCAGCCATCAGTTTTATGACCCGCGCAGAACTTGAGCAGTGGGCCGTCCTGCGTAACTGGGGACAGACGAAGCGCGATGAGCTGCGCGCCTTCATCGAAGACGGCTTCGTTACAGTGGATTCGAATGAAGCTCTCTGTACGATGTGGGCAGAGGTCCGCGGCCAGGCGCTGCGCGCCGGGCGGCACATCGAGACGGCCGACGCGTGGATTGCCGCGACCGCGCTCCTCTATAACGCAGAGCTGGTGACTCACAACGCCGGGGATTTCGATTTTTTGTCAGGACTCAGGATCATCACGGAGGCCTGAAGAATGCGCGAAGAGCTACGCCAACTGATTAAGCCGCGACTGCCGACGGACTGGCTGAGGATGAGCGAGAAGATCTCAACGGACGATTGGGAGCTATTCGCCCATGACCCTAATGCTCAACTGGGTCGTCCCATCACCAGCTTCAGCGCACCGTTTCCAGGAGCGCAGATCTACGTCAAGGTTCGGCTTGAGCCGAATCCCTCCATCGTGTGGCTGCATTTCTGCATTCGCGACAATCACGGGCCGCTCAGTCGAGCCGCGCTAATCGAAACGGCAAACCTGCTGCTGACTCGCCCGATCGGCGAACGGGATAACGTGTTGTCGACACTGCCGGCCGCGGGAGACGCTCCTCCCGAGAGTGGTCCGCGATTTCAGGATTTGTGGTTGCAAATAGGCGGGGCGAGAGCGCACGCCGGAAGGTGAGCAATTGTGAAAAAACGGAAATCACGCCATGGAGGCGCCCGAAGCCATACCCATACGTTGCCACAGAACGCGCGCAACCGCGTTTATGAGGCAGACGCGCTGATCGAAAAGAAGCGATATGTGGAGGCGTTGGAGATACTCGCACCACTCGCCACCAAATATCCCAATCAGCCCGAGATACTCGCGTCACTGGCGATGTGCTACCAGGATCTCGGCTATGTGAGAGAATATCTGCGGGCGAGTTTGAAACTGCAACGAATGTTTCCGGACAACCCAGAAGCCTTGCTGGCGCTTGCGCAGGCTTATCTAGCGGACAGTCGCCTGGCGCTCGCACGGCACACCTACCTGCGATTTATTGAACGATGGCCAGATGAGAGAAACGTCGAATATGCGCGCGCTACGGCGCAGGCAATAGAAGCCGAATTGGAAAGGACACTGTCAAAAAACGATTGGCCGGTCGAGGATAAGTATGAGGTGACTGAGTTACACGAAGAGTCGCAAGTTTTGATGGAGCAGGGGCAAATCGCTCAAGCTCGGGAGGTCGCGGAGAGGTTGCTTGAACGGCTACCCGACTACGTTCCAGCGATCAACAATCTTAGCCAGATACACTATCTTGATAATCGCCCCGCCGATGCCATCGCCACAGCTGAGCGCGCATTGGAGATCGATCCACAGGATTTTCACGCTCTGGGTAATCTGACGCGATACCTGTTTTTACAGGGGCGCGACCACGAAGCGCGGCAAGTGGCGGATCGTTTGCGGTCAACGCAGTCCGATCGCAACGATATCTGGATCAAGAAAGTCGAAACCTTCAGTTTTCTCGGCGACGACCGGGCTGTCCTGGACGCCTTCGAGGGAGCGCGGGACGCGGGCGCGCTCAAAAAATCGTTGAACGTAGCAACGCTCTACCATCTCGCGGCAGTCGCGTCGTGTCGGTTGGGTGGAAAGGAACGAGCGCGCGAATTGTGGCAGCAATGTCTGGAAGCGGCGCCAGGTTTCGAATTCGCCAGAACCAATCTCGTGGATTTGAGCCGACCCGAAGGAGAACGTAACGGCCCGTGGGCCTTCACTCTCGATTACTTCATGCGGCAGCAGCTCATGAATGAAATGCTTGAAGAATTCAGGAAGGCCTCCAAGCGAAATAAGACGGACGTCGACTCGACGATGCGGAGTTACCTACGACAGCATCCTGAGATCACACATCTGATTCCATACTTGCTCGAGCGCGGTGACCCGCTGGGGCGCGACTTCGCCGTCAAACTGGCGAGCAACATCGGAACGCCGGCGACGCTGGCTGCGCTACGCGACTTCGCTCTGAGCCAGCAAGGCTCTGACCAGGCGCGAATTGAAGCTGCGGGCGCCGCGGCGCGAGCGGGACTGCTGCCCAGCGGCGTTTCAATGCGAATGTGGAGCAAGGGCGAATGGAGAGAAATTTTGTTGTTTGGCGCCGAGATATCCCTCGAGCCGGAGGAAAAGGACATATTGCCGCCCAAAGTCGAGCGCATGTCAGGCGACGCAGTGAAGGAGGTCATGTACGGCGATCCGACCAAAGGCGAGCGATTACTCAAACGGGCGATTGAGATCGCGCCCAACTTCCCATCTCTGCTCAACAATCTCATGGCGGCCTACGACAAACAGGGTAAGACTGTAGAAGCTCACAATCTGTTTGCAGAGATACGGCGGAGATTTCCCGAGTACTTATTCGGAATCACCAGTGAAGCCAGACAACTGGCGCGTGACGGAAAGCCTGACGAGGCGGAAAAAGTGCTTGATCCCCTGCTTCAGCGCAAACGGATGCGTCCCACCGAATTCGCGTCGCTGTGCAGCGCGAAGATCGAGATCGCAATGGCGCGCAGGAACCGCAAGGACGCTCGAGACTGGATTCAAATGTGGGAATCTGTCGCTCCAAACGATCCAAACCTGGAAAGACATCGTTCGTGGGTGGAAGGTATGTGACTGCGCGATCGGGCGCCGGCAACAGCAACCCCAGGTTGCGCGATTTGAGGAGCGACTCGATGTCGATCACGATCAACTAGGCAGGCTCCATGACCTGGCTGCCTTCTGTTTGGCCTTTTCACCCTGAATTTGGGCGATATACCTCTGAGTTGTTTTTTGGTCCTTATGGCCAAGCTGCAACTGAACTGCAAAAATATCTTCGGTATGCTCATAAGTCAGCGTGGCGAAAGAATGCCGGAAAGAATGAGGGGAGGGAACTGGCACACCCGCAGCCAGCGCCCGCGCTCTCACCATATCGTAGAGAGCCTGGTACGACATGGGTATGTTAATCCTGTCTCGAATGGGCTCGTCAGTCATCGAAGCGAATGCCGGGAATACGACCCCATCAACCGGGGTGTGATGTTCCAGCCAACGGCGCAGGGCTGTAATTACACCGCCAACCGCCCAAACTCGACGCTCATCGTCGCCCTTACCGACAACAGTGACGGTTTCATTCTCGAAATCAATTTGATCGAGTCGAAGGTTTACAGCCTCGCTACCGCGCAGCCCGGTTCCGTAGAGCAGGGAAAGCAGAGCAAAGTCGCGCGCGCCAAGTTTTGGCTTTTCATCCTCGAGGCAACCCTGGAGCATTTTTATCAAATCCTCAAACGGAATCACTTTACTTTTCTTTTCTCGCTTTCCGCGCTCCCGGGTTCGGCTTCCAACTTCGTCAATATGGCCACGCTCGTCATTCGTAATTTGGCCGAGAATCCAACGCTCTTTGGCGATCCCGCGGCACACCACCAGGAGGGTGTTACGCGTAGATTGAGAATACTTCCGATTTTGGGCCAGCCTATGAATGCGGCGGACGAAATTGAGGTCAACACGAGTCCAATCAAAAGACAGGAGCCTCAGCTTCAGTTCTTCGGGCGTCAACTTTGACTTCGGGTTGTATTTCTTTGTCGGCTCATCGAGCTCCACAATCATCGACAAATATCTTTCATAGGTGTGGAGTGTAGAGTCTTTGAAGTTGTTGAGATAGGCTAGCAATACAGCTCGTCCTGGTGTTATCGCCTGGTCCAGGGCCTGCGAGTCTTTAACAATCATTCCTCCGGGCATCATCAATTCTTCAGGCATATGGCTCTTATTCGTTGGTGTCGTTAGTGAAATATTGTGTCATCCTTAAAACTGCAAGCGAGTTCAGTTGTTCGTTTTTTTTCTGATCATAATAAATAACATTTTACTTAACCACTGTCAAGTAGAGAATAGTAAAGGAGTTTTCAGACTGATTAGAGATATATAGCGTATAGAATTTAGCCGAGGTCTTTGGCTTTCCCGGCTTTGGAGATGAATGCGTCAATCACCCTACAGCGATGAAGAGTCTTCCTACTCCGGGTTCGAGAACGATTCGCCTAAAAATTCTCCACTTCACTAATCTTGAAGACATCCATAGTGAATCTTGCCAGGACTGACTATCCCGAATCCCTATAATCCGCTCTCCACTTCGTCATCAAAACCAAATTTGTGGGGAGCCACCAATTGCCGACCATTCACGACACTGCCTATCCGCGATTGAAAAGCTCCGTTGCCGAAAAGGATCGGTCGGATTTGAATCGGAAGCCTCCGCCCGTACTCAAATTTCTAGTTCCTGATCGGCATCGTCCACTTCCAGCTGATCTGCTCCAGTCCGAGCTAAATCAACCGGCAGACCGAATCGTCATTCGGGAAGGCGCTCCGGCCTCAAAATAGCGCAGATACATCAGCGCCCTCTACCATCTAGGGCCTTCCCTGCTTGCTCAATCGGATCTCCAAATAAAGCTCGGTTCAATTCAAGGTCAGAGGGAAGGATCCGTGATCGATCAGCCTGCCCCTCAAAAGCGAGGAGCGAATGTAGCGTTTCCGGTGTGTTAATCTGATTGGAGATTCCCCGCTCCGCCGCTAAACCCCGGGCTTCATTGGCGAGGTAAGAGCCTAGCGTTTCTAGGGTGTTAACATGATTGGACATCCCCTTCTCACCCGACAAAGCCTGCGCTTCCTTGAGAAGCTTGCTATCTGCAACAAGTGGAAAGGGAGGGGCCAACCTGTAGTCAGGGTTAAAGCCCCTATCCGTCGCCAATACCCGCACTTCCTTGAAAATGTCGTCTCCGTCCTTGTGAATTGACAAGGGAGGGAACTTATATTTGTTGAGCGCTTCTTCGGAGCGGGCAGCGTAATAATCATAAGCCCCAATGGCAATATCAGCATTGGTTCCTAAATGAGCATATTCTCCGGTTCCTAAATGACCAAACTTTCCGGTGAACTCATCTACCTGTTTGCCTCCCACCCACGGCCTTCGTGTGGTATATACATAGCGACCTTCGTCTACCGAAAGTTCAACCAGGCTGTCTTTAACCACTCCCGCGATTAACATATTCCCGATGATTGTTCGATCTACCACACCCTGCGGAACCAATCTCCTAGGATAATCATTTGGCTTTCCGGTCCGCATATGTTCGGCTTCCGCGATTGCGTTGGCTTCGACAATCGCCGCCTTTGCGAGCTTTGATACTCGAGCCCCAATTTGACCATACGAGTGCGCGCCAGATTTCATGTGGCTTGTAAGTCCTAAAACAGCCAGTTCATCGAGTCGCCCCTGACTGTAGGATGCCTCCCGCATGCCCAGTCCCCGAACAGTATCTCTGAAGACCTTGACAACATTAGCCGTGCCTTTAGATTCCATCTCGTCTACGTATCCGGTTCCCAAACGGGAGTAGCCATCATGCTTTGAGTATGAACGGGCCAGCGCTTGCAAGGCATGACGCATCACCTTCACATCCAGAGGCTGATTTGAGAAGGGTACATCATTATCGATCTTCTCAACCGCGTTACGAGCCAGCGCTGCGACACCAACCAATTGTTTCTCGTCACTTATTATGGGGCCTACATTCTTAATGTGTTCCAGGGCCATGAGATATGGCTCCCTTGATATGTCAGTTTTTATCCTAGCTCCTTCCTCCATTTTACCTCCGAGCGAATTTGTTCCAAAGTAAGGACAAACAGGGTGTCAGCCACCGTCTTACTACGTAAGAACTTTCGATTTCTCTACTCTACCTGCGCGTTCCCCGGCGGTTTTTAGCGAACTGCAGACATTCACCCAATGCCAAAAATATCCGGCAGAGCAAAACCGCCGCCATCGACGATCGTACGGACGAAGGCGAGCACTCCACCAAGCCCCAAGTAGAAGCAGCCGAAAAAAACGGCGATGCGCCAGTCACGCTTACGTGTGTGTTGAATGGCTCCCCAAGACATGGCGCACAGTCCAAATATGACAGTCCCCCATATAAGGACGGTAAAGAATTTGTGCGCGTCGTCACCGCGCAGGTCGCCAGGCAGCGGGTGTCCGAACGCTGTCCAGATCACCGTCAAGATGAGAGCGCTGAAGATGAAGGGCAGTGCTCGAAAGAAAATTGAATCTTGAAATAGTGAAGTGAATCTTGATGCATTCCGCTCACTAAAATATTTCACTGATGGCTTTATTATGTTTGGCTTATTCATCCGCCCGCCTCGATGGATACTCCATCCATAGCCGCCAGGCTTGAATGGAGAGGAATTCGAGACCGTATGCGAATTGAAGGGCTTGTCCCTTCGATAAGCATACGGTTGTCTCTTGTGGTATATTGCGCCCGGTCAAAGGCACTCGCCCTGTAAGGGAGAGAAACGGTTTCTGATCCTTGAGAACCAGGGATAGGAGGTTGTGTCCCGAAAACTTCGACCACGTAAAATCTCTGAAGTTGCTTGGTAGTTTGCATATCAAGTACCCGACGCTCGCTTCCAGCTATATGCCGGAGGCGACAGGCCGCGCTGGATTCGCTCGAATCCGACAGTCAACCGGCCCTAAGCGGTCCGTTCCCGGAAGTTTCTTCCGGGCGTGAATACGAAACTTGGAACTGCAAGCTCCATCTATAACACGCCAGCGTTTAGATGGAGTAGTTGACATCCATGTTGTTCCTACATTTGTTTTCAGAAGAATATAGTCCTATATACGACTCAGCGCAAGAGTAATGTGGATTCTAACTTTGCGGCTAGCGACAGAAGATCAAGGTGAGGGGGCCCCTGAGCTGAAGGGCTGGGACCGCCGGCGAAACCATTGAGGAGATCAAGGCAGGCGCGGAATATCTCTGCTATTCACCAATACATCGCCACCCCGACACCGAACAACAACGCCATGGGCCGGGGTCCAACTTCCCTGTTGGAAATAATAATCTATATTGAAGGATCCGTCTGTCTTCTAGCGTCGCCGACCGAGAAGACCACTCAATCTCCACCCCAATGAGTTTCGATTGAGAATTGCCGCCGTAGCGCTCCTGCTTCTCAAATCACCCATCGGTGGTCTCCACAGGCGTTAATGGGGTCGGAGGCCTGCTCAGCCCAACCTCTTAGAAAAAGACTATGCTAAGTAACATGCCTCGAAAACTCGAGCTGGGAGCAGCGCCCGCAAGTAGGTGGACACCTGAGAGCGATCATCGAGATTGATTCGCCAATATCAATCGCTCATCGAAGAAAAAAACTATATTCGAAATCAGGCAGAGCTGGGCGCCACTGTGAGTCTAAGAGAGTCGGGGGTGATGTGACCGTCAAAACTATCGTCGATCCTGGATCGAATCAGTCAATCGAGGTTTATTCCTGGCCAATTACGCCTCGTGAGATCTTGAAGAAACTCCGCGAGAAAGAGATTAAAGGCCCCCGCGACATTTCATGGGCGCTGCTCAGCGACGAGGAGTCTCAGGTCGAACTCGAAGAGGATCTGGAAGCGCCAGGCGATTCGAGCGAGACGAGTCTTTCGCTCAACATCATTGAGAACGCTTTGGACTGGAAACTTGGGCTGGCGGTCCTGGGATTCATCCGCGCCTCCGTTGCGGAGAAGAAACTCCCGCTGCCATTTGAGGTCTCCTGCTCCAACCGCGGCGATGTTTATATTGTCACGAATAGCGGCAAGGTTTTGAAAATGTAGTGTTAGTCGGCAGCCAACCTGAACCAAGTCAGGCCTTGACTCGGGGGCTGGCGTAAAGCTGACGCATCAACAGGAATGGCGATTTTTCGATATCGACATCAAGGTGAAGGCAGTGTTTAAGGTGAAGGTAGTGCTTAAAGCGAGAGAGAGGACTACTGAATACAACTCCAAGCTGAAAAGAGGATCACAGCGATGAGTCTACAAATTATTCAGGCAAAGCCAAATCCGACAGGCAAAGCAGGTGAAGAAGACCAGGACGGTCTCGGATCAAGATGTGGAAATAGGCAATTTTCTACTTCCGTCCTTCTCGGAGAATGGGTAGACGTGAAGAATACAGGCCAGGATGCCGTTAACTTCCAGGACATACAGCTCCGCCATGCGTTTTTTGGCGAGGATTGCCGCGGCACAGCTGAATTGGAGCTTTATTGGATCGGGGAGAACAACAGTTATGTTCTCAAACCTGGTCAGATCCTGCGCATACACGGCGGACACCGGGAAGACGCCCATCTAATGTCGGCCGACGATCAAGCCGGGGCTGACTGGCACGGTTACACCGAGAGTGACAACTTCATTTTGAACAACCTCTGCGGCGACAAGATCGTCCTGAGCTGGCAGGACACAGGCAATCAGATCCAGCAGGACTGGGCCTGCTTTGCGCCAAATCCACCCAAAGACTTGATTCTGAAACGATCTGGCAACCTGCTTGCTCAGACCCAAATCCATGACAATGGGCCGCGCGGTTGCCCGCCTCGCTTCGAGGCTATTCCTCATGACGCCATCGAAAATACGCTGAAGCATTTTGATGTGCGAAATCCGAATGCAGCGAATAATCTCACTAGGAGTGAATGGGCAAAACTTACTTGGACCAAAGTCGACGCCAACAACCGCCAGGAAGCGGCAGAGCTTTGTCTCGCCGGCTGGATGCGCGAGGACGAAGACGATTGCGAGTTTGGATCAGAAGAATAGATCGTGTACGTGCGTGATGAAGCTGGCTATATCTTCAAGTGCGATGTGCGGATGACGAAGACCGTGATTTATCAATGTCTGCTTGATAAACCGATCACGGGTTGATTCAGCAACGAATAATCAAAATCAGCTGGCTTTGGATTATCAATACGAAAATAGCTCAGTAGATCTACCGAATGACTCAATCCAATCAACTAACACTTCCAGGACTTGAATCCGCCTCTGCCCTGCCAGATGTGGAAGGCGTCGAATATGAAGCCGAATGGATTATCAACAACCCAATCCCGGCGATATGCAAAAAATGTGGGCAGCGTTGGGAAGACGGCCCGCACGCAAAATCGAATGGTGCGATCCGGGCGCCGAGCCTAGATAATTGTAGATGCTTCTACTGTGGAGGAAGGCTCAGGCCGCTCGATCCAATGAGCTATGCGGAGCGACTAAGAGAACTACCTTTTCATGTTCATGTGAGGACAGTCGTGTCTTCAGCAAAATCAGCCGTTCACGCGGAAGAAGCTATAAGCTAAACACACGCGGCTGTCCCTCTTTGCTGATCAATTGCCGAGTATCAAGACCTACCTTTGATCACCGCCGCAGTATGTCATATTGGAGTATGAGTCAGCGCGAGACGGACGCCTGCCTTAAAATGAACAACAGAAAGCCCTAAGCCCTCCCTACCTGACCTCCAGCCGAAGCGAGGCGGCAGTCAAGGGCTTGCGAAGCAAGCCGCGTAGGGGGGCGAAGCCCCTTGACGGCTGCCGCAGCGGAGATTACTCCAGGCGAGACCCTATGTCAGACAATTCCTGATAGCTATGCTCTAACTGCAAGGTCAAGTTTAGTGTTTTACATGTAATCGGCATCGTCCATCCTGCGGAATTCCGTCTAATTTTGTTCAGCCAAATGTTGTTCAGCTTACTCCGCCGTCACAGCCGCGTAGATTGGTTTGACCGCGGCCTCCACTGCCTTCTTTCCTAAAGGGAGACAATATGCAGGACGGATCCAGCGCCATAACCTCAGTTCTGGGAACTTTCACAAAGCCAAGCCGCTGGTAATACTTCACCAGTTTTCTCGCGCAAGCCTTTTGATCGGTCCCGAAGGCCTGCAAGAGCAGCCTTTGTCGCCACTCATCAGGTTTGTAGATCGCTTCGAATTGAAGAGGAAATGGTTTCAATGCCGCAAGCCCGCAGCCATGTCCGTATTGTTGGACGCATCTGTAAAGGCAGGCCAATCCGAGGCTTTTGCCTCTGTATTCAGGCAGAATTTCCAACCGGTCAAGAATCAGCAAATTGATGTAGAAAACCTCGTCCCCAAATAAATTCCGCACAGATTCCTTAAATCCCCCTGACCTGGCGTCATAAAGAGCAGAGTAGTAAAGCTCTGTCGCGTGCTCCACATCAAGAACGTCATAAGGATGCTCCCCATGGTCGATTGCGCCTTCCAAATCATCATAAAAGGCCCTCAATGTTCCTACCGGCGCAACTTCATTCTCACTATGGCAAATAATTCTTCCCTCAATCTCCGTCAGAAAGTTCTCCACCTCGTTCTCAACAGACGTCGAAGAAGTAAACTCAATAGTAAAAGCGCAATCTTCTATAATCATTATCGCCCTCCTCACGATCTTCGGTCTGTGAGAGGCCCAACTCTGAGCCCCCGCCACCTGCTTTGACTGCGCAAGCCCCAAGTACTAGGCCTTACCTAAAATGCGAAAGAATGGTCCACCCATAGCTGCGAAGCAACTTGGTTGGAGATGGATTTTGCCGCGCCGTAAGGCGCGAATCCTGATAAAATCCCGCGCGCATGATTGTTCAGAAAGCCTATAAATACAGGCTCTTTCCTACCGATTCGCAGAAAACGCAACTCGCACACACATTCGGCTGTGCGCGTTTTGTCTGGAATCGCGGACTTGAGTTGCGCTCGAAGACCTACGAAGAATCGCAACGGTCCTTGAGCTACGTCCAAACAACCGAGGCCCTGACGCAATGGAAGAAGGAGCCTGAAAAGGCTTTTTTGAACCGAGTGAGCAGCGTTGTTTTGCAGCAATCGTTGAGAAATCTTGACGCCGCGTTTAACAACTTCTTCGAGAAACGAGCCGAATATCCGCGCTTCAAAAGCCGCAAGGACAAACAATCAGTCCGCTATCAGACGAACGCCTTCACATTCAGAGACGGACTGATGACGCTCGCAAAACAGGATGAGCCTCTTGTGATAAGCTGGTCTCGTCCTCTGCCCGTTGACGCGAAGCTCATCAGCGCGACGGTCAGCAAAGATAAAGCGGAGCGGTATTTCATCAGCATTCTGGTCGAAACCGACATTCAGGCGTTTCCTGAGACGGCCGCCGACGTCGGGATAGACGTTGGCATCAAAACTCTGGCGACTTGCAGCAACGGAGTGAGACTCGAGAATCTGAGACCGTTGCACAGGGCGACACGGAGACTTCGCCTAAAACAGCGCCGACTTTCGCGCAAGGTCAAGGGCTCGAACAATCGCCACAAAGAGCGAATTAAGGTCGCTAAACAACACGCGAAGATTCGAGACATTCGCGCCGACAACATTCACAAATTCACGACTGAGACAATCCGCGAGAACCAAGCCGTCTATGTCGAAGGATTGAATGTGGCCGGGATGCTCAAGAATCACAAACTCGCCAAACATCTCAGTGACGCGTCGTTCGCCGAAATCTTTCGGCAGCTTGAGTACAAGGCTCGATGGTACGGGCGTGATTTCGTCCCATTGGATCAATTCTTCCCATCCTCGAAATTATGCGGTAACTGCGGTCATCTTCTACTCAAGTTGCCTCTCTCGGTTCGCGAATGGACTTGCCCCGAATGCGATACCAGGCATGAGAGAGACGAGAACGCATCAACAGTCATTCTTCTTGCGGGGCGATACCTGCGAGCTACCGGGTCGGACGCCCGGAAAGTCAACGCCTACGAGATACGAGCCGTCGTTGGACACTCGGCGTAGGAATCTCCACCTATAACGCGAAGCGTTTAGGTGGAGAGGATGTCAACTCAGAATCCAAACGCCACACTCTATCCGTAGTCCTAAATAGAACCCTAGAGCCAAGAGGTTTTGGCGCTTTAACGATGTGATGCCCAGAGAAACTATCGGAGGAGAAAGTATGAGAACTGCCAGGTTGTTGCCATTGTTCAGCTTGTTAACGGCCTTCACAC
>WNFZ01010174.1_pt1 | contig 12270 bp, 9 predicted proteins | sample 5400081 | NCBI WGS metagenome assembly WNFZ01 (sample SAMN13153365, study PRJNA577476) | soil metagenome | isolation source: 80 cm soil or saprolite under grassland replicate 1 | place: USA:California | collected 2016-06-15
CCATCGTCACGATGAACAGGGCTATGCCGCCGCCGAAAGCAAGCACTGCCAGGACGCCGCGGAACCAGCTCAGCCAGCGGCGTTGGATCGCGGCGTCTGCCAGGGCCTCCGTCGGACGGGTGCGGGCGGCTCGGCGGCCGGCGACCAGTGCGCCGGAGAACGAGCCCAGCAGGACCGCGCCGATGGCGACGATCATGGGGACCCAGCCCGCGTGGTGGGCCATCGCGGTGGGGACGACGCCGTGGGTTGCCAGTTCGTCGAACAGCCATCTGCCGAACACGCCGCCCAGTAGGCAGCCCAGTGCGGTGGCGAAGACGGCCATGACGATCGACTCGCCGATCACCATGCGGCGGAGTTGGCCCGGGGTCGTGCCGACGGCGCGGAGCAGGGCCAGTTCGCGTTGCCGCTGCTGGATCGACAGGCCCAGCGTGGTCGACACCACGAACAGCATGACCATGACCGCCAGGCCGCCGAAGACTCCTGCCAGGACGATCAGGTTCTCGCCTGCCTTGGCGGACTCCGGGTACTCGGCTATGCCGCGCTCGTCTCCGGACAGCAGGGTCGCGTTGTGGCCGTCCAGGGCCTTCGCGATGCGGTCGCCCGCTTCCGGGGAGCCGCGCAGGCCGATCAGGTCCACCAGGCCCGGGTGGCCGGACAGGCGGTCGGCGTCGGTGTTCGCGAAGAACACCGCTCCGCCTGGGACCAGGCCGGACACCGTGAAGTTCTCCGCTTGGCCTCGTACGCCCAGCGTGACCTGCTCCCCCACCTGCTTGCCGGCGGACTGGCCCAGCACGACCTCGCCCGAGGTCGGTTCGGTGCCGGATGTCAGGCGCGTCGGGGTCAGCGCCGCCGACGACCAGCCGTGTGCGTCGACGCTGGTGTTACCCAGCAGTGCGGGGATCGTCACGTCACCCATCGTGGCCGTCACGCCCGGGACGTGGGACAGCTTGGTGACCAGGTCTTCCGACAGCCGGATGCGTTCGCCCAGGTTGGCGTTCTCGGTGTCTTCCTCGGGGTCGTTCGGGTCTTCCTTCGGCAGCGTCCAGGTCTGGCTGCCGGTCACGACGAACTGGGTGTTCGCCAGTCGTTGGGCGGGCACCTCGCTGCGGATGCCCGTCTCCATGAGGCCCCCGCACGCGAGGACCAGCATCGCGCCGATCGTCATGGCCAGGAAGGTCGCGACGAACGCGCCAGTGCGGAATCTCAGTGTCCGCAACGCGATCCGGAACATCACCGCACGCCGGCCGGCTCGTCGGCCCAGGCGCCGAGGTGGGTCATGCGTTCGGCGACGGCCTCGGCGGTCGGGTTGCGCAGCTCGCCGACCAGGCGGCCGTCGGCCAGGAACACGACGCGGTCGGCGTAGGACGCGGCGACCGGGTCGTGCGTGACCATCACGATCGTCTGGCCGGCCTGGTCCACCGAGGCACGCAGCAGGTTCAGCACCTCGCGGGCGGTGCGGGTGTCCAGGGCGCCGGTCGGCTCGTCCGCGAACATCACGGCTGGACGGGTGACCAGGGCGCGGGCGATCGCCACGCGCTGCTGCTGGCCGCCGGACAGCTCGCCGGGCAGGTGCTTGCGCCGGTCGGCCAGGCCGACCTGCTGCAGCACGCGGTTGACGGCGTCCTTCGGCGCGCGGCGGCCGGCCAGGCGCAGCGGCAGCGTCACGTTGTCCTGCACGGAGAACGCGGGCAGCAGGTTGAACGCCTGGAACACGAAGCCGACGCGGTCGCGGCGCAGCTTCGTCAGGGCGACCTCGGAGAGCTTGGCCAGCTCCTGGCCATCGAGGAGCACCGAGCCGCTGGTCGGGCGGTCCAGACCGGCCGCGCAGTGCAGGAACGTGCTCTTGCCGGACCCGGACGGGCCCATGACGGCCGTGAAGGTCGCCCGGGGGAAGCCGATGGTGACGCCGTCGAGCGCGGTCACGGTGTTGCGCCGGCCGCCGTAGGTCTTCCGTACGTCGGTGAGCCGAACCACGTCGGTGCTCATGGGATTCTCCTTTGCCTGTCGCACAACGAAAGCCTCGCGGATCAGGCCTTGGAGATCACTGGGGTGGGCAGGCGAAGTGAAGGTAGGGAAAGCCCTACCCCTTGAGCGGCACGGTCCACGTGACGGTCGTGCCCTGCGGCGACGAGCGCACGACGCAGCGGCCGCCGGCCTGGCGCGCGCGCTCCTCGAGGTGCTTGAGGCCGCGGTGGGTGACGCCCTCGGGGATGCCACAACCGTCGTCGGCGACGACCAGCTCCAACGCGTCACCGCGTCCGATGTGGACGGTCACGTGAGGTGCGCCGGAGTGGCGGACCACGTTGGACAGAGTCTCGCGCAGCGCGGCGCGGGCGTGGTCGGCGAGTGTGGCCGGGATGTCCGACAGGTCACCGTCGATGTCGAGGACCGGGGTGAAGCCCAGCAGCTCACCGGCGATCGCGACCTCGGTCCGCGCGGATTCGCGCAGGTCGGCACTCTGGTCGGCTTCGGGGTTACGCAGGGCGCGGACCACGGCGCGGACGTCCGCGATCGACGCGTCGAGCTGGTCGATGGCGTCGGCGAGGCGGCCCGCGTCCGCGCGGGCGAGCTTGCGGGCCGGGCGGCGGGCGAGCAGGTCGAGCTGCATGCCGGCGGCGTAGAGGCGCTGGACCAGCACGTCGTGCAGGTCGCGGGCGATGCGTTCGCGTTCCTGGTAGAGCGTGAGGCGGGCGCGGGCGGTGGCGCCCTCGGCGAGCACCAGCACGAGCCCGGCCTGCGCGGCGAACGCGGTCAGGACCTCGACCGCGGGCTCGGCGAACGGTCGGGCGCCGCGGTGCCGGTAGACGGTCAACGCGCCGAGCCTGCGTTGTTCCGTGCCGAAGGGCGCGGCGGCGAAGGGCCCGAACGTCCGCAGCTCACGTGGGACGAATGGCGCGGTGCGGGGGTCGGTGGCCACGTCGTCGACGACGGTCGCGACGCCGCTGCGGGCCGTGCGGGCGGCCGAGCTGCGGGCGGACAGGACCAGCCCGACGGGGTTGGTGAACGTGGGGCCGGGGTCGCCGTGGGCGGCCTCGACGGTGAGCGAGCCGTCGTCGGCGCGGGTCATGACGAGGCCGAGGTCGGCGTCGGCCAGCTCGGCGGCGTGGCGCACGACGAGGCGCAGCACCGCCTCCGGGTCCTCGCCGGACAGCGCCGCCGTCGCGATCTCGGTGGAGGCGCCGAGCGCCTGCGCGGCCAGTGCGGGTTCCATGTGCACTGTCAGGTTAGTTCCAGGATCGCGTCGGCGCGGGCCGCCTCCGCCGGGCGGTGGGTGACGTGGACGACCGTGCGGCCTTTGAGGCTGTTCAGGAGCCGGGTCGCGGTGGGTTCGTCCAGGTGGGCGGTGGGCTCGTCGAGGAGGAGCAGGTCGGCGTCGGCGAGGAGGGCACGGGCGAGGGCGATGCGCCCTGCCTCGCCGCCGGACGCCGTGGTCGGGTCGTCGTCGAGGCGGTCGGTCCAGGTTTCGATCTCGGCGTCGCGGAGAGCTTGTTTCAGCTGGTCGTCGGTGGCGTCCGGGTCGGCGATGCGGAGGTTCTCGCGGAGGGTGGTCGCGACGAGGTGCGGCTCCTGCGGCACCCACGCGGTCGTCGGGAGGCTGACGGTGCCGCGTTCGGCGGGGAGGAGGCCGGCCATGAGGGCGAGCAGCGTGGACTTCCCCGCGCCGGACGGGCCGACGACGGCGAGATGCCTGCCGGGTTCGAGGTCGAGGCTGACGTCGCGGAGGGTGGGGGTCTCGGCCCCTGGCCAGCGGACGTCGACGGCCCGCAGGTGAAGGGCGCGTTCGGGTCGTTGAGCAATGCTGTTGGTTAATTCGCGAGCGGGGTGGCGCCCGATGCTCCGAAGGGCCCCTTCGTCACGCCCAGTGTGCCGAAGGGCCCCTTCATCGCACCCAGCGTGAGGAAGGGGTCCTTCAGGGCAGGCGGTGTGGGCGGCGCGGAGGGGGGCCAGGTGTTGGGCGGCCGCGGGTAGTGGCGTGAGGGCTTCCGTCAGTGCCAGGGGGACGAGGGCCAGGACGGGGAGTAGCAGCGGGTTGACGTTGGTGGCCAGGGCGACGGCGATGACCGAGGCCGCGCCCAGTGACAGGGTGATCAACGCGTTGGCGGCGCCCGCGCTCAGGGCTTGGCGGTGGGCTTTCGTTGTCAGTTGGGCGTCTTCTGTCCGGAGGTCGTCGCGCAGGGCGTGGTGGCGGCCGAAGGCGATGAGGTCGGGTGCGGCGTCGAGGAGGGTCAGGACCTTGGCGGCGACGCGTGGCGAGCGCGAGCCCGGCCGCCGGCAGGATCGCCGACTGCACGGCCACGGCCGCCACGCATACGAGTGCCGCCACGATGGGCGGCAGGACGACGCGGGGGGTGAGGTCCCGCACGGTGTCGAGGTCGGTGGTGAGGCGCCGGAAGTCGGTCGTGCGCCATAGGTTGACGCGCTGCTCGGCGGTGTCGCGGAAGGCGGCGTCGTGGGTGACGAGCCGCTCCGCGTAACGCAGTCCGGCCCTGGCCAGGCCGAAGGTGCGGACGCCGACGACCGCGACACTGAGGGTGAGGATCGGCGGCTGGGTGGCGGCCTTGGCGATGAGCCAGGCGGAGGTCGCGGTGAGTGCGACGCCGGCCAGGAGGGCGGCGGCGCCGAGTGCGGCGCCGGCGAGCAGGCGCGGGGAGACGAGGGTGCGGAGCGGAAGTCTGTGTTGTGGCGGTTCGGTGGTGGCGTTCGCGGCGCGGTGGCCGGTGGTTTCGGCCGCGGGGCCGGTGGTGCGGTGGCTCGCGACTATGACGGCGGCCCCGGTGCCGGCGATGGCGGCCTGGACGCGGGCGGCGTTGGCGGGGTCCTGGTGTGCGGTGGGCTCGTCGAGGAGGAGGAGGTCGGCGCCTCGCTCGGCGCGAAGGAGGGCTCTGGCGACGGCCACGCGCTGCCGCTCGCCGGTGGAGAGTTCGCCGACGGGCCGGTGAAGGAGGTGGCTGAGGTTGAGCCGCTCGGCGACGGCAAGCACGGACCCGGAACTGTCGGTGCCCTCCGGTAACGTGGAAACCGGGGGACCCCCGGGCGAACCAATGGGACTTTCGTGCAGGGCAACGGATGCGGGGCTGGGGACCGCTGCTGCGCGCGCACCAGAACTGTCGGTGGCCGCTGGTAACGTGGAAACCGGGGGGCCCCCGGGCGAACCAATGGGACCTTCGTGCAGGGCAAGGGATGCAGGGTTGAGGACCGCTGCCGCGTGCGCACCGGAATTGTCGGTGGCCGCTGGTAGCGTTGAAACCGGGGGGCCCCCGACTGCACGAGTGGGACTTTCGTGCGGTGGGGACAGTTCTTCCGCGACTGTGCCGTTGGTGAAGCGCGGGGTTTGTGGGACCCACGCCACTCTCGCGCGCCACGCTTCTATGTCCACTTCGGACAGGGTGTGGGCACCGATCGTGATGCGGCCTTCTGTTGGGGGGATGAAGCCCAGGATCGCGGCGAAGGTTGTCGACTTGCCTGAGGCGCTTGGGGTGTTCAGGTGGGTCGTTTCGCCTGGGTGCGCCGTGAAGGTGACACCGTTGGGGGCGTAGCCGTCGCGGCGGCGGATCTTCAGGTTGGTCACCGTTAGTGGGCCTACGGGCGCGTGGGTGCCGAACGTTCGTGGCTCCGGGAGGTCCGCTACCTCGCGGACCGCTTCCATGCCGGCCTCGCTCGCGTGGTGGGCGGCGCCTGCCTGGCGTAGCGGCAGGTAGCACTCGGGGGCCAGGATCAGTACGAACAAGCCCACGGCCAGAGGCAGGTCGCCACCTACCAGGCGTAGGCCGATCAGGACCGCCACCAGCGCTACCGACAGTGTCGCCACCAGTTCCAACGCCAGTGCGGAGGCGAAGGCTATCCGCAGTGTGGCCATCGTGCTTCGGCGTTGGGAGTCGGAGATTCGGCGGATTGTCGTGGCCTGGGCATCGATTCGGCGGAACGCGGTCAGGACTGGGCGGGCTCGGACCAGCTCGCGTAGGTGGTGGGCCACTCGTTGGTCGGTGGCGGCCGCCTCGCGGACTCGGTCCTGGGTGCGTAGGCCGATCAGGGCCGCGAACAGCGGGACCAGCGGCAGGGTTGCCGCCACCACCAGTGCTGACGGCCAGTCCACCGCCAGCAGGACCGCCGCGACGCCCAGCGGTAGGACCGCCGCGTTGACCAACGCTGGTAGGTACACCGTGAAGTAGTCGTCCAGGGCGTCCAGGCCTCGGGTCGCCAGGACCGTCAACGACGCGCCTCGTTGCACTGTCCACTCCGGACCCAACGCCAGCGCTCGGTCCAACAGGCGGGCTCGTAGCTCCTCCTTCGCGCCGGCCGCGGCTCGGGCGGCGACCGTCTGGGTTGCCCACGTCAGGACCGAACGGGCGATGACCGCGCCGGCCAGGACCACCAGTAGTGGGGAACCCGTCACCACTCCTGCCAAGGCCCACGCCTGCACTACCAGCGCGCCGCCGTTCAGCATCGCCAGTACCGCGCAGCCGGCCAGTGCTCGGCGCGCCGCGCTGGACAGTCGCGGCAGCGCGCCGAGCGGGCCGGTTGGCCTCACGCGGTCACCCGCTTGCGGAAGACCCAGTACGTCCAGCCCTGGTAGAGCAGGACCGCCGGGGTACCGAACGCCGCCAGCCACGTCATCACCGTCAGCGTGTACGGGCTTGACGACGCGCCGGCCACCGTCAGGGAGTTCGCCGAGTCCACTGTGGACGGCAGGACATCCGGGTACAGCGCCCCGAACAACGACACCGTCGCCGCCGCCAGGGTCACGCCCAGCAGCGTGAACGCCTGGCCCTCACGGCCGGCCGACAGGCGCCACCACGCCACCAGAGCCGCTACCGCCACCGCGCCTACCGGGTACCACGTCCACGGGGAGCCTTCGCGGAGCTGCGCGATCAGGACCAGCGCGGCCAGGGGCGCCAACCCGGCCGGCAGCCACCGCAGTGCGAAGCCGTGGGCGCGATGCCGGAGCGGGCCGTCCGTCTTCAGTGCCACGAAGACCGCGCCGTGGATCAGTGCGAAGCCCGTGAACATCCACGCACCCACCGCGGTCTCCCAACTCAGCGCCGCGAACGGGGAGCCGACGCGGTCGCCGGCCGCGTCCAGGGGCAGGCCAAGGACGTTCCACGTCAGCAGCGTGCCCACCCCCAGCGTGGCCACCAGCGAACCGGCGCCCATGACGAGGTCCCACCGGGCACGCCAGCGGGGCGAGTCGACCTTGCCGCGCCACTCGATCGCCACGCCGCGGCCGATCAACGCCAGCAGGATCAACAACATCAGCAGGTACGCCGTGCTGAACAGGCTCGCGTACCACTGTGGGAACGCCGCGAACGTGGCACCCGTCGCGACGATCAGCCACACCTCGTTGCCGTCCCACACCGGGCCGATCGTCGTCATCATCGCGCGGCGGTCGGGTTCCGTGCGGCCGAACAACCGCAGCAGCATGCCCACGCCGAAGTCGAAACCCTCCAGGAACAGGTAGCCCAGCCACAGTGTGGCGATCGCGATGAACCAGAACGTCTGCATCGCACACTCCTCAGTACGCGAACGTCAGGGTGTCGTCCGCCTTCTCGGCAGGCTCGGGTCTGTCCACGCCCTTGCGGACGAACCGGCTGATCAGCGCGATCTCCAGCACCGCGAGCACGCCGTACACGAGCGTCAGCGAGATCAGCGACGTCAGCACCTCACCGGTGGACAGCCCGGACACGGCTCGTGCGGTGAACATCCACACGCCGTCCACACCGGACGGGTTCGGGGCCACCACGAACGGTTGCCGGCCCATCTCCGTGAAGATCCAGCCGAAGCTGTTGGCCAGGAAGGGAGCCGCGATCGACGCCAGTGCCAGTCTGGGGAACCACGGCGATTTCGGTGTCCGGTCGCGGCGCATCAGCCACAGGACGGCGACGCCGGCGAGGGTGCCGAGCGCGCCGAGGCCGATCATCAGGCGGAAGCTCCAGTACGTGACCGGCAGGTTCGGCACGTAGTCGATCGGCTTGCCGGACAGCTCGCCGAGCCGTGGGTCGACCGGGTAGTTCGTGCCGTACTTCGCCTTGTACTGGTCGACGAGGTCCACGACGCCGGTGACCTTCGAGTCGAAGTCACCCTTGGCCAGGAAGGAAAGCAGCGCGGGCACGGTGATCGACTTGACGTTCTCGCAGTCCGGGTTCGCCACGTCGCCGACCGCGAAGACCGAGAGGCTCGCCGGTTGTTCGGTGTGGCACAAGGCTTCCGCCGACGCCATCTTCATCGGCTGCTGGGCGAACATGAGCTTGCCCTGCAGGTCGCCGGTGACCGCCAACCCGGCGAACGCGACGAGCCCCGCCCACGCACCCAGCTTCACCGACGCGCGCCACACGTCGTGGTCCTCCCGCGACCGCCACAGCCGCCACGCGCCGATGCCCACCAGGAACGTCGCGGCGACCGAGAACGCGCCGAGGATCGTGTGCGGCCACGCGGCCAGCACGGTCGAGTTCGTCAGCACCGCGCCGATCGACGTCAGGCGCGGCCGCCCGTCGACGAGCTCGACACCGACCGGGTGCTGCATCCACGAGTTCGCCGCCAGGATGAAGTACGCCGACGCGACCGAGGCCAGCGAGAACGCCCACACGCACGCCAGGTGCACGCGGCGCGGCAGGCGGTCCCAGCCGAAGATCCACAGTCCGAGGAACGTCGACTCGACGAAGAAGGCGACCAGGCCCTCCATGGCGAGCGGCGCGCCGAACACGTCGCCGACGAACCGCGAGTACTCGCTCCACGCCATGCCGAACTGGAACTCCTGGACGATCCCCGTCACCACGCCCATCGCGAAGTTGATCAGCAGCAGGCGACCCCAGAACTTCGTCATCGCGAGGTAGCGCGGGTTGTTCGTCCGCACCCACGCGGTCTGCATGCCCGCGACCAGCAGTGACAGTCCGATCGTCAGCGGCACCATCAGGAAGTGGTAGACGGTCGTGATGCCGAACTGCCAGCGGGCCAGGTCCAGTACGTCCACGTGATCAAGACTCCGCTCGTGTGCCACCGCGCGGCAGGTCTTCCGGTCCTGTTCCCGGGGGGACCTAAGTCCTGGCCGGCCATAACAGCACGTCAGGTAGACTGGCGGACGCCAGAGGGGAGTAGTTCCCGGGGTTCGCCCCGGCGAGCGTGTCGACATACTGACCCGCCCCGCGGGTCCGGTGCCTCACCCATGTGATGTGGGCGAACGAGACCTCCGGCCAGGTTAACCATGCCTGGCTGGAGTCATGCTGCCTCCGAGTCAGGCCTGACGCGGAGGGGTATCCGTTCAATGGGCCACTGGCTCCTGGCTTTCGTTACCGCTTACGGCGCGGTGTTCCTGCTGGAGCTGCCGGACAAGACGACGGCGTTGACGCTCGTCCTGTCCAGCCGCTTCCGCAGCCGGCCCGTGCTGGTGGGCGCGGCGGTGGCGTTCGCGCTGCAGTCGGTCATCGCGGTGGCGCTCGGCAGTGCGATCACGTTGCTGCCGGAACGGATCGTGGCCGGCTCGATCGCGATCCTGCTCGCGGTCGGCGCGTTCCTACTGCTCCGCGAAAGCCTCGAATCGGACACCGACGAGGCCGATGGCGCCGGTCCGGCCTCGCGGGATCTCACGCCGTTCGTCCGGGCCGCGATGATCTCGTTCGGGACGCTGTTCCTGACCGAATGGGGGGACGCGTCGCAGGTCACGGCCATCGGTGTCGCGGCGAGGTACGCCAGCCCGGTCGCCGTGGGCACCGGGACGTTCCTGGCGCTGATGAGCGTGACCGCGCTGGCGCTGCTCGTGGGTCGCAAGCTGCGGGCACACGTGCCGGCGCACTTCATCCAACGCGGCGCCGCGGTCGTGTTCACCGTCTTCGCCCTGATCGCCGCCTACGAGGCGATCTTCTGACGCAAGCATGCGAACCTAGGTTCACCAGAAAGGAGTCGGGTGATGCGGCGGCCGATCGAGGCGGACACACGGGTGTGGGACGACGCGGGGCTGGTCACGTTCTCGCTGACCACGGGGGCCGCGTTCGCGTTGCAGGTCATGCATCCGATCGTGGGGGCGGTGGTCGGGGAGCACTCCGTCTTCCGCACGGACGCGATCGGACGGGCACGGCGGTCGATCGCCTCGGTCATGACGTGGGTGTACGGCGGCGACGAGGCGTTGGTCGAGGGCGACCGGTTGCGGGCCATGCACGCGCCGCTGAAGTCCACTGTGGATGGTGTGGCCCACCGGGCGCTGGCGTCCGGCCCATGGGCGTGGATCATCCTGACCGCGCCCTACGCGTACGAGGCCGCGGCGCGCTACTTCTCGCGGCGCCCGCTCTCCCCCGCCGACGCCGAGGCGTACTACCTGGAGATCGTGCAGATCGCCCGCAACCTGCACGTGGCGGAGAAGGAGATCCCGCCGACCTACGACGCCTACCGCAAGTACTTCGACGACATGCTCGACCACACGCTCGTGGCACACCCGACGGCGTACGCGTTCCTCGAGGCCGCGCGCCGGGTCCCGCCGCCGCCCCGGCTGCCGGCGCCGTTGCGTCCACTGTGGCGGCTCGCGGCGGACCTGCCCGGCCGGCTGCAGTACTTCGTCACGGTCGGGACGTTGCCGTCGAAGGCCCGGGACATCCTGGGGTTGACGTGGACCGCCCGGGACGAACGACGGCTGCGGCGGCTGGGGTTCGCGATCGGCCGGATCGTGCCGTTGCTACCGGAACGGATGCGGTACTTCCCGATCGCGTACGAGGCGCGGCGGGTCGAACGGGCGCGGCGGGCGTTGCGTCAGGCGCTGGACCGGCGTCCGATCTGAGGTCAGCGCAGCGCGTCGGCGACGGCCGCGGCCGCCACGAGGACCTTGGGGCCCACGACTTCGGCGTCGAGCGGTTCGAAGCTGACGACGCCGACGCTGGCTCGTAGGCCGGGGACGCCGCGGACCGGGGCCGCTATGCCGGACGCGCCGGACTGGAGTTCGCCGGTGGTGGACAGCCAGCCGGGGTTTTCCTCGCGGAGGCCGATTGCCTTGCCGGCGGCGCCGCGGGACAGGGGGTGGCGGGTGCCTACGCGGTAGGCCACGTGGTAGGTCGTCCATGACGGTTCGATGACCGCGATGGCCTGGGCCTCCTCGCCGTCCGCCACGGTCAGGTGGGCCGTCGCGCCCACCGACTCCGCCAGTTCGCGTAGTGCCGGCAGCGCGGCCAGGCGTAGCTGTGGGGTTACGCGGGCGGCCAGGCGGAGCAGGCCGAGGCCGAGGCGCACCTTCGAGCCGTCGCGGCGGACCAGGCCACGGTCCTGCAGGGGGACGAGTAGTCGGTACACCGCCGCTCGGGAGGCGCCGATCGCCGTGGCCAGGTCGCTGATCGTGGGGGCCTCGGACTCCGAGTCGGCCACCGCCTGGAGTAGGGCCAGGCCGCGTTCCAGGGTCAGCGAGCTTTCCCGTCCGGTCCCCGCCGGCGGGCGGGTCGCCGGGTGGATCGGGCGGATGGGGCGAGCCATGTCAGAGGTCCACCGCGGGGAGGACCGTGCCGGCCACGGGGGCCAGGCCGACGACCGAGCCGTCCTCGCCGGGGGCCGTGGCGGTGATGACGACCGTGTCGCCGTCCTCCAGGAACGTGCGGGTCACGCCGTCCGACAGGCGGATCTTCTCGCGGCCGCCCCACGACAGCTCCATGAAGCTGCCCAGCTGGGTCTTCGCCGGGCCCGACACCGTGCCGGACGCGAACAAATCGCCCGGGCGGACGGTCGCGCCGTTGACCGTCATGTGGGCCAGTTGCTGCGCGCACGAGAACGACATGGCCGAGAAGTCCGGCCGTGACACGACCGTGCCGTTCCACTCGACGGCGAGGTGCAGGTCGAGGCCCCACGGGGAGTCCTCGACGAGGTAGGGCATGCGGGGGTGGCCGATGTCGGGGACCTTCACGCGGGCCATGGCCAGCGCGTCCAGCGGGGTCACCCACGCCGACACCGACGTCGCGAACGACTTGCCAAGGAACGGACCGAGCGCCTGGTACTCCCAGCCCTGGATGTCCCGCGCGGACCAATCGTTCACCAGCACCACGCCGAAGACGTGCTCGGCCGCGGCTGAGGTCGGTATTCGGCTCTTGATCGTGCCGCCGCACACGAAACCGACCTCGGCCTCGATGTCCAGGCGGCGGGACGGCTCGAAGTGCGGGCCGTCCGAGCCGCGGCGCTGGCCGGGTGGGCGCACGACGTCCGTGCCCGACACCACGACCGTGCCCGACCGGCCGTGGTAGCCGACCGGCAGGTGGGTCCAGTTCGGCAGCAGCGGTTCGGTGTCCGGCCGCATGATCCGGCCCATGTTCT
>WNFZ01010753.1_pt1 | contig 12269 bp, 10 predicted proteins | sample 5400081 | NCBI WGS metagenome assembly WNFZ01 (sample SAMN13153365, study PRJNA577476) | soil metagenome | isolation source: 80 cm soil or saprolite under grassland replicate 1 | place: USA:California | collected 2016-06-15
GGAGATGCTCGCCGTGCGTCCCGCCCGGCCCGTGCTCGTCCGCGCGACCTTTGTCCACGCCCCGCACCTGCTGCAGGCCGATTGCGCGCGCTGCCACGCCGGGGTGGAGAAGAGCAAGCGCGCGACCGAGCTGAACTTCAAGGGAGTCGAGAGCTGCCAGGAGTGCCATCGTCCCCGCAGCGTCCGCCAGGACTGCCAGTCCTGCCACCATTACCATCCGGGAGCCATGCCATGACGGGCCAGGGCATGAACGGCCAGCTCTTTTGCCGCGTCCGCGCCGGGGTGACCCTCTCGTTCAAGCTCGGGGCGGACGCGTTCATCGGGCGCGACCAGGGCAACGCGGTGGCGGTGCCGGTGGAGGGAGTCTCGCGCAACCACGCCCGGATACGCTTCGACGGCAAGGACTATTGGCTCGAAGACCTGAAGAGCACGAACGGCACCTTCCTGAATGGCCTGGCCGTGACCCGCGACCGGCTGCGCCACCTCGATGTCATCACGCTCGGGAGGGCGTTGGATCTGGTCTTCGTTCTGAGGGCCGCGGTCGAGGTACAGAAGGTCCCGGCGATCGTGCGCGCTGCCCTCGTCCGCGAAGGCGGGGACGCTGCGCCCTACGAGATCGCCCTGGGAGAGATCACGCTCGGCCGCGCCCCTTCGAACAACCTCGTCGCGGATACGGGGGCGGTCTCGAAGGTGCACGCCCGGATCGAGCGCACCCGCGGGCAGCTCGTCCTCCAGGACCTGGGGTCCGCCAACGGGACCTTCGTGAACGGCGCGAAGGTCACGGAAGCCTTCCTCAAGGACGGCGACACGGTCTCGCTGGCCGGGGTGGAGTCCTACAAGGTCGTGGTCGAGATGGGCGAGGTGACGTCGGCTTCGGGCCGGCATTCCGCGGCGGGGGCGGCCGGGGCGGCCAAGCCGCGCTTCTCGGCCGAGTGGAAAACGCGCTTCGACTGGTCGGACGAGGAGCGCAGCGAGCTGGCCGAGCTGCGTCGGCGGCTCGAGGAGCGGGATAGCGAGAACCAGGCCCGACGGGAGGAGTCGGACAAATCGAAGAAGCCGCCGGCCGGGAAGCCCGCCCCTCCCGCCAGGCCGGCGGCTCCTCCGGTCAAGGCGGCCGCTCCTGCCGCTCCCGCCAAGCCGGCCGCTGCGATCGCTCCTGCTCCGGCGGCTCCCACCCCGGCCGCCGCACCGACGCCTGCGGCACTGGCGGCGGCTTCCGCCCCCAAGCCCGCCGCGCCTCCCATTCCTTCGGCCGCCCCCGCTGCCACGCCCGCCGTGGTGCCGCGGGTGGTGCCGGCCGCTCCCGCCCCACCCTCGGTTCCGAAGCCCGCTCCCGTGGTCGCCCCTCCTGCGGCCGCCCCTTCCGCAGCCGCGCCCCCGGCGGCCGTCAAGCCCGCCGGGCCCGCCGCTATGGCGTCGGGGCCGATCGCGGGCGTCCGGCTCACGGGTCCGGGCTTGAACCTGCTGGTGACCCAGCCCGGCGAGTACGACCTGGGCCGCAGCCGCGAGGCGGCGCTCCGCGTGGAGCACCCGACGGTATCGCGCAAGCACGCGCGGCTCATCCTGAGCGACGACCGCGGCAGCGTCTTCCTGCAAGATCAGGGCGGGGCGAACGGCACCCGGCACAACGGGCAGGAAGTCACGAAGCTCGCGCGGCTCGCCGACGGGGACACCATCGGCGTCGGCGAGGTCGACCTGAAGGTTTCGCTCGAGCGCGGGTGACGCGTCCGAGGCGGCGAGGTCGGGCCCCGAAACGATTGACAGGCCGCGACCGCGCTGCTATTCTTCCCAGGTTATTGACGCGGGGTAGAGCAGCCAGGTAGCTCGTTGGGCTCATAACCCAAAGGTCGCGGGTTCAAATCCCGCCCCCGCTACCAGACTTCATGAGACGGAAGGGCCGCGAGTCGCGGCCCTTTGTCGTTTCCGGGGCGCTCCGAGCCAGCTTGAGATGGTCAGCGCGCCCGGTCCGCTCGCGGCCGCGCCCGCGGGGGCGGCGGGGGCAGGACGTGTCGGGGTTCCGCTGCTTCCATCAGCCAGGTGCCCTGGAAGAGCGGGTGCTCGCTCAGCCGTTGCCAGCCCAGCTTCTCGAGCTCCTGGGGGATGGCCATCCCTTGGGCACCGGTCTCCGAGGCCCACTGCAGGAAGACGGCCTCGCTCGTGCACGATGTCACCGCACAAGAGACCTGCGTGCGCTTCATACGGGCTGCCTCCGGTTCCAGACCACCGCTGACCAAATAGCAACTGTATACTAAGAATACATTATTCGGCGAGAGAAGTCAAACATTGACCGCTCCTGTGGGGAACTCCGAGGGGGCTAGCGGTCCGGCTGGACCAGCAGCAGCGGCTCGAGGCTCTCCTCCAGGAAGAGCTCCAGGCGGTCCGGTGACATCGGGACGCCCACAAGGTGGCCCTGCACGAGGTCGCAGCCGCGCCCGCGAAGGAAGGCGAGTTGCTCGGCCGTCTCCACCCCTTCGGCCACGACCCTCAGGTCCAGGCTGTGGGCCATGGCGATCACCGCGGTCGCGATCGCGGCGTCGCCCGGGTCCGTGGTCACGTGTCGAACGAAGGACTGGTCGAGCTTGACCGTGTCGACCGGCAGCGCGTTCAGGTAGCTGAGGGACGAGTAGCCAGTCCCGAAATCGTCGAGGGAGATGTGGACGCCCAGGGCCCGCAGGGCCCGCAGGATGTCGACCGCGCGATCCAGATCCAGCATGGCGATCCGCTCCGTGATCTCGATCTCCAGGGTGCCCGCCGGGATACCGGTCTCCCGCAGGCAGCGCGTCACCTCGCCCACCAGGTCGGGCTGCTGGAACTGCCGCGCCGAGAGGTTGACCTCCACCTTGAAGTCCTTCCGTCCGCGCCGGTGCCACTCGCGGGCCTGCGCGCAGGCCGTGCGCAGCACCCAGGAGTCGATGTCCTCGATCAGGCCCGAGGACTCGGCCAGGGCGATGAACTGGGAGGCGGCGAGGAGCCCCCGCTCGGGGTGGTGCCAGCGCACCAGCGCCTCCGCCCCTACGGCACGCCCGTTCCGGACGTCCACCAGCGGCTGGTAGTAGACGACGAACTCGTCGTGGCCCAGCGCCTTGCGGAGCGCGCCCTCCAGGGCGAGCTGCTCGAGGGCGCGGTCGTTCATGGCCGAGGTGTAGAGGCGGTAGGTGTCGCGCCCTTCCCCCTTGGCCTGGTGCATCGCGGTATGGGCGTTGTTGAGGAGCGGCTCGGCCGCGCTCCCGTCGTTCGGGAAGAGGCTGACCCCGATGCTGCCCGTCACGAAGAGCTCCCGATCCGCCACCGTGAAGGGAGCGCGCATGGCCTCCAGCAGCTTGCGGGCCACCCGGGCGGCATCCTCTTCCTGCTCCACCGGCCGCACCAGCACCACGAACTCGTCCCCTCCCAGGCGCGCCACGGTGTCGCCTTCCCGAACGCAGGCCTGCAGCCGCTCCGACAGCGTGCGCAACAGCAGGTTTCCCACCGCGTGGCCCAGCGAGTCGTCCACGAGCCGGAAGCGGTCGAGGTCCACGAAGAGGACGGCCAACCCCTCCCGGGTTCGCCGTGCCTGGGCGAGCGCGAGTCCCAGGCGGTCGAGGAAGAGCCGCCGGTTGGGTAGCCCGGTGAGGGCGTCGCGGTAGGCGAGGGCGTCTCGCATGCTCATGAAGTGCAGGGCCACGCTCTGGATCTCGCCGATCGGGTTCCGCGCCAGCTCCTGCAGGGAGGCCGCGCTCGGGAAGTGCCCGCCCGCGATGTCGTTGGCCGCCTCGTTCACGGCCAGGAGCGGCTCCGAGACCTCGCGGGCGAAGCGGGTCACCACCGCGTAGAGCGCGAGCAGGTTCGCCAGGAGCAGGAGGAGGATCCGATAGGCGGACGGCATCAGGGCGGCGTAGAGGCTGCTCGCGGGCAGATCGACCAGCACTCCCCAGCCCGAGGCCGGGAGCCGGCGGTAGGCCGAGTAGTGCTGCCGGAGGGTGCGAGCGGCCTCGGGCCCCGCCTCCCAGGGGGGGACGTAGGTGAAGAACTGCAGGTCCTTTCCGGAGACCGCCCCCGCCGGGAGCAGCCCCGCGAAGGAGGTGCCGACCGCCACCCGGGGATCGAGGGAGGCCAGGACGCGTTGCTCGTGGTCCAGGAGGGTGGCTACTTCCTGCCCCTGCCGCGCCTCCCGCGACAACACCGACGCGATCGCCACGGGATCGAGGCGGCCGACGAGAGCCCCCCGAAAGCGCCCCTCGGTGCCCACCACGGGCTCGCACAGCAGAAGCTCGGGATAGGCGCGCAAGGGGGAGGCCGCGGACCGGGGGGTTTCGTAGGCGGTCTGCCGCCGCCCCCGCGCGGTCGTGAAGCAGGTCGTGGCCGCGACGTTCGCGGGCATGAGGTCCGTTCGCCCGGAAGCGAGAGCCGGAGCCACGGCTCCCTGCTCGTCCGCCAGGGCGATGGCCAGGAACGACGGGTGATCTTTCAGGAAGGTCCCGAGCAGGCCGCCCGGGGGAGCTCCGAGGGCGTAGGCGATCTGGACGCCATGGGAGAGGTCTTCGAGCGCGGCTTCGCGCTCGGCCAGGGCCTGCTGGATCGCCCCGCGGATCTCCAGGGCCGAGCGCTCGGCCCGGGAATGCGTTGCCTGGATCTCCCCCTGATAGGCGGTGCGGGTGTAGAGGACGGCCAGGGCGAGGGCCGGGATCATCGCCACCAACAGCACGCGGCTGAACACGTACTGCTTGAGGGTGGCGGAGAGGACCGAGTCGCGCGCGGGGAGGCGGGAGGCAATGGCGGGGATGCGCAGCAAGCCTTCCGCGACCAGCGCGTTCAGGATCCCGCTGAAGAGCTGCTTGATGAAGACCAGGGTCAAGAGGTCCAGAGGGAGGCCGGCGATTCCCCCGTACAGGGCAAGGTCGATCAGCCAGCCGACCGTGAACCAGAAGGCGGCGACCGTGAAGACCAGGCTCCCGAACTGCCGATAGAGGAGGGTGGCGGCCCAGGCCTCGAGCAGCGCGATCAGCGAGGCGAGCCCCAAGGCGTCGGCCGTGGCCAGGGAAGGCGCGAGGGAGACCAGCGCTGACAGGAGCCCAGGTCCCGTACCCAGACTGACGAAGGACAGAAGCACGGCGGCTCCCCCGAAGGCAAACGGGGGTGTGTCCCGGGTGAGGAGGTAGACGGGCAGGGCGTTGAGACCCCACCCGACCAGGCCCAGGAGCAGGGCCAAGCCGTAGCGCCACCGGAGGGACAAGGGCACGGCTGACGAGCCTAACGCGGATTCATAAGATACGCAATTTGGGTTCCCGGTGACTTGGGTTCCCCGGGAATTCCTCCGCCAAGGTTGTAGACTCATGGCCGGAGGTCACTTGGCGAACCGGCTGTCCCGCGAATCGAGCCCTTACCTTCTGCTGCACGCCGAGAACCCCGTGGACTGGCACTCCTGGAGCGAGGAGGCCTTCGAGCGGGCCCGGCGCGAGGACAAGCCGATCTTCCTCTCCGTCGGGTATTCCACCTGCTACTGGTGCCACGTGATGGAGCGGGAGTGCTTCTCCAACAACGAGATCGCGCAGCAGATGAACGAGGGGTTCGTCTCGATCAAGCTGGATCGGGAGGAGCGCCCCGACGTGGACGAGATCTACATGGCGGCCACCCAGCTCCTCACCCGGTCGGGGGGCTGGCCGAACTCCGTCTTCCTGACCCCCGACCTCAAGCCCTTCTTCGCGGGGACGTATTTCCCGCCCCGCGACGCGATGGGCCGGCCGGGCTTCCCGCGCGTGCTGGCGGCCTTGCGCGAGGCCTGGGCCCTCCGCCGGACCGAGGTCCTGCAGCAGGCCGAGGCGATCGCCGAGGCGATGCGGGAGCACCTCGAGGCCGGGGCGGCCGGTCCGGTGCCGGACCGCTCGGCGGTGGATGCCGCGCAAGCCGCGCTGGCCGCCCGGTTCGATCCGGCCTGGGGCGGCTTTACCCAGGCCCCGAAGTTCCCGTCCCCCGCCAACCTCTTCTTCCTCCTCGACCGTGCGGAGGACGAGGAGGCCCGAAAGATGCTGGTCGTCACCCTGGACCGCATGGCCCGGGGCGGGCTGCAGGACCAGCTCGCGGGCGGCTTCCACCGCTACTCCACCGATGGCGCCTGGCTCGTCCCCCATTTCGAGAAGATGCTCTACGACAACGCCTCCCTGGCCTGGCTCTACGCGGAAGCGGACCGCCTGGCCCCCGAGCAGGGTTTCGCAGCGGTGGCTCGGGCGACCCTGGACTTCGTCCTGGCCGAGCTGACTGGCCCCGAAGGCGGCTTCCTGTCCGCCATCGACGCGGAGACGGACGGCCACGAGGGGGCGTACTACACCTGGACGGCCGAGGAGCTCAGGGAATCCCTGACTCCCGCCGACCATGCCCGGCTGGCCGCGGTCTACGGCTTCGAAGACGCGCCCAACTTCGAAGACGAGCGTTACGTGCTTCACCTGCCCGAGCCGCTCCGCGAGCGGGCGCGGGCCTCCGGCCTGACCGAGGAGGAGCTGCGGCGGCGGCTCGAGCCGGGTCGGCGGGCCCTCCTGGCGGCGCGCGCGCAGCGCCCACGGCCCCTCGTCGACGACAAGGTCCTGACCGATTGGAACGGTCTCATGATCGGGGCCATGGCCCGCGCAGGCGAGGTGCTGGGGGAAGGCCGCTACGTGGACGCCTCGCGGCGGGCCGCCGAGTTCCTCCTCGCGAAGCTCGTCGATCCGGTCTCCGGCACCCTGCTCCACGCCTGGCGCGCGGGGCGCGCCCAGATCGCCGCGTTCCTGGACGACCATGCGTTCCTCATCTGCGGCCTCCTGCGGCTGCGGGCAGCCACCGGCGATGCGCGCTGGCAGGGCGAGGCGGCGCGGCTCCAGGCGGAGCAGGAGAGCCGGCTCGGCGACCGCGAGTCCGGCGGCTACTTCGCGGCCGGCGAGGACCCGAGCGTCCTCTACCGCCCCAAGCCCGCCTACGACGGGGCGGTGGCCTCGGGCAACGGTGTCGCCGCCCTGAACCTGCTCGAGCTGGCTGGTCTCACGGGCGAGGCCGGGTACCGCGAGCGGGCGGAGGCGGCGCTGGCCGCGTTCGGGGAAGGCATGGCAGGGGCGCCCCTGGCTCACGTGACCCTGCTGCGGGCGGTGCCGCGCCTCTCCGCGGTGCCCGCGCCGAAGCGCGCTGCGGTGGCGAAGGCGCCCATCCCTGGCGAGGCCGATCTCGAGGACGAGGCACGCGAGGTGGTGGAGGTGGTGGGGCGCCTCGGCCCCGGAGGCGAGAGCTGGCGCACGTTCACGGTCGAGCTGAAGATCCGCAAGGGCTGGCACGTGAACGCGAACCCCGTAGGGGCGGACCTCGTCCCCACGTCGATCGGGCCCGTGCTCGGCAAGCTGCGCGGTGTGCGCTATCCGGAGGGCGAGCCCTTCGGCTCACCCGCGAATGGGATCCCGGCCTACCGGGGCCAAGTGAAGGTCGAGGGGGAGATCGAACATCCGGGCGGCGGCGCACCCGCGGTGGAGCTGACCTACCAGGCTTGCGATGCCACGCGTTGCCTGCCGTCCGTTACCCGCCTCGTCCGGTTACAATAAAAAGTCTGAGCCCCATGGGTGTCCCTGGTCTCGCGCCGCCGCACGACCGTTACGACTGCCTGTTCGTCTCTCCCCACGCCGACGACGTGGCCCTATCCTGCCCGGGCCGCCTGCTCTGGGAACGCGACCGCGGGTCGCGCTGCCTGGTGCTCGCCCTCTTCGAATCGGCCGACGTTTCCTCGGAGGTGGCCACCGCGCTGCGCCGGCTCGGGGTCGACTATCTCGCGGCCGGTCTCCCCCCCGCGCGCCGCCGGCTCGCCGCCGACGCGCCGTTCGGTGAGGTGGGCTTCGGCGGTCACATCGACCACCGCCTGGCCCACGAAGCCGCGCTGCGCGCGTTTGCCAGCGAGGCGGGCCGCAACGTCTTCTTCTACGAGGAGCGGCCCGAGGCCTTGATCCCCGGCGGGGTCCGGGTGCGGCTGGGCCTGATGGGCGCTCGGCTCCCTCCGGGCGCCGCCGAGGCCCCCGACCGGGCGGGCTTCACCCGCTACGTGTTGAGCTTCCACGTGGCCCCGGCGCTGCGGGGAGACCTGCGCGGCTGGTCCGATCGGCTCCGCTCCACCGGCTCCGCGGCCCGCGAGTGGCGGCTGGCCCGGGCCTGGAACCCGCAGCGCGCGTTCGGCCCGCGGTTCCAGCCCGTGGTCCACCCGGTCGAGGACGAGCAGAGAACGGCGGTTCGGGAGGCGGTGGCGACGTTCCTGCCCGGAGGCCGGAAGGGCCGCGAGCGCAGGCGCCGGCGGTTCGAGGCGCTGACCGCGAGCTACGCGCGGCGGCTGGGAGGGACGGGCTACGCCGAGCGCTTCTGGCTGCTGCTTCCGTCGGCCGAGGGCCCGCCCGGGGTCCCGCTGCCCCTGGCGGTCGGCCAGGGTTGAGCCTCAGCTCGTCTCGGCCACGGTCTCGAGCACCCGCCAGCGCTCCGGGTCTTGCAGCCACAGGGTGTTGAAGTAGGTCGCCACGTGCGGGCGGGGGAAGCCGCCGAGGGTCGAGGCCGCCTTCCGCGCGCTTTCTTCGCGCAGGGGCGGAGGCTCGGTCTCCTCCTGCAACACGCCGTCCTGGTGCGGCAGGCCCAGCGCGTCGAGGAAGGCGGCCAGGAGCAGCCGGCGGTGGCCGAGGTGGAGCGAGACCAGCAGGGCCGCCGCCAGCGTCTCGCCGGGCTCGAGGACGGTGGCGAGGATGCGTGCCTGGGCCTCGGGGGCGAGGGAGCGCGCGGCCTGGGGACGCATGTGGCGGGCCTTCACGAGCACGCCCAGCGCGGCCCCCACGACCTCGGCCGGCGGCTCCTTCCAGAAGTGGGTGGCGGCGGCCAGCCGCTCTTCGGGACTGAGGGATTTCCAGAGCCGCTGAGCGGTCCGGTGGAAGGGCATGGCCATCCATCTCACCACAAAGCCGGCGGCTTTTCTTGACACTCGCGGGGCGGGCCGTGACGATAGGCGCGATGGCAGCCTTCGGCCTGTCTCCCGTCGGGGTGGCGCCGGCGGCTCCGCCGGGGGAGGCCGCTGCGCTTCCCGCCCGGGTGAGACGCATCGTGCTCCACACGCTCGGCGGTCCGTTCTACCGCGACCCGGCGCGCCGCTGGGTCTTCTACTCCCCGGCAGAGACGTTCGCGCTCTGGCGTCGGCCGGGGTTCGGCGCCCACTGGATCGTCTGGAACGACGGCTCGCTCTGGCCCCGGCACCCGGGCCGGGGCGAGCCGGCATCCGTCCCGCCGCCGGTCCAAGGCCCGGCCGACCCCGCCTGGCGCGCGCGGCTGGCCCGCGAAGCTGCCCCCGTGTACGCCCATGCTTCGGGGGCCAACGCGGAGACGGTGGGGATCGAGCTGGCGCACTCCGGCCGGAGTGACGATCCCTTCCCCGAGGCGCAGGTGCGGAGCGTGGCCTGGCTGGTGCGGACGCTGCTCGAGATGTCGGGCGGGCGGCTCGCCGCCGCCGACGTCGTCGGGCACAAGGACCTGGACGACCGTCCGGCCTACGTCGACGAGAGCTGCCACCGTGACGGCTGCGCGTTCTACGTCGACGACGCGAGCCGGCCCTTCCGCCGCCGCGTGGATCCTCCGGAGGCGCTGTTCACCGCCCTGGCGCGGTTCGGCGTCGTCATCCCACGCTCCGGGAGCGCGGGCGATCGCGAGCTCCTGCGCGCGGAGGCGATCCCCGCGAGCCGCATCCCGAAGACGCGGCGATGAGCGGCTGGCTCGATGCCCGCGGCTGCCTCACCGAGGCCGGCTTCGCGGCCGTGTCCGCCGCGGTGGTGGGCCAGGTGCCGCCGGAGCTGGCGGCCCACCTCGCGTCCTGCGGGCGGTGCCAGCAGCGCCTGCTCGGTGGTGGCGTGGAGCGGCCGGCCGTGAAGCGCAAGGCGCCGTCTCTCGGCCGCATGCTCTTCGCGCTGGCGGCCGCGGTGCTCGCCGTCCTCGGCTTGCTGCTGACCCTGCGCTACCTGGCGACGCCGCCCTAGCAACTGCGGAAAGACCGCGATGAAGGTCATTTGGTCCTTCCTGAGAGGCGTCACAGCGAGGATGCGGCCTCAAGTACTACTTGAAGCAACTCGTCCCGGGACGAGTTGCGGCATCCTCACGAGGTGCATGCGGCCCGCGCGAACGAAGGCGCCTAGCTCCGGCCGTCCACGGGGACCAGTGCGCCCGTGACCGGAGCGGAGGCCGGCGAGAGCAGGAAGACGATCACCTCGGCGATGGCGGCCGGTGAGGTCCAAGTCGAATGGTCGGCCTCCGGCATGGCCCGCCGATTGGCCGGGGTGTCGATGGTCAGGGGCACCACGCAGTTGAAGCGCACGCCGCGGTCGCGGTTCTCGAGGGCGAGGACGCGGGTCAGGGCGTGCACGGCGGCCTTGGAGACCGCGTAGGCCGCGGCTCCGGCCCCGCCCGACTCGGCCGCTTTCGACCCGACCGTCACCACGCTCCCGCCCTGCTTCAGCAGGTGGGGGAGCACCGCCCGGCAGAGCGCGTACACGGTCGCGAGGTTCGTGCGCATCATGCGGTCCCACTCCTCGGGGGGGGCGGCTTCGAGGGTCTTTCCCCCGCTCCAGGTCCCGGCCGCGATCGCGGCCCCGTCGAGCACGCCCAGGAAACTCGCGGCCTGGTCGACGAACACGCGCGTGGCCTCGGGGTCGGCCAGGTCGGCCGTGGCCCCGAAGAGGGGCCCGTCCTTCCCGTGGGCGGCCCGAAGCGCGTCCCACTCCTCGCGCGACCGGTAGGGTACGGCCACGCGGACGCCCCGAGCGAGCAGCGCCGACACCACCGCGCGCCCCAGGGCCCCCGTCCCCCCGCCCACGATGACGCCGCGCAGTCCGGTCACTTCGCGGCCTTGAGCTCGTTCCAGGAATGGCCGGGCTCCGCGGTCCGGCCTACCGGGAGTCCCTTGGGCCCCCAGCCGGGCTCCGGCCGGCCCGCGGGATCCATCGCTCCCTGGAAGCCGGCCCGTTGGTCGACGATGCTCCGCCAGCCGGCGGAAAGCAGCAGGGTCGCCGCCTGCAGGGACCGTCCACCGGTCTTGCAGCCGACCACGAGCTTGCTGTCCTTGGGGAACGTTTTCTCCATCACGGGGAGGAAGTCGGGGTTCGGGCTCATGCCCTGCGGACCCAGGTGGGCCAGGGGGACGTTGTAGGCGCCCTTGGGGTGGCCGGACTCGAACTCCGGCACCGAGCGCACGTCCACGTAGGCGTACCCTTCCTTCTCGACCAGCGACAGGGCCTCCTCGGGCGAGACGCGCTTCACGTTCATCGGACGGACCTCCAAGGCTCTTATAGCACGAGGGCGTCGAGGACCCGGGCCACCCCCTCCGCGAAGACCGCCGGCTCGGGGAGCAGGCTCAGGACCAGATGGGCGTCGCGCGGGAAGTCGAAGAAGTAGCCGGGATGCACGAGCACGTCGCGCTCTTCCAGGAGGCGGACCACCCTCTCCTCGTCGGGCACGGTGGCGGGAACGCGGAGCACCGCATACCAGCCGCCCTCGGGCTCGAGAAGGCTCGCCGGCGAGCGGGAGCCGAGGCGGGCGCGCAGGGCCGCCAGGTTGCCCGCGAGGCGTGCCCTGACCGGGGACTGCAGCTCCTCGCGCCGGGCGAGGAGGTCCGGGGCGGCGTGCTGCACCGGGGTCGACACCGAGAGGTAGGTGTCGGCCACCACCTCGAGGCGCGCCCAGGCCTCGCGGCGCAGGGCCTCCGGCCCCGCGATCGCGCACCAGGCCAGCTTGAGCTGGGGCAGCGCGCAGCTCTTCGAGAGGCCGCCCAGGGCGAAGGCCAGGGCGGGACCGTCGCGGGCCACGCAGGGCACCCGCCGCGGATCGTCGCCGAACGCGTAGTCGGCGAACACCTCGTCCACGACGAGGGCGAGCCCGCGCTCGGCGCAGAAGGCTTCGAGGGCCAGAAGCTCGTCCCGCTTCAGGAATGCCCCGGTCGGGTTGTTCGGGCTCACCACCACGACCGCGCGCGTGCGCGGCCCCGCCGCGTCGGAGAGGGTCGAAGGGCTGAGGTGCCATTCGCCGTCGTGGCCGGACGCGTAGGGGACGGTCCGCACCGACTCCAGGTGGGCCAGGTAGTCGAAGAGCGGGTAGCCGGGCCGGGGGACGAGCACCTCGTCTCCGGGGTCGCACAGCAGCTTGAAGAGGAACGCGTAGGCCTCGCTCGTGCCGGCGGTGAGCAGGATGCGGTCGGGACCGACCGCGAACCCGCGCCGGGCGTAATCGGCCGCCACGGCCGCGCGCGCGGCCGCCAGTCCGAAAGGGGC
>WNFZ01012321.1_pt1 | contig 12264 bp, 15 predicted proteins | sample 5400081 | NCBI WGS metagenome assembly WNFZ01 (sample SAMN13153365, study PRJNA577476) | soil metagenome | isolation source: 80 cm soil or saprolite under grassland replicate 1 | place: USA:California | collected 2016-06-15
ACTCACTTTTATAGAGCTATTCACATAAGAGTATTTAATTGCATTTGTTATCAGGTTGCTTACAACTTGTTCCATATACACTTCATCATATGCCAATATCAATATATTTAGTGGACACTCAAAAAGTATTTTAATTTCCTTTCTTTTAGCAAGAGGCTGATAAATCCTGATTATTTTCTTGAGGAAATCAATATAGTCATACTCTCGGATATTTAAATGAATTGTGTTTGATTCTATTACAGAAATATTCAAAAGATTTTTTATTAAATTCAACGAGTTTTTACTCACGTGATTTATCAATTCCACAAATTCTAAATAGTTATCAGTTGCATTATTATCGAGCATTAATTGAGAAAGTGATTGTATAGAGGCGATTGGACTGCTTAGATCATGGGCAGCCATACCAAGAAATTTATTTTTCTCTTCGTTTAATTCGTTCAAACGTTTATTTATGCTAATTAAAGTTTCATGTTTTGTTCTTAGTGAATAAAAAAGAAATGATGCAAGCAGAAAGTTAATGAGTCTTACAAACGCATTCCAATAAGGAATAAAATGATTTTGAGTATGCCTGATTTGACAATAAATCTGCTATCAACCAAGTTATTGCTGCCGCTATTGCATTAATAATTACCTGTGTTTTTGAAATATTTGTATACAAAGCAAAAAATGACAGGGTAATAAATAAAAAATCGAAAAGGATAATTCATATCCTGTCTTCCAATCAAAAAAACCAATTACCAGAATTGAAATGATTGAAATAATTCCAAGGATATATCTATCATTAGGTATTGAAACTGCCATCATAAAAAAAATGTTTAAGCGCTGAGGAGTTAGCAAAAAGAAATTGGTACAAGTTGCTTTGGAAATTTGTTTTCATAGTGATTAGTAAAGGTAAAAATATTCTGTCAAAGGATTAGTTTAGATGATTCCATCCATTCCAGCTACCATAAAATGTGCGACAGAAGGTAACATCTCTAATGCAGGTAAACGGTTATACACGAAGCGGGAAATTCTATATTAAACTGCATTGAATGGAAAAGCACTTAATTTTAAAAATACTATTTTTAAACACTGCTACAATGCATTAACAATACAGTGGAGCGACATGCATATTGCACTATTAGCCATGGCACAAGAGGAGATGTACAACCATTCGCTATACTAGGACAAGCGTTAAGAATGCGTGAACATCGCGTAATACTATCAACTTCTAAAAATTTTAAGTCTCTGGTGCAAAGTTATGATCTTGATTTTATTCCAATTGAGAACGATTATGAGGAGCTTTTAAATTCGGAAGAAGGGAGAAAATTATTAAAAGCAAATCCATTTGCCATTAAAAGGAACCTGCGCACCTATATTTATCCCCTCGTTCAAAAATCATTACAGCAATTCTATGTAATAGCAAAAGCAAGTGATTGTGTTGTTTACCACACCAAAACAATGGTAAATGCGTTTGCTGATACCATGCCAGACAAAATGATAATGGCAATGATGGTACCGGCAATAGAACCAACAAAATATTTTCCGAACCCCTTCATAGAAAATAGTTATTAATCACGCCCGATGTTTATTACCAAATATTTCGTCTTTCATTTTATTTTGCAGAACCCTTACATTTAAAGTTTTAATAAAAAAGTTAGAATAAAAAGTAACATGGCAACATTGATTATTTCAATTTTCATTATTGGGTACCTTGCTATAGCTTTTGAACATACTATTAAAATAAACAAGGCTGCATCAGCATTAATTACAGGCGTGCTTTGTTGGGTAATATATATTCTGCATGCTCCTAATAAAGAAATTGTAAATGAACAATTGTCTCATCATTTAGGCGAAGTTTCTGGCATTCTGTTTTTCCTTCTTGGAGCAATGACCATTGTAGAATTGATAGATGCCTATAACGGATTTGATATTATTACCAAAAGAATTACGCAGACAAATAAAATAAAACTGTTGTGGGTAGTATCACTGCTTACCTTTTTTCTTTCAGCGGTTTTGGATAATCTTACCACTACAATTGTAATGGTTTCTCTTTTGAGAAAACTTGTAAAAGAAAAAGAAGACCGTTTATTCTTTGCAGGACTCGTTATTATTGCAGCTAATGCAGGAGGAGCATGGTCGCCTATTGGAGATGTAACCACCACCATGCTTTGGCTCGGCGGACAGATCACTGCTTTTAAAATTATCCCTTCACTTTTTCTGCCTTCTTTAATCTGTCTCAGTACACCATTAATATATCTATCCTTCAGGTTGCAAGGCAATGTAGAAAAACCCGACGATACTGAAAAAACAAATATGAACCATGTACCTTCAAAACAACAATCAATCATTTTGTTCTCAGGTATTTTTATTCTGCTTTTAGTGCCTGTATTTAAAACATATACTCATTTGCCTCCTTATATGGGTATTTTACTTGGTCTTGGCATACTTTGGGTAATTACAGAAGCATAAGAAAAAACAAAAATGACGAGGATACTCGTGTATTATCCGTTGCGCATGCATTGCGTAAAATTGATTCCCCGAGCATTCTGTTCTTTCTTGGCATCCTTGTAAGTATTGGCGCTTTACAGGCAACAGGTATTTTATCTGCACTTGCGAACTGGATGTCTCTTCGAATCGGTAACGATTATGTGATCGTAGTTTCAATAGGGTTGCTTTCGGCAATCGTTGACAACGTGCCTCTCGTTGCCGCATTGCAGGGTATGTATGATCTTTCCCATTATCCTTCCGATAGTTTTTTCTGGCATTTCCTGGCTTATTGTACCGGAACGGGAGGAAGCGCCCTGATCATTGGAACTGCTGCGGGAGTGGCAGCAATGGGTATGGAGAAGATCAGTTTTTTCTGGTAATAAGTTTATTGGCATTGGCTGGATTCTTTGCTGGAGCAATTGTGTATATAGTTCAACATTATTTTTTTGGATAACCTTTTATGATGTGCAGTAATAATTAGCGTGCTTTGATTTTGGTTTGTGAGAATTAAGTTTTTCACGGCATCGCATATTGTGTCTTCGCTAATTTTAGTGAAGCATTTGCTTAATGTAAAAATTCATCTGAAATATTTTCATCTTAGTTTCAACACCGTTGTTATGAACCTGTTCAATACCATCATACTTTTAATTGTACTTTCTGCTGTATTTGGCTATGTCAATGTGCGCTTTCTTAAGCTTCCTTATACCATAGAATTAATGGTAATGGCTATAATTTTTTCAGTTGTAATGATACTTATTAATTATATAAATCCAGAGCTGTTTCATTATGCAGAAGATATGATAGAGCATATTAATTTTTCAAAAGTATTGTTAGAAGTTATGTTAAGCTTTCTTCTGTTTGCAGGGGCATTACATACAGATAGTTCATTACTGCGAAGAGAACAAAGAACGATAATACTTTTTTCAGTAGTGGGTGTGTTGTTATCAACATTTCTTATTGCATCATTACTGTATGTAGCTGTATTGCTTACAGATTATAAACTAAATTTTATTTATTGCTTATTATTTGGTGCATTGATATCACCTACCGATCCCATTGCGGTGCTTGGAATACTTACCAAAGCAAATGTTCCAAAAAAGGTCGAAACAAATATTGTGGAGAATCTTTGTTTAATGATGGAGTTGGTGTAGTTATTTTTATAATCATTTTACAGATTATTCGCAATGGAACCGATAAAGTTTCTTTTGGTGAAGTAGTTATGTTATTTTTTCAGGAAGTTATTGGCGGGATTGTATTTGGTTTTGCCATTGGCTATGTCACTTATCGTTTATTAAAATCAATTGATGATTATGGAACTGAAGTGATGATAACACTTTCAATGGTAATGGGAGGTTATTATCTTGCAAATATCTTGCATGTATCCGGTCCTTTGGCAATGGTAATTGCGGGATTGTTTACCGGAAGCCGTTCGAAGAACCTTGCAATGAGCCATACTACAGAAATATACGTTGATAAATTCTGGGAATTAGTAGATGTGATTATGAATGCTGTTTTATTTGTTTTGATTGGTTTACGATTAATGGTGCTGGATTACAATAATATTTACTTGATTATTGGTTTATTGACTGTCCCCATCGTTTTGTTCTCCAGATATTTTTCAATCAGGCTGCCACTATTTGTTTTAAGAAAATGGATAGACTTTAATAAAGAAGATCAACTGTTAATGACATGGGGAGGCTTACGTGGCGGACTTTCTAAAGCTATGGCTTTATCACTTACAAGCGAATCACATAAGGATTTAATTGTCTTTATTACATACATCATAGTATTGTTTTCTATTCTTGTGCAAGGTTTAACAGTGGGAAGATTTGCAAGGCGCTTATATAGCTAAACCAGTCAAATTTTTTTTATGCTATTTTAAAACAGGAATCAATTCTATCCACCTATTTTTACAACCTAATATCCTAAAAAATATGACCGCTCTAAACTCTGCAATTAATGCAATCCTGGCTTTTGGTATTATAATTTTTGCCTGTAAATCACATGCAAAAACAAAAAAGGACAATTTTAAATCGGAAACACTTTTTCCTGGTTCAACTATTAAGCTTGATAGTTCCCAAAAGGTATAGTTATCTAACTTTCGATGATGGTCCTCAGCTCCCCAGTACGACTATTTGTAAAGATGTTCTTATTAATCAAGGTGTGAAAGTTACTTTTTTTTGTTGTCGGTCTTAATCAATTCGACCAAAAACGTAAGAATATAATTGATTCTATCCGCAATAGTTATCTGCAGTTTTTGATTGCTAATCACGGTTACACACATGGCTTTAAAAATAATTATAAGGGCTTTTATGCAAAACCTGACTGCGCTATCCAGGATTTTTTGAAAGAAGAAAATGAAATGAATATACCGGTAAAAATCACAGGCTTGCCGGGTAACAACGCCTGGGTTGGAAAGGGTGAATTAAAGGGCCCTAAATCTGTGATGCCTGTCTGTAAAAAACTTGATTCAATAGGCTATAACGTAATAGGATGGGATATAGAATGGAGATTCAAAGGATCTTCCATTCCTATTCAAAGTGCAGATGAAATGATAAAAGAAGTAAATTATAAGTTTGATAATGCCATAACGAATATGCCAAATGCAATAGTAATTCTTGCACACGATAGAATGTTCGCAAAGCAACCGTATACCGATACGCTAAATAAATTCGTTACCACATTAAAAGAGGATCCACTCAATGTTTTTGAAACCATAGATCACTATTCATTGGTTCAGCAGATTAAAAAGTAAATTTATAATAGTTTAATTTTCTTTGAGCCAGTTTATCGAATCAAAAAAGTTGTTTTCTTTTCCATTGGTGTTTTTTTCAATTACTGTCAGCTAAAGTAGCACAGAAGAGAGATCACAACAAAGGGACTTATATATTTTTAGGCAATATCTTAAAATAAAAATAAGATAACATCTTTAATAATTAAGGTGCGAATGAAACCGACCGGCTAAATATGCACAATTCGTGCGTTTACAAAAAAATGAACCGTCCCTTCCTAAAAACCGGAAGGGACGGTTACAATCGCTTGCCAAATGAAAAATTCACTCTATAATGACCCAATATGTTCTTCTGAGAAATTTATTTATTCGTTGTAGTGTCCATATTCGTTGTGTCAGCAGGCATAGTACTCGAAGTATCAGCAGGTGCCATCGTAGATGTATCTTCAGTATTTGTGGTGGTTGTTCCACCGTTGCCACATGCAGCGAAAGCGCTAAGCACTAATACGAATAATAGCTTTTTCATGCTTTTAAGTTTTTTATAATGAACAATCCTTTTAATACCTTAAAACCAAGAAAGGTAACCCCGCCCGTTAAGTTATTTTCAAATTTACTATACAGTAATCCTCAATTTTCGCGGACGGGAGGGACTCCAGGTTCACTTTTAATTCATTGAAGAATTACTTATTTTTTACTCGATTAACTTTAAAGACTCTCATTTTCTTACTTGGCATTATATAAGCAGACATATTTATACAAATCCAGGACGATTTTATTCGTGAACTTTCCAGTTTGAGAGCATTGCGTACAAATTGCTTCCATAAGTAAAATAAAGTGGCAATTCAGAACTTGATTTTGCAAGCAGACCTTGCGAAATTTAGCTACAATTACACCTGAAAAAATCACAAGCCACTTATCCCACATTGTCAACCAATGTTCAATTTGCAGTATAAGCTTAATGCTATGTTCCATCTGCCGATAACCTCTGCCGATTAAAAATATTTTGTTGAAGTTAAGAACCAAAGTGAACGCGGCTTGTCATACCCGAACTAAAGCTTGGATTTGCAAATTCTTGGTACTTCTGCCATGCCGCACTTGCACTACACCCATGTTGGCTGCCCTTCCTATATTTAAAGGCTAACCTAAATAATGTAATAATATTTTAAAAGGAATAACACAATAATCGTCGAAACTGCGATAACTATTATGATCTTATATTTTGAATAAAATGAAAGAATAACCATTATCAAACTTGTAACTGAAGTTACAAGGGCACCTATCAGAAAAGGCTTTATAATTTCATAAGTTAAACCTGTTGACGAGTAATATTTAAGCCGAAATATTTCCGAAATACATCTAATTAATGCAAGAAAAACTATTACGATTGCAACTCTAGAAATTTTAATTTCATTGGTAAGTTGTTTTTTTATAGCCATAAATACCTGGTATAAAAGTCAAGATAATTTGAAATAGTAGTTTATTAGCGTCCGTCACGTTTATACCGAAGCTAATTTTTGTTTTATTGTTGTGCACGGCATCCTGTGGAAAGATAATATTTGTCGCTTAATTATTATCGTAAAGCCCGAACTGAAACTGAATAAAAATTTGCTGCCGATTGCTCCAATGTTAAGCCCTGCTATTACAAATACTTTTTGTTGTAGGTGATTGTTGGGTAATAAAGCTGGATAAGAATGGTAAAATCCAATGGGATAAAACGATTGGCGGGAGTGATGTTGACGGAGGCTTCATGCAAGAATAGTCGTTTACTTGTAGTTGAAATTTTCAGATCACCTCTTTTGATTTTATTGCTTTCACGAAGGAAGTTTTTTTAGCGATCATTTGAGTAAAATGAACTCCTGCATCATAAGCCATGAACAAAATTGTCCCCATCCAAAGAATGCCATGTGCATGCTTGTCCAGGAATTTTGTAGTAATTATGTATCCTGTAAAAACTAAAGGAAAATAAATCAATAATTTAAATGCCAACTTTAAAAAAAACCACAACCCAAAAATGGTAGTATCGAATAAAGATTGCCCTTCATTCCCTCTTGCATATTTTTCATAGACTGCCATAACACACTTTTTTCTTAACCAAATTTACTAAGCCATTTATTTAATTGCTTTTCATTTTCAAAATAAATTTTTATAGTAGTTCATATAGTTTTCTCTTTTCAAATTCTTTTGAAATATTGTTTATTGTGTTAGTAAATCACTGAAAAAAGATTGTTTTGTAAAAGAAAAAATGGCAAAAAAGAAAGCATTTTAAAAAGGCGGCTGCAAATACACCAAAAGGAAACGGAATAAAGGAAAGGAGTGTGAGAGGTAAATGTGCTTATGCCGTAGTCTTTTGGTAGCATTATGGTATCACAAGATAATAGCAGCCGCTAACTTCGCTTTCGCTTTTGTCCATTGGCTTTTCAAAACATTTGAAATTCTGGAAGAATCTGTTACAAAAAATTTGAGTGCTTAATAATTTGAGAGGAATATTTATTGAAGCAACTTTTTGCTTTTAAGTAATGCATTGAATGGAATCATTAGTCGGTGTGATAAATGTCACGGTTTAAGCAATCACTGTTAATCATTTTTGTATAAAAACTGAAATGGAAATTGCAGGATATTTAGCAGCAGCACTGATTGGTGTTTCATTGGGATTAATAGGTGGAGGCGGCTCTATTCTGACGATGCCGGTACTGGTTTATCTTTTCAGAATATCTCCCTCGTTGGCAACTTCATATTCTTTGTTCGTAGTAGGTTCAACAAGTTTGGTCGGGGCTTTCAACAATTATAAGAAAGGTTTTGTAAGTATTAAAACTGCATTGCTGTTTGGCTTATCTTCCATCGCTACTGTTTTTCTTACACGGAAATTTATTATCCCCGCTCTTCCAAAAAAATTTGGGATCGGTTCAGTAACTGTAACGGAATCTTTTCTCATCATGTGCCTGTTTTCAGTGCTGATGGTGTTTGCATCTGTCTCCATGATAAAGAGCAAAACCAAAGTGCAAAGCGATACAATAAGCGAAAGCAAGATCAACTTATCAAAATTATTTTTTTATGGTGTTGCTATCGGAATTGTCACAGGTTTGCTTGGTGCAGGCGGGGGATTTTTACTGATACCAACTTTGGTTTTGCTGGGAAATATCCCGATGAAAGAAGCAATTGGTACGTCGCTTCTGATCATTGCATTGAATTCTTTAATTGGGTTTACAGGCGACATCGGGCATTTTGAAATTGATTGGTTATTTCTGCTTAGGATAACGGCGATTGCTGTTGCCGGAATTTTTGCAGGCGGTTATCTTGAAAAAAAAATTTCTGGAGAAAAATTAAAAAAGGCTTTTGGATGGTTTGTATTGGTGATGGGAGTTTATATCATCATAAAAGAAGTTTTTTAAAATCCTTTCATCATTGCAGTTAAATACTGTGACACGGCTAAGCACCTTATACAACCGATCACTCATCAACTTTAGGCGCGAGGTTATAAATTCAAATCGCACTCATAAACATTAAATAAAAAATTTGTTTGCGTGATTATTGTCACGATCAAACTTTTTACTTCTTATCAATTTTACAACTATAAAATCTAGAGTATGAAAATAGAACAAATCTATACCGGTTGTCTTGCGCAGGGCGCTTATTATATTGAAAGTAATGGCGAAGCGGCTATTGTTGATCCATTGCGTGAAGTAGAATCGTATATAGCGGAAAAAAATAATGCGAAGATCAAGTATGTTTTGGAAACGCATTTTCATGCTGATTTTGTTTCTGGACATTTGGATCTTTCGAAAAAAACAGGAGCAAAAATTGTATACGGACCAACGGCGGCAACATCTTTCGATGCTTATATCGCAAAGGATGAGGAAGTTTTAAAGTTGGGCGATGTAAAAATAAAAGTATTGCATAGTCCTGGACACACAATGGAAAGCGCTTGTTATTTATTGATTGATGAACAGGGAAATGAGAAAGCTTTATTCAGCGGCGATACTTTATTTATTGGCGATGTGGGCAGACCTGATCTTGCACAAAAAGCTGCACATATGACGCAGGAAGAACTTGCTGCGACATTGTATGATTCTCTTCATAACAAAATAATGCCTTTGCCTAATGATGTGATCGTTTATCCTGCGCATGGTGCAGGAAGTGCATGCGGGAAGAACATGAGTAAAGAAACAAGTGATACATTAGGGCATCAGAAAGCATTAAACTATGCCTTGCGTTCAAATATGACAAAAGAAGAATTTGTAAAAGAGGTAACAGCAGGTTTATTGCCGCCTCCCGCTTATTTCCCTTTAAACGTTATGTTGAATAAGCAAGGTTACGAAAGCATCGATGAGGTAATGAAACGAGGCAACATTGCTTTGAGTCCAGATGCCTTTGAAGCTGCGGCCAATGAAACGGGGGCGTTGATACTGGATACAAGAGACGCACAAACATTTGCAAAAGGGTTTATACCTAACTCTATCAACATCGGTATTGATGGAAGTTTTGCCCCATGGGTCGGCGCAATGATACCAGATATTAAACAAAAGATTTTAATTATTGATGAACCGGGTCGGGAAGAGGAAGTTATTACCAGACTTGCCCGTGTTGGTTACGACTATACTATTGGCTATTTGCAGGGCGGTATTGAAGCCTGGAAAAAAGTAGGCAAAGAAATAGATGAAATTGAATCGATCACTGCTGATGAATTGGCGGCGATCATGAAAGCGGATAAAAATGTAAATGTTCTGGACGTACGCAAGGAAAGCGAATACCTGAGTGAGCATGTGAAAAATGCTGAAAATGTACCGGCTGATTATATCAACGACAGCATGCTGAAAGTAGATAAAAACAAAACATACTATGTGCATTGCGCCGGAGGTTATCGCTCTATGATTTTTGTTTCCATCTTAAAAGCCAGAGGCTATGATAAATTAATTGATGTAAAAAGTGGATTTAAAGCGATAAAGGAAAGTGGTAAGATTAAGGTAACAGACTACGTATGTTCAAACACATTAGTATAAATAAGATCGCTCAGTGATATTTGCCGTTCACGTCCAGACAAAAAATAAAATTTGTAAACAAAAATCTTTATTAATGCTTTTAAACATTTTTACATCGCCATGGCCATGGTATATAGCAGGTCCGTTGATTGGATTAACGGTTCCCTTATTATTACTTATCGGTAATAAATCTTTTGGCATTTCCTCGTCCTTACGACATGTGTGTGCAGCTTGTTTACCGGCCAATATTCCTTTCTTTAAATACAACTGGAAAAAAGAGATGTGGAATTTATTTTTTGTGGTCGGTATCCTAGCAGGCGCATTTTTAGTCACCCAATTTTTTAATAATCATGAAGCGATACAAATCAACCCTAAGTTGACAACAGAGTTAAGCAAATATGGAATTACTAATTATCATGGTTTAGTGCCCCAAGATTTATTCACATGGCAAAACCTGTTTACAGTAAAAGGTTTTATTATGATGGTGATTGGTGGCTTTTTGGTTGGTTTTGGAACAAGATATGCCGGTGGATGCACAAGTGGTCACGCTATTATGGGTCTCAGCAGTCTCCAATGGTCTTCATTGGTTGCTACTATTAGTTTTATGACTGGTGGTTTTATAATGGCCAATTTTATTTTACCACACATTCTTAAATTATTTTAATCATATTACAGTATGGATACAAAAGAGATTATACAAGAACAAAAACATCATCAGTATTTATCGGAGAATAGGGATTTTGAAGCCCGTTCTTTAGATTCTATGTGTGTTAATGAAAGCGAAATAAAACATTCCTGGTGGTATAACATAAAGTATTTCCTGGCAGGTTCCTGGTTCGGAATTATTTTGGTAAAAGCTGAGGTAATTTCCTGGTTTCGCATACAAGAAATGTTTCGGCTACAAAGTTTTCACATGTTTGGAGTGATTGGTTCTGCTGTGGCAGTCGGTATGGCTAGTGTTTGGCTTATCAAAAGATTTAGGATTAAAACTATCTATGGCGAGCCAATTGAAATACCCAATAAAAAATTCAATAAAGGACAAATTTATGGCGGGGTAATTTTTGGTTTGGGATGGGCACTCACGGGCGCATGTCCAGGGCCGTTGTTTGCACAGATAGGAACAGGAGCTACAGTTATTATTGTTACTTTATTCAGCGCCATTGCAGGTACTTGGGTGTATGGGTTTTTCAGAGAGAAGTTGCCACACTAAAAAACAGATCAGTCATGAAGAATTGCATCTCAGGCAAAGCCCGGTATTTTTTTGTGTTCAGAAGATTTCGTAAATACATTGACGGATAAAAATACTTATTCATTCAAATCAATGGGTAAGTACAATTTCAAAAATGTAAGTGAAAAGAAAGAAGTTTTCGTAAATACATTGACGGATAAAAATACTTATTCATTCAAATCAATGGGTAAGTACAATTTCAAAAATGTAAGTGAAAAGAAAGAAGTTTTTGAGGTAATAACTGACAATCCTGACAACATACATATTGATCCGATTTGCAGAATGCTTTTAAATTCGGAAGAACAACTGCTTTTGCATCCCACTGAAGCGAACATTTTCTTCTGCTCGCGGCATTGTTTGAACATTTACGTTAACGTTAAAACTAATTCTAAGAAATAGAACTATACTTATGATTTAATACGCTTTTCTTAACTTACTCAAGATATTTGTTTGTTCTCCATAATTCTCAGTAAACCTTTTCCCCTCCGTCTTCAAATAAATATTTCTTGATCTTTCTTGCACTTCCAAAAGCAAATTCCATTTATGATCGTTCAATTGATACGCTCTTGGGATTATATGCAGGGTTTTTGCTATCAATTTAATTTGCTTGTATTTGATCAGGAACAAATAAAAACCAATAATCCAATCCACGGATATACAGAACAAATCATAGTGAGGTGGTATTAAACGCGAACCAGGAAAAAAGCTATAGGCTATATCGAAAATTCCATGAAGAATAAAACCCGTAGCAAGAAAATATACACTCTTTTTAATTCCGAAGTAGGCTAATGCACCGAAGAAAAAGCATTGAATGATATTTATAATTAAAGATGAAATATCCGTCCAGGAAAATCCAACAT
>WNFZ01011771.1_pt1 | contig 12257 bp, 14 predicted proteins | sample 5400081 | NCBI WGS metagenome assembly WNFZ01 (sample SAMN13153365, study PRJNA577476) | soil metagenome | isolation source: 80 cm soil or saprolite under grassland replicate 1 | place: USA:California | collected 2016-06-15
ACTTAACTTCGCCTGGGGCACCGCATTCTGGAGTCAGATCTATGGAGATTGGGATGAGATCCAGCCGCCGCGCCACTCCCCTGCCCATGCCAACCCCACTCAAAAACTTGACTGGGCACGCTTCTCCTCGGACGCGTGGCTGGTCTGCTTCGAGGGGCAGAAAGCCGCGCTGAAAGCGATCACTCCTCACATCCCCGTCACGACCAACTTTATGGGCTTCCACAAAGGCGTGGATTATTTCAAGTTCGCCGCGCGCGAGGATGTGGTTTCTCAGGACAGCTATCCTGACACCTTTGAAGCCGATTGGATCGCAAAGTCAGGTATCGTCTGTGATCTGATCCGTTCGGTTGGTGCTCGCAGCCCGTGGATCCTAATGGAGCAGGCAACCTCACAAGTCAACTGGCGACAACGGAACGCAGCCAAACGTCCAGGCGTCATGCGATTGGGAAGTTATCAAGCCATTGCACGCGGCGCAGATGGAATCATGTTCTTCCAATGGAGGCAATCCAAAGCAGGTGCAGAGAAACATCACAGCGGCATGCTGCCTCATGGCGGGACAGATACGCGCGTGTGGCGTCAGGTCAAGGCATTGGGGCATGAATTGACCAAATTGGATTCGGTCCTCACAAGTCAGGTAAAAGCGGAAGTAGCCATCCTGATGGACTGGGAAAACTGGTGGGCATTGGAACTCGACAGCAAACCTTCCAGTGACTTAAAACTATTCCCACAACTTTACTCCTACTACAAGCCGCTCTTCGACCGCAACATCACCGTCGACTTTGCACATCCTGAATCGGATCTCTCACGCTACAAACTGGTCATTGCACCAAATTTATATCTGGTCAATGACAACTCTGCAAAAAACATCAATCAGTATGCGGAGAATGGAGGCACATTGCTGATGTCCTTCTTTAGCGGCATCGTGGACGAGAATGAACATATCCGCCTGGGAGGCTACCCGGCGCCGTTCCGTGAAATGCTCGGATTGGTTGTTGAGGAATATGCTCCTTACTCTGAAACGCAATCCAATACATTCTGCACAACCGATGGGAAACAGTTCTCATGCACATTCTGGAGCGATGTCATTCACTTGAAGAATGCAAAAGCACTCGCCAACTTTGAGCAGGATTATTATGCGGGCAGTCCGGCGGTCACGCGGAATCAATTTGGACAAGGAACCGCCTTTTACATTGGAACAATTCCTGACGAAAGTGGCATGGATTGGTTGATAGACCAAGCCTGCGAGACCGCAAATATCAACCCGGTTGCACGTAATGTGCCTGCTGGGGTTGAGTTGTTACAACGTGTGAACGGAAATGTTTCATGGCTATTCATATTGAATCATTCAACATCTAAAGTCACTGTCCCCCTTGAACAAGGTGGTCATGATTTGCTGATGGATGTAGATGTGAATGGTTACGTTGAGCTCGAACCGACAGGTGTCGCGATTATTCAGCTGAAATAAGGTTCTGGAGTTTGCTCCTGCAGATGCAACGGAAAGCCGTTGGACTCCAAAAAAACACCCTGATGACAAAAAGAAATCTCTTCATCGCATTTGCATAAGTTGTTATCTCTCTGGGAGGAATTTTCATGGTTCAACAGAATCAAACTGCACAAACGCCGCCTGACATCGTCAACGCTGGCTTTGAAAGCGCGAATCCGCTGGAGGGGTGGAAAACGGTCGGGGTCCTTGAATCAGGTGGTTATGGGAGTGAGAAGCGTCTAACTCATCCAGGCGGGAATGCTCCAGTGGAGTCAATTCAAAAATTAAGTGGCCTGTCCAATGGCTGGTATACATTGAAGGTCTGAATCAATTCGAGCGGCAAACAAAAAGAGGCGTACATCGCTTTGAAGGATTTGGGTGCAGGTCGTGGTCTCTGCCAAAGTCACAAAGCATCGATGCACAATTAGTCTGTATTCGGATGCAGAAGAGGGTGAACGGGGCAGTTTCGATCATGTGGAAGTCCTACCTGGGCGTGCCGCGTTGACCGTGATGGGCGCGGAGATTTCAAGTTTGAAAAAGTCGGAGGACAAGGGCGGTGTGTATGCTTATGAAGATGGTAGACAGGCGGATGCGCTCAAAATTTTGCATGACCACGGCATGAACTGCGCGCGCATCCGTGTGTGGGTGGATTCACCCGATGGTTATCACGGGAAAGAGCAGTTGCTTGAAATGGCGAAGCGACTCAAAAAGAACAAGATCAAGTTGCTCGTGGATTTTCATTATTCTGACAGTTGGGCAAACCCGGGAAAACAACCCAAACCTGCCGCGTGGGAGAATCTCGATTTTAAGGGGATCAAGAAAAGCTTATACGATCACACCTTTGATATTTGCAACAGCCTAAAGGAACAAGGCACGCCACCCGCTATGGTACAAGTTGGCAATGAAATCACGAACGGCATGGTTTGGCCCGATGGCAAGAACGATAAAAGTTTCGATAACCTTGCCGCCTTGCTCAAGGAAGGTTATCGCGCCGTAAAGGATTGTTCACCCGAAACGCCGGTCATGCTACACCTGGACAACGGCGGCAAAAATGAGATGTACCGCTGATGGTTCGACAATATCATCGAACGCGAAGTGCCTTTTGATCTCATCGGTGTTTCCTATTATCCATACTGGCACGGAACCATGGTTGATCTACAAACCAATTTGAATGATATCGCCATACGGTATGATAAGGATATTATCGTCGTGGAAACCTCATACGCCTTTACTGCAGATGATAACGACAACTACGAAAATATCATCCGCTTCGAGGAACACCCTGGCTACCCTTTTTCACCTGAAAGCCAAAGACAGATGCTGGCAAACATCATGATGATTGTCCGCGCCGTCCCGAACGGACGAACGGACGCGGCCTGGGTATCATGTGGTGGAGATAATATTCGCCACCGAACCTACTGAGAAAACCTAGTTAAAAAATCTCTATGATCTCTGTCTATTCTGTGGCAAAATACTCTTGCTTTTTGCACACAAATTTAATTGACAAGGGATCAACATGTTTGACTCACCACACCGACGATTCAATCCTCTCACTGGCGAATGGGTGCTTGTCTCGCCGCATCGCGCCAAACGTCCCTGGCTTGGGCAGGTGGAAAAGACTCCACTGGAAGATCTTCCGCAATATGACCCAACCTGTTATCTGTGTCCGCGCAACGAACGGGCAGGCGGATTAAAGAATCCGGATTACAAATCTACCTTTGCGTTTGATAATGACTTCGCTGCCTTATTGCCGGACGAAGTTCCCGAATCCGCCTCCAACCACCCACTCCTCGCCTCCGTCTCAGAACGCGGCCTCTGCCGAGTCGTCTGCTTCTCCCCGCGCCACGATCTGACTCTCCCGGAACTGGATCATTCTTCAGTCGAAAACGTCATCACCACATGGACAGAGCAATCTGTGGACATCGGCGCAAAAGATTTCATCCAGTATGTGCAGGTCTTTGAAAACAAAGGCGCAGTGATGGGCTGTTCCAATCCACATCCGCACAGCCAGATATGGGGAACGGAACATATTCCGAATGAGCCGGCAAAAGAACTCGAAAAACAAAAAACATACTTCAACGAAAACAATCGCACACTTTTATCTGACTATCTCAAAGAGGAGTACAAACGCAAGGAGCGCGTCCTATTTTCCAACGATCACTTCACGGCACTCATCCCATATTGGGCGGTATGGCCCTTTGAGGTTATTGTGATTGGACATGGAAATGCCACAAGATTAAATGAACTTGCCTCTACTGAGGTCAGTGCGCTGACTCAAATCATGAAACAAGTAACCACGCGCTACGATAACCTCTTTGCAATTTCTTTCCCATATTCAATGGGTTTTCATCAAGCGCCATCCGATAGACAGCTTCACCCTGAATGGACGTTGCATGCCCATTTCTATCCGCCACTGTTGCGTTCAGCCACCGTTCGCAAATTTATGGTCGGTTATGAAATGCTTGCCATGCCTCAGCGCGACATAACACCCGAAACCGCCGCAGAACGATTGCGTTCCCTTTCCGATATCCATTACAAATATGAATCTCATTGATCACATCTTCGTTCAGATAGAAAGACACTGGGTTTAGATTCATGGGATTCACATCCAGGAATAACAAGCAGGACCGACTGGTTGCAAAGTTGAATCGTTTATGGAAAGATGAACAAGACCATGCTCTGGTTGCAAACACAATCCGGGCACTTGATACTCGTTATGACTTGAACAGAAAAATCAGGAAGGAACCCGGTGTCGAAGAAGTTATCATGCAAATGTTTGGAAGACTGGCAAATTCATTTGAGAAATTATCGGTGATTCGGAACAAGAAGATCCTGGATATTGCCTGCGGTTCAAATACAAGCAAAGCACCTGCATCGTTTTTCATTGACACACCTTTCGGCAAGAAGACGATTGAACGGTCGAACCGAGGGTATATCGCTCAATTCGAGCCGTGGTTTTGTCGCATCCTGTTTGAGTTGGCTGCCTATCCGGTTGGAATTGACTTTGGCGATCTGGAGTCTGAAGCCTTCGTGCATTATCAGGTCGATCTCGGAATAATAGGGGCATTAGATTTTTTACCCGATCATTCCTTCGATGCGGTTCAGGATAGCCGGTTGTTTGGCTCTCCCGAATTCACGGCCCAATTTCCGAATCGGGCAGACCGTTTGAAGATTGCGCAGGAAATCAGGCAGCAGGAACAGAGACTGCTCAAGGCAAATGGAATCGTCATTCATTCAGATGCTGATGCATTATTGCGATAAAACGTAAAGTTGGAATTGAATATTACAAGGAATATTTCTGTGCAACACCTCAGAAGAATCTGCCACAACAAAAATGGGTACGGAAATCGGCGTCATTACTTTGGGCGAATTCCTGACTGACCCACAGAATAGTCAAAAGATCAGCGCCCAGCAGCGTAAACAGGAAATTATACAAGCCGCGCGATTGGCAGATGAACCGGACTCAATGTTTTTGGCAACCTTTTTGTCATTCCGCTGGATGATAAGCGTCGCTGGTTCCGTTGCCATCACCTCTTTGCAGACGTTCTCCAAGCGCATTTGATGGAGGGGCGGCCCGATCAAGTACCCATCCTGTATCGCCGGGCAAGTGAGAGGTATGAGCACAATGGTTCGTCAGCTGATGCCATTCGCCACGCACTTGCTGCCGAGGATTTCACCTATAAACTTCGGCGAATATATGGTGTGCAACAGTAAAGCCTAATATGACTACCTGCCCTTGAATATTCACAGCAATGGTCTGATTAAATGGCAACACTTCTCTAACGGTCACGTCTGCACCTGGCATGAGTCCTTTGTTTTCTAAAAAAGTCAGCAACTCCAAGCTATATTCTGCGAGTTCATGGATACGCTTAATGATCAGTCTTTGATTTGAGGACGTTTTAGTAAGAGGTATCCACGAAGACACAGCTTCCTCACACCCAGGCAATGGATTGCCATGTGGGCATGTTTGAGGATGTCCCAGTTCCTCAAACAGTGCAGTTTCTACTTCCGAGGATATGGCATGTTCAAGATTGTGGGCTTCCTCATGCAGTTTGGACCAGGGCAACATGCGCGCGATCATCCATTCCGTTAGCATGTGGCGGCGGACAACAGTCCGCGCCGATCGTTTTCCAGCCTTGGTTAATCGAGCTCCATCTTTGTCCACCGTGATTAGGCCATCGCGGACCATACGCTTGAGAGTGTTGGTTACCGTGGGAGGTGTAACGCTGAGAAGTTGAGCCAAATGGACGCCAACTACTGGCTCTTTATCACGCTCAAGTATATAGAAGATAGAAAGATAATTCTCAATTGTGGTGCTAAGTTTGTCCATAGGTTTTGTCCAAATTCATGATGTTTGTCACTGAGAATCCGTTTCTTTTTCATTATACTAACAATTGAGATTAGCATATACTAATACTAATTATGTTGAGGCATTCAGTCAAGCAAACTCAATAAGGATACAGAGCATATGAACGCTATCTCTCTGACAGAACTGTCGAACAACAATGATGCAATGATTTTAGCCTTTAATATTGGGACTGTCGAAACGACTCGACTGGTTTCGTTGGGATTTACACCTGGCGCACAAATTCGTATGACCCAAAACTATGGTCGCGGTCCATTGATCGTGACTGTGCGTGGCACACATGTGGCACTTGGCCGGATTGAGGCCGCTAAGATTTTCGTCGAGCGAAGATTAGAATGAGCGATTGCCACTCCACATCCACTGTGCAGCCGGTCATCATACGAGAGCGGATGCCTTTACTCGCGCTTGCGGGTCAACCGAATGTGGGCAAGTCGACATTATTTAATTTATTGACCGGTTTGAACCAACACGTGGGCAATTGGCCCGGTAAAACAGTTGAGCGAAGGGAGGGAAGCTTTCAAATTAATTCTCAAGAATATGGTATTGTTGATCTCCCTGGTACCTATAGTTTGACTGCAAATTCGCCAGAAGAAATCATCACGCGCGAATTTATCCTACATGAACAACCGGATGTAGTGATTGCAATTGTCAATGCGGCAAATCTGGAGCGCAGTCTCTATTTGGTTGCCGAATTAATCTCACTGTCTACCCCTCTTGCAATCATACTCAACATGATGGATGTAGCGAAACAAGAAGGGATTAGCATCGAACCTGAAGTACTTGAAGCGGCCCTCGGTGTACCTGTGATTCCAATGACTGCCACGCGAGCTACGGGGATGCAGGACTTTTACCGAGTTGTACAAGAGGTCTTGGATAACAACCGTATTCTCACGCCACGTCTACCCGAAATTCGCGCTGATCATCGCGTCACACTCGATGAAATCTCACATCTCATCCAAGGATATGTTCCACCTCCTTATCCAGAGGAATGGGTTGCACTCAAATTATTGGAAGGTGATGCCGAAATCACGCGCATGATGGAAAGTGTTTTGCCTGTAGAAAATTGGGAAACTGCCTACAACCTACTGCGGCAACATGATGATGCGCTGCTGGCTATTGCTTCGGGGCGTTATGAATGGATTGGCCGCATGGTCCGAGCCGCGGTGGTGCAGCCCAAGATGGGACAAATCTCTCTCACCAAACAACTAGATCGCTGGGCAGTTCATCCCTTCTGGGGATTGGTTATTCTTGCAGGAATTTTGGGGCTGGTGTTTTGGCTGACATTTACGATTGGCTCGCCCATTCAGGGGTGGTTAGGCGCGCAAGTTGTGGGAGGGCTGACAAGTGTCGCAAACCAGTTACTGGCAAGTGCGCCGTTCTGGTTCAGAAGCTTGGTTGTGAATGGTTTACTTGGTGGTGTGGGCGCGGTGGTTACATTCCTACCCATTATGGTGATCTTTTTTGCTGTTTTTGGATTGCTGGAAGATATGGGATATATGGCTCGTGCAGCCTTCGTCATGGACAATCTTATGCATCTGATGGGCTTGCATGGTAAGTCATTCCTTCCTCTGTTCCTCGGTTTTGGGTGCAACGTGCCATCGGTTCTGGGCACCCGAGTGATCGATTCAAAGCCAGCTCGTTTTTTGACGATCTTGATCGCCCCATTGGTTCCATGCACGGCCCGTATGGCTGTGGTGGCTTTTTTGGCGCCTGCATTCTTTGGGTCAAACGCTCTCATAGTCTCTTGGGGACTGGTTTTGCTTTCAATGGTCACACTCATATTAAGCGGTGCTCTATTGAACAAGATTATTTTTAAAGGGCAACGTTCAGCATTTATCATGGAAATGCCGCTTTTTCATATCCCCAACGGGCGAACCATCGGCTTGTTGATTTGGCAGCGTTCCTTGTCATTTCTCAAGAAAGCCGGCACGACTATTCTAGCTATGGCACTAGTGATCTGGGTGCTTTCCGTACTTCCAAACGGGAATTTGAATCAAAGTTACCTGGTGCAATTCGGAAAATGGATTGAACCAATTGGACGCTGGATGGGTATGGATTGGCGTTTGACCGTTGCATTGATCACAAGCTTCCCCGCCAAAGAGAACGCGGTTGCGACACTTGGCGTACTCTTTGGTAGCAGTCCCAATGCAGGGCTTGCACAAACCTTGACGTCTACATACTCCACTGCATCTGCCCTTTCGTTCCTGGTTGTGACAATGCTATTCATCCCATGCATGGCAACAGTTGCAGTCATTCGCCAGGAAACCAATTCGTGGAGCTGGACTTTGCTCAACATCGTCTTATTCCTGGTCATCTCTGTTGCTGCCGGAACTGGCGTGTATCATCTCGCGCTTGCGGTGGGGTTGTAGCCATGCTCGAACAGCTTGTTAAAGAAATCCGCGAGGGAGGCACCCTGGAGACCAGGACATTAGCGGCCCGTCTGGGCACGACACCTCAATTAATTGAAGCCATGCTTGGGCACTTACAACGGAGTGGATTAATTCTGGCTTATATCGGCTGCAGTGATGGCTGTCACGGATGTAGCCTGCAAGACGCTTGTAACAAGCAAGCTCAAAGCACAATCCGTTTATGGCAGGGTAGATCCGAAAGTTAATAGCAAAGGTCTTTTGGAATCCAGTTTAATCTATCTGTACACATAATAAAGCTATCAGTCAGATCTCGTGTCTTCGGAATAGGTGCAGGCTTTTGTAAAGAGACTCTGGTAAAATTGGCCTATCGAAAATACGTTCCATACTGTTTCACTACTGCTCACACACCGGAAACATTTGATGTATTGGAAGCAGTGGAGAGATTGGACAAAACAGGACTTTCAGCAAATTCAAATCCTTACCAATTGGACGTATTTTTCGCATGTGACGTATTGCCCCCGTAGCTCAATGGACAGAGTAACAGACTTCGAATCTGGTGGTAATAAGTAGATTCGATGCGGGGGCACCGAAAATAGAGTGGTAGGAACCATCCAAGATCCCATATTTGGTGGTTTTCTACCACTTCTGATTCCTAAATCAAAAAAGGTAGACCTTCAGTAGACCTTGCAGGAGGAGATATGTCCACTAGTATTTGCAGCAAATGCGGTATCGAAAAAGATATTGAGCAATTCCCCTTGCGAAATCAGTTTACGAAAAGGCGTCAATCTTATTGTATGGATTGTCGATCAGAGATGGGAAAGAATTGGTATCAAAATAACAAGGATTACCAGAAGGCGAACGCAAGGAAGCATACTACTGAATATCGATATGCTTTGAGGGAGTATCTTTGGAATTATCTTCTCACCCATCCCTGTGCTCAGTGTGGTGAAGCAGATCCAGTAGTTTTGGAATTTCACCATATAGGCGGAAAAGATATGGCTGTTTCCCAGATGATTACCAGGGTGTCTAGTGTTGATCGCCTGAAAGAGGAACTACAAAAAACGATGGTGTTATGTGCGAATTGCCATAGACGAATAACTGCCGAAGAGCGTGGTTGGTTCAGAAGTAAACGTGGGCGGTAAATTAAATGGAAAATGCGCCCAGAGAGGCTCGAACTCCCAACCGCTTGTTCCGAAGACAAGTGCTCTATCCAATTGAGCTATGGGCGCAACTTAAATCAGCTTGTAATTATAGTCTATATTGCAGCAACAGAGAGCGGAAGGTTGGCGGGGAAAAGAGGGTTCCCCTTTCGCAGACCCTTTGTTAATTGCGGTCTTCATTGATGGGGATAGATCAGTAGATGGAAATAACGAAGCCTGCACCCGCATGATGGCTGATCCTAGGAATGGCACCATCTATTCCTCTCGAACCATTCTTTGTCAAACCTTAAAAAAATGAAATTAATTATTCTGTGTCGAATTTTCAAAAACGTGTCGGCATCTTCTCAGTCTGAAGTTCGAGCCACTTTTGAAGATCCGATTCTCGAATCCTCACGTTCCTCCCTAGCTTTAGGTGGGGAATCTGTTTTTGTGACACCAGATAATATATCTTCGATCTTGATATCTTTAGGTAGGCAGCAACCTCCGGTATTGTGAAAACCTTGTCTCCCGATGGATAGGTGTAGGGCGGGGTAGTCATCTGTGATTCCTTTTCCAATGCTCTTTTTTGATCTAATTTCTAGATGTCAATTTAGATCATACATGCCATTAGCAGGGGGTGGTCCCCCGAGCGACGCGACTGCACGTTAGCACAATCAGGAATCCGCACCGCTCCAGGGATCACGACTGATTAACTTACACATTGGAGTTTAGCGTGATTGGAATTACAACAGGCTTCAACTTAAGGTTGAACAAGATTGCCTGAAAATCAGGTAATTCAAGAAAGCCTGTGACCAGCGAACGCTTTAGCCATCGCAAGCCAACAACAAATGGTCGATGCGTTGCAGGTGCAGTAAGCGCGTATGTTCCAAATCAAAGCCGCCCGACTTATCATCGCGGAAACTCTGTTCAATACTCATGCGACAGCTGTATTCTCGCAGGCGAGTACGACAGGCGATTTGATCGGTGATGATGGCGACCATTTCCAGTTCACCGTTCTTGTCGGTGGTCCAAGTGACAGACACATTGGTTTGCAGCTTGGCTTCTCGAGTGAGGAGAACATTCTGAAAATAACGATTGCAGTTCTCAGGAACGATGTGATCCAAGCGGTCGGAGGTTCCATCCGTCATGGTGATGTAGGTATTGCAGGCCACACGAATTGCATAATTCCAGCCTAATTTTAGGCATTCTTGCGCCCAGTCGCAGTCCCGAAAGCCAGCATCCGCCAAAAAGATGACCCGCTTGACATGCTTTTTCAAAAACTTATGTACCTTCTCCAACATACTCTTCAACCGGGTGACTTTCACCAGACCTTTCCCTTCCACGATGGTCCACGCAATTGGGATGGCCCGACAGCCATGCTGCAAAGAAACTCGAAAGATTTGCCAGCGGTCTCCAAATACCATTACACCGTCTAAAATGATATAGGCATCCACGCCTGACCAGCCGGACAAAACATGTTCCAGAATCTTTTTGTAAAACATCCAGACTTTCACCTGCGGATTCATCAACCAGCGTCGGATCAACGTAACCCGCGAGGCGGCTTGCGTTTCCATGGGCAGACAGTTTGCGATTTTGCCCAAACTGGGCGATTGGCTTTGCAGAATCCCAACCACAATCCAAATCCAGTTGGTGATCTGTTTTCCGTTTTTCACATGAACTAATTCTCTCAACTTTTCGTTCAATCGGTTGTACAATTCCTGACTACTGCTCATCCTCGGCCTCCTTTGGTCGTCAAGCAACCAAATTATGCCGTACTTGGTGAGCAGTAGCCTTTTATTCATTCTGTAACGTAATCAATGGGACTGACTAGTTTTCCCGCGCCTTTTGCTCCAATGTTCAAGAGCAAACTGGTGCGCGCGACATCCGCCCAGGGGCTTCCTGCGCTGGCTGTCATCCAGTCAATGATGAGCGGTCCCTCTTTGGTAAGAATGATATTGCCTGGATGAAAGTCGCCGTGACAAACATTCTTCCCAGCCGGGAGAACCTCGAGTAGGAGTAAGGCTTTATTTCGCAATTCTTCACTAAGATGCGACGTGTTGCGGATGTCGTAATCCAACCGATCTTTGTAGGATGGCAATCCGTTGATTGATTTTTGATGGATTTCTACATGCAATTCAGCCAATGAGCGCGCGCGTTTCAATAACATCCAGGGACGCGTGTTCATATCCTGAAGCATGGAAATCCCCTCGATGCGTTCGTAGATCAATCCGCACCGGCTGTTCACTTTGACAATTTCACCCGCGGCCGAAGATGGAACACCTGCTTCATGAATCGCGTGAGCAATCCGCGCTTCATATTCGACCCAATCCGGCGGACACCAATCACGGTACAGCTTCAGAACGTGTTGCTCATCCCATAAGTAGATTTCCGCCGTGCGGCCTTGCGCGATAGGATTAGAAGTCAATTCTTTCAAGATTTTGTCAAACTCCTGTTAAGGACAGAGAAGAAATATTGATCTATAAAATGCCAAAACTTTCTTATTCAGTTATTGTAATCTTGGTTGTACGGAATTTTGAAATCTACTATGTTTCTCCTTACTCGAGTTGATGGGATGTGTACCCGACCATGGTCATATCGCCAAAATGAACAGGATATGGAGAATCGAATCCTTGTGAGACCTCGAAGTCTACAATCTCCGAACCGGCTCTTATGGCTACATCCTGACTTTCACTGACGTTTTGGTCTGACCAATTGACAAACCTGTTAAACGACGATATGCCTGTGTCGGCTACAACGATAGACGTACAGGCCCGTATTCACAGTACTGAGCTGATGATCTCCTTTTTGTGGTGAGTTTTACGCAATTACATAGAAAGGTCAAGGCTCGTGAGCGGTTGCGGTCTTTCTATCCATGCGCCCGATTGCCAGGGAAAAGGAGG
>WNFZ01007900.1_pt1 | contig 12249 bp, 12 predicted proteins | sample 5400081 | NCBI WGS metagenome assembly WNFZ01 (sample SAMN13153365, study PRJNA577476) | soil metagenome | isolation source: 80 cm soil or saprolite under grassland replicate 1 | place: USA:California | collected 2016-06-15
TCGGGCCCTCGAACCTCGTCACCTTCGCCAAGGCCGTGCCGCCGACGTGGAGGCGCTTCATGGAACGGTGGGTCGGCAACCCGGAGACCGAGGTCGACTTCCTGATGGAGCGGTCGCCGATCACATACGTCGAGAACGTAAAGGCGCCGCTGCTCGTGATCCAGGGCGCCACCGACCCGCGCGTCGTCAAGCCCGAGTCCGACCAGATGGTGGAGAAGCTGCGCGGACTCGGCCGCGAGGTCGAATACGAGGTGTTCGAGGACGAGGGGCACGGCTTCACCAGGCGGACGAACGAGATCCGCGCGTTCCGCCTCTCGGCCGACTGGCTCGAGAAGTACCTCGCCGGGTAGCTCCAAGCGAAGCTAGCTCGCGCTCTTGCCGTAGCCCTTCGCCTGAAGCCAGCGCAGGTAGGCGGTCAGGAACCTCCGGCTTTCCGTCGTCAGCTGCTCTGCCGCTTGGTAGATCACCTTCGCCCGCACGTCCGGGTAGTCGTGCTGGGCATCGTTGCGGACGCGGTGGATGTCGGCAATCTTGCGGCGGAGATCCTTGCCGATGACGCCCTCACTCTCGAGGCGGCGAAGGTTGAACGGTGCGTCGCCTGTGGGCAGACCCATTTCCTCGAGGCCGAGCTGCGCGAGTTCGGCGATGTAGTTGTCGACGATCTCGAAGGGTCGCTCGATCGGGTAAGCGAACTTCGTCAAATCGTCTTGGCCGCCGCTTACGGTCGCGCTCTCGTACTGCTCCAAGGAGGTCGCATCCAGGTTCTCGCGGAGCGCGCGAAAATGGCGTGGCAGGTCGCGCAGCCTGACTGCGATCTTGCGCGGCAGCGGCTTCGGCTCTCCGGAGGGCGTCGAGCTCATCGGGCGGCAAGCTCCGCTACGGCCGCCCAAGCGGCGTCGGCCAGCTCGCGTTCCGCCGCGGCTGCCTCCCGCTCGATGCGGTGCTCCTGCGCCTTCAGGCGAGGCCACTCGTCGTCGCGGTCGACGAGGACACGGCCGTCGCGGAGGACGTCCGCGAGCAGAAGCGGAGGAGCGTCCTCGATGCTGACGAGTTGGACGCGGCGGCCAACCGCCCCCTCGAGTCGCTCGGCGACGAGGGCGCGGGCGTGGATCGTGTCGTCGCGGAAGCGAACGAGCACGTCGATGTCGCTGTCGAGGCGTTCCTCGCCGCGGGCGAAGCTGCCGTAGAGGATGGCGAGGCCTACATGGGGGAGCGTCCGCAGCGCACGGATCAGGTGGGCGAGCAGCGGCCACCGCGTGCGCACGTACTCGTGCTCCCTACTCGGGAGCGAGATCCGTCGCGGGCCTTCGCGATAGCAGCGGATCGTACCGCGGTTCGCAGCTCTCCGCAGCGTACGCTCGTTCGCCTGCATCTCCTCAGCCAGGAGGGCAAGATCGGTCATCGTATGTCCATTGTACAAAGCTCATGTGTCCGGTAAGCCGAAATGTGTGATCCTCCTGCGCCTCGATTCCACCTCTACCCGCTTCTTCCGCCACGCCGCGGGCCAGCTTGGCGGCACCTCAGCTAGCGTGTGCTACGCTGTCGCACATGGAGGTCGGGATCCGCGATCTACGCAACCGAACCGCGCAGGTCATCGACGCCGTCAGGGCAGGCGAGCGAGTCACGCTGACCGTGCACGGGGAACCGGTTGCCGACATCGTGCCCCACGGCCCCCGCGCGCGCTGGCTCACGGGTCAAGGGCTGCGTGAGCAGCTCCGCGACCGCGCCGCCGACCCCGGATTACAGCGCGACCTCGACGCGCTCGCCGGCCAGACGCTCGACGAGCTGTGAGCCCACCGACCGCTGGGCTGCTCGACACATCGGTCTTCATCGCCCGGGAGGCGGCGCGGCCCCTCGGCGAGCTGCCTGACCGCGTTGCGGTGTCGGTGATTACAGTTAGCGAGCTCCAGCTCGGAGTGCTCAGTGCCGGCGACGATGTCACCCGGGCGCGCCGCGCCGACACCCTCGCGCTCGCCAGGACAGCCGATCCGATCCCGATCAGCGAGCCGGTCGCAGTCGCCTGGGCACGGCTGGTCGCGGATTGCCGCACCGCGGGGTTGCAGTCGACCGTCAAGCTCACCGACGCGCTGATCGCGGCGACCGCCGTCGAGCACGGCCTCCCAGTCGTCACGCAGGACGACGTCTACGACCACATCGCCCGCGCGCACCCAGCCCTGCGTGTCGTGAAGGTGTAGCGCGTCCTACCGACCTGCCCTGGAGGCGCGGGGTCGAGTGGATCGAGACGCCCCGAGCACGATATCGAGGAGGTCGCAGTCTCCGCCGACGGGCGGGTGCTCGCCTGGACGGTGAACGAGGAGGGCTGGGCAACGCTGCGGCTGCGGTTGTCGCTCTCTGCCGACGGCAGCCGGGCCGCTCTGATCTGGCAGGGGCCGCAGCAGCCTCCGGACCTGTTCGTGGTCGATACGGAGACCGGCAAGGCCCGTCGCCTGACGGAGAGCATGCTCGGCGGTCTACGGCCGCGCGACCTGCTCGAGCCCGAGCTGATCGGCTATCCGACCTTCGACGGCCGCGACATCCCCGCGTTCCTGTACCGGCCGAAGAAGCGCGGCCGCGTGCCGGTCGTCGTCTCGATCCACGGCGGCCCGGAGGCGCAGGAGCGGCCGGTCTACATGCCGCTCTACCAGTATCTGCTCAGCCGGGGAATCGCCGTGCTGGCCACGAACATCCGCGGCAGCAGCGGCTACGGCAAGAGCTACCAGAAGCTGATTCACCGCGACTGGGGCGGCGGCGACCTGAAGGACTGGGAGCATGCGGCGAAGTGGCTGCGCGCCCAAGACTTCGTCGACCCTGACCGGATCGTCGTCTTCGGCGGCTCGTACGGCGGCTTCGCCGTCCTTTCGTGCATAACCCGGCTGCCGGAGTACTGGAAGGCCGCGGTGGACATCTTCGGGCCCTCGAACCTCGTCACCTTCGCCAAGGCCGTGCCGCCGACGTGGAGGCGCTTCATGGAACGGTGGGTCGGCAACCCGGAGACCGAGGTCGACTTCCTGATGGAGCGGTCGCCGATCACATACGTCGAGAACGTGCGAGGTCGTATAAATAGGACTAGCCGCAGCCAGCACTTAGACACATAAAACGTAAGCTTGCGCGGTGCCCAAGAGCGCCCTGATCACGGGAATCGGGGGGCAGGACGGCTCGCTCCTGGCCGAGCTCCTGCTCGACCAACACTACGAGGTCTTCGGCATCGTTCGCGACGAAGCCGACCGGTACGAGAATCTCGAGCCGATTCTCAACCGGATCGAGCTCGTCCCGGCCGACCTGCTCGATCAACGATCGCTCATGGAAGCGCTGGCTACGTGTGAGCCAGGCGAGGTCTACAACCTGGCCGCTCCTTCCTTCGTGCCGATGTCATGGCAGCAACCTGTTCTGACGGCCCACTTCGCCGCCGTCGGCGCAACGGCGATGCTCGAGGCGATCCGGGTGGCGCGCCCGGAGACGCGCTTCTACCAGGCCTCCTCGAGCGAGATCTTTGGCGAGCCACTCGAGACCCCGCAGAACGAGGGAACACCGCTGTCGCCGCTCACCCCCTACGGGGTCGCCAAGGCCTATGCGCACTTCATCGTAGGCTCCTACCGGAAGCGCTACGGGCTCTTCACGTGCTCGGGGATCCTCTACAACCACGAGTCGCCGCGACGGCCGCTCGAGTTCGTCACCCGCAAGGTCGCGCACGGGGTCGCGAGCATCGCCCTTGGATTCTCGGATGAGCTCGTGCTCGGCGACCTTGATGCCCGCCGCGACTGGGGCTATGCAAACGACTACGTGCGTGCGATGTGGCTGATGCTCCAGCAGGAGAGACCCGACGACTACGTCGTCGCCTCGGGCGTCAGCCACTCTGTCCGCAATCTGGTCGCGTGTGCCTTCGAGCGTGTAGGGCTCGAATGGGAACGTCATGTCCGTGTCGACGAGTCGCTCGAGCGCGGACCAGCGGAGCTCCACAACCTCGTCGGGGACGCGGCCAAGGCTCGCGAGCAGCTCGGCTGGATGCCGACGGTCGATTTCAAAACCCTCGTCGGGCTGCTCGTGGACTCGGATCTCGAGCGACTCGCAGCTGAACCGACCGGCCAGAGACCCCAGGCAAGCCTTGAGGGTCGCTCGAGGGGCATCTAGCCTTCTAGGCAAACCGCCCGAGCCTCCACCGCGTATTTCGGGCGTGAGGGTGAAACTCCACCTTCTACTCGTCGTCGGGCTCGCCGCCTGCGTCCTCCCCTCCGCAGCAGGCCAGGCGAGCCCCGTACGGCGATCCGCAACCCCCGTTCTGTTCGCGTCTGTGGGGACGGAGACCGGTCCTGAAGACTTCCTGATCTCGGTGCAGGACGCATCGCACCAGCCGGTGACCAACATCCCCGCCGGCGCCTACGACGTCCAGATCGATGACTGGGCGACGTTCCACAACTTCCATCTGATCGGGCCGGCCGGCGACGTGATCGCGACCGGGATCGCGGAGACGTCGCATGCGACGCAGACGATCACGTTCACCGACGGCACCTACCGCTTCAAGTGCGACGCCCATCCGCTTTCGATGAAGGGGCAGTTCACCGTCGGTACGTCGCCGCCTCCTCCACCGCCGCCGCCTCCTCCACCTCCGCCGCCTCCACCGCCTCCTCCTCCTCCTCCACCACCTCCACCGCCTCCGCCTCCGCCTCCGCCTCCGCCGCCTCCGCCTCCGCCTCCACCGCCCCCGAAACAGTGCGTCGTGCCGGACGTCCGTGGGCTGACGCTCGCGTCCGCAAAGGCTCGGATCGGCCGAGCGAACTGCTCGACGGGCGCCGTCACGCGCGCCTACTCGCGCAAGAAGAAGGGTCGTGTGATCGCTCAGACCCCGCAGCCGAGAGCCCATCTGAGCGCGGGAGCGGCGATACGACTCGTGGTCAGCCGCGGGCCGAAGCCCAAGCACTAGCCGGGTTTAGGAACTCGGGCCAGCAGGTACGATGGCCGCGTAGTGAGGGGTCGTTTCATTGTCTCTGCGGCGCTGGTCGCGCTTGCCGTCGCGCTTCCGGCGGCCGCGGCGCGGCACTCCACGATCCACTACAAGGTCGTGTCTGCGAAGGCGACCGCGATGCTCACGTTCCACACCGAGAGCAGCGGCCAGGACACGATCTCGGACGGCAAGATCAGCCTCCTCGCCCTCCGTAGGGCAGCCGGCCAGGCATCGCTACCGGGAAGCGCGCTCGTGCCGCTCAAGGGAAAGATCTCCGAGCGGGTCAAGACGAAGCGACGTGCGTCGAGCACGTCCGAGTACCAGGAGCAGACGTGCGCGAACACCAGGAAGGTCATGGGGCGCGGAGGCGTGAGGCTGCGCCGCGTCGGCTCGAAGGTCGAGGTGCGGTGGGCCTTCCCACAGGCTAAGCCGAGCTTCTGTCACGGCCCGAGCGCCAGCTCAAACGTCACGGCGCTGATGAAGCGCCTCTACCCGGCCTCGCGCTTCAGCACCAAGAACGTCACCGTGGTTCTCAGTGGTTCGAAGACCACCAAATCCGAGACCGCGACGCTCACCTACCGCTGGAGCGCGACCGTCAAGCTCGCCCGAGCCTGACCCGCAGCGAAATCGCCCGAGACCACGACCTGGGCCGCGCATCGGTCAACTCGCGGGAGCACAAAACGCGCGAGTGCGAAACGCGCAACTACGATGCAGGAGCTCGCATGGGTCGACCGATCGACGAAGCAGTCAATGCCATGCGGAGTTGGGGAGAATCGCGCGCATGGCGCGGCTACGACCCCTACGACGCGCTGAACAGTCCGGCGACCCCGGTCCTGACGCTTGGCACGGCGATAGGGCGACGGCTTCTGACTCAGCTTGTGAAGCTTTCTCCCGTCAACCTGCGGCCGCCGCTTCAAATTGAGTCAGCCCACAACGCGAAGGCGATCGCCCTCGTGGCATCGGGCTACGCCTGGCTCTCGATCCGAGCCGACGAGGAGGCCGGAGCTTCCGCACGGCACTGGCTTTCCTGGCTCGAGCGGAACCACAATGGCGGCTCGGATGGAATTGCCTGGGGCTACCACTTCGACGTCCAGACCCGCGTCTGCTTCTACCCGAGGGGCACGCCCAACACGATCGCCACGAGCTTCGCCGTCGGGGCGCTTCTCGACGGGGTCGAGCTGCTTGGTGATGAGCGCTGGCTCGAGACCGCAGTCGCCGCATGTGACTACCTCGTCGCTCACCTCCTCGTCGAAGGAAGCGGGGGGCCCTACTTCCGCTACGTCGGCGCTGAAGACGTCCTCATCCACAACGCAAACATGCTCGCTTCAGCAGCCCTGGCGCGTGCGGGGCGTCTGAGTGGACGGACCGACTTGGCCGACGTAGCAGCCCGAGCCTGTCGAACGACGGTGTCAGCGCAGCGCCCGGATGGTTCATGGCCATACGGCCGGCCCAAGTCCCTGAGCTGGGTCGACAATTTCCACACTGGATATGTACTGGAGTCGCTGGCGGAATGTGTAAGAGTGGTACCCGACTTGCACGAGCAGCTGCGGTGCGGCGTGGCCCAGTGGGAGCAGGACCTCTTCCTCCGCGACGGGACTCCGAAGTACATGACGGGAAACCTCTATCCGATCGATGCCCATTGCTATGCGACCGCGATCGACACGTGGCTTGGACAGATGCATTGGCACCCCAAAGCGGTGGAACGAGCGCAACATCTCGCAGTGCTCGAGATTGAGCGAATGCTGGACTCCAAGGGTTACATCCATTTCCAGCAGCGCCGCTTCTGGAAGAACCGGCTTCCCTTCGTCCGATGGACAACGGCTCCGTCCTTTCGCGCGCTGAGCCGACTGCTTGCCGCGCTCGAGAAACGTTCGGTGGCCTACGCGGTGACCGAGAGCGCCGGGACCCGATGAGAGCGACAGACGCCGGGCTGCCGGAAACCTACGAGAGGGATCTCGCCGAATACCAGGCACCACGGACGATCCGGCGCTACCGCACCGCCACCGCCGGAGAAGGAATCAATTACCTCAGCCGTGTCACGTACGGCCCGTTGCTCCTCGCGGCCGCGACGCAAGCGATCGAGGAGACAGGAGCAGAGCGGCTTCGCTTCGTCGAATTCGGCTGCGGAGTCGGGATGGCGACTCAGCACCTCGTCACGAAGCTCTCCGACGAGGGAATCGAGCTCGAGCTGGCGGTCGGAGCAGATTTCGCGCCTGCGATGGTTGCGGCGGCAACCGAAGAGGCGCGCGCGGCGAACGTCCCCGACGCAGGCGACCGAGTGCGATTCGTCGTCGCCAGCAACGAGCACCTCGCCGACGGGCTCGCCGACGGGCTGGGCGAGCCGGCAGACTCGCTCGCCGGCACGTTCCAGCTCGCCTTCGGGATCAACACCTTCAGGTATCCGATCCGCCACGGGACTGCGCGCGAAGCCGTCGAGCAGCTTGAGCGGCTGCTCACCTCGGGAGGACGCGTCGTCGTGATCGACATGAACGACCGCTTTCCTTACGGGCTCCGGCCGAAGTTCCGGCGTGATGGACGCCTCATCTCATTTGGCTCCGAAAAGCTGCCCACGCTCGATGAGTACGCGAAGCCGCTCGCCGACGCCGGCTTCGAGATCCTGCGCAAGGAGTACTTCGCGTGGATCCCGCACTCCGCGAGCGGCGTGCGGTTCCGAGTGGCGCGCGCGGCCGCGCCGATCTTGGACAAGCTCGTCCCGGACCGAGCAATGCGCTCGCTGGTCGTTGCCCGCAAGCGCTGACATTGGCAACGAGCGGCTCCGTCTCGTCTCGCATGACGCGCCGGTGGAGACGATGCAGTTCCTCGATCATGCGCTTCGGCTTCTCGGAGGGAAATTGGACGCGGGCGCCCGGGAAGGCCCGGTGCTCGCCTCGGTAAGGAAGGTCGCCCAGATGGGGGAGGAGGAGTTCGCGTCGCTGGCCGGAGGACCGGATGAGGCACCGCTCTTCCTCTTCCTCGAGGACGCGGCTGAGACCGAGTTCGTGCGTCGGGCCGTATGGGCACTCGGAGGTCCGGAGGTCGTCGTCGCCGCACCGCAGCCACAGAGGAGGTTCCGGTTCGAACGAGATCCTGCACTTTGGCCCTTCACCGGCGTGACACTCGAAGAGCGCGAGCATCGACCCGTCGGAACGATTGCCGAGAGTGGCTCGCACATCGAACCGCTCATTACGGCAGATGCCGGGCCAGTCTTCGTTCGCTGGAAGTCGCCGTCTCGCCGGGTCTACCTCTCCCTCGTTCCCTTGCCGGCGGACACCAGCCTGCTCAAGCGCGAGTTTCAGGCGGCGAGGTTCATGGGCCTCCTGCCGGTGCTCGCATTCGCGCGTGACGCCTTGGCTGAGCACGGGTGGAGGTCGGGAGGGCCGCTCGCATCCGTCGTGATCGATGATCCGAACCTCCGGTTCTTGCGCTACGGGTTCGTGGATCTCGTACGGCTGTTGGCGGACTCCCGGCTTGGCGCGGCGCATCTAGCGATCGCGATGATCCCGCTCGACTACGCAAAGAGCCGGTCCGGCCCCGCGCGGTTCTTCCGCCAGAATCCCAAGCGCCTTTCGCTTGTGATACACGGCGTCGACCACCGGCGCTGCGAGTTCGAGTCCGCCGTCAGTCTCCGCCACGCCGAGCAGATGCTGAGCCTGGCAGTCGCTCGGATGGCATTGCATCGCGACCGGACCGGCATCGAGCATGCGAATGCGATGACGTTCCCGCACGGGAGATGCAACGAGACGTGGCTGAGGGCGATGCGGAACGTCGGGCTGGATGCCGCGATCACCGACCGCGCCTTTCCGTTCCGCTCCGAAGACGAGATCGACGATCGTCTGTACGAACTCCATCCCGCCCAGACGACATTTGCTGGCTTTCCGGTCGTCAATCGCTTCAAGGCCGAGGAGCCTAAAGAGGAGCTGCTCTTCCAGGCATACCTCGGCAAGCCGCTGATCGTCTACACGCACCACGGATTCTTCCGGTCGGGTCACGAGCCGCTGATCGAGATCGTCGAGTTCGTCGAGGGCCACCTCCAGCCGCGGTGGACGGATATCGGAACGATTCTCGCTGCGAACTACCAGCTACGCCGTTCAAACCGAGGGTGGCAGGCACGCGTGTTCTCGAACCGAGCTCGCTTGCACGCGCCGAGCTCGATAGACGCGGTTATCAAGCCCGGACGGGAATTTGCAGCCGACGAGCGGTGTTGGATCGACGGCTCGCCGGTCGACGTCGTCGAGCTCGACGGTGTCGGGCAGCTCGTGGCTCCGGCCGCACTCGGCTCGTCGGGCCTGATCGAATTCGGCCCGGCGACGAAGATCGCGCCCGCGCAACAGGTTCGCGCGTCGTTCGTCAGCCGCGCGCGCCGGATGGCGACCGAGCTTCGAGATCAGTCGATGGGAATCGTCGCGGGCCGGCTGCAATGAGGGGTCGAGCTCCGGGCTCCTCTCGGGATGCTGATCAATCTCCTCCCGCAGATCGATCACGCGGCTCCGATGGCTAGGTGAAGACTGCTCCGAGTCGCGACTGGCGCCGACCTCGATGACGACGTTGCTTCCTTCGTGGCTGCAGCACTCCGGCCTCGGCTTCTTCGTGCTCGAGCTTGCTTTCGTCGCCTTGCTCGTCGCGGGGTTCGTCCAGCTGTGGGAACCGCTACGCCGACGACTGTTTGGGAAGGCAGCCGACGGAGAAGCCCTCCTGGCCGAATCCGTGCTCGTCGGTCCCTGGCTCCTCTTGCCGGTGCTTCTCCTGACCGGTTTGGCGGGGGCGTATCGAGCCGGTCTCGCCGCCGCTCAGATCGTGTGCCTCGGAGCCGGGACCGTCCTCGTTCTACGCAGGTTCCGCAGCATGCGCCGACCTGCGGTGCCAAGGCTCGATCTGGGTTTGCTCTCGACCTTTCTCGCAGGAGCCACGATCTGCCTGTTCGTGGTCTGGGCGTGGGCAATGCCCATTCCCGAGTCGTTCAACGGCCATTACCACGGCTGGGTGAACCAGCTTTCCGATCTCGATCGAACGGGTCGCTATCACGCCGTCGACTCGCCGTCCTACGACACCGTGCCGTTCGCATCCCCGAGCGTCTTCTTCCTCGCGCCGTTCAGCCTGCCCTGGGGCCACTGGGCTTGGCTGCGTCCGACGATGCTCGTCCCGCCGCTGCTCGCGCTCTCCACGCTCCTGTTCATGCGCTCGACGGCGGCAGTACTGAGCCGGCGGTGGATCGGCTCGCTCGCCTTCCTGCTCGTCGCCTTCAACCACTACACACCTTGGGAGTTCAGTGAGATCTCGGGCGAACTCATTAGCGGTGCACTGCTTGCGTACTTCGCGTTCCACGTAGCTGTTGCAGTCCAGAGGGGGCGGGTTCAGGCGGCGCCACTTCTATTCGCCCTCGTGTTCGCCTGGACGTTCCGGAAACAGACCCTGCTGGTGATCATCTCGGTGGCGCTGGCGCTCGTCCTCTTCAAAGTCGTTCCCTGGAGCGGGCTGCTGCGTCGCATCCGCTCGATCGCGAGTGCCACGGCCGTCGGCGCGTTCGTGCTCGTGCCGTTCCTCGCGTCGGCCTGCGCTCTGTGGGCATTCTACGGCAGCCCCACGCGTCCACAGTCGGAGGTAGCGGGGGTGGGGTCGTTCGGCTTCGACCATGTTTCGCTCTGGCTTCACGGTCACGCACTCGCGCGAACGACCGGCACGGCCGGCACCGGGAACTTCATTCTCGAGCATTTCTTTCCGCTCCATCCGCATCTGGGGGCAAAGCAGCTGGTCATCGACCTCTTTCGGGGACTCAGCGTGCCGTTGCTCGTCACGCTGGGCGTGATCGCGTTCTTGCTCTTCGCCGGCGCGATGCCCAGCCGCATCCTCCGGGCCCAGCCGAAGCTCCTGCGCCGCTTACTACTCGCGTACCTCGTCGGCTTCGTGGTGCTCGACTATCTCGTCTTCCCGGAGTACGACAAGTTCCAGCACCTGATCATCTACCTCGTCGCGCTCTTTCCTGCGATGCTGCTGGCGGAGTTCGCCGTCAATCGACTTGCGGCCGTCGCCGTCGGAGCGTTCGCCCTGCTGCTGTGCGCGGTCGGCTGGCAAGGATGGGCGGCGACGGACTGGGGCCACGCAGAGAGGGCGAGGGCATCCTTGAATCTGCGCTTGCTATGGCCCCAATCCTCGTCTCTGCTGGAGCGCATCGCGAGGAAGACCAGCCGCTCGCCCGCTTCTCTCGGCCAGGAAATCGAGGAGTACGTGCGCGCGCTGGACGCGACCCGAACCCGAGGCGGACGGATTCTCTTCACTGACGAGGAGCCAGGTGCGCTGGTTCCGGTCCTAGTAGATCGGCAGTACCTCGGCAATGCGCTCTACCTCGAGCAACGCCAGGCCGCACCGGTCGTCCGAGCTCGAGATTGCACCGAGCTCAGGGCCGCCTTCCGCTCTCTCGGCGTCCGGTTCGTCTACGAGCCGGGACGACCGCATGTCACGATCGCGCAGACCTACGTCATGGGCCAACTCCTTCACCAGCGCAGCCGCTGGAGGTATGTCGTGCCGGTGCAAGCCTTGTGCTCCCCGACGTAGATCACCGTCACCCAATGTTTCGGATCGGGGCAAGGAGTCTTCGGCGGGGACGCCGACCTCCCACTGCTGCGCGACGCTGAGATTCGTCGGTTCGTAGAATAGGCCGCTTGGCCCGGCCCCCGTCGAGTACCAAGACATCTGTCGCCGTTCCCTTCGTTGACCTGCGTCCGAGCCTCCGCGAGCTGAAGGACGCGATCCTCGACGACATCGCCGGGCTCCTCGACTCTGCGGAGTTCCACTATGGCTCAGCGGTGAGCGAGTTCGAGACCCGCTTTGCTGCGTACTGCGGCACAGCCCACTGCGTTGGTACGTCGAACGGGCTCGACGGGCTCCGGCTGACCCTGCTGGCCGCCGGCATCGAGGAGGGCGCCGAGGTGATCATCCCGGCAAACACATTCGTCGCCACCTTCGCCGCGATCCATCAGGCGGGCGGAATTCCTGTCCCCGTCGATGCTTCCGAGAGCGACTACGAGATCGATCCGGCGCTGGTCGAGTCGGCCCTGACGGAGCGGACACGATTCATCGTGCCCGTCCATCTGTACGGACAGATGGCCGACATGGGCGCGATGGCGGGGCTCGCGTCCAAGCATGGATTCGACGTGATCGAGGATGCGTGCCAAGCACACGGCGCTGAGCGAGACGGCTACCGCGCAGGTAGCTCCGGGCGCGCAGCCGCATTCAGCTTCTACCCGAGTAAGAACCTCGGCGCGGTGGGAGACGCCGGCGCCGTGACGACCGACGACACCGAGCTCGCCGCGCGG
>WNFZ01022132.1_pt1 | contig 12249 bp, 10 predicted proteins | sample 5400081 | NCBI WGS metagenome assembly WNFZ01 (sample SAMN13153365, study PRJNA577476) | soil metagenome | isolation source: 80 cm soil or saprolite under grassland replicate 1 | place: USA:California | collected 2016-06-15
CACCGGGATAGGGTCATCCGGTGAGAGCTTGGCCACGTGAAGGTAAATTTGCAGGGCTTCATCAAAATTACCAAGTTGGTAAAGAGCCAGCCCAAGGCTGTTGAGCGCCTTTGGGTGGTCAGGAAATTCCTGCAAAGCTTTACGATACGCGGCGGCTGCTTTTTCCCATTCCTGATCCCAGGCCGCCGAGTGGCCATCATTCATCGCTTTTTGAAAAACATCTTCGCGTTCTGGCATGGTATACAAATCTTATCACGAGTTTTGTAGTAATGACTTACATCATTATTTTAAATTCTCTAGTACCGCAACACCGCCAGATTGCCCCGTCGAAAGTCCCACACCTTTCATTGCCAATCAGATGTGGGTGCGGGGAAGCAGGCGTGTTTAGCTTATAAACTGTAGGGTTACACTCAATTTTATCCCTTAAAATTTAGCGAGCTACCCTGCCTCTTAAGGAAGTTGCCCCGCCTGAATGCGGGCGGGGTTGCGGCACCAGGGGTTGCATTTCTCCCCAGCTTTGACCACAGCGTGCTTCAGTTAATAAAAGAGGAATGCTCATTGGATAGGCGTTTGCCATTGTTGCTTGAACGACACGCGCGGTTTCCTCCATTTCTTCACGCGGACATTCCAGTACAAGCTCATCGTGTACTTGCAGAAGCATTTTGCCATGTAGGTTGGCCGCCTTGAGTGCGTCTGGAATTCTTAACATGGCAATCTTCATAATATCTGCGGCAGTACCTTGAACGGGTGAGTTGATGGCTTCACGTTCTTCGCGATTTTTGAGAGTTTGGTTTAAGCTACCCTGCAATGCGGGGAAATACCGGCGGCGACCCAATAACGTTTCTACATATCCTTGTTGCGCAGCAATCTTGCGGATCCCATCAAGATACTTTTTCACGCCAGGGAATTTCTGGAAATAAGCTTTGACAAAGTTTTCCGCCTCAGCTAAAGTCAAATCCGTTGTATTCTTGAGACCAAACACAGACATGCCGTAGATCAGACCGAAATTAATAGCCTTGGCATGGCGACGCATGTTTTTAGTCACTGCTTCTTTCGGGACCCCGTAAATGGCCGCCGCGGTAGTGAGATGGATATCCTCTCCCGCGCGGAACGCTGCTAACATCGCCTCATCCTGGGCCATATACGCTACGATGCGCAACTCGATTTGTGAGTAATCTACTGAAAGTAGGACGTTACCTTTATCCGCAATAAATGCATTGCGAATACGGCGGCCCTCTTCAGTACGGATTGGAATATTTTGTAAGTTTGGATTCGACGAGGAGATTCGTCCTGTCACTGCTCCGGTCTGACTGTAGGAGGTATGCACGCGTCCTGTCTGTGGAACGACGGCAGCAGGTAACGCATCCACATAGGTTGACTTGAGTTTGGAAAGCTCGCGATGTTCTAAAACCATATCAACGACGGGATGTTTACCACGCAAGGCCTCAAGTATGAATGCAGATGTTGAAAAATGTCCGCTGGCGGTTTTGCGGCTCTTATCAGGCGATTCAAGGCCCAGGCGGTTGAAGAGAATATCCGAGAGTTGTTGCGTTGAATTAATGTTAAAGGCTTTTCCAACCGATTCATAGACCCGTTTTTCAATCTCAATCATGCGACTGCTGAGTTTATCGGACATTTGCTTGAAAAACGGCAAATCGAGCAAGACGCCATTCATTTCCATATCTGCCAGTACACAGACCAATGGCATTTCAACATCTGTCATCAATTTTTCGCCATGCACGCGCTTGACATCGCTTTGCATGATCGGCATCAGGCGTAATGTCGTTTCTGCATCCGCAGCGGCATATGCGCCCGCGGCTTCAATGGCTACTTCGGCCATGCTGATTTGTTTTCTGCCGGTACCGATTAAATCTTCGATGCGTACCATCTCTTCACCAAGCCGCGCCCGCGCGAGATTCTTTAGGCCCAGGTTGTGTGAAGCTGGATCTACGACAAACTCTGCGATCATCGTATCAAATGTGATGGGAGAGACGTTCAGTCCATGCCGCGTAAGAATGATGTAATCATACTTGGCGTTATGGGCAATCTTGCCAATCTTGGGATTTGTAAACGGCTTTTCCAAAGCCGCGATCACTTTTTTCAAAGGCAGGTTATTGCCCGAGATATGCCCAATCGGAATGTAATAACCCTGTCCTTCTTTAATGGCAAGTGAAATCCCAACGAGCCCCGCTTTCATGACTTCTGTCGAGGTTGTCTCTGTGTCGAATGAAATTACTTTGGATTTTGCGAGTTCATTTGACAAGGCGGAAAGTTTTTCCTCGCTATCCACAATAATCACTTCAATTTTCGAAATGATTTCAGGCACGTACACGGCTTTTTCTTCATCCACGAACATGGACATCTGTTGAGCAGATTTCTTCATTGAAGTGGGGGCGGGCTCTTGATTGGCCGCAGTAGTCTCTGCTTCATCTGCTTGAGCATTACCACTGAGTAGCCGAATTTTGCCGACGAGTGTGCGAAATTCGAGTTCCGTAAATAAGGCTTCAAGTGGCGCGGGATCAAAGTTCCCGACTTTCGCACGTTCCAGATCGAATTTGATCTTAAGGTCTGTTTTGATCTGCGCCAGGTCACGGCTGAGATAAGCAGACTCTTTACCTTGCTCCAGTTTGCCTTTCCACCGATTCTCCACCTCGTCAATGTGCGCGTAGACATTATCCAATGTGCCGAATTTTTCAAGCAGTGAAATGGCGGTCTTTTCTCCTACACCGGGAATTCCGGGAATGTTATCGGATTTATCTCCGACAATAGCTTTGTAATCTACCACCTGATCCGGGCGGACGCCTAGTTTGTTGATTACATCTTCATTTGTGATGTAAGTTTGATCGTCACCTGCGAGATAAACAATGGTCCGTTCATTGACAAGCTGAAGCAGGTCGCGGTCACCGGTGATGATCTTCACACCATGACCGTCTTCAGCAGCAACCTTGGCCACTGAGCCTAACACATCGTCGGCTTCATAACCATCTAACTCAAGGCGGGGAATATTGAAAGCATCTACCATCTCGCGGATACGCCCAAGCTGTAAGCTCAAATCATCAGGCATCTTGGCGCGTGTGCCTTTGTAGGCGGGATAGATCTCATCGCGGAAAGTTTTACCCGTGTCGAAAGCTACCGCGAGATATTGAGGTTTTTCTTGTTCAAGGATGCGGATCAGCTCGCGCGCGAATCCATAAGTACCTGCAGTAGGCTCGCCCTTGGATGAGCGCCAGCGCTGGCTGGAGGAGCCTGCTGTAAGAGCGAAGTACATACGGTAAGCGAGAGCGTGTCCATCTATAAGATAAAGAGTGGGAGGCATGTAGTTTCCAATTTTTTGGAATCCAAAGTCTCCAGACTTTGGATTTACTTAATGTTTGTTACTCCAGCGCGTTGAAAACAAAAAGCGCAGAGCTTATTATACTCTGCGCTCACACGGAAATAATTTTGTTTAAGTGTGAGAGCGCGCGGCCTCTTGTCCCTGGCGTTGACGAGTTTGTCGAATGTAATCACGTACTAGTTGTGGTGGATGAGGCTGTGTCCCGCCCATAATCAAGTAACCAGGAGCCCAGAAGTCGCCTGAGGGATTCTCTTTCTTTATGCGGGTAAATTCCATAAAGATTTTTTCGGATGTTTGCTGGCGCATGACACGCATCAGGTAACCAGGCGATGTATTTGGTTGTACATTTACGACCCATTGTAAATACTCGGGACGCACTGCAAGGAATTCCAAACGCCAGCCAAACGCAATACAAATATTTGGCAACCACTCTGAGATATGATCTGCCAGATCACCGGTCAGATAGTGAGATGAGAAACGGGGTACAAGCAGACATGCATAGGTGAGATGATATAGTCCGGCAGTCGTTGGCTCAAGGGTCATTTTGCGCGCGGCCTCTGTTGTTGGGCCAGGACGGGTTACGTCCAATTCGCCAGGTGCGGGTCTTGCAATAGGTGTCTCAGGACGCCTGCGCGATTTAGTAGGAATAGTGACTTCGATTTCATCAAGTGTAGCATGTGAGAGAATTGTCTGATCCAGACTTTCATCCTGCTCCGTTGTAACTAAGTGATTTAATGGAATAGCCGGAGATGATTCACGGGTGAAAGCAGAAGCGTTGGATAGTGGCTTAGATAGGCGAGTTTCATCTATAGGATTATCCACTTTTTCATTCGTGCGAGGCTGCGCCTCATCCTGAGAAGAAGTGGAGGGAAGAGGGTTAGGCGATGGGATATTGTCAAGGATATCGGTGATGGGTGGAATTTCTACTGTATCGTCTTCGTCGTTTAACTCATCTTCGAGGAATTCAATTATAGGTTGTGTTGCGGGTTTCGTGATTTTTTGAATTGCAGGACGATCGTCACTAAGATTGGTGACGAGTTGGTTTGCTTGGCTGCGGATAGTGCTGAAAGGGGTTTCTGCATCGAAGACAAGTGCCAGCACAATGTCCGAAGCGAGGCGAGTTGCATAAAGCATGTGCTCAGCTTTTGTGCTTTCAAGACGGATAAAGCGCAGAAGGTCAGAACCTTTTTGTCCGTCCCAATTGCGCGTGACAGTTTGTGCTACTTCCTTTGCTGCGCTTTGGGAGAGGCCGCCTGCATAAGCCCATAGATCGTTTCTGAGCGTGATCAGTGCAGCTTGTGCCGAGGATTCGAGCGTTAAGCGGGTGAGATGCTGTGCAGCTTTGGAAACATCTTTTAACCACGGCAAGTCTGTGGGTTGAGTTGGTGCAGCTACAGAATGAGGAGAAGGTTGACTAAGAGATTTCATAAAATCGTCCAAACGGAACGGTTTGCGGACAAGCGTCCAGGGGCGGATAACATCGAAAGTTGGAGGCGTTACATCCTCATCGCAGAGCACGACCAGCTTGATTGGCGGATGTATGGTGCGTAAAGCTTGACCAATATCGATGATCCAATCTTCGCCCAATGCAATATCGAGCAAAGCAAGTGGGGTAGCTTTTTCATCTGCGCACACAACCGCCGAGGCTTTATTATTGACCACATGGACGCGGAAAACCAAAACAGGCAGGTGCAAGGAGACTATGGAACTATATTTACTCCTAAAACAGCCGAGAAAACAGCGATACCTGACCAAGTTTGTCTATACAACTTGAATTTTGAGCTTTTTTGTGCTATTAACTGTACTTATATTTCTATTGACGAGGGTTGTGCATGCATAGGGAACGTGTCTCCGAAAATGTATTTTGGTTCCAAAGTGAAGTATACGCACAGGTCACTGCTGGCGTAATTGTGGGGCCGCAGTGGGCTGTGGTAATTGATACATTGGCGCTACCAGAAGAGACTCTAGGTATTCGTGAGTTCATTGAGCATGAGCTGAGTGTCCAAGTGCGTTATGTAATCAATACGCACTATCATGCGGACCATACCTGGGGTAATTGTTTCTTCCCGGGAGCAACTATTATTAGCCATGCGCGCTGTCGCCAATTGTTAATTGAGCGTGGCATACCATCATTGGAATCTGCCAAAAAGCAAAATCTAGGCTTACGTCAGGTGAAAATTGTCTTGCCGCATATGACTTTTGACGCGGGTGAGTTAACTCTTCGTGTTGGCAAAAAGAACCTGATGATCTCTCCTGCATTTGGTCATAGTGATGATGGGATCGCTGTGTTAGTAGAGGAAGACCGCGTGTTATTTGCTGGCGATGCTTTCATGCCGTTGCCTTACATAGTGGATGGTGACATTGATGAGATGACCGCGTCTATCAAACGCATCGCACGCATGGGCTTGGAAAATATCATTCAAGGACACGGTGACATTATCTTGCGTGGCGAGATTGACGCAGCAGTTAAAGAGAACCTCAATTATTTGGCGAACATTAAAAGAATAGTAAAAAGCGCGGCGAGGCGCAAGTCAGCAGAAGAGTTTTTAGAAACGGTTAGTATTGAGCAGGCAGGAAAGAGCCGAGTTTATTTGGGTGGCCTTGCGCAAACATTGCACGAACGAAACCTGCGAGCGTTGTATCATAAGATGAGCAAAGAGTAAAAAGGTCTTGGTAAAGTCAATATGATAATAAGATTGCAGGTTGATACCCAGGTTTCAGCCTGCAATTTATTTTGAGATTTTATGTTCATTTGAGTTTACTTTTTCTACCGCTATTGCATAGATTACTAAACCTTTTGGAATAAATTACGGACAAAGACAAGAATTCTAGTTTACTAATTTATGCGGTGCTGTAATTTTTGGAAAAAAGATTAATGCAAAAATCGTCGTTACAGAAACTGCATCCTAACATTTGGGTCGCCACAGCGACATCTTTTCTCACAGACATCTCTTCTGAGATGCTTGTGTATCTTATTCCATTATTTTTGTCGAACGTGCTTGGGGTGCGCATGGCGATCGTCGGTTTGGTTGATGGGGTGGCGGAGACTACAGCCAGTTTATTAAAAATCTATTCAGGAGCTCTCTCAGATAAGCTTGGCAAGAGAAAATGGCTGGCAGTAGCAGGATACGCGATCTCTACAGTTGCAAAGCCATTTTTATACTTTGCGAATGCCTGGGGGTGGGTGATGTTGGTACGTTTTGCAGACCGCGTCGGCAAGGGAGTCCGCAACCCGCCGCGCGATGCGTTGGTGGCTGCTAGTACGGATAGCAAAATACGCGGGCTGGCATTTGGTCTGCATCGCGCCGGAGATACTGCTGGCGCGTTCCTTGGGATTGGTATTGCCGCGCTAATCATCTGGCGGACGCAGGCAAATACCTCGCTGCTGCGGCTCGAGACTTTCCGTCTCGCAGTATTGGTTAGTATTGTGCCCGCGGTGTTGGCGGTGATTGTCCTCGCATTAGGAGCACGTGAGGTGGCGGTAAAAGGCAAAAGGTCCGATGAGATGCGTTTGACGTTTAAAGGGATGGACTCACGATTCAAGGCGTTCCTCTTTATCGTTGTCCTCTTTACGCTTGGAAATTCGTCTGATTCATTTATTGTTCTGCGAGCACAAGAACGCGGCCTGTCAGTTTTGCAGACAATGGGAATGTTGATGACGTTTACCGCGATTTATGCGCTTCTCTCTGGGCCGCTTGGCGCCCTCTCTGATCGAGTAGGTCGGCGCAAGTTGATCATCGGTGGCTGGATCGCATACGGGCTGGTGTACCTTGGGTTTGCCGTGGCCGGGGCAGGTTGGCAAATCTGGTTATTGTTTGGACTGTATGGGATCTATTATGCGGCGACGGAAGGTACCGCGAAAGCACTCGTTTCGGACCTGGTGCCTGATACCCAACGAGGGACAGCTTATGGCCTTTTCAACGCTGCGATCGGGCTGACGGCTCTTCCCGCTTCGGTAATTGCAGGCTTGCTTTGGCAAGGTGTGGGCACATGGACTGGCTTTGGACCAGCCGCTCCCTTTTTCTTTGGGGCAAGTCTGGCTTTGTTGTCAGGGATATTGTTCTGGCGACTGATAGATTAGATTTTTAGAGCAAGTTTTAATGCTGACAGCTTAATTAAGCTTGTCGGTAGATGCAAAATTCAGGTTCAAGCCGTTACAGTTCTGTAAGTAAACGTCTATCCGCATAAAGCTAAACTGGCCTTCATTTATAATTGAATTTTGGAGCACAAAAAGCCCTATGAGAGGAAACAATAGATTAGGATCGTATTTTCCCCCTTTCCAGCAGGGTGGTTTGGATTCTCTCTGCGGGCTTTATAGCGTTGTCAACGCCGAGCGATTTATCAACCAATCCTCAGACGAAGAGGCTCAACAATTATTCGACGATGTGATCTACACTCTCGCCCGCCGCAGACTCCTGGCCGATATGCTGAGTGGCGGAATCATTCACACTCAAATGTTGATGATTCTAAAGAGGGTAGTAGGCAAGAAAAGGATTTCCAAGGTGGAAGTCCCATGGCGTGGCGTCCTCAATCCAGATTTGACAAGCTTCTGGAAGTCTATGCAGTATTTTCTGGACGGGACACGGGGACGTGCTATCATTCTAGGGCTAAATGGATTCCACGACCACTGGACGGTCATCGAGAGTATTACAAACCGGTCTATCTATTTATACGATTCAGCGCAGATTAAAAAACTGCCGCGTTCCTCCTGCACGACCGTCTATGCAACCTGGAAACGTAAACATTTGCTATTGCCTGCCCAGACATATTTTCTTTCAAATAACATGGGTGAAATTAGCCAGTATGACCAGTGACTTTACTTTCTCCTTGCAGGCATCGTAGTCTGACATTAGGTATTAGCACAGTCCACTCGCAATGACACCATGATATGGGAGGGATATATGCATCCTTATGTAATATCTATTCAAGCTCTTTTAGAAAAACACGCGGATCCCAAATCGGCTGTTCCCATGAAGCGTTACATGCGCGATCAGTTTGAGTATCTCGGACTCAAAGGTCCAGTCATTGGAGAGTTGCTCAAACAACATTACACTGAATATGGACTGCCAACTATTTCTGATCTCGATTCTATCGTGCGGGACTTGTGGTCACTGCCTCAGCGCGAGTTTCAATATACAGCTACAAGTTTGATTAGCAAGTTTGAGAAGGAACTACCCGAAAGCTTTATAGAAACACTGGAGTATCTCCTCGTTACCAAATCTTGGTGGGATACAGTCGATACGATTTCAACGGGTGTAGTAGGGACTCATTTCAAGCGTTTTCCAAAGACTCGCCAGAAATATCTAGCGAAATGGCGTAAATCGGAGAACTTCTGGCTTCGGCGTGCAGCCATTCTTTTTCAACTAAAATACAAACAAGATACCGATTTCGATTTGATGTGCGACATCATCCGTGAGAACCTTGGTTCGAAGGAATTCTTTATCAATAAAGCGATTGGCTGGGCGTTACGTCAATACACCCGTGTGGACCTGCAAGCTGTACGTCAATTTATCAAAGAAACTCCACTCCATCCTCTTAGTGCAAGTGAGGCATTAAAGTGGCTGGAGAAGAGAAGATAATTAAGGGGCCTATTCTTTTGTAATTAACCGTACCTGCGTTTCATAAAAGAAATAGTCCCACGCCCAGTTGATCAACACTGCGAGCCTGCTACGGAAACCAATCAAACGATAGATGTGTAACACGACCCAGATCATCCAGGCAATCAACCCGCTGAAAGAAAGACCAAAGATGCGTGCTACCGCCGCGTTGCGTCCAATTGTGGCGAGCAAGCCCGGGTCTTGGTAATGAAATGATTTAGGTCCCTGGCCTTTTAGGATTCGCTGAATATTCTGCGCCGTGATCTTTGCCTGCTGTTGAGCCACAGTTGCCAACATCGGGAGAGGGTGACCTTCCCCATCCTCCAAATATGCTGCGTCACCGATGAGAAAAACCTCTGGGTGAGCAGGTACCCTTAAACAGGCATCGACTCTGACCCGTCCCGAACCTGTCCGCTGGACATCAAGTGAATCAACCAGACCGGACGCTTTTACGCCTGCCGTCCAGATCAAAGTATGGGCGTTTATCTTTGCACCGTCATCTAAAGTGATTTGTTGCCCGTTGTAATCTACAAGTTTTGCATTCAGCATGATCTCAACATTTTTCCCACGCAATAGATCAAAGGTCGCTTTGCGAAGATCATCAGGGTAGCTTGGCATCACACTCGTTCCTGCTTCAAGCAAGAGCACACGCACGTCCTTCAAATCTAATTGTGGAAAATCTTTTGCCAGCACGTGAGTGATCAACTCAGCGAGTGCCCCGGCAGTTTCAACACCTGTAGGTCCAGCGCCAACGATAACGAAAGTCAATAAGGCACGGCGTTTTTCCACATCCGCTTCGCGATTGGCTTTCTCGAACATCGTGAGCATATGATTGCGCGTTGCAATTGCGCTCTCAATACTTTTGAGTTGGAAGCTGTTTTCCTCAACTGATTTCATTCCAAAGAAATTCGTCTGCCCGCCAACAGAGAGGACGAGATAATCATAAGCGATCACAGAACCATTCATCTTTATAAATCGTGAGTTAAAGTTAACTTCTGTAACTTCACCCAATTGAATCGTGACATTCTCTTGCTTGCGGAATATCGTGCGTAAAGGATATGATATTACACTAATATTATAACAAAATTTGTCCGATTTGTAAAGATTATCACAAATGGATTATATAAAATGCGGCTGGTCAATTTGACTGCTGCCGCAATTGTCTAATGTTGCCAGAATAAAAATTGGTTCAGCCCCAGCCCTGCAAGTTGCAATGGTATACCAGCAAATCTTACTAATGAGAAAATCACGCTCCAGAACGCGTTCCCAACAACCGGGATTCTCCAAAGTAAAAAGAGAATAATCAAAGCTAGAAAGCCTTGTGTCTGGGCAAGCCTCATGCGAAGATCCATGGGAAGATAAGGTTCAATCGCGCCAAATCCATCGAAAGGCGGAAGAGGAATGAGGTTAAGCACGACTGCTGAGACTTGCAATAATCCCAAGAACGCAAGGGCAGGCCAAATACCTGAAGCGCTGACCGGCCCAAATTGCAGGATCAAGCCTAAGATCAAGGCGAGAAGCGCATTAGTAAATGGTCCTGCTAATGAGACAGCCGTCTCCCACGTCTTACTGCGAAGCCGCCATCTTTCAATATAAACTGCACCACCGGGCAAACCGATTCCACCCATCATCAAAAAAAGCAACGGTAAAAGCAATGAATAAACCGGGTGAGTATACTTAAGTGGATTGAAGGTGAGGTAACCTTTATCTTTAACGGTGTAATCGCCGCCGTAATATGCGACTAGTGCATGTGCGAATTCATGTAGGCAGAGGGAAAAGACCCAGCCGATAAGGACAATAACAAAGGTCATCGTTATTCCAATTTTTCGAGTAATTTTCTTTCAATTGCTTTTAAAAATTCAACAGATGAATTTAGAATGTCACTTGCCTGTTCCTTGCTTACAACAAAGAAGTCCTGAAACTCGTCTGCCCGATGCAACTTGTATGCATCGTGCAGCGTTTTGCTCATGTGACTTGGAAGGATGTTCTGTTTGATAAATTTTTCATCAAATAACGCGATGATTTTCTCATCCCCATCCATCTTCCACTTTCTGTTTAAAGGGACAAGCAGCGCGAAAACAGTATACAGCATCGAGTAGTATGCGCGATCAACAACGCCGGAATAATGGTCGTCTTTTTGAAAGAGAAAGTTTGCGTCATGCAATGCGTTGCGCGCGCGAACAAGCCAGTTTTGAATTCTTATTTGTTTATCATCAATGGGTGTATTCATACACAACTATTTCTCTCTTACTTCTCATATCCCTTCGGGTGCGACTTGTGCCACTCCCATGCGCTAGCGATCATTTCCTTCAAATTATCGTGAGCAGGGTTCCAGCCAAGTTCCTGACAGATTTTTTGAGAGGATGCAACTAAACGCGCAGAATCGCCCGGCCGCCGCGGTGATTCGATTGCTGGGATTGCATGTCCAGTTACCTCGCGTGCCGTATTGATCACTTCGCGCACAGAATATCCCTTACCACTTCCTAGATTGTAGATGAGTTTATCGCTGTCACCGAGCGCGCTCAGGGCAAGTAAGTGCGCAGAGACCAGATCCGCAATGTGGATGTAATCCCGGATGCAAGTGCCGTCGGGCGTAGGATAGTCTGTGCCATATATGGTGGCCGACTTGACTTGGTCTAGTGCAATTTGCAGCACACGTGGAATAAGATGGGATTCGGGCTGGTGCGCTTCACCACGACCGGGAACTGCGCCGCAAGCATTAAAATAACGCAGCGCGGCAAAATGTAGTCCGTGGATCTGCCGATACCAGTCAAGGGCTTGTTCGGTCATCAACTTGGTTTGTCCATAAACGTTGGTTGGTCTGATTGGCGAGTCTTCGCTCAAGGGTTCATCATTGGATTGATACACTGCTGCAGTAGAAGAAAACACAAAGCGTTTTACCCCGAAGCTGATGGTCAATTCCATCAAATTCAATGAATTGATAAAGTTATTTCGGAAAAATTTGCCGGGGTCTATCATGCTTTCACCCGCTTCAATGAACGCCGCGAAATGTATTACAGCATCGAATGTCTGATCTTGAAATACCTTTGATAAAGCACCTGTATCTGCTAAATCCGCATGAATAAAACGCGCCGCCTCAGGCACGGCCGCGCGATGGCCAGTGACAAGTGAGTCGTACACTGTGACTGAATGTCCTGCGTGAAGTAATGCTTCGGCTGTAGCCGAGCCGATATATCCCGCACCACCTGTGACTAAAATATTCATAATGCTCCTAAAAAAGTTTATGGGAGAATTCGTTCGGCTTCTTTGATCATAAAGGATCTATTGAGATTATAACGTAGTTCATAATCCATAATT
>WNFZ01004970.1_pt1 | contig 12247 bp, 11 predicted proteins | sample 5400081 | NCBI WGS metagenome assembly WNFZ01 (sample SAMN13153365, study PRJNA577476) | soil metagenome | isolation source: 80 cm soil or saprolite under grassland replicate 1 | place: USA:California | collected 2016-06-15
CTACGACTACATGAAGAAGAAGCCCGGCGTCTGGTTCACTACCGGCGAGGAGATCTACGAGTGGTACAAGTCGCAGCGGTGACGGCGGCCCATGGACCCTCCCCGGCATCCTGAAGCCGGGGCCGACCCGCGTCTGAGCGATCGGCTGCACTGATCGGGTGTTCCCGGCGTGCCCGGGGAATCGTTGAACGGCTGCGCGCCAACCGGAGCGGGCAGCACAGCATCAGGATCAACGATCAGTATCGCCTATGTTTCCGGTGGGAGGCTGGAGATGCCTACGAGGTCGAGATCACGGATTACCACTAAGGGTCGCGCCACAGCGGGACGCCGAGTCCGCTCAGCGGAGCTCATTGGCCGCCGGCTGCCTCGTCATCGGCCGCCCACGCATCCCGGCGAGATGTTGCTCGAAGAGTTCCTCAAGCCTCTCGGGGTTACGCAGTCGGAGTTGGCGCTTCGGCTGGGCGTTTCATTTCCTCGGCTAAACGAGATCATTCGCGGGAAGCGAGCGATGACGCCGGACACGGCTCTTCGATTGGCACGGGTCCTGGGAATGTCGGCGGAGTTCTGGCTCGGGTTGCAGTTGGACTGGGATCTCTGGCATGCGATGCGCGGTTCAAAGGCGGCGGCTGAGATCTCTGAGCTGGCTCCACTGCGCACTCCGGCCTGATCGACCGGGGGCACGCGCGCCGGAACGCGCAGGTCGCCGAGGAATCCGTCAGCGCGCCTTGCCCTGGTTGGCCACCGCCTGCATCGCGGCCTCGACCGCGGCCTGATCGCCCAGGTAGTAGTGCTTGAGCGGCTTGAGGTCGCCGTCGAGCTCGTAGACGAGCGGCACGCCGGTGGGGATGTTGAGCCCGACGATGTCCCGGTCCGAGACCTCGTCGAGGTACTTGATGAGGGCCCGCATGCTGTTGCCGTGGGCCGCGACGAGCACCTTCTTGCCGGATTTGATGGCGGGGGCGATGGTGCCGTGCCAGTAGGGCAGGAACCTCGCCACGGTGTCCTTCAGGCACTCCGTGAGCGGCAGCTCCGACGGCGAGAGACCCTTGTAGCGGGGATCGTGCCCGGGGAAGCGCGGGTCGGTCGGCTCGAGCGGCGGCGGCGGGATATCGTAGCTGCGACGCCAGACCTTGACCTGCTCCTCGCCGAACCGGGCGGCCGTCTCCGCCTTGTTGAGTCCCTGCAGCGCCCCGTAGTGCCGCTCGTTGAGCCGCCACGACCGCTCGACGGGGATCCACATGAGGTCCATCTCGTCGAGCACGATCCAGAGCGTGCGGATGGCCCGCTTGAGCACCGAGCAGTAGGCCTGATCGAACGTGTACCCGTCGGCCTTCAGGACCTCTCCGGCCTCCTTGGCCTCGAGTCGACCCTTGTCGGACAGGTCCACGTCCGTCCAGCCGGTGAACCGGTTCTCCCGGTTCCAGTCACTCTCTCCGTGTCGCAGCAGCACGACCTTCTGCATCGCCGTTGACCCCGTGCTCCGCTCTAGGGGCCTGTCGGAGAAACGCTCTGGCTAGAGCGATGAGAAGGGCCCAGCTGCAAGGCGGCGCCCGACGGCCGCACGCGAGGCGTACTCCCTGTACGTTCCACTCGGAGGGGGGCTTCGCCCCCCTTCCGAAACCTCCCCCCAGAAATCGTTGCGCCGGCAAAGCCGGCGCTCGAAAGTGGAACACTTCTCCGTCCAGGAGTGGCCAACGGATCGGAAATCGCACCGCACTGCGTTGAGTGTTCCGGTTCGAGCGCGGGCTTCGCCCGCGCAACCGAGTCCTGGGGGAGGCTTCGGAGGGGGCCGCCGAGGCCCCCTCCGATAGAACGTCGCAGATGGGCCCTTGTCATCGCTCTAGCCCGCGAGGAACGACTCGAGCACCTTCTGGTCGAGGGCGTCCACCGAGGTCAGGCGGATGCGATACACGCGGCCCCCCGCGCCCTCCTCGGTGCCCACGACCTTGCCGTAGAGATCGCCCGAGTCATAGCCGAGGCCCGGATAGTTGAGGCGGAGGCGCACGTTGGCGAGCGGGGCCAGCGCGGCCTCCAGGTGGACATCGAGCCGGCGCGTCCCGAGCCGGAGGACGATGCCGGACAGACTGTCCTTGGCGATCACCTTGCCATCGATCACCCAGCAGAGCAGCGGCAGCGCCACCTCCAGCTGGGGATCGGCCTCGGTCGATGCCTCCGGGAGCCGCTGGGCGAAGCGCCCGCTCAACCCTTGGAGCTCGTACAGGAGGATGGGCTGCGAGATGCCCTTGACCTCGACGGGCACGGGGGCGCCGACCTCGGCGAGATCCCGGATGCGCTCGTACGTCGACGCGCTCAGGAAGATCTGGCCGCCCACCGTGCACCCCTCGACGCGGGCGGCGAGGTTGACCGCGCTGCCGACGACCGCGTACTTGGCCCGCTGCTCGGAGCCGATATTGCCCACCACGGCCTCGCCGGTGTTGACGCCGATCCCCATCTCGAAGCGCGGGCGGCCGCGCTCGACGTACCGGCGGTTGATGTCGACCATCGCGCGCTGCATGGCGAGCGCGGAGGCGGCGGCGCGCTCGGCGTGGTCCGGATGGGGCAGCGGCGCGCCGAACACGGCGAAGACGGCGTCGCCGATGAACTCGTTGATGGTGCCGCCGTGCTCGATGATGAGGTCGGCCATGCGCGCCAGGTACTCGTTCAGCACACCCATCACCTCCTCGGGATCGCCCTGCTCGGCGAAGCGGGTGTAGCCGCGCAGGTCCGACATGAGGATGGTGACGTCGCGCTTCTCCCCGCCGAGCCGGAGCCCTTCCGGCGACTCGAGGAGCGTCTTCGCGACCTCCGGCGAGACATAGCGCCCGAAGGTGTCCCGGATGAAGTCGCGCTGGCGCAGGCCCTCCAGCATCTCGTTGAAGGCCCGGGTGAGCTGCCCGACCTCGTCGCGGGAGCCGACCGGGAGCGACCGTGACAGATCGCCCGCCGCCACGCGGGCCACGGCGCCGGTGAGGGCGCTGATCGGCCTGGTCACGCGGCGGGCCGCCAGCAGGCCCAGCCCGAGGGCGCCGAGCGCGCCGGCGAGGGAGGCGCCGAGGATCGTGTTCCGGACGGCCGCGAGCCGGCTCAGGTACTCGTCGACGCGGTAGTCCACGTCGAGCACGGCGATGACGCGCCCCGCCGCGTCCTTGATGGGCGCGAACGCGGTGATCCACGTGCCGCTCTGGTTGCGGTACACCGACGTGTGGGTGGCGATGCCCTCGCGGAAGCTCCGGCCGAGCGGCTCGATGAGCGCGGGGACGAGCGGGTAGGGCTCGCCCGGGGCGCCCGGACCGCGGCTCGTGACCATGAATCGCGCCCGGGACGCAAGCTGGTCGAAGTCCGTCAGCGTGTAGATCGGCGTCGCGACGCGATTGGCATCCTGGACGGCGGCGAGCTCGGCGCGCAGGCGCCGGTACGCGTCGGAGTCCCGGGTGAGGGTCCGCTCGACCTCCCCGTGGAGGGCGGGATCGATCAGGAGCGCCCCCGTGCGGGCGATGTTGAGCAGCAGCGCGCCCAGGGTCTCCGGGAGCTCGCGCTTCTGCCGCTCGTAGATCAGGCCCCCGACCAGGGCCACCGCCAGGACCGTCACCGCCACGAAGAGCGCCGCCACGCGGAGACTCAGCCGCTGCCACGGGCGCAGCCTGAGCGATGACGTGGCGGCGGGCGTGTCGGCGGTCACGACGGTATCATAGCCCCTCCGAGACCTCGCCCAGGGCAGGATTGCGCTGGCAGGTCAGTCCGACGCGCTCCTCGCCGAGCGAGCGAGGACGTCGGCTCAGAGACGGCGCGAGAGCACCTTCGCGAGCGACTCGGGCTTGAAGCCGAGCTGAAGGAGGGCGGCGCCGGTGTCGAAGTACTCGCGGTAGGCCGAGATCTTCCCGTCTCGAAGCTCGAAGAGGCTCATGCCCCGGAAGCGGATCTTCCTCCCCGCGCTCCTGGGGATCGCATCCGTCACGACGTAGCTGAACGTCCACTCGGCGGCGGCCAGCGTCGGCGACGCCACCACCGCCTCCATCGTCCAGGCGTAATCCCGCCCCTCCCGGAACATGCGCTCGAACATGGCGCGGAGCCCTTCGCGGCCCGAGTGCTCGCCGAAGAAGGTGTCGTGGTAGCTGCCGTCCTCGGTGAAGCAGCCCAGCAGGGCGTTGACATCCTGGCGGTTGAAGGCCCCTTCGAAGTCGTGGACGATGCTCATGGCGGTTCCCTCTCGCGGCCGTGACGGCACCGGTCAGCGGATGACGAAGCGCAGATGCGAATGGGCCTCGCGGAGCACGGCCTCGGCCCGCGCCGGAGTGTCGGCGCGCGAGAAGATGAAGCCGAGGTAGCGCGAGCCCTCCGGCAGCGGCACCACCTCCTGCCCCTTGGGCAGGGAGATGGTCACGTCCTCGATCAGCTCCACCGCCCGCGCCTCGTCGAGCCCCTCCACTTCCTCGAGGATGCCGCCGCTGGGGATGGGGATCATCATCACGCCGGCGGCTCGCCGATCACGCGCCAGCGACGCGATGGGCAGACCGAGGGCATGGCGCAGGATGATCTCCTCGAGCGACATCCCGGTGCCGAAGGAGAGCGTGCGGGAGCAGAGGCCGCCGATCGAGCGCGCGGCGATCTCGATCATGATGGCCGTGTCCCGCCCGCGCTCGTCTCGGTTCAGCCGCAGCTCGGCATGCACGGGCCCCTCGCTCAGGCCGAGCGCCTTCGCCGCCTCCGCCGTGCAGTCCCGGACGGCGGCCTGCGCCGGCTCGGAGAGCCGCGAGGGCGTGACGTAGATGGTCTCCTCGAAGAACGGTCCGTCCAGCGGATCCGGCTTGTCGAACAGGGCGAGGGTGTGGAGCGCGCCCGCGATCAGGAGCCCCTCGAGCGCCACCTCCGTACCCGGGATGAACCCCTCCACCAGGATCCGGTCGGCGCCCACACCCAGCTCGCGAACGCCGGGCGAGGCGAGGATGGCGGCGATGCGCCTGAACGCGATCACGAAGTCCGCCTCGCTGTCGGCGCGGATGACGCCCCGGCTGGCCGAGAGCACGAGCGGCTTGAGCACGCACGGGTAGCTCACCCGTCCCGCGGCGATCCCCGGATCGTCCTCGACGCTGAACGAGCTGAAGGCGGGTGACGGTACGCCGGCGCGGGCCAGGATCTCGCGCATCCGGAGCTTGTTCCGGGTCGCGCTCACCGCCGCGACCGGGCTCGAGCGGAGACCGAGGTCCCGGCAGATCGCCGCCCCGACGACAGCGGTGAGGTCATCCACCGGCACGACGGCGTCGAGCGGGCGCCGCGCGGCGAAGCGCCGCATCTCCTCGACCGCCGCCTCCGGATCCGAGAACGGCAGGGTGAGCAGGTGATCGGGGAACTCGGCGGACATCACGTTGGGCCGGTCGGAGGCGATCGCCAGGTCCACGTCGAGCCTCCGCGCCGCCTCGACGAAGTCCTCGGTGCGATAGGTCGTGGTGGGGATCAGCAGCAGCAGGCGCTTCGGCGACACGTGCCAGTCTAACACATCCCCAAATCGCCCCGGATATAGGGTATACATGGAGTCCCCGCCAATCGGTGGGCGGGCGTGGCAACACACCCCGGGGTCCGGCCAGACCAAGGAGGACAGCGCCATGCGCGTCGGCATCATGATCGAGGGGCAGGAGGGGCTCACCTGGGAGCGCTGGCTCAAGCTCGCCCACGCGGCCGAGGACCTGGGCTACGAGTCGCTGTGCCGATCGGATCACCTCACGAGTCTCACCGGCGAGTCCCGGCGCCCCTCGCTCGAGACGTGGACCTCGCTCACGGTCCTCGCCACGCGGACCCTACGGATCCGCTTCGGCCCCTTGGTCTCCCCCGTCACCTTCTACCACCCGGCGCTGCTCGCCAAGATGGCCGTCGCGCTGGACACGCTCTCGCTCGGGCGCTTCGACCTCGCCATCGGCGCGGGGTGGAACGAGCACGAGCACGCCATGTTCGGCATCCCGATGCCGTCGATCGCGGAGCGGCTGGATCGCCTCGAGTGCGCGGCGGCCCACATCCGGGCCCTCGGCGCCGGCCGGCCGGTGACGCTGAACCAGCAGTACTATCCGCTCCACCTGGCCGAAACCTACCCCCTGCCGAGCCACGGGCGGCTGCGCCTCGTCGTGGGTGGACGCGGGGAGAAGCGCACGCTTCGCATCGCGGCCGAGTTCGCCGACGAGTGGAATGTCACCCGGGTCGACGTGGCGGGGTTCAGGCACAGGCGCCAGGTGCTGGCCGAGCACTGCCGCCTGTTCAAGCGCGATCCGGAGACCATCGCGCGCTCGCTCATGGTGCCGATGGCCATCGGGCGCGACCGGGCGCAGGTCGCGCTGCGAATCGCCACGGCACGGGCCATCTTCCCGGCGCTGCCCGAGGACGAGGCGGCGTGGCGGGCGGCCAGCTTCCTGGCGGGCTCCCCGGAGGACATCATCGAAGCGCTGAAGAGCTGGGATGAGGCCGGCGTGGAGCGCGTGCTGCTCCAGATGCTCGATCAGGAGGACATCGCGGCGCTCGAGCTGTTCGCGCAAACAGTCCTGGCGAATCTCGGCTGAATTCTCAATTTCGGCGGCCGGGTTCGAGACCGGGCGTCCGCGAGGAGATCCGGCGATTTCAGGAGTCGGCCCCGGCTCCGCGGTGCTATCGTGGAGAGGAAACCACCCGACAGGGCGATGACGCGGACGGTTGGCGATGACCCCGGCGGAAACTCACGGCAAGCGAGTCGCAGTGGTCGCGTGGGCCGAGAAGCCGGACGGCAGCGATGACTTCGTCGTGTTTGCGGGGATCGCGGACTGGGACGGCAGCCACCTGACGCTGCTCCGCCAGCCCGGAAAGTCTCCCTTCCAGATCCCGGATGAGTGGCTCGGCCGCCTCAAGCTGGTCGAGCCCGACCTGAAGACGACGCTGCTCGGGGCAGACTATTGCCTCTCCGTGGCCGTGGGCAATCTTCCGGACAGCCACGAGGTCGCCGACTTCCTGAAGAGCGATCTGAGATGGCCCGCGGATGACGATGCGAGCTGACACGAGATAGGCGCCCCCGCCGCCGACGACGAGGGGGCCAGCGTGGAGGAGATCCAGCGCGCGGATCCGCGCGCACGGCGCCGGGCACTGTTGACCGTGGCATGCGCCACCGCCGCCGGCCTGACGCTCATCGCGCTCGCCGAGCACTATCGACCTGTCCTGGAGGACTGGGTCACCCGGGATCCCGATCAGCTCCGGGCACGGCTCACGCGCGGCTTCGCGACGATGGCGGTCGCGCTCTCGGGACCTCTGCTGGGCGGCGCGGCCTACTTCTGGCGACTGGGCCGGAGCATCGTCCGCGCGGGGACGTTTCCTCCGCCGGGGCTCGCCGTCGTGCGGGACACCATCGTCATCCGTGGAAACGCCGCCCGCCGGCGGGGTCGGCTCATCCAGCTGATCGCGGCCGCCCTGGCGTTTGTCGCGTGCGCGATCCTGGCGATGCTCTGGCGGCTCGCGTCCCTCCTGGGAGGGCCCAGCGCATAGGCCGCGCCATGGACGCCTTCCTCACCTCCGACGGCCTCCTCGCCCTCGCCACCCTGACCGCCATGGAAGTGGTCCTCGGCATCGACAACGTCGTCTTCCTCGCGCTCCTCGTGGGCCGGCTTCCCGAGGAGCGGCAGACCCTGGCGCGGCGGCTGGGGCTCACCTTGGCCCTCGGCATCCGCATCGGCCTCCTCTTCGCGATCTCGTGGATGATGGGGCTCACGGCGCCATTGTTCCAGGTGCTCGAGCGCGCGATCTCGAGCCGCGACCTGATCCTGCTGGCCGGCGGCCTGTTCCTCATCTTCAAGGCCACCTGGGAGATCTACGACAAGCTCGAGGTGGCTCATGCCCAACCGGGGGCTCGCGACGGCCGTGCGGCCTTCCTGTGGGTGCTGATCCAGATTCTCCTCCTGGACATCGTCTTCTCGCTGGACTCCGTGATCACGGCGGTGGGCATGGCCAACCGGCTCTCCATCATGGTGACCGCCATGGTGCTGGCCATGCTGGTGATGCTGGGCTCGGCGGGCGCCGTGAGCGGTTTCGTGGAGCGCCACCCGAGCGTCAAGATGCTGGCGCTCGCCTTCCTCCTGCTCATCGGCGTGATGCTGGTGGCGGAGGGCATGGGCACCCACGTGGACAAGGGCTACATCTACGCCGCCATGGCCTTCTCGCTCTTCGTCGAGATGCTCAACCTGCGCTACCGCAAGAAGCGCCGGCCGCTGACGCTCCACCGCCGCTTCGAGGAGGGCTCGATGACCACGACCGCCGGACCCGACGCCGTTCGTGTCCGGGACCTCGGGACCGCCGAGTGGGTCGAGCGCGGCGGCGCGCGGCTGAAGGAGTTCGCCGCCCACGGCAAGCGTCTGCGCATCGTGGAGTTCGGGCCCGGCTTCAGCGATCCCGGCTGGTGCCTCAAGGGCCACGTCGTCTATCTGCTCGAGGGCGAGCTCGAATCCGAGTACGAGGACGGGATCTCGTCCCGCCGGGCGGGCGAGGCCTACATCATCCCGGCCGGCGTGAAGCACCGCTCGAGGAATCCGCACGCCGCGCCGGCGGTGCTCCTGATCGTCGATGACACCGCATAGCATGCTGGTACTATCGCGAGACCCTGGCCAGGCCACGGCCGTGTCGTCCGTCACATACAGGTGACGGCTGCGACTCTGCGCGGGTTAGCGGCACAACCCGCTTGTTCCCGCCCACGTCGAGGGCCGCCCAACCCCGTGGTCGAACAACGCGTCGGGGATCACCGCCCACATGCGGGTCACCAATTAGAGAGCCCTGGCAGCCGGACGTTCCGGCGTGGTGTCGGCCAGCTGCTCGCGGAGCAGCCACATCCGCGGCATTCCAGACACCCGAGCCTCTCCGGAGGGACCCCGTTGAGCGTTTGGGAAGATCACAGGGCGCGAAGGTACCTTGACGCCACCTCGTCATGCGTTTAGTATGCACCTGGGGCAAGATCTGGTAGTGTCTCACAACCGATACACCATGGACGGGGGGAAGAACGAGATGCCGGCACTCTCAGCACGCACGCGCTATCGCCGCTTTCCCCCGAGGAGGAGGCTTGCCGGCGAAGGAACAGCGGGGTGGGACACGCTCCGGGAAGGCGACGCATATGACCTAATGAGCACGCTTACACCAAACAGCGTCGACCTGATCCTCACGAGCCCGCCCTACTGGGGCCACCGCACCTACGACCAACAACACAACTGGACCATCATCAAGGAATTTGCCGCAGATCCGTCTTCGCCGCCCCCCTACGACGCGTATCGTCGGAAGGGCGGTGTCTTGGGCCTCGAGCCATATCCCGAATGGTACGTTCATCACCTCGTTGAGATACTCGACCTAGCAAAATCAAGTTTGAAAGCGGACGGAAGCATGTGGATCAATGTCGGCGACACTTATTTCGCGCGATGGTCAAGCATCCGCGAGAACGGACGCCAAGGACTGGCCGACCATGCACGGGCAAGACGCCGCACGCCAATGGGCGGGTATCGACAGGAGAAGCAGCTCCTTCTGATCCCAGCGAGATTCGCGATCGCTATGCAGGATCGGCGCTGGATTTTGCGAAATGATCTCATCTGGTACAAGCCAAACGTGCCTCCGCGTCCCGAGAATGATCGGCTCCGCCTAGCGCATGAGCACTTCTTCCATTTCGTCAAACGGCCGACCGAAGGACGTGCGAGGTATTACTACAACCTGACTCAAGTCGAGCACGGCGCGACTGATGTCATTATCTGCAACGTCCGGCCTGGAGACAATGGACACAGTGCTACGTTCCCCCCATCGGTGATCCGTCCTCGAATATTAACCTCGAGCCGTCCCGGCGGCCTGGTTCTCGATCCGTTCTGCGGTACCGGCCGCGCGCTTACTGTGGCCTTGGATTGCGGTCGGAGGGCACTTGGTTTCGAAATCTCGAAGACCTTTGCCGCCGCTGCAAGGCAAGCACTCACGAGTCATAGTTCGATCAATGGTTCCCCGACCGAATAGGAAGCGTGCTGCGCAGTCTGCGAAGGAGTCACGTGGCGAACGCGGCAACTTCGTGACTGAGTGGTACGGCCACCGCGTCTACCCGATGGTTGCTGGCGGGCGGCCAGTTCTCGCCGATCAGAAACAACAGAGGTGCCCGTTTCTTTCCAGGGCAACGGTCCAAGAAACGACGTGTGTGAAGCCGCCGAACTCGACTGGCGTCTGCACGATCAGCAGCGGCAGCAACGGGCCGAGGCAGGATTGGCTTGTATGCCCTCATCGGGTGCTGGGATCGGCGCTTCTCGATGACGCGGCAGCGAGATTATTCGATGTTCGACCAGGAAGAGAGCTTCGAACCTTTGCTGCCCCTACCGTCGCTCAGCGGGAGACGCGATCGAGGATCAACAGAATGTTACGGAATGGCGAGCGCGTTGTCGTCTATCTCAGAAACAAGTTAGGAGGCGAGATTTCCGTACCGCAGACCGATCGATCTCCAGAGTTCTCTTTCGATATCACTATGGTTGAGCTGACACTTGACTCTGGAGCTCTAAAGTTTGGGCGGTTCGGTGTGCTTGAAGTCCAGACGATGGACTTTCACGGCACGTATCAACGGGCGGTCCAGAATCTTCAGCACGCGCTCAGGCTGCACGATCGGAAGTTTCACTCGATGGTCTCGGCGAATCCGCGATGGCTCTCCGATCGCGTCGAGGGACCGAACATCGCCAACGTCTTCAAACGCACCTTCTATCAGATGCTCCTAAAGTTCCAGATCGGGGCCGATGAGAGTTCAGCGGGTTGCGTGTTGGCTGTACCTGCCGCAGTTTGGGACAGCTGGCAACGGCATTTGGGCAAACCGGAACTCGGAACACGCGACGGCGGCGGCGCTACCCTACTAAAGCCCGGCGTGCAATCGCCCGCTCGTGTTCCCGGCTGGATCTTCGTTTTCGACATTAATGCCGCCGCAGATTCGAGCCCGAACGAGATCGTTCTCAATCGGGTGATCGCGACGGACGCCGAGTCGTTTGCTTACTTCGCTACTAAAGTGGCGCCCGAAGCTGCTATCACCGAGTACGGTGCGGCCGCCACAGTGTTCCTTGCTATACGCCGTCGCTTGCGGGAATACTGGCCAGAGTTGCCGGTAGACATCTCGACTCGTCGCTGAAACAGCGCACGCGTCGTAATGCTTGTTTAGAGCTTCAGGCTCCACCGCCGTCTCAAGGGCGTCCTCGACGCCCCGGGCCGAACTGGCCGGGTACCGGATCGTCAACCCCTTGACGGAGTACCCGGGTATCCATCCGGCGGACCCTGTCATCGCTCATCGTCCCGTCCGACCTCTGCCGAAGAAGAGTGGCACATCAAGGACATCTGTCGCCGCTTCGCCAAGCTCGACTACTTGGCGGTGGCAGCAGAGCCAGGATCGTCCCAGTTACAGTAGTAGCCCATGTTTTCCTTGGGCTAAGTCAGCAAATCACCGGGCCCGCCGAATCCCGCGGCTCGGCGCGAAGCAAGCCTACGATACTCGGTTATCGCAAGGGAGCGTCCCGGCGCCTCGCCGTCGCGCCGGCCAGCGTCAGGCCGGATTCGTGCCACGAAGTATCGCGTGTACGGTCTGCTCGAGACGCCGCACGCGGCGTGACAGGATCGTGAGAATCCGTCTGATCAGATCCGGGGCCTCATCCAGCAGCCGCCAGAAGTGCAAGCGATCCACGATGAGCAGCCGGAGATCGGTCGTCGCCACGATCGTTGCTGATCGGGGCTCGCCATCGAGCAGGCTCATCTCGCCAAAAAAATCACCCGGCTTTAGCTGGCTACCAGCCCCGACCGGAGTTCGCACCGTCACCGTGCCGTCGATGAGGACGAAGAATGAATCGCCCGGCTCTCCGATCTGCGTGACCACAGTGCCCGCCGGAGCCTCGACGATCCTCGAGAGCTCGGCGACCCGACGCAGCTCGTCCTCGCTGAACCCACTGAAGAGCGGAACTCGCTGCAGATGTCGTAGCTTGGCGTCGCGGGCGGACGCCGTCGCACCAGCGTGTGCGTGCTCTGCCTCGTCAGGGTCATGGAAGGGCAAGCGATCGATGGATCGGTGATCGAACTCCATACCCGCCTCCTAGGCTCTGCGGGGACACTGCATGCCGGGCTCCCGCCGCGCACGTCGGGCTCACGACAGGCGACGGGCGCCGGCGGCGGGGCCGAGCTGCCGCGCGCCCTCCGCGATCGGGAGGCCATCGCGGTAGACCACGAGGTTGCCGCGCTGGGCGGGCAGCCGCGGCCCCGGCGTGAGGATCCC
>WNFZ01004974.1_pt1 | contig 12246 bp, 5 predicted proteins | sample 5400081 | NCBI WGS metagenome assembly WNFZ01 (sample SAMN13153365, study PRJNA577476) | soil metagenome | isolation source: 80 cm soil or saprolite under grassland replicate 1 | place: USA:California | collected 2016-06-15
AGAGCGGGCTTGCCGGTAGTACGGCTGATCAGCACTTCGTACGTGATTGGCGCACCCGATTTGGCGCCTAGGAACCAAGTACGATCATGATAATCTTTAGGTTTGGAATCATCGTTGCGAGCGATATTGAGTCCATTTGAATCGGTGGTCTGCACCAGGAACAGGTTTGGGTGAGTAGAAGATATCGCCAGCAATGTAGGTTTTTGTTGTGCCGGATCCATACTGACAATATCAGGGAGCGAAGCCATCTCTTGCAAAGTACGGGCATGCAGTTCCAACCATGTAGCGACGTTAGTAGCAAGGAACTCGTCATTTTTCTGCAAGTCAGTGTTAGCCTGTTCTGTAATTACAGTTGTTGCCCGCGAGCTAATGAGGGCAGTGACACCAACCAGCAGTGGGATCGTGGTAACCAATATGAAAGCGGTCAAGCGAACCTGTATCCGGACCTGGCGAAGCTGTCGGGCAATGAATAGGATGGTGCTTAACACTGCTCCTGCTAACAGCCATATTGCTGTTGGGCCAAAATCTGTTAGGATGGCATCCGCAGCCAAAATGTAGCTTCCTCCAACAGCCACATAAGGAAGCACTTGAGTTATTCCATCCAGAATCGAGGTTAGCCTTTTATTTTCTACGGCAACAGGAGAGCGATACAACTGCCTCAAAGCGGCAAGAATATAGAGGACGTGCGCTCCTACCCAGCATGCATCAATCAGACCACCGGAAACGAAAGTTCCGGCCAAGCCCATATAGTCAAATCCGAGGTCTGCACTCAGGAACAATACCATCCCTATCAAGAAGAAAGACAGCGCTGAACGGGTGTCGTGGTCGGAACGTCGCAACAAGATAGCCACCAGCCCGCCAAATATAACCAGATCGCCAAGGGGATATGCGACGAGGACGATTTGGGTGAAGGGATCGCTTGCATTTGCCTGTGCAGTAGGGATTACGATGAAATATGTAAGTGCCATGGTGGCGACGATCAGCGTCGTTAGCAGGTCGAGCCAAAACGTCAGCCGCTCGCGGCGACTAAGCGGTGCAGTGGGTAGAATGCTCAATCCCCATAGGACAAGTGGATACAAGCCAAGATAAAATGCATCCGATATCGCGGGGAAGGGTTGGACATGAAGGGCATTCTCCAGATAGGACCAGATTACATCCCCAACGAAGTAAGAAAACATGGCGAGTCCGAAGATCAGCCAAGCTTTGCGGACCCGCTGGTCAAGTTTTGCATTCCGGAATACTTGCCACGCGACCACTGCAGCCAGAAAATCAATCGGCAGGGCCGCTAAATCGGAAATTAATGTGACGTTTTCCTCGCCACCCCAATGGAAGATCGACCACATTACAAAAACAAGTCCATACATAACGGAAATAAGTCCAACGATGCCCCAGAAGCCACTCAACCAATTTGGAAGGAATCTATGGGACGTGGCAGGTGTAGTGGAATTCTTTTCAGTCATTGTTATCTCCTGCTATTGCTGGCGATTGAGTTTCTGTGGCGGGCAAAACTGATGACACACAAGTGCGCTTGGATAATTCTTGTTTTTCAAAAGCTAGACAGTATCTATACATCTCTTTTCACTTTCATGGTCTTTCCATTTGACCTTGATTGGTGGTGACTTCCATGATTGTTTTAGGCTCCGGAAGAAGCGGCAAGCTGAATGTAAAGCAGGAACCTTCTCCAACTTTGCTTTCAATGCTGATATCGCCGCCATGTCGTTCAGCAATGGACTTCACGATCGCTAATCCAAGCCCATTCCCTTCAATCTCGTCATGTCCATTATTGCGAACGCGGTAAAACCGATCGAAGATATGTGGCAGATCTGAGGCTGGGATTCCGTAGCCTGTATCTTTGACATTGATCAGGATATTGGTTACTACCTGCTTTAAAGAAACTGTGATTAAGCCATCATTGGGCGTGTATTTGATCGCGTTCCCGATTAGGTTGCGCATCGCCTGATGTAGCTGTAACGCGTTGCCCCAGACTTTTGCGTTACTTACCGTTTTATCGATAATGAGCAGCTGCCCCTTCGCAACTGCCTGCGGTTGGAATTCATCTGTAATCTCAACGACCAAGTCACAGATATTCAGTTCTTCTAATTTTGATTCGGCATGCAGGTCCATCTTGGCGAGGTTCATCATATTCTCAACGAGTTCGCTCATATGTGTAGCCGCGTTTTGGATACGCTGTGCAAAATCATTTTGAATGTCGTTCATCGGCCCCGCCTGTTTGATTAACTGACTGTATCCGCCGATCGAAGTGATTGGATTCTTAAGATCATGAGATGCCGTCGCGATAAATTCATCTTTCACCCTTTCAAGCTCTTTGAAATGGGTCACATCATGCAGAACAACAACACAGCCACCTTCCTTCACCGGAGTCAAGGATGCAGAGAAAACGCGTCTATCGGGCCACGCAATTTCGACGGAGAAGGAATCGCTGGATTTTCCCACTTGATTCAGCTCGGCGATGAGACCATCATATCCCTTGCCCTCTGCTAATTGTTTTCCAATCCTCATTTCGTAATCGGTAAATAATTTCTGTGCTGCAGGATTGAGGAGCGAAAGACGATTGTTGCGGTCAAACATCAGGATGGCATCTGCCGCACCTTGTAAAACTGCGGCTAAGCGCTGTTGTTCCTGTGCCATGTTGTCGTATAAATGCGCGTTTTCAATCGCGATGCTTGCCTGACTGCAAATCGCCTGCAGAAGCAGGAGATGTTCCAATTTGAAATAATTGGTTTGTTCGTTTGCAAGGAGTAAGAGCCCAAGCAGGTGATAACGCCCAAACATGGGAACAACCACTACAGACCGCGCCGGATCATTTTCAGTTGGTTCCCAGCGCGGGTCCTGGCTCGTATCGCTGATGATGAAACCCTGATGTACATCATTCGCGATTTTGAGAAGTTGTGGGAGAAGCGTGTATTGGGCTGAATAATGTCTGGAGGCAGGTGACTGATCGAAGTAATATGTTTTTTGATATGTGCTGTTCGGATTCAAAATCACAATGTGACTCAGCACTGCGCCTAATGTTTCGCCAGTGCGTTTGAGCAGAACTGTTGCCAGTTCCTCCATGTTGAGACGTGCGCTCAAATCCCTGCCAATTTCAGGAAGCAGATTCAACTCGCGGTTGCGGCGGCGAATAATATCTTCCGCCCGCTTCACACGGAGTTTGGTGCGGATGCGAGCCAGCAGTTCTTTGCGATCGAATGGCTTGGTTATATAATCATCCGCCCCCATGTTCAAGCCCGATTGAATTTCTCCGGGAGTAAGCCTCGCTGCGGTTAAGATAATAACGGGAATATGCTCCGTAACGGGATCGGCGCGAATTTCCTCAAGAACTGCAAAGCCATCTTTGTTCGGCATGTTAATGTCGAGCAGAATGAGATCTGGCAAATGACTGCGGGTTTTTTCAAGTGTATCGATCCCGTCTTTGGCTTTGATATAGCTGTATCCCTCATTTTCAAGATAGCGAGAGAGCAGCAGCAGATTATCGGGCAGATCATCAGCAATGAGGATCGTGAATGGTTGGGTTGGGGCTTTTTCATTCTCAGATGGTTCAGCATGCCCAATCTCTTCGATAGCCTGAAGCACGATCTGACAAATGCGCTCAGGACGGATGGGCTTGATAATGACATCTTTGACCTTCAGGCGATGTGCTGTGACTTTTAGCCCGGGCACGTCATAGGCTGTCATCAAATAAGAAAACATGGGGCGCCCGGCTGGATGATTCTGCAGTTTTTCGATCAGTTCCAAACCGGTCATTTCGGGCATGATCATGTCTGTGATCAAAATGTCGATGGCGCCACTTTTTGCGTGCTCGAGTGCCTCATATCCACTGGTTGCGGAGAACACTTCCACTTTGTTGCCCAACTGTGCAATACCGCGTGCCAGGGTATTGGCAGTGTTGGGATGATCATCTACGATCAGAATTTTTACGGGAGCCGATTTGTGAATTTTTGCATCATCCATGCTCCTATTCTGCCCGCTTAATGTTTTTTAAACGTTAGGGTAAAGTAGGGAAAGTTGGCGTTTGTTGGTAAAAAGCACCCCTGCGTATAGACAAGGGTGTGCTTGAATGTGTGTACGGCCTTTGGATTGGCAATCAGTCTGTCACCAGCCGATATCCCAGCCCTCGGATTGTTATGATATGGATATCAGGATGTTCATCTGCTGCAATTGCCTGACGTATATTGTGGACGTGCCACTTGGTCAATTCTTGTGCATCACGCGAATCGGACTGGTATCCCTGCGCTTCGGCAACCAGGGTTTGATAATCGACAACATTTGGACAATGTCGCGCCATCACAAGAAGATAATCGAACGAGGTCGGTGCGAGATTTACAGTACGATCATTAACGGTAACACGGCGGGCATGGATGTCGAGGGTAAGCGCGCCGCATCGCACGAATCGACCCGAGGCGGTTTCCTCTGAAGCAGGGGAGGGCTTTTTCTCGGCGGTTTCAATTGCGTCCAGTGTATCAAGCTCCGTCTGTAAGGCATCAATGTGATTCAGGATTTCCCGCCGGCGTTTCTTTTTATTTTGCTCGGTGATGATGGTACGGGAACGGTCAATAACAGCCTCCGGTTTGAGCGGCTTCATTAAATAATCTGTCGCTCCGAGGCGTAACGCTTCCACTGCAGAATGCAGGTCTGGTTGCGCGGTGAACAGGATGACCGGCAATTCAGGATATTGCGTATGAATGGTCTTTAGTACTTCCAGTCCATTCATATCGGGCATACGGATATCGAGATAGACGAGGTCAAAAGATTGATCTTTTATGATGGAAAGAGTTTCTTTGCCACTCGCAACTGTCGTGACCTCAAACCCTGCGCGTAAGAGAATACGTGCCATGGTCTGACGTAAGCTAGCTTCGTCATCGATGATCAGAATATGCCCACCCGGATTCATTGCTATTCCCTTTCACACATGGGGAGCCACACGTAAAAAACGGCCCCGCCCTGCGAAGCATTTGCAGCGCTGATACGACCGCGATGCTGTTCCAGGATATCGTGGGTAATTGTAAGCCCCAAGCCAGTGCCTGTTCGTTTGCTTGTTACAAATGCATCAAAGATCTTAGGAAGGATTTCTGCATCAATTCCTGGTCCTGTATCCCGTACGGAGAAGAGAACCTCGCTTTGTTCGGTCAGGTTTCGGGTCTGAACGGTGAGGCAGCCTCCCGGATCCATCACTTCGACGGCATTGAGGAACAGGTTTAATACCACTTGTCGAAGTTGATCGGCAATTCCAAAGGCTGGTTGCAACTCAGGATCTGGCACAAATTCAAATGTGATCTTCTTATGACGCATATGCGTGCTGATCAACGCGTACACATCTTCAATAAGATTATTGATCGGTACCTGTTGAAAGTCTTTGTCGCGTATGGGACGATAGGCAGAGCGCAGTCTCTCAATAAGAGCTGCCATGCGTTCCGTCTCAGAAAGGACGATGTCCAAATCCTGACGACCCTGGCCTGAGATGCCAGTCTCTTCTTTTAAAAGGAAGAGAGCATTCTGAATAGCTTGTAACGGATTATTTAATTCATGCGAGACCGAGGCGAGCAGCCGTCCCACCAGCGCGAGACGTTCACTTTGGATTAACTGGGAACGGATGGCCTGCTCTTGTTTCATTGCATTCTGTAAATCAGTATATAGGTTTGCTTTATCGAGGGCGACGGCCAATTGATCGGCAACTGCTTGGACGAGTTGAAGATCGCTCCGGGTAAGCTGTTTGGGCGGCTTATCCTGAATATCTAAAACGCCGATCACCTGGAGTCCGACCTTGACGGGCACGGCGAGTTCAAACTGAGTATCAGGCAGGAGAGAATTGCGTTCAAAGAACATGACATCATTTACGCTATTCGTAACAAAAGGCTCCCCTGTCTCCGCTACATGACCAACGATGCCTGCTCCTCTGGATAAACGAAATTGTTCTCGTAGAAGTTGTTCACCGACTTTACCACTGCCTGCCTTCAAGACAAGATCGCGATTTTCCGCGTCCAGCAAATAAAACTGGACATAATAGAAGCCAAAGTTTTGTTCCAGTAAAGTGACCACATCATTGGCAAGCTCGCCTGGATTAAGAGAGCCAGCAAACACTTTGATGGTTCCATACAGAGCGTTTACTTCTTTTAATCGCTGTTGGATGGTTTCGAAAGACCGGGTGTTGTCAATGGCAATCGCGGCATCAATGGCAAGTGCATTCAGCAGTTCTTCCTCACCGGCGGAAAATGCACTTTTACTGTTGCTTTGGACACTGACAGTGCCGATCTGTTGCTGATCGATTTGGATCGGTGCGACCATTAAAGATCGATATGTTGCTTCACCACTTGACTTTAGGAAACGAGGATCAGTTTCCACATCCGAAATATTGATGGTAACACCCTCTTTTATAACTTGCCCCGCGACCCCTTGTCCCATTTGCATTTTGACGCGCAGGTTATCTGCCACCTTCTCCAGATATCCTGCAATCGCCATCGGCTCAAGAATATTTTCCTCTGCATTGATAATATGAATAACAGCTTTTTCTGCCTTGGGAATTAAGTCAATGGCTGAATCAACGATCAGTTGAAGCACAACCTGGAGACCAACGCGTTCTGTTTCGCTTAATGCGTGCCCGATTTGCATCAGCGTTTTGGTCTCATTGAGTTGCTGAAGGCTGACTTCATCCTGTTTTACCATCCAGAGTGCCAATGCAATTTGATTACCAATCTGCTCCGCATACGCCTGCTCCTCAGTCGTGTATTTTCGCGGTGATAGCTGGACAAGGATAGCTGTGCCGAATTTATATTCTCTCGCGACAAGGGGCACGCAAATAGCGGATTGAGCATCTTTAAGAAAATCTATTCTTGCACACGGTGAACTTTTGATATCCTCAATTAAATGAACCTGACCAGTTTGCAACACATCCTCAATAATCCGGGAGTCCTCAGAATTTATTTCGATATTGAGAGAATAGGACATGGAATTTGTGGCGGCGATCCAAAAAAGTTTCTGCTGGATGGGATCCCAGCGGGCGATATAACCATGATCTGCCACAAACAAGTTGGTCAAATGATCCGCAATTTCACTGAAAAGCTTATCTGAACGCGTAGGCGTCAAAATCTTTTTCGTGATGATATTAGAGAGGACTAGAAAGCGTTCTTGAGATTTTAACTTCTTGTCGAGCCGAAAAACGTTTTCCAATCCTGTGCGGAGATAACCGATGACTATTCCCAGGATGCCAGCGGAAACATGCCCGATCCAAAAGCCATTCCGCAGCGCAAGGACCATATCCCAATTCGGCGAACCGACGAACAAGCTAATGAGGAAAAAGTCTAGCGGAATAGCGAGGATAGCGGCTAGGATGCCACCCCGTCTATAGTAGAACCAACCCGCAATCGTAACCGGGACCGTGACCAGTATGGGAGATTTGAAAATGGGGAACGTAACGATATATAGAACAGCCAGCCCGGTAAGAATCCACGGGTAAAAGCGTCCAAGGGACCTTGTTGCAACGTTTTCCTCAAATGAGGTCATGGTGAGCCGCTTAGCAAGCATACAAGATTATTATAGCGATTTTTGCCGCATTCAGAATAACAAGAGCAATATATTTTTAACAAAAATATCGACTGACCTGGAGTGCCAAATCAGCCGATATTCACACGTGAGAAAGAGCTATTTCGCGATTTCGGTCGATCTCGTTTCGCGGATGACCGTTACCCGGATCTGACCGGGATATTGCATCGTCTCCTCGATTTTCTTTGCCACATCACGCGCCAGGCGTGCGGAGGCAAGATCATCAATCGCGTCCGGCTTGACGATAATGCGGACCTCACGTCCCGCCTGGATGGCGAACGCCTGCTGGACGCCCTCAAACGACATGGACATCTCTTCGAGCGTGCGAATGCGCTTGATGTATGCTTCGAGATCTTCTCGACGGGCACCCGGTCGCGCGCCGGAAATCGCGTCCGCCGCTTCGGCGATGACCGCTTCCACTGTCAGTTGATCCACTTCATGGTGATGCGATTCGATCGCGTTGACCACGGTTGAATTGACACCATAGCGGCGGCAGTATTCTGCACCGAGTTTTGCGTGCGTGCCATCCTGGTTGTGATCCATCGCCTTGCCGATATCATGCAGGAAGCCACCTTGCTTGGCAATTTCCACATTCGCACCGATCTCGGCCGCCAGGATGCCTGCCAGCTTGGAAACTTCCACCGCATGGGCAAGCTGGTTCTGTCCATAGGATGTGCGGAATTTGAGTCTCCCCATCATACGCAGAACTTCGGGATGCAAACCCGTGATGTTGGCATCGTAGGCAGCTTGTTCGCCCGCTTCATTAATGATCTTGTCCACGGCACGCGTTTCATCTTCGACGATCTTCTCGATGTGTGCGGGATGGATACGTCCATCGAGGATCAATTTGGCAAGGGCCCGACGACCGATCTCGCGTCGGACGGAGTCGAAGCAGGATACAGTTACCGAATCGGGGGTATCGTCCACGATCACGTCTACACCCGCGGCTTGCTCAAAGGCTTTGATGTTGCGTCCGTTGCGTCCGACGATGCGTCCCTTCATCTCTTCGTTGGGGAGGGTGACCACTGCACGTGTCACTTCAGCCACATGCTCAGATGCCACACGTTGGATAGCATCTGCGATCAACTTGCGAGCACGCGTTTCTCCCTGTTCACGCGCTTCCGCCTCAATCTGACGGATGATGCGTGCCATGTCGCCGCGCGCTTCTTTTTCAACCAGGGCAAACAATTCTTTGCGCGCCTCGTCCTGATTCATCTGTGCGACAAATTCAAGCTTCTTCGACTGCTCCTCATGCAGTTTTTCAATCTCATTATAGCGGCGGTCGACTTGTGACTGGCGCTTGTTGATGGTCTGTTCGCGTTGCTCAAGTCGGTCGGCACGACCATCCAGTTCGGTACGGCGCTTATCGAGGCGTTCCGTTTCCTTGTTCACCTCGATGCGCCGTTCCTTAATCTCTGCTTCGGCAGCTTGAACGATCTTGACGGCGTTCTCACGCGCCTGGCTTTCAATGAGGCGGGCTTGCTCACTGGCGCCTTTCAGAATATTTTCAGCTTTATCCTGCTTGTTTTTCTGGGCAATGTCTGCCTGGTAGCGGTGAAAGAAATATCCAACAGCGAGTCCCGCTATCAGTAATACGAAACTGATCAAAACATAAATGATCGGATTCATGCTGTATCCTCTTCTTCAAAATGATGTACATCCGCGTGCATTTCGTTCCAAATTCGGGTCACAACCGGTGAAACCACCGAGTAGGAAAATCCACGGCGGGCAAGAAACTCCGAGAGCTTCTTACGGAAATCGATCCATTCCAAATCTTTCCAGCGAGCCGCCTTCTTTTGCGCGGCTTCGTAGGCGGAGGCTTCGTCATCCACAGTTTCAATTGCGGAGTTAATTGCCTCATCATCCAGTCCTTTTTGCCTAAGCTCCATCGCTATCAGGCGGCGACTGCGCGGGCGAAACGCGTTCCTGTTTTCCACCCATGTGTTTGCAAACTGGCTGTCGTTCGCAAGACCATCCCCTCGTAACCGTTCGAGCGTTTGCTCGATCACCGCCTCGGGAATCTCATGCTTGCGGAGGTTCCTGCGAATCTCGGATTCGGACCGAGCGCGGTAGCTCAAAAAGAGCATCGCCTGCTGATACGCACGCTCACGCGCATCCTCGGCTTGTAACTGCTCGATTTTCTCTTCACTTAGTTCCTGACCGACTCGCAACCATGCGGCGACGATGCGAGCCAGCCCGAAGGCGAATTCTCCATCGAGGTGGATGTTCAGCCGGTTCGGAGCCTTTTTCTGTACCACTATAGCAGTTATTTTTCTCATCGTTATTTACTGTAGGGTGACCCGCCTAGCATGAGAATACAACTTTTCGCTAAGGAGCAGACGGGTCGCTTTTACCCATTAAACACACAACAGCCAAGCACCGGCTGGCGGCTTTGGCTGTCGCAGATCCCGCATCCGCGGGAGGTAACATCTGGGTGAGTGAGCAGACCCAAAGTCCCGTAAGAGCGACTTACGGGATGGGTCAATCCGCGTGACAGAATCTTAAGTCACGAGCGGTGAACGAGTTGTTGGGGGGCGAAGTCAAGTTGTTTATAGTAATTTTTCCTGTAGACTTCACTAAATAACTCCCAAACCGGGGGAGATTCGTGCTCAAATATCCAAAGTAGGTACAGCCAGCGCCGCCGCAGCGGCAGAAATAGTAATTTCCAAATCCTTGCGGATATATCTGAATTATACATGAAAATTAACAATTGTTAATCTCAAACAAATTGCATGTTAGCGGGTCGTTTCCCAACCTGTAGCAGGTAACGGCAGTAACCTGTTTGTGACAAAGTTCACCTTGCCCTGTGAAAAGGGTACGGGATACAATTCTACGGTGAGTTGTTAAGGCGGAACGAATTTGAAACACATTTCATAAAGGGAGGAAAATTATCTCCCGGGAGGAGTCATATGTTCGCAAAAAATCATAAATTGTGGGTAGTTCGAGTTGGTTTAATTTCGATTTTGGTTTTAGTTATGTTGGGATTAAAACCAGTTCAACCTGTTCTTGCTAGTACCTTAGTGGTTGCAAACACAAATGATAGTGGGCCAGGCTCACTGCGACAGGCGATAGCCGATGCAGTTGCTGGAGATATCATCACATTTAATTCGTCACTTTCAGGGCAAACGATCCTTCTATACTCTTCTCTGCTTATCAAGAAGAACTTGACGATTGATGGATCGACCCTTGCCTCGCAAATCTCTGTTAGTGGAAATAACAGTCTTCCCGTTTTGGAAATAGCTTCCAATGTTACGGCGACTCTAAATAGTCTAATTATTATGAACGGCAACAGCAATGATGATCAGCAAGTCGGGGGTGGTATTTTAAATTGGGGTATGCTAAGTATTATGAACAGCACTATAAAGAATAATATAGGTGTTGATGGAGGGGGGATCAAAAATGTTGGCACCCTGAAAGTCACTCATAGCCTGATTATCGGAAATTCAGCAAAAAATGGCGGCGGTATTAATAATGGGGGTGCAGCAATTATTAGCAATAGTGTGTTATCAAATAATTCATCAGACTTTGGTGGAGGTATCCTGAATGATTTTGGAGATGATAACAGTACCGAGACTATGAACATTACGGATAGCACCATTTCCGATAACGTGGCCGCCTACAGTGGCGGAGGCCTTTATTTCGTTAATGGTTTACTTAATATTACCAATAGTGTGTTTTCGAATAATGAATCAAGGGAAACAGGAGGCGCAATCTACATGAATGTTGTGGGGGGTCTTACTATTAACAACAGTGTATTTTCGAATAACTCATCCGGAACTGGGGGGGCGATTATCAGCAGCGTAGATATGACTGTAGAGGATAGTACGTTCCTCAACAATTCAGGAACAGGTGGAGGAGGTGCGATTCGTACTATTTGGGGAAAAACAAATTTGATGCGTGATACATTTTCAATGAATTCAGCCGATTCTGGAGCTGCTATTTTGGCTCAAGCCGGGGTCTTAAATGTCGAGAATTCCACCTTTTCAGGAAATACGGCTGAGACAGTAGGGGGAGGCATTTATTCTAGTGAAAATACATCAACCGTGTCTAACAGTACTTTTTCAACAAACTCTGCTCAAACATGGGGAGGTGCCATCTATACTTACGGTAACGGTACATTGACGATTAAAAATAATATTCTCGCCGACAGCATTCAAGGATATGACTGTTACAACGATGGTGCATCAATCACTTCCATAAATAATTTGATTGAGGGCAATGGAATGGCAGATCACGCTTGCGGCGCGTCTACAATAACGAGCGATCCAGTACTGGGCTCTCTCTCTAGTAATGGTGGTCTTACCCAAACGATGGCGCTCTTAGTTGGTTCTCCCGCAATTGATGCTGGGGATGATGCGAGTTGTATAACAACGGATCAACGAGGAGTCACGCGTCCCCAGGGTTTTCATTGTGATATTGGTGCTTATGAATATCAACCTCAAACGCGTTATGTTAAATGGAATGCAAGTGGCGCAAATAACGGAGCCTCGTGGGCAAATGCATATACTGATCTCCAGTCTGCTCTTGCAGTTGCATCGAGCGGCGATGAAATTTGGGTTGCGGGTGGAACCTATAAACCAACAACAGGCACAGATCGAACGAATTCTTTTACACTGAAGAATGGGGTTGCAGTTTATGGCGGCTTTGCTGGGACAGAGTCTTTATTATCTGATCGTGATTATGCCAAAA
>WNFZ01005786.1_pt1 | contig 12246 bp, 12 predicted proteins | sample 5400081 | NCBI WGS metagenome assembly WNFZ01 (sample SAMN13153365, study PRJNA577476) | soil metagenome | isolation source: 80 cm soil or saprolite under grassland replicate 1 | place: USA:California | collected 2016-06-15
CTTTCCGGATACCGTGCCGAAGATGACCTTGCTGCGCGCTACGCAGTGGAACCGTCGGCTGGTGCGGGCGCCTTCCTCGTCCCGATGGTTCGGCGGCTGATGACATCGGTGGCGTCCCGAAGGCGCAGTGTTGCGGACGCCCGCGAATCGATCCGTGCCTATGAACTCGACGCTGATGTGGCTGTTCAGGCCACTCGGCTGGTGGTGCAGGAGCTTCGCGAACACGGCCTCAGTGAGACGGAAGCGCGCGATCTGGCGCAAACCTGGATTGGAGTCGGCAACTACTTGCTTACCTCTCCGCAGGACCGCCGGGCTGATCTGGTCGTGGGCAACCCGCCTTACATCCGGTATGACGACCTCCCGCTGGACGCGCTGGAGGCATACCGGCGCCTGTATCCGACGATGGTGGGTCGCTGCGATATCTACGTCGCGTTTATCGAAGCTGGGCTGCGTCAGCTCAGTGAGGGCGGGACCCTAGCGTTCATCTGCGCGGACCGGTGGATGCGGTCGGCCTACGGTGCGGAGTTGCGGCGCATGATCTCGGCCGCGTTCGGGGTTGAGACCGTGATCGAGATGCATGATGCGCCTGCGTTCGACGATGAGGTAGCGGCCTACCCGGCAGTCATCGTCATCCGTCGGGCTCGGCAGGCCCAGGCGGTCGTCGCAAGCGCAGGGCCCGGCGCTGGCCCGGTGGCCGGAACCAGCTTGGCCGATGCGGTGACCGGGCTTGCCCACGGTCGCCTGACCGAAGTCCCGGGATTCACGGCCACGACCGTCGACCATTGGTTTCACGGCACTCGCCCGTGGCCTGCACTCGAACCTCACCAGCTACACCTGCTGAAGCTCCTGGAGGAACGCTTCGCTCCCCTGGAAGACGAGAACACGGGCACGAAGATCGGCATTGGCGTCGCCACGGGCGCCGACCGGGTGTTCATCACCACCGACCCGGAGCTCGTGGAGCCTGACCGGCTGCTGCCACTGGCGATGACAGCCGACACCCGACAGGGCACTCTGCAGTGGTCTGGTCACTACCTAGTAGACCCGTGGGCTAAGAGAGGCAGCCTCGTCGACCTGGACGAGTACCCGCGTCTCCGCACATATCTGGATACTCATGGGGAGAAGCTCCAGGGCCGCCACATCGCCCGGCAACGCCCCCGGGACTGGTATCGCACGATCGACCCGGTCCACCACCAGCTCACCAGCGAGCCCAAGCTGTACTTCCCCGACATGAAACTCACCAGCAATCCGGTCCTGGATCGTGGCGAGACCTACCCGCACCACAACCTCTACTACCTCACCTCCAAAGCATGGGACCTCGAAGTTCTCGGCGGTCTGCTGCTCTCGCGCGTGGCGCAGCTATTCATCGAGGCGTACTGCGTGCGGATGCGCGGCGGCACGTTGCGGTTCCAGGCTCAGTACTTGCGCCGTATCCGGGTCCCCGACCCTGATTCGCTGCCTGAGCCGGTATGCGACCAGCTCCGGCAGGCGTTCCGCGCCCGCGACCGCGATGCTGCCACGACCGCCGCAATCACGGCATACGGGATTGCGGACCACGCTAATGTCTTGGCGTGCTAGCAGACCTCGACCAGCGGTTCCAGCAAGCGGTACAGGCGTTCTGGGACGCACGCGACCGTCAGCAGCAAAAGCAGATCCAGGCCGGGAAGATCGACGCTGGCACCCGCGGCGCTGTCACGGGCGGCACCCAGATGGGTGCGCTGGAAACACTCCTGACCGACGTTCTGGTCGGCGCCGGACTCTCCCGCAACGCCATCCGCGCCCGCACCGCCCTGGAGCTGCCTGGTTACTACCGGCCAGAGAAGAAGTGGGACCTGCTCGTCGTCGCTGACGGCCAGCTCCTGCTCGCCGTTGAGTTCAAATCCCAGGTCGGCCCAAGCTTCGGCAACAACTTCAACAACCGCACCGAGGAAGCCATCGGCAACGCCGAGGACATCTGGACCGCGTACCGAGAAGGCCGCTTCGGCCACCACCCGCCCCCCTTCCTCGGATACTTCTTCCTGCTCGAAGACTGCGACCGGGTCCATGCCCCCGTTGCCAACGCCGAGCCTTACTTCAAGGTCGATCCCCTGTTCAAAGGCGCGCCCTATGCCAAGCGATACCAGATCCTGTGCCAGCGTCTGGTCCTAGAACGCAAGTACACCGCCGCCTGCCTCACCCTTGCCACGAAAGAGAGCCCCTCCCGCATCAGCCACCCGGCTCATTCCCTAGGCTTCCGACGGTTCGCAGCCGACGCCGACGCCCACGCCCGAGCTTTCGTCAATTCGAGGCTGTAAGAGGTTCTCCTAGCGCTTGCTTCTCGCGTTGAATGACGAACTGCGTCTTGGATGCTGTACACGGTGATCCACTTGTAGCACTCCTCCCATGGATGAGCCGGGCTTGGTCAGCGGTTTTCAAGACCGGATCTGCCCAGCCTGAGTCCGAGCCTCCGAAGTGCGGGAACGTTCGACCGCGACCGGTTTGTGGCGGTTGCCATCCCGCGCCAATCCCGTGGCCCGGCGGGTGCGCGTCGTCGGCTGCCCCGTTTCTCATGAGGCACGCCCGGTCTAGGTGTTGTAGGGCCAGCCCTAGAGGCGCCGCGACCCGTTGACCTAGGTCTCGCTCGATGCACCGCCCATGCCTGGTCCCTGATCGTCCCGCCGCTCTCGGCCAGCCCACCAGAGATCGGGCCAGGTGGTTCGCCGCAGCCGCGGTCCTGTCGTTGATGATCACCGGGGCTACCTGCACCACCGACCTTCGCGCAGCGGTCCGACATCCTGCAGTCCTCAGTTTCGCCAGGACCCATGCCGACGCCCTTGCACGGGTGGACGACTACGCGCCAACGATCGCTAAAAGGTAAGCTTTTATGGACAAGAAGGCGCATACGAGATCTGGTCCAGCGCCCGAAAGGCTAGGCAACAGTCCAACTGACCACCAGATGTTCGGAAGATTCCAGATCTAGACGATTCATGAACGTAGTTGGCCTATGCTCACAAGATGACCTCTCAAAATCGCTCTGATGATCAGTTACCTCCTCGTGCACATCGAACCACACCTTGGCGGCTCATTATCGGCATGGCTGCTGTTGTTATCTTAGTAATAGCCGCATTGATCGAAGGCCAGACCATTAACAAAATTGGAGTCGGGCCGATTGCCGTTACCTTTGGGGGCACCAGCCCAAGCGCGAATTCTAATTCGCCAGCCGTGTCCCTGTCCCCCTCAAGCAAGAGTTCTGATCCGCCAGCCTTGTCTCCGCGGGTCAGCTCGTGCGAGGCATTGTCCGAGGCGGCCGGAAAGGAGTCTGCGGCGTTACGAGGACTCAAGGTGTCAGTCCTGGCAAGCGGAAGCAGGACAGTTGGTCGTACGGCGGCCTACCGTGCGGCATATGCGCGGGTGATGACGTTGATGGTGACGGTGGGTGAAGCGGAGCAGAGATACAAGAGCGCCGGGCTAGACTTGCCGAGCGGCTCTCAGCTTGACGACGATCTTAATCAGATGGGAATCGACCTACCTAATCTCAGCTTGGCTCTTCGGCAACACACGAACGGCTACGATGAGTGGAATCAGCTGACTGACTACGCGACCCGCTTCGGAATACTCTCCCGCAAGCTGCGATGCCCTGCGAACTAGCCAGTCCATTGCCCTTGGGCGGGGCTGTGACCTCAGCAGAGATCTCCAACACAATCACAGTTGCAACGAGATAGTCTCCCAGTCCAACGATGCAGAGTCATGACGGGTTTGATTTGCGATTACAGGGAAGCGTTCATGGTGGCATCCGCCCCTGGCCGGTTGAGAAGATCGTCGGCGGGCTTCCCCTGATCTGGCCCGTTGCAGGTCCAGGGCCAACGTGACGTGCCCGGGGAGGATCGCCCGCAGATCTCCGTCCTTCCGTCACCCTGTCCGGCTCAACGCTGGATCGGCCGGGAGGACGGTGCCTGGGTGGGTCGGCTCTCGGAACCAACGTCACTCTCGCTGACCCTTGACCCCCAGGCACGGACAAGGGGTCTGGCAGGTCCGGGGGAGTCTGGCGGAGAGTCGGTCACCACGGCAAATGCCGGATGTGGTCGTAAGACTGTCCGGCGGAGTCTGTACGGAGTGGCTCCCGTCTGTGGCTCCCGCTTAGCAGGCGCATCACCAGCTTGGAAGGCTGCGACTGGCATGTCTTCGTCCAGGTGAAACCCAGGTCAGCGGGGTCATCGATGGTCCGTGAGTGACCGCTAATACGCCTGGTTTACCGCCCGATCGGGCACGTGACGGGCACGCGATCGACAGAGCCTCAGCCCACAATCAGCGCCGAGTCTCCCCGCCCGCCTCCTTCCATGAGCTGCATGACGTTGGTGAGTCTCACCGTCTGCACGGTAAATGGGGTATTGACATCGCCCTTAACAGGTGGTACTGCGGGCAGGTCGGTTATGGCCACTGCGGCGTGCCTGCGGCTGGACGGTATGCCCGGCACCGGGCCACAGTGCGGTGGCGTGGAGGGGGTGATCGCCATGAGGCGATTTGCAGTAATCGTGGCGCTCGGTGCGCTGCTGGGCATGTTCGGAGGCGCGGCGACGGCCACCCCGGCCCTCGCCGGGGGGCGGGGAGACGGATGGGAGTTCGTCGGGGAACTCACCCAAACCTTCACCATCGACAGCTGCGGGTTCCCGATCGTACTAAAGTTCGACGTCGTCAACGTATTCGGGAAGGGATTCACGGCCCCGGACGGGTCCATGATCTTCCTGTTCAACGGCTCCTTGAAGGGCACCTGGACGAACCCAGCCAACGGAAAGAGCATCTCCGTGAACGCGCCAGGGCCCACGAAAGCCACCGTGAGTCCTGACGGTATGACCATCACCCTTGCAGATACGGGACCCACAGCAGTCATCCTCACGCCAGCCGATGCCGCGGTCTTGGGGGTGCCTCCTGTGTCCGTCTTCGCGGGCCGGATAACGGCAACGCTCGATGCGGACGGGAACATCATCTCGGGGTCCAGTGTCGGCCACATTCTGGTGAACTTCTGCACCGCGCTGAGCTAAGGGAAATTACCCAAACAAGGGTGGTCGCCCTGAGGCGACTAGGAGTAGTCGTGGCGCTCGGCGCGCTGCTGGCCTGGGTGGCTTCACTTCCCCGCTTCCTCGTAGGCGCCGATTCCTTGCGAGTGGGCACCGGGTCAATGGTCGGCGACTGCCGGTCGCATGCGACGGCCCGGAGGGCCGCCATTGACGCGGTGGCCGCGAGCTGGACAATTGCGGGCCGAGGAAGACGGCTGTGCGCTGTACCGGTGCAGCGTGACGCATGGAGCCGCCTTAATCACCGTGCCCTGCGCGTGTGGCCAGGCGTGCGACGGGCGGCCTCCCCAAGGCGGAGCCCGGCGCTGACGCCGGGCCAGCGGCGCCGCAGGCGCCGCCTTGATCAGTACTACGGCCTATATCGGCAACGCGGCGCCTGGTACTCGTTGGCCGTGTACACGGCTCCGGAGGCGGTAGGTCGTGAGTGCTACTACCTCGCACGATAGGACGCAATACGACATCTTGGTCCGCGTCTGGTCCACAGTGTGCACGGTGCCCGATGAGGGACATCGAGCCAACTACGAGCACACCTCTGTATGGTCCTGCCATGGCGGCTTCCGAAGCGGCATCGCCTCTGGTCCTAACCCTGGTGGCTGGAGGCTTTACCACGTTTGGCGTATTGCTCAAGATCGGTTACGACACTATCGCTGCTCGACGAGCAACCAAGAGCGCAAGGTTGGACCGGTTCGCCCAAGAGCGTCGAGAGGCCTACGAACGGTTCTACACACAGGTCCAGCAACAACGTAAGAGGACCGACGCCCTCCGTAAACTGATCGTCGCTAGCCACGAAGGCAGGACCGACATCTCCGATGAAGAGCAGGCGTCCTTCCCGCCGTCTGTGCTTGATGAGTTGATCATATCGTTGGATCAGGTACGCCGCCTGGCTCGGATGTACTCGGTGATAACGGCTACCGAAGCGATTGTCCAACTGTTCCTCGACATGACGGCGGCCAACCGCCCGGCGCTAGAGACGCCAGCGAATGACGACGAGATTACCTGGTTCGTGCTCCAACGACTCATGGATGATCGCATCAGCGAGTTCGTCCACGGCTACCGAGAAGACTTGGGCCTCGGCCATCCGGTAGGAGCACCTAAAACGTGGCCGGTTGTCCAGCGCAAGCGCCCTCGGACGATTGAGCAGTCTGAAATGATCATACGAACGCACATATGGCAGAAACGCAAAGCGATGCCTGGCCCGAAACCGCCTGATTCCTGAAAGCAAACTTCGAAGTTCGTGACCCTGCCTTAGCCCGTCCTCCCGACAGGTCCCAGGCAGCGAGTTACCGCTGTTGTGCCTTCTGCTCCCACTGTTCAACAACATTGTCCTTGAGTGTCGGATGTCCGGTCAGCCTGAAGCGATGGCCTTTGAGAACTTTGGTTGCGTAGTCCCTGAGCCTCTTAACTTCTCCGCCGGTGAAGCCGTGGGCTAGAGCCCAGGCAGCGAGGTTGTCCACATCGAACGTGTATCCGGCACGGACGAGCCTTTGGAGTGTCTGGATAGCATATTCCTTGTCGAACGTCTGTACCAGTCCGTTAGCGTGGTTGACGGCCTGGGACAAGTGCTCCATCGCAACGGTCACTATTGGCGACAGCAATTCCTCTTCTCCGGGCGCGGCATCGCCTGTGAGGAGATTGGTGCCGTTCTGCGCCCGAACCCATGCCTGGAGGTATTTATCCTCACCCCACTCCAGCAGACATACTGCTGTGATCCGATTGGAGATATGGTCTGAGATTTCTGATAGCACATCGTCGGTTGGCCACGGAGCAAGCACAGGTCCTCCCCGCCAGTTGACTTGCCAGACCGTCTGCGGCTTAGCCACCTTCGCGTGCGTCGTCAGCTGGGGAAGCAGTTCGTTGTTGCGATAAACCTGCATCTGCGGGACCAGCACCAGCTTATCTCCCTGGTGCTCCCGCAGCCACGCGGCACCGAGTCGCACGGCCTGGTCGATGTCGCCATTCCCAGGCACGTAGACGACCTCCGGGATCATCAGTCCTCCATCATTCTGTCGTAGCTGGCACAGTGCCTGGTTGGCACGTCCTGATTATGAAATAGCAGGCTATCGGCTTCTTGAACGTCATGGAGCCCGCCGCGCTGTCTTGACGCATAAGTTTCCAACAGCCTCGGCTTTGCTCCCGTCCTCCTGATAGGCGCGAGAACTTGCCGGGGAAGATCAGTGTCCAGTGTGGCGCGTAGCGCCATCCGGAGGACGCGAGCGCAGCGAGCGCACTTGACGGTGATCTTTGTCCCGGTGACAGGATGGCTGGCGCGAGGAGGACGGCCGGTCAGCTCTTGCAGGCGCGGTCACCGGGCGCTGCGGCCTGTACCGTCAGCGGCCGGGTGCCGGGAGACCGCGCGAGGCAGCCGCTGCGACGCAGGGCTCCCGCCCGGAGGAAGCGGCGACGCTGCCGCCGCCAGTGGCGGCAGAACCCCGCAGGCGCGAGCCGCTGACTGCGGGTTCTGCGTCGGGCTCGCTGCCTGGTGTCTCGCGGTCTGCCCCGGAGCGTGGCGCGGGCCGTCCCGGCTGGCGCGCCGAAGGCGTGCCCTTGAAGCCGTGGGGAAAGTTGTCACAGGCCGAAAACGCACGAAAACGCCCGAAACGCCCGAAAATGAGCGTATGCGTCGAAAGCTGCTTAACAGGTCGGAATGGTGTACTGGAGCACAAGCGTGTCACCTGGGATGATCGAGATCATTACCCGGACTGGCTTTGCGCTATGGCGGGCCTCCCCGACCGTACAGCAGTGGAGTACAGCAACACCCCTGTATCCGGGCGGATCGCGGAGGACGTTAGCGGACCCGTTTACGTGGCCTGACCTGGCCTGATCTGGGATGACGCTTGCCTTGCCGGTATCTGGGGGTCAAGGGGTCGCCGGTTCAAATCCGGCCGTCCCGACTAGTTTTTCGAATGCTTGTATGCCCAAGTGGGAACGAGATTCGCCCAAGTGGGAACGATCATGCTGGCTGTCGCGGAGTGGGGTCAGCAGGGCATCAAGGACGGCGGCTGGCAAGTGCGGGCCCATAGCGGCCCGTGTGGCAAGCGATGAGTTGCAGCCCGCCTTGTCGGCGGCGTGGGTTCGGTGCGGCTCGGGCGGCCGGAGATGCCCGAAGCACAGCGGCGTGCTGACACCCGACGCCGCCGTCACCGCGCCGCGGGCCGGGCCACGCCGATCCGGCACCACCTGCGCCCTGCGACCCGCCACACCACTACCAGTCCAGGAGGCACCATGACTACCCCCAATTGCGGCAACACTGTTCGCCGACCCGGCGCCAGAGCAGCGCCTCGAGCAGACGGCCGCTGCGCTGACGGCACACGGTTTCACCGTCGAAATCCTCGACGCCGCCGCCGCCGCGCGTACCCGCATCAAAGATCTGATACCCGAGGGCGCCAGCGTGTTCACCGGGGCCAGCGAGACCCTCCGCCTGTCTGGCATCGATGAGGACATCAACGCCAGCGGGCGGTACTAGGCCGTCAAGCCATGCGTCCTGGCCATGGACCGTGTCACTGGCGCCGACGACATCCGGCGGCTGCTCGCCAGCCCCGACGTCGCCGTGGGCAGCGTCCACGCGGTCACCGAAACCGGATCCCTCGTGGTCGCCTCGGGCAGCGGAAGCCAACTGCCCGGCTACGCCGGCGGCGCCGCCCGCGCGATCTGGGTCGTCGGGGCGCAGAAGGTGGTACCCGACCTGAGCACCGCGCTGCGCCGCATCGAAGACCACTGTCTCCCGCTGGAAAGCGCCCGCACCCAGGCGGCCTACAGGTGGCCCAGCGCCATCAACCGCCTTCTCATCCTCAACGCAGAACCCCACCCCGGGCGCGGCACCGTCCTGCTGCTCCGTGAAGCCATCGGTTTCTGAACCACCAGGAGTCGCCCATCTCCGCAGGAATCACAGCCCACTGACACGTCGCGAATGAACGTACTGCGCAGCGCTCCGTCCTATTTCCGAATACGGCCAGCACATGTATTCACCATCAGCCCGCGTGTCAGCGATTCCTTAGCCATCCATATCAAGGTGATATGTTCAGCCGACGTACCAGGCGGCAGATCATTTAGTCCTCGCAAAATATTCGGCGATCTGCCGCCATGGATGGCCTGGCGCACAACAATGTGCTCACTTTGCGTGGCCAGCGTGATCTACCTGGCCGTCGCCGGGCATGCCGTTCACCCAGCGCGCCTGCCTCCGCCTCACCGGTGCAGCGCCACGCGCTTGGCCCGCGCCTGGCGCTGCGGCAGCGCGTCCCGAGCTGCGCCGAATTGCGCCACGGCGCACATACCCGCCGTGGAGCGGGCCAGCCGCGCCGGGCGCAAGCCCGGCGCATGATACCCACCAGTTCAGCCCGTCTATCGCATGCTCATCGGCCGGACCGGCTGGCCTGACCCGTTGTGCAGGCGGCAAGAGTCACCTGCCAAAACGCGGCGCGCACCGGCACCAGTGCAAGTGTCAAAGGAGTGGGCAAAAGGAACGTTCTTCCTGGTCAGGGCGCTCCGGATCCGTCTTGGCGGGCGGCTTCAGCAGGTCATGCCAGCAGCCCGCCTGGTGCCAGAGCCAGCTCCCGGAGCCGCCTAACTGGGGGCGGTTGACTGGTGGGTATAGCCCGTTGCGGTGGGCGCAGATCGGGGGTTGAGCTGTGCTCGGGCGGGGAGCCGGGTGTTGCCGGGGTCTGTCAGCTGTGAGCGCGGAGTATGGTGATGAGCCATTCGAAGGCGGGCAAGTGGGCGGGGAACGAGGGCCAGCCGTCGATGATGCCGACGAGCTGCCAGTACCGTTCGGCGCGGGCGTCGGTGCCGGCTTCCAGCTGGGCGAGCAGTCGCCGGCGGTGCTGATAGCCCGGGGTGCCGCTCAGGATCGCGTTCACTACGGCCGCCGCCTCAGCGAACCGGGGCGCGATCTCTTGGTCGCTGGCCGCGCCCGCGTGCTCCATGACGCGGGCGGCCGGTCTGGTATCACGATCAGCCTTGCCTGCTCTGTATCACAGGGTGGAAGGTCCTCCTGGCGCCCATCGCTGACAGCCGGCCCTATGGCGCGCTGCTCGCTGCAGCCTGATGCCAGGCGGTGGCGACGATGGCGGTCAGAACTTGCAGGAGTAGAAATGCCTGGCCTCACGCAGCTCGTCGCTCTCGGCAGCATCGTATATACGTTAGTAAATTTCATCCGGTATGCTCGTGTCACTGATTGGTCGAGCGTGATCAGCCAGTTGCTTGCCTGGACGGCGGGTGTGATCGCGACCTTTCTGGTCGCTCACACTGATTTGGCTGCTGCCTTCACTTTTGGAGGTAAGAACCTGGCGCAGGTCGGCTGGTTCAGTCAATTCCTAGTCGGATTGGCCGCAGCGTCCTCGATCAGCATTGTTTACCAGTTCACGAAGGCCGTCGATCACACACAGAGCGCTAAAGTGCCGGCTATGTGGCCGGATAAGTCTTCTGTCCAATCGCTTAACAAGCGGGCTCCGGCTGTTCCCACCGAGGGCACAGACAAACCTGCAAATGGCTGATCTTTGTTGGGCGGCGAGCATAGCTGTGCAACCTTTCCGGCGCTGGCTGCGGCGTCGGCGCCGTGGACCGCACTCCCATTGACGGCCTGGCCCCGCACCTGCCCGAATCGGACACAGCGCACCGCGGCGATCCGCGCCATAGGCGCCGCCTGCCTGCGCCGACTTGCGTCGCGGCGCGGGGCAGGCGGCGGTTAACGACCCCTCGCAGCGCAGGCGCGCCCCTAACGGCGACCTGGTGCCGACCGGCACAGTTCCGAGGCTGCGGTGTGGCCGCGCCACTGGCCCTGAGCGCGCACGGGTCCCTGGCACCGCTGCCCTCAGTACCGCATGGCCGGATCTGAGCGCTCCATAACCTCGGGCACGTGCGCCGCCCCGCTGGCGAAGAAGCCGTCGCCGGCGCCGCCCACCTCGGAGCGATGGCCACGCCAGGGACGGCCGCCCAGAGCCCTCACTTCGGCCGCATGAACTCCGGCTGAACGTGTATCAGGCGGCCGTGCTCGGTCTCTGACCATGCAGGAAGTGCGCAGGCCCGGGTGAAGGCCGGCGCGGTTTAGGGGGCCGCCATGACAAGTCCAACTCCTCAATACACCGACTTCAGCAAGGATGTGCTGGGCCGGTATATCTGCAATGGGCTCGATGAGGCCCTCGCGAGCACCAGTGGCCCGGGAGCGCGGCCGTTCGACATCATCATCGTCGGCGGCGGCTCGTTCGGGGGGGCGCTGGCCCAGCACCTGCTGTACCGGGAGTGGGGCCTGCCGTGGCGGTCTGACGTCCCGATCGGTTTCCCTGGCCTGGCTTACTGCCTGGGCGGGCGCTCGATCTTCTGGGGTGGCTGGTCACCGGAGCTGCTGATCGCCGAGACCCCGGCCGCCGTGTGGCCGCAGGTGGTGCTGGATGAGCTGCGGGGCAACAGCCCGCTGCCGTATGCGTTGCCGGGCTATTTCCGGCAGGCTGCCGAGCAGATCGGGGTCACCGAAACCAACGACTTCGTCTTCGGCGAGATGCACGACGCCCTGCGGCAGCAGATCTTCGACGGCATCACCGCCGGTCAGGTGCCCGATGCGGTCCCGCTGGCGGAGATTCCCCAGCACCTCGACCTGGATCCTGGGCTGCCGCCCGCCCAGGTTGAGCAGCGCAAGCTTGAGGCGCCGCTGGCGGTGCAGGGCCGGGCGCCGCGCTCGGGGTTCTTCCCCCTCAACAAGTTCAGCGCCATGCCACTGCTGATCACCGCGGCCCGCCAGGCGCAGACCGAAACGGGCGGCGACGACAAGCTCAAGCGCGTCATGGTGGTGCCGAACTGCCATGTCACCGGTCTGCAGACGGTGGTGGACCAGGGAGCCGGCCGGGGGGCGGCGGTCCAGGTCGGAGGCGGGACCACGATCCCGGTCCCCGACCGGGGGGTCGTCGTGCTCGCGGCGGGGACGATCGAGAGCACCCGGCTGGCGCTGCTGTCGTTCGGTGGCACGCTGGGCTATGACCTGATCGGCACGAACCTGCTGGCCCACATGCGCTCGAACTACACCTTCCGCATCCCCCGCGAAGCCCTGGCCACGCTGCCGGCCGGCCTGCGCAACCTGCAGGCGTCGGCGCTGTTCGTCAAGGGCCGCAAGACCCACGCCGACAGCACCACCGGATACTTCCACCTCCAGATCACCGCCGCCGGATGCAAGGGCCTGGGGACGAACTCCGAGGCGGAGCTGCAGCAGAAG
>WNFZ01005676.1_pt1 | contig 12245 bp, 14 predicted proteins | sample 5400081 | NCBI WGS metagenome assembly WNFZ01 (sample SAMN13153365, study PRJNA577476) | soil metagenome | isolation source: 80 cm soil or saprolite under grassland replicate 1 | place: USA:California | collected 2016-06-15
TGGGAGTCGACATAGTTGCCCTCGACCTCCATCGTGGTGCCGTGCCGGATCGCGCCCTCGATCATCCGCGACCTCCGAGGCCGAGCAGGTCAGCAGCTGGGAGTGGATGGCCATCGACTTGCGTTCCACGTGCCAATAGTGGTGCCACGCGCCGCCGTGCCCCATCCCGCCCATCATCATCGCCATCATCACCGTGCACATGACGGCGACGGGGAGGAACCCCGCCCCGCCACGCCGGTGGCCACCAGGACCACCGCGACGGCGAGCATCGGGACGCAGCAGGCGATCATCATCCACCCGTGCCCATGCCCACCGTGGTGCTCGGGTCCGGGCTCCGGCGACCGCGGCCGCCGGGCCTGGGTGGCGCCGTCGGTCATGTCGTCCTCCTCAGCGGCCGGCGTGATGTTCACACCCCAGGGGGTCTTCACCGCTACCTCCTCGTCTCCGGGCATCCCCTGAACGACTCCCAGCCTGCCATGCCGTACCGGGGAGGGGTATGGTCGAAGGACCCTGCCGGGCGGGGCCAGAGTCTCCACCAGCTACCCATGACCCGCGGGGGTGAGCCGCCGCGGCCTGTGGTACGGCCACAACCCCCTGCACCCTATTGTGCTACGAAGGCGAATAGTAGGAACTTCTGGTTCCTACTGGACGCGCCCAGGACGATGCCGCCCCGGTGGCTTCCCGGGCCGATACTCGCCGCCGTACCGGAAGGGCGCGAGACGAGACCTGGGCCGGAGGGAGCGGCGCGATGGAGATGCGGGGACTGGAGAAATGGTTGCTGTCGAGCCCGGCATGGGCGGCCTTCACCCGGCAGGTCGTCGTTCCCCGATTGTGGGCGGATGCGGACCTGCCTCAGCGAGCGAAGGTGCTGCAGCTCGGGTGTGGGGCTGGCGGTGAGACCGAGGGGTTAGCGCGCCGGTTCTCGTACTGGCGGGTCACGGCCACCGACTACGACCCCGAAATGGTCGCCCTGGCCGGGCAGCGCCTGGCCTTCCTGGCCGAGCGGGTCCGGGTCGAACGCGCGGACGCCACCAACCTGCCCTACTCGGACGCCAGGTTCGATCTGGCCGTGGCGATCCACGTCTGGCACCACGTCGGTGACTGGCGGGCGGCGACCGCCGAGGTCCACCGGGTCCTCAGACCCGGTGGTGGGCTGCTGCTGGCCGACTTCGTCGTCCCGACCTGGATGGCGCGCCGGTTCCCCCGGTTAGCGCCGCCTGGCACCTACACCCTTCCCGAGGTGCGCACAGCGCTGTCCGCGTCCGGGTTCATGCCGTACCTGCGCACCGGCTGGGGTGGTATGTGGTACCGGGTGCTGGCCCGGCGCTGACCCACGTGCCGGCGTGCTTCGCCCGCTGCCGAGCGCCCAACGGGCAACTGCCGAGCGCCCAACGGGCAAGACGAGATCGACAACCGGCTCGCCGCGCCGTCCGGTTCACGGCAGCCATGCCGGCCGCCCGGGCCTTCGCCGGGCGACGATCGTCGAACGCGCCGTCTGCGCCGAAGCGACCCGCACAACCACCCCCCGGTCAGCCGGGGCGGCCGCCGTAACGCCGCAGGATCGAGGAGACCTCGGGGTCTTCCGGCCCGGAGGCCCGCACGGTGTGCTGCCGGAACGCGACGTCGATGAGCCGGCCCTTGCTGACGGTGAGGTCGAGCTGGCCGAAGCCTTCCAGCCCGAACTGCGGCACCGACAGCAGGGCCCCGTCGACTCTGGTCGGCTCGGGCAGCAGTTCACCGATGTGGGTGCCGAGGATGAGGTCGATGCCGGCGACGTTCTTCGCGACCTGCTGCGCTTCGGTGCGGGTATCGAGGTGGGACAGCACGACGACGAGGTCCGCACCGGCGGCCCGCAGCCGCGGCACGACCTCACGCAGAGCGGTGACCGGATCGAGCACCTGTACCTCGGGACCGGCGAACCGGGCGGCGTCGGCGTTGAGCAGGCCGGTAATTCCGATGCGCACCCCGCCCACGTTCTTGATCACCCACTGCCGGGCGCCGAACTGGGCACCGTACACCTCGCCGCCGCGCCGGTCCCGCACGTTCGCGCTGACCACCGCGAAGCGCGCCCGCGGGATCACCCGGACCAGCCGGTCCAGCCACTCCAGCTCGTTGTAGCCGTAGGTGTCCACGTCGAGGCCGGCCGCGTTGAGAGCCGCGATCGCACCCAGCCCGCCGCTGTCGGCGAGCCGCTCCTGGCCGACGTCATAGCCGGTTACTGTCCGCCGCCGCAGCTCCGGCGTGATGTCATCCCCGTTGCCGAGGAACAGGCTGGCCCCGGGGTCGGGCAGCGCGGAGCGCAGGTGCTTGAGCAGCGCGGCGTAGTGGGCGAAGGTGCGCCCATCCTCGTAGAAGTAGTTCCCGTCCAGATGGGTGGCGTGGAAGATCGTCAGGCGTCCCTCGGCGGCCGATGTCGGCGACACCGCCGTGGACGCGGCCGTTGGGGAGGGTCGGGGCGAGCCGGCCCCCTCGCCGCCGGTGCAGGCTGGCATGGCGGCCACCATGGCCGCGGCCGCCACCGCACCCATCCGGGCCAGCAACCAACGTTCGCGCGCCACGTCCCGGCCTCCTGCAATCCGGTCATGAGGCTGGCAACCGAGCCTCCTCGCCCGCTGCGACCCTGACCGTCGCCGAATTATGCCGGGCCCCGCTTCCCCGGCGCGACCTCGGCGCCGCCGCCGTGGGTGAATCCGATGCCGTATACGAGGGGGGTGCTGCCGGCGGCCCGGGTGGTCAGTATGAGCCGGTACTGCAGGTACCGGGAGCTGCCGGCGACCCGCGCGCCTGGGCCGTGCAGGGCCTGCCAGCGGGTCCAGCTCGCATCCGGTGTCGGGGTGCTGCCGGTGCGGACGCTGACCGTCAGGCTGGTGCCGGCCGGCAGGTCGGCGCGCCAGGAGGCCCGGTCCCAGGTGACCATCGACTGCGCGTCCAGGATCCGGGAGACGAGCGTGCCGGTGGAGCGGTAGCCGGACAGGCGTATCCAGTCGATGACCAGCGGCACGCCGTCGGCCTGCGAGTCCTGGACGACGGGCCGCATGGTGCTGGCCGAGATCGGGCGGTCGCGTCGCGGGGCCTTGCCGTACGTCGCCGGCTCCTCGCCGTCGGACGCCGGGCAGGGTCTAGGACGACCAGCTCACGCGTATGCCGTGTCGGTGGCCGAATCGTTCCAGGTCGGCGGTGAGGATGGCCTGAATCGTGGCTAGTTGGCCGGGAGTCGCGGCTTCTGCGGTGAGGAGGAGATCGTCGGGGCCGGCCGTGACGTGGCATGTCCCGCCGTGTGGGAACTCGACCACGCCGTCGGGTGGTGTCCATTCGGCGCGGGCACCCATGTGGGTGGCGTGGTTGCACAGCTGCTTCGCGTAGCGTTCGGCCGAAGGGATCCTGACGCGGGCCTCGGATCTCACCATCGGTTCGTGCCTCCAGCGGGATTGGCCGCCTCGTGCTTGCGCGGTGATTGGTTGACCACACGGGCTGTCGGATCTCTGCGCCCATGGCCGGGGCCGTTCGCGGGTTGGGTCAGGCCGTTTTCGTAGGCGTAGATGACTGCCTGGATCCGGTCGCGTAGCTGGAGCTTGACGAGGACTCGCTTGACGTGCGTCCTGATCGTCGATTCCTCGACGACGAGCGCCGAGGCGATCTCACGGTTGGACAGGCCGCGGGCGATCAGTTCGAGAACCTGACGCTCACGCGCGGTCAACTGGTCGAGCTTGGTCTGGTCCGCGAGGTTGGGTGTGGGCTGTTGGGCCATGCGGTCGATCACCCGCCGGGTGACCGACGGGGAGAGCAGCGCGTCGCCGGCGGCGATCGTGTGCACGGCGGCGATCAGCTCTTCGGGTCGTGTTCGTTTGAGTAGGAAGCCTGAGGCGCCGGCCCGCAGGCCGCCGAAGACGTAGTCGTCCTGCTCGAAGGTGGTGAGGATGAGGATTTTGGTGGCCGGTGCGATTCGCGAGAGTTCACGGGTGGCCGCTATCCCGTCCAGGTCGGGCATGCGCACGTCCATGAGTACGACGTCCGGCACGAGCGTGCGGGCGCGCTCTACCGCCTCGCGTCCGGTCGCCGCCTCGCCGACGATCTCGATCGTCGTATCGATGGACAGCAGCTCCACCAGCCCGGCCCGCATGAGGTCGTCGTCGTCGGCTATCAGCACCCGCGTCATGCGTGCCGGCCTGGGTAGGGCAGCCGGGCGCGGACACGGAATTCGCCGTTGACGCGCTCGGCGTCCAAGGTGCCGCCGACCAGGATCGCCCGTTCCTGCATGCCGATGACGCCGTGCCCGCCTGTCCGTGCGGCGGCTGTCTGGACGACGGGGTTGGTGACGGCCAGCTGCAACGAAGTGTCGCCGAACACGAGATCGATCCGAATCGCGCCGGTGCCGTGACGGGCGCCGTTGGTGAGCGCTTCCTGAAGAATCCGGTAGGCGGCTTGATCGACGGCGCCGCCGAGCGGACGCGGCGTTCCGGTGGTGCCGAGCGTCACGGCGAGCCCGGCCGCAGTGTGGTGCGCGATTAGCGAGTCGAGTGAGGCGAGCCCGGGCGGCGCCTCCACCGCCGTGCTGGTCGGTGATCGGCTGTCGCGCAGCGTGCCGACGAGCTGATCGATCTCCTCCACCGTCTCGCGCGCGATCTCCTCAATCGCGGCCAACGCCAGGCGGGAACGCTCCGGATCCGTCGGGTGGCGCAGCCGTGCAGCGCCGGCCCGGACGGCGATCACGTTGATCGTATGCCCGGCCGAGTCGTGCAGGTCGCGGGCGATCCGGGCGCGCTCCTCGGCCACCGCGAGCAGCCGTTCCTGCTCGGCCTCGCGTTCAGAACGCGCGACGCGTTCCTCCAGCGCGGCGATGTACCCCCTGCGTAGCCTGGTTCGCTCGCCGGCGAACCAGGCGATGGCCCACGGCAGCCCGCTGTGCACGAGGTCGACCCCAGGCACGCCTCCGTCGGCCGCCGCGGTCGCGGCCAGAAACGCCGCGAGCAACCCGATGACCAGCCCCGCGGCGCGGGGGGTCCACGGACGGCTCTCGTCCCGGCTGGTCGCGAGCAGATAGAGCGCGGCGGCCGGGCCGAGCGGGATGCCCAGTGCGTAACCGAGGCCGGCGGTCAGCGTGCTCGCCGCCGCGATCAGCACAAACACGCCGAACGGGGCGCGCCGCCAGGCGAGCAGCGGCAGCGTCGCGCAGCCCGCGAGCATCCCGCCGAGCAGATCCAGCTCCGAGCCTGAGCCCACCGAGCCGAAGCCTCCGCGGGCGAGCAGGAGCAGAGAACCACCCAGCGCGGCAGCCGCGATCACACCATCGAGGAGTACGTCGGCCGATGCCGCGGATGACCAGATCGACAACCTCGACACGGTGGCGCGCCCCCCGCCGCGGCTGACGGGTTGCTCCGGTCGGGTGGGCGGCCTTCGGGCGGACAACCGCCCGCTCGGGCTCCGCGTGGTCGGCGGACCCGGGCGGAAACCAGCCACGGACCACACCCACGAGCGGCGGTCCCGTGGAGCCCGCGCCACGGGAGACCTCCGATGCTCACTCTCAACGTCGGGCAACACCGGCGCCCCGATCCCGGCCAGGGCGCAACCACCGGCGCGCTGCTGGCCCTCGACTGCACGAACGACAGGATCCTAGCTTCGAGGTACGCGGCTGCGAGTGCCCCCGCCGGAGGATCCCGCTCCACGAAATGGGGAGGCAGAAGCTCCCCCGAGGGGGCGTTTCGGGACCGACCGCCGCCACCGTAGCTTGGCGGCCGTGAGCACGCTCGACAATCCACCGGACGTAGACGGACTCGAACCTCGGCCCGGGCGCGTCCAGCCACGTCCGGCTGACAGGCGTGACGCGGGTGGCTGACCCGCGCCCCGACCCCGAGGGCGAGGACGACCCCAGGGCACGGCTCGACCGCGGACCCGCAACCGGCACGCCCCGCTGGGTGCGGCTGCTGGGGATCGTCCTCGCGATCGCCCTGATCGCGCTGTTCGTCGTCCTGCACCTCACCGGCACCCTCGGCGCCGGCGTCCACCAATGACGCCGCAGACGGACACGCGATGCCTACACGAAGATCTCCGGGCCCCTCGCCGACGCCGATTTCGCCACCTGGACGTCCTGCACCCACGCATACGGCCAGACAGACAGCCAAGCAAACATTGGAGTGCGCCGATGACCGAGGCAACCGACGGCGGCACACCGTCCGCCGGCCACTCAGACCTCAGTGCACGTGATGCCGCGCCGCGGGCTACCGACCCTGCACACCCCGACCCCGTCGTCACGGTCCGCTCGCTGAGCAAGCGCTACGGCAACGTCGTCGCGGTTGACGATCTCAGCTTTTCACTCGATCGTGGCACGGTCACCGGTTTCCTCGGCCCGAACGGTGCCGGCAAGTCGACCACGCTACGCATACTGCTCGGCCTGGCCGAGCCCACGACCGGCGAAACGCGCGTGTTCGGCCGCCGTTACCGCGACCTAGAGAACCCGGCGCGGCGAGTGGGCGCCGTGCTCGAGTCGAACGACTTCCACCCGGCACGTTCGGGCCGCAATCACCTGCGCGCACTCGCGCTCGCGGCCCAGATTCCGTCCCCCCGAGTCGAGGAAGTGCTGCAACTCGTCGACCTCATCGACGCGGCCGACCGGCGGGTCAAGACGTACTCACTGGGCATGCAACAGCGGCTCGGCCTCGCCGGCGCCCTGCTCGGCGATCCTGAACTGCTCATCCTGGACGAACCGGCGAACGGGCTCGACCCCGCGGGCGTGCACTGGCTACGCCGATTCACTCGCCGCTTCGCCGACCACGGAGGGACGGTCGTGATCTCCAGCCACATCCTCGCCGAAGTCGCCCGGACCGTCGATCAAGTCGTGATCATCGACCACGGCCGACTCCGGGCGGCCGCGCGGCTGGACGAGCTCACCGGTGGCGGCGAATCCCTCGAGGACATGTACCTCGAGCTGACCGCCAGGCAGACATCGTGACCGCCCTGCTGCGCGCCGAGTTCCTCAAACAGCGCTCGACCCGCACCAATCTCGGCCTGTTCGCCACGATGCTCGGCCTCGTCCTGCTCGCCGAGCTCCTGCACGGCTTGGGCCTGCCCGCCAGGAATCTCGACAGCGCCGCGAGCCAGCTGAGGATTCTCGGCCCAGGCGAGATCATCGGCACGCTACTCGCCGCCCTGCTCGGCGCAATGTCGATCACCGGCGAAATCCGCCACGGGACAATCCGGCCGACCCTTCTCGTCAGCCCCGGGCGCATCCGCGTCATCACCGCGAAAGTCTGGGCAAGCATGCTGCCCGGCGCCGCCTTCGGCCTCGCCGCCGGGGCCGTCGCCGTCGGCGCGAGCACGGCCGCGCTGCGGGCCCGGGGCATCACCATCCACCTCGACCCGGGCGACTACGTCCTCCCACTCCTCGGCGGCGCGGCCGCAGCAGCGCTCTGGGCCGCCATCGGCGTCGGTGCCGGCGCCCTCGTCCGCAACCAGGCAGCCACCCTCGTCGGCCTGTGCGCCTGGCTGCTGTTCGTCGAAAACCTGCTGCTCGGCGACCTCACCAGCCTCAACGCCGGCCGGTTCCTGCCCGGCGCGGCCGCAGCGGCAATCAGCGGACAGAAACCGGACACACCCCTGCTCGCCCCGGCAGCCGCCCTCGCCCTGCTCGCCCTCTACGCGGCAGCCGCGGCCACCGCCGGATCGACCGCGACGAACCGCCGCGACATCGCCTGATCGCACTGAAGGGCCGAACCGACATGATCCTGACGGGCTGAATGCTTCCACCGAGTAGCCGGCAACGCCTCGACCAGGCCCGCGCCGGTCATGCCCTCGGCGTGCAGGAACCGCAGCAGCGACCGCAACGCCGCTGCCGTCCGCGGCACCGCGCCGGGCCGGCGAGCGGCCAGCGCCGACACGAACCCGCTGACCTCACCGGCGGTCAATCGACCGCTCCAACTCCGGCCGGCTATCGCGCAGCTGGCCGGTCGGAAACGGACCGACCAGCATCACGTTCCGGGCGATGGTCCGCTCCGCCAGCCCCCGCCGCGCCGCCAAGTAGCCGGCACACCGGGACAGCAGCACGCCGATCACCGTCTCCGGCGCCGGTGGTCCGGCCGGCCGAACCACCTCCACCGACCGCAGGTATTCCAGCAGCGGCTGCAGCGACTGGTTTGCGCCTGGAAGGTCGCGCGGGGGCGAAGGCACCGGGCATGCTTGCCGAGCGGTCGGCGGGACCGGCGACCACATGCTCCGGCACCCGCGGCCTAATCTCAGCGGCCGCGCTGGTTGCCGTCGCCGTGCCCCATCCCGCCCGTCATCATCGCCATCATCACCGTGCAGATGACGGCGACGAACAGGAACCCCGCCCCGGCCACCCCGGTGGCCACCAGGACCACCGCGACGGCGAGCATCGGGATGCAGCAGGCGATCATCATCCAGCCGTGCCCGCGGTGCCCACCGTGGTGCTCGTGGCCAGACACCGGCGACTGCGGGCGCCGGGCCTGGGTGGTGTCGTGGGTCATGTCGTCCTCCTCAGCGAGCGCGGCAGGTAGCCGAGCCTGCGATACAGCGGGCAGTGCCCGACCGCGCCGGTCACCAGCAGGTCCAGACCGGCCAGCAGCAGCAGCACCTCCAGTGCACCGGTGACCGGCGACGGCGAGCCGGCCAGCAGGACCAGCGCACCGATCGCGCCGACCAGCCCGACGAGCACCCGCGCGGCACGCTCGGCCGGCGTGATGTTCACACTCCACCGGGTCTTCACCGCGACCTCCTCGTCTCCGTGGCATCTGCCCTGGACCACTTCCACCCTGCCTTGCCTTACCCTCAAGGGGTATAGGAGAAGGAACCTGGCGGACCAGGTCCGAGGTCCCGCCGGAGCGAACGGCAGCCGCTGTCCGGGCACCGCTCTCGACCGCCCGCCCGCCGGCGCGATCCCTGGTACGCCCCCGTGCCCGCCGGTGCGGCGCGAGCGTCGCGGCTGGGTCTGGATCAGCGGCCAACATCACATGATTGGCGGCGGGGCAGCGCGTCGAGGGCGGGCTGAGGTGCGGCGCGGGGCGGTGCTGCGTACCGGCCGGTCAGAACGGGCCTCGCGGCCAGCCTGCTCGACGGGGTACCGCTCCACCGAGCGCCGGTGCAGGTGAGGAGGGTCCATTCGAAGCGCGCACGTCCATGATCTGCGGGCGAGGCGGTCAGCGTCCGGCGGGTACCGGCTCGGGTGCGGTGGCGGGGGTGGGGACGCCGGCCGCCGGTGGTGGCGCGGGTAGCCGGAGGCGTTTGAGCAGCAGGGCGTTGACCGCGACCAGGAAGCTGGACCCGGACATGGACAGGGCGGCGATCTCGGGGCGGAGCATGAGCCCGAACGCCGGGTCGAAGACCCCGGCGGCGATGGGCAGGGCGATGGCGTTGTAGCCGATCGCCCAGCCGAGGTTCTGCCGCATCTTCCGCAGCGTGCCGCGGCCGATGCGCAGCGCTGTGGGCACGTCGAGCGGGTCGGAGCGCATCAGCACCACATCGGCGGTCTCGATGGCCACGTCGGTGCCGGCGCCGATGGCGATGCCGAGGTCGGCCTGGGCGAGGGCGGGTGCGTCGTTGACGCCGTCGCCGACCATGGCGACCTTCTCACCGGCGGCCTGCAGCTCGGCGATCTTGGCGGCCTTGTCGCCGGGCAGCACCTCGGCGATAACCGTGTCGATGCCCAGTTCGGCGGCGATCCGGTCGGCGGTGGCGCGGTTGTCGCCGGTGAGCATGACCACCTGCACGCCCAGGTCGTGCAGGGCGGCGACGGCCGTCTTGGCGGTCGGCCGGGGGGCGTCGGCGAGGGCGATGACCCCGGCGGGCTGGCCGTCGACGGCGACCAGGACGGTGGTGCGCCCTCCGGCGGCGAGCCGGTCGCGGGTCGCGGCGAGCGGCCCGACGTGAATACCGTGGCGGGCCATCAGCCGGGCATTGCCGACCGCGACGGTCCGGCCGTCCACTCGGGCCACCGCGCCGTGCCCAGGCACGTTCTCGAACTGTTCGGCAGTCCAGCGCGGTCCGCCGGCCGTGTCGGCGCGCCGGACCAACGCCTGGGCCAGCGGGTGTTCGGACTCCCGTTCCACCGCGGCGGCCAGCGCCAGCAGCTGGCCGCGGTCGGCCCCGTCGGCCGGCACGATGTCGGTAACCTCCGGTTCGCCCTTGGTCAGCGTGCCGGTCTTGTCCATGACCACCGCCTGGATGCGGGCCGAGGCCTCCACCGCGGTGGCGTTCTTGAACAGAACCCCCCGTTTCGCGCCCAGCCCGGTGCCGACCATGATCGCGGTGGGGGTGGCCAGGCCGAGGGCGTCCGGGCAGGTGATCACCACCACGGTGATCGCGAACAGCAGCGCCTCGCGGATCGGCCGGTCGGACAGCAGCGCCCACGCGGCGAACGTCAGCCCGCCGCCGAGCAGGGCGACCAGGACCAGCCAGAAGGCGGCCCGGTCGGCCAACCGCTGCCCGGGGGCTTTGGAGTTCTGCGCCTGCTGCACCAGCGCCACGATCTGCGCCAGCGCGGTGTCCGAGCCGACCTTGGTCGCCCGCACCCGCAGCGTGCCGTCGGCGTTGATGGTCGCGCCGATCACCGCGTCGCCGGGCGCCTTGTGCACCGGCAGGCTCTCCCCGGTGACCATCGACTCGTCGACCTCGCTCTGCCCGGACTCGACCATTCCGTCGACCGCGATCTTCGACCCGGGCCGGACCAGCAGCAGGTCCCCGACGACCACCTCCGCGGTCGGCATCTCCACCTCGGCGCCGTCCCGCAACACCGTCGCCTTGGGCGGGGCCAGGTCCAGCAGGGCGCGGATCGCGTCGTTCGCCCCGCCCCGGGCGCGCATCTCGAACCAGTGCCCGAGCAGCACGAACGCGGCCAGCACGCTGGCCGCCTCGTAGAACACCTCGCCGCCGCCGGTCAGGGTGACACCCAGCGAGTACAGCCAGCCGGCGCCGATGGCGACCGCGACCAGCACCATCATGTCCAGCGTCCGGGCCCGCAAAGCGCGGACCGCGCCGTCGAAGAAGATCCACGCCGAGTAGAAGATCACCGGCAGGCTGAGGATCAGGCCGAACACGTCGTCGCGCAGCCCGAACGGCGGCGCCGCAGTGAAGCCCAGCACGTCCCGCCCGATCGGCGACCACAGCAGGATCGGGACCGAGAACAACGCGGCGACCAGGAACCGGTTACGCATGTCGGCGACCATCGCGGCCATCGACATCTCAGCATGCCCGCCGTGGCCCATCACCTCATGCGGCGCGGCCACCCGCTCACCCGGCGTCGCCGCATGTTCAGCGGCGGCCACCTGCTCGGCGTGACCGACGTGTGCACCGGCGCCGGCAGGCTCGGCCAGCGGATCGCACACGTGCTCGGGCACCGACTGCCCCCGGCAGTGAAACCCGCAGTCCCGCACCCAGCCGGCCAGCTCGGCCACCGACGTCCCGGCCGTGAGCACCGACTCCGCGCGCGCCTTCTCCGTCGCCCACTGCACCCCCGACACCTCCAGCACCACCGTGGTCAGACCGCCGGCACCGCCATCGACCTGCCGCGCCTCCACCATCAGCGCACCCTCCCTCACCCCGCCGTGTGCCGCGACCGCGCACCCGGCCCGTCCAATCCGGTCCACTGTAACGGCGGCTACGAAGCCAACTAGTAGCTCCGCCCGTCGTCGAAGCCGGCCCCATGGTAACCATACCCATGCAGGGTATGGCCCTGGGGGACTGCGGGCGGAGCTGGCGGTAGGTCCGACCGCGGCCGCCGGCCGACCCATTCGCTGCGGGACGTTCGGCCCTGGCCCGGACTCCCCGGTCGGGCGATGCTGGACCGTACTAGGGATCTTAGTAGGCAGAGCCACGATCGCCTACGGGCTGTGGCTGCTGGTGCTGATCAACACGGTGGTCTTCGCGCCCTTCGGGGGCAGCTTCTTCCACCCGCGCGCCCAGCGGGACTGGCGGGCGATGGGCGGCGCGTTCACCGCGGTCCTCCTCGCGCTGTTCACCGAGATGTACGGGTTCCCGCTGACCATCTACCTGCTGTCGGGCTGGCTGGGCTCGCGGTTCCCGCTGCTGTGCGCCGACCACGCCGGCGGGCATCTGTGGAACGACCTGATCGGCGGCGGGTTCTGGCTGATCAGCGCGGCCTGGCGGCGGCTGTGGGCAGCGGCCCGAGCCGGCCGGCTGGCCACCGACGGCTCGTACGCCTGGGTCCGCCACCCCCAGTACCTTGGCTTCGTCCTGGTGATGCTGGGGCTGCTCGTGCAGTGGCCGACGATCCCGACGCT
>WNFZ01006187.1_pt1 | contig 12238 bp, 13 predicted proteins | sample 5400081 | NCBI WGS metagenome assembly WNFZ01 (sample SAMN13153365, study PRJNA577476) | soil metagenome | isolation source: 80 cm soil or saprolite under grassland replicate 1 | place: USA:California | collected 2016-06-15
TTCTCCGCTCGTCCAGAAAGGCCGCAAGGACGTGGCGAGGCTCGAGTCGAACGATACCCACGTGGTCTACTTCCGTTTCCGCGACTTCCACGGAAGGTACCCGATCCACTGCCACAACGTCGTTCACGAGGACCACGCCATGATGGCGCACTGGGAGATCGTCTATACCGGCGCCGACACCAACCCGCGTCCGTAGCTCCGGACTGCGAAAGGAGACAACATGATCAAGATGTCAAGGAGAACATGGCTGGGAATGGCGGGCGCCGCGGCGGCGGTCGGGGTGGTCGGACTGCCGCCTTTGCAGCGGGAAGGCCGCGCGGCGCCATTGCCGCCGCGCGAGCTGATCCGGCGGCGGAATTTTCCCAATGTGGTGCTCACCACGCACGAAGGCGAGCAGGTCCGCTTCTACGACGACCTCATCAAAGGCAAGTTCGTGACCCTCAACATGATGTACACGACCTGCAAGGCGACCTGCCCGCTCACCACGGCGAATCTCGTGCAGGTGCAGAAGCTGCTCGCCGACCGCGTCGGGCGCGATCTTTTCATGTATTCGATCACGCTCGACCCGAAGCAGGACACACCCGAGGTCCTGAACGCGTACGCCAAGACGTTCGGCGTGGGGGCAGGCTGGAAGTTTCTCACCGGGAACCCGGACGACATCGAGCAGTTGCGCCGCCGCTTGGGGTTCAGGTGGGCCAACCAGGAAATGGACAAGAACAAGGACTTTCACACCGGGAACCTCCGCTACGGAAACGAGCCCCTCATGCTCTGGGGAGCCGTACCGGGCTTGGCGGAGCCGACCTGGGTCAGCGAATGCATCCTGTTCGCCGACTGGCCGCAGAACCGGCAGAAGGACCGCGAGCGCATCGCGCAAGCGAAGTCCCGCAAGGCGTCGGACGCCGAGCGTGCGGGGCCGGTGGCGCCGATGACTCACGATCACGGGCAACACTAGGTCTGAACGCGCTCTCGAACGAAAACGGGCGGGAGGAAATTTCTCCCGTCCGCTTCCGGCTGCTAAGGCGCTTCGCGGTCGTGCTCCATGCGAGGCGTTTGCGGACGGCGATCTCCGCGCTTCTTTTTGCGGGCATATCGACGTCCGCGCTGGTCCGGGCCGATGCGCCAGGCAAGATTGAGGACCTCACGCCGGATGAAGCGCGCGGCAAGCTCATCTATACGACGGGCCGCGGCGCTGCGGGGCGGCTGCTTTATTTCCGGCTGCTGACGGCGGGCGCGCGCGCCCTGCCCGCCAGCGGGATCTTCTGTGCGAACTGCCACGGCGCCGACGGCGAAGGCGGCAGGGAAGGCAATATCGTGATGGCCGATATCACTTATGCGACGCTGAGCGGGCCCCTGCCCGCCTCCCCGCCCTGGAACAGGGCGCGCGCCGCCTACACGGATGCCCTGCTCGCGCGCGCCATCACTCGGGGTCTGGATTCGTCCGGACAGCAACTCGATGCATCGATGCCGCGCTGGGTGCTCTCCGAGTCGGAGCTGCAGGATCTCCTCAAATACCTGAAGCGCCTGGGAAGCAGATAAGAAAGCGCCGCCTGCGTTGCCGCATGGTCCTACGCGGCAAACGGGTCCTGGTCCGGAGGCTCCGGGTCGTGTATTCGCGCCCGGATCGCTTTCAGCGCATCGGCGGCGAGATAGCAGCGGCCGCTCTTGTCGCTCGTCGCAACGAGAAGGCCGGCCTCCACCAGGCGCTCGAGATCGTCGCTGGCCTCGTGCGCCGAAGCCATGGTCGCCGACTCATACAGAGCTGCGGTCAGGCTGCCGCGGATCGCGGCCTCGGCGAGGGCAGAGATCATCCGCTCGGGCAAGCCGCGATGCTTGACGTCGCGCTCGAGCTCCTCCCACAAGCGGTCGTACTCTTGGGTTCGTCTCAGCAAAGTCCTCGCCTGGAGGAAATGCGCGGTGAGGCAGAAGCGGACCCAGGGGCGCGCGTCCCGTTCCGGCTGCCAGGCGCCTTCATCGACTTCATCGAGAATCCTGTAGTACTCGTCGGTGTTCACGCTCAGGTATTCATCGATGCTCGCGAAAGGCGGCGCCGAGACGCCGTCGCGCGCGAGGACAAAGGTTTGCAGGGCCCGCGCCATGCGCCCGTTGGCGTCGCGAAAGGGGTGGATCGCCGCGAGATTCAGGTGAGCCATGGCGGCCCGGATGAACACCGGGACTTCGTCATTCGCGTTCAGCGATGCGATCAGCTCTGCCATCAGCGCCGGAATGAATTTGGCGTGAGGAGTTTTGTACATGGCCTTCCCGGAGGAATCTTCCTTGACCGATATGGATTCTCGCCGCCAGCGGCCTGGCGCCTTCTCGGGGTCGTGGCCCGCCATCATGTAATGCAAAGCGCGAATGGTCCCTTCGTCGATCGCGAAGTCGGGAGCATCCGCCACCTGAAGCACGAAGCTGAGCGCGGCGTGATAGCCGGGCGCGGCCGACCATGCGTCGGGGTTCTCGGCGCCCGGCTCCTCATCCTCGGCGCCGCCCGCATTCTCGATGAGCACGGTGCCCAGCGCGGGATTCTTCGAGGCCTGCAGAATGCGGTCGTGGATGGCCCGCCACGGCAATCCGGGCCACTCCCGCAGCCTGGGCAGGTTCAACTGCCTGCGGATTGACTCGATTTCGCCGATGACTTCCGCTTCTCGCTCGGTGATTTGCGGCGTCCGAAACAACATCGTGACGGCCCTATCCCGCTATTTCTTCGGTTCCTGAAGGTCGCGAACCTCGGTATTCATCCGCACGTCTTTGCGGCGGCGCTTGACGAGGAGTTTCCCGGTTTCGAAGTAGTCACTCTTCACGGCAAGCTCCGCCGCGCGCTCGAGCTCGTCCGGCCACTCGCCGAGCGAGTACCCGAACCACGGCGATTCGGGTTTGAGCTTGGGCAGGCCCAGCTCCTCCCAGATTTCCTTCGCGCGCTCCATGTACTCGCGCTTGGGCAGCGAGATCGGCGGGAAATCCTCCTTCATCGTCGCGTCGATCAGGACCGACGCATCTTCGCCGTCGTTTCTCTTGCTTCTCGGTCCGTGCCCCTGGTCGCGGTGGTGAAGAATCTGAAGGTCGAGCGCCGGATTCGCGCGGTAGGACATGGCCCAGAGCAGCGCGTCCGCGTTGTCCGGGTCGATGTCTTCGTTCACGGCAACGACGTACTTGCCCGCCGCTCGGTTCCACGCGGCGGCGCCGTAGAGCGCGCGCCAGATCTCAGTCCTCGGCGCCTTGCGGTCCATGATGAGCACCACCACCTTGCGCAGGTTGGTGAGCGGCTCGTGCATCGAGACGCGCTTCACGCCCTGGATGCCGAGCGTGCTGCGCAGGTGGTGAGTAAACAGCGGCTCGAGCGCTACGCGCTTGATCAGGCTCGACTCGCTCGGCGTGACCTGCGAGATGATCGACGTGAGGATCGCGTCCTTGCGGCGCGTGATGCAAGTGACCTCCATGAACGCGTTGTACTCCTGCAGGTTCACGTGGCCGTGCGACTCCCCGAACGGCGCCTCGGGCTCGAGGTACTCGGTGTCGATGTAGCCTTCCACCACGATCTCCGCTTCGGCCGGCACCAGCAGATCGACGGTCTTCGCTTTCACCACGTTGATCGGCGCGCCGACGAGCCCGCCCGCGACGTACAGCTCGTCGAGCGACTCGGGCACTTTCTGCGCCGAGGTAAAGGCCACGCAGGGCGGCGCACCGAGGATGACCGCCGCGGGCAGCTTCTTGCCCCGGGCTTTCATCTTTTCCCAGTGGGTGTAGATCCCCGGCCGGAGCTCGAGCGACGGATTCATCCCCAGCCGCCGCGGCGCCTTCACCTGTCCGCGATAGATGCCCATGTTCTGCACGCCGCTGTCGGGATCCTTGGTGATGTACTGGGAGAGCGTGGTAAACGGCGCGATGTCCCAGCCCGGCGTCGAGATCGGGATCGGTAGCGAGTCGAGACCTTTGCCGGGCTGGTCGAGCTCGCTGCCCTCGATCACGATCTCGTGGCACGGTGCGTCCTCCACGATCCGCGGCGGGATCGGCTTTGCCATCGCGCGGTTCCAGGTTTCGTTGATCCCGTCGAGCGCACAGCCCATGCCGATGCGGTAGATCTCGCGGCTCGCGGCGAGCGCCCCGACCACCACGGGAATACCGTACTTGCGTCCTTTGCTGTCGGTGACATCGTTGAAGAGGAACGCCTTGCGGTCCGGCTCCTCGATGCCGCCGCGGAACTGCCAGCGCACCAGCGGATGCATCTCGGTGTCCTTGTTGATCGGCCGATCGACCGTGACGAGCAGTCCCGCCTTGTCGAGCGCGCGCAGATGCTCGTGAAGGTCGGGATAGGCGCGTTCCGGCGCTGCGCCCGCGCGGCGCGGCTCCGGTCCAGCGGTCGAGCTGACCTTCGATTTGTTCGCCATGCGCGGCCTTTCTCCCTCCGTGAAGTATATCAACGCGACGACGAAGGCAACATCGACACGCCGAGCCGCTTCGCCAACGCCTGGAGTTCGTCGTGGATCGCGCGCGGGATCGGGATGCCGTCGCGGCTGCGTCGCTCGAAGGTGCGGCGGCCGCGCTCGCCGGGGATGAGGATTTCGCCCGCCTCCGGATCGACGGGCAGGGACTTCAGCGCCTTCACCAGGCGCTCGACCTCGCGCCGGAAATTCTCAGGGTCGCCGAACCGCGCCGGGTCGATCGCGATCACCAGGCCGTTTTGCCGGTGCCGGCGTCCCTCGGGGGTGCCTTCCAGCGATTCGGCGAGCAGCGCGTTCGATACGACGAGGCTCGTGAGGCATTCGATCATCAGGGCGAGGCCCGAACCCTTGGGGCCGGCCATCGGCAGCGGAATTTGCGCGGCCTGGGAATCGGTCGTAGGTTTTCCGTCCTTGTCGAGCGCCCATCCGGCGGGAATCGCCTCTCCGGTTTTCTTCGCCTGGTTCAGCCTTCCCATCGAGACGACGCCGGTTCCCATGTCCAGCACGACAGGACCCTGTTTGCCACCCGGAACCGCGATCGAAATGGGGCTGGTGGAAACGCCCGCCGCGCGCGCTCCGTGATACGCCATATTCGGCCAGGAAGCCGCGAGCGCGATCGCCGCCATGCCCTCGCGGGCGGCGGCGAGCGTGTAATAGCCGAGCGCCGCCGTGTGCGTGGTTGCCCGGACCAGCGCGAGCCCGACGCCGGCGTCCCGGGCCTTGCGCATCGCTTCGGCGGTCGCCCGCGTCATCGCGATCGGGCCGGAGGCGCGATCGGCGTCGATCAGGACCGAGGCCGGAGTCTCGGTGCGGATCGAGATCGCCGGACGCGGATTCATGTCGCCGGCCGCAATCAGATCGACATAGCGCGGGATCCTCGCGACGCCGTGCGTGTCGACGCCCCGGAGATTGGCCCAGACGAGGACGTCTGCGACGACCGCCGCATCGGCCTCGCGCATGCCGGTGCGCGCGAAGATCTCCGTCGCGAAACGCCTGAGCGCGTCGGCCGAAGCGGTCGGCGCCGCCCGATCGGCGTGCGATTGCGTCCTGCTCATGCCGGGATCAGAGCTGCGGCGGAAAGTACTTGTCGAGCCAGTTGCGCACAAGGTTCACGACCAGCGTGTTGCCCTCCGAGAACATGAAATGGTCGACGTCGGCGATCAAGTGGAGATCGGTCGGTCTGCCCGCGCGCGCGAAGAGCTCGACCGATTGCTCGGTGGGCGTCACCGAGTCGTTCGCCGAATGCAGCAACAGGAGCGGCCGCGGCGCGATCCTTCCGACCACCTCGTTAGCGGTGAACCCATACATGCTCTCGACGACCTCGAACGGAAATTCCATGATCGAGCCGGGGGCGAGGTTGCCGCGCAGGCGCGGCGGAATGGGCACGATATCGTAGCGCGGCACGCTCATCGGTTTCCCCGCGCGTGCTCGCCGCTTTCCCTCCTTCATCATCGCGCTGAACTTCTTCCAGGCGCGGGGCGAGGCGTGCTGCCCGCGGAATTTCTTCGCGCCGTCGCCCCAGCCTCCTGAGGAGATGCACGCGGCGACCCTTCGGTCGACGCCCGCGGCGTACACGGCGACCGCCGCCCCGAAGCTCTGTCCCGCCACGCCGATGCGCTTCGGGTCGATATCGGGACGGGCGGCGAGGAACGACAGCGCGTTCCTCGTGTCCCTGACCTGCTCCATGCAGATGACCCGACCGCGCTCGCCCTCGCTTTCGCCGCAGCCGCGGAAGTCGAAGCGCAACGCCGCGTAGCCGAGCCCGGCGAGCATTTTCGCGACCGCCGTTCCGCCGCCCCCGTCCTTGTTGCTGCCGAATCCGTGCAGCACGAGGAAGGCCGCTCGCCGGGCGCCCGGTCCGCCCGCCTCGGGCAGGTGCAGGACGCCCGCGATCTTCAATCCGTCCGATGCGAAGCTGACCGGTTCTTCCATTTCTCCGATTCTCCTGTAAGCCGAAGTGACGAATTATAAGTGTGCAGCTTCCCAGAGCGGTAAAATCGCCGAAAAAGGGAGCCGCGATGAATCACGAGCACCACGCGATCGACGTCCACGCGCACTATTTTCCGGAATCCTTTCTAGATCTGATCGCAAAGCACGGGCCCGCCCACGGTTTCGAGTACAAGATGATCGAGGGCAAGGGCCCGCAGTTCAAGCACGGCCACCTGATGACGGGGCCGGTGGGCCCGAAATTCGTCGATCTCGACGCGCGGCTCGCCGCGATGGACGAGCAGGGCGTGGAAGTCCACGCGATGTCGCTCTCGCAGCCGATGGTGTACTGGGCGGACGGGGACCTCGCGAGGCGCCTCGCCGAAACCTACAACGACGCGCTCGCGCGGGCGCACGAGCGGCATCCCAAACGCCTCGTCGGACTTGCGACGCTGCCGATGCATGAGGGCGCGCTCGCAGTGAAAGAAATCGAACGCGCGGCGAAGCTGCCCGGAATCCGCGGCTTCTATATCGCAACGCAGATCCGCGCAAAGGACCTGTCCGACGCGGCGTTCCTGCGTATATGGGAGCGAATCGAGGCGAGCGGCCTGCCGCTTTTTCTGCACCCGGTCGAGGTGATCGGCCACCAGCGCCTGGGCGCGTATTACCTCACCAATCTGCTCGGCAACCCTTTCGAATCGGCGATCGCCGCGGCGCACCTTATCTTCGGGGGTGTACTCGACCGCTTTCCCGAGCTCACCGTCTGCCTGCCGCACTCGGGCGGCGCGTTTCCGTGGCTCGTCGGGCGGCTGAACCGAGGGTGGGAGAAGCGCGCCGACCTGAAGCACATCAAGCAGCCGCCGATCGAGTATCTCCGCCGTTTCTACTACGATACCGTCGGCTATTCGGACCCCGTGCTCGAATACCTGGTCAAGGTGATCGGGGCCGACCGCGTGCTGATGGGCAGCGACTACTGCTTTCCCATCGCCTACGAGCGGCCGGTCGAGATCGTGACCGCCCATCGCGCTCTTGACGACGGGCAGAAGCGGGAAATCGTCGAAGACAACGCCCGGCGCCTGCTCAAGATTTAATTCAGCGCCGGAAGATCCAGATAAGGATGCTGACGACGACCGATACGACGAGGCAGGTCATCAGGGGAAAGTAAAGGCTGAATCCTTCGCGCCGCACCACGATGTCTCCCGGCAGCCTGCCCAGACCCAGCTTCGACATGACCGGCCACAGCAATCCCGCGGCCACCAGGATGAGACCCAGGGTGATCAGCCACTTGGACACCGGTATTCGCCTCCGCCTCGATTCCGATTAGGCTGGAATCTGTCAGAATAGTTGCACCGCGCCGGAATGGATCGTTTACCGGCGGCGTTTACCTGTCGCCCGCAAGAGAGCTTTGCGGTTCAACCGGTTCCCACTGGACTTTCAAGGAGGAAGCACAGCCATGAAGAAATCAGCAATTCTGTCGCTGACCGCGGTGCTGGCGCTCGCGAGCGCCGCCGCGAACGCGCAGGCGCCGACTCGCGTGCGCGGCACCATCGCCGGACTCGACGGCAATATGCTCACGGTCAAGTCGCGCGATGGCACGGACATCAAAGTGAAGCTTGCCGACAACTTCGGCGTGTCGGCGGCCAGGGCGATCACGCTCGCCGACATCAAGCAGGGCGATTTCGTCGGTCCGGCGTCGCGAAAGCGTCCCGACGGCACTCTGGAGGCGATCTCGGTGCAGCTGTTTCCCGCGGCGCTGCGCGGCGTCGTCTCCGAAGGCCACACGCCCTGGGACCTCGAGCCGGGTTCCTTAATGACCAACGCGATCGTCGCGGGAATGGTCCAGAAGTCGAACGGGCGCGAGCTGACCCTCGAATACAAGGGCGGCTCGCAGAAGGTTTTCGTCCCTCAAGGCGTGCCGATGTTCACGACGGTCCCGGGCGACCGCTCGCTTCTCGTGCCCGGCGCAACCGTCTTCACCGTCGCGCGGCCGGGTCCCGACGGCATGCTGACCACCGCCCGCGTCACAGTGAACAAGGACGGCGTCAAGCCCGCGAACTGATCCGGCGCCGCCGGGCGACGGCCGACCCACGGCGCGGAGCATGAAGGGGAAATACGACACGCTGCGGGTGGAGGAAAAGCCCGGCGACTTGCTTCTGGCGACCCTCAGCCGGCCGGAGGTCGCCAACGCCTTCAACACCCGGGCCGCGCTCGAGCTCTGCGAGTTTTTCGAAAGCCTTGAGGCCGGGGGGCGGTGCCGCTGCGTCGTGCTCACCGGCGCGGGCGACAAGGCCTTCTGCTCCGGAGCCGACCTGAAGGAGCGCGCCGCGCTCGGCGAGGAGCAGTGGCGCGCGCAGCACGAGGTTTTCGAGCGCATGTTCCGCGCGGTGCGCGACTGCGCGGTCCCGGTGATCGCCGCGGTGAACGGCGCCGCGTACGCGGGCGGCCTCGAGCTCGTTCTGCTGTGCGATTTCGCCTATGCCTCGAAATCGGCGAGATTTGCGCTCACCGAGGCGTCGCTCGGCATCATGCCAGGCGGCGGCGGCACGCAGACGCTCGCGCGCGCCGTGGGCGAGCGGCGTGCAAAGGAGCTGATCCTCGCAGCTCGGCCCTTTTCGGCGGAGGAGGCGCTTGCCTGGGGCGTCGTCAACGGGCTGTGCGAGCCACCGAGCCTGCTCGATGCGACGCTCGAGGCCGCCGCGAGAATCGCGGCCAACGCACCGCTCGCGGTTCGCGAGGCGAGGCGCGCCATTCGCGAGGGGCTCGGCATGGACCTCGCTTCGGCCATGCAGCTCGAGATCGCGGCCTACAATCGCCTCGTTGCTACCGAAGACCGCAAGGAAGGCGTCCGCGCGTTCAACGAAAAACGCAAGCCGAAGTTCAAGGGCCGCTGAGTCGCCTGATTCCTCGACGGTCAGCGTCACGGCCGTCGCCTCCGCACGACACCCCCATTCCATTGTAAACAGCCGCTTAAAAGCGCGGCGCAAAGCGCCTGTCGCTCCGGAGCGACAGCATCGCGCGAGCGATGCGCGGGCCTCTTTCGCAATTGCATGATTTTGCTCGTAAGCTGCGCGTGGCATGCGTGTTGCTACTACAGGTAAGTTTTACGCTCGATATTTTCAGCGCTGAACTTCACCGCGCGCAATTTAACAGCCAAAGGAACCCTTATGCTCGACAATTTTCGCCGCAGAGATAATCCGCTCTCCCGTTCGCCGGATCCCTACAGCCAGCTGCAGGGCGCCTTGGCTCCGCGCAGCGCGGAATCCACGAAACCGGAAGCTTCCAAACCCGAAACTTCCAGACCCGAAACTTCCAAACCCGAAGCGCCCAAGGCCGACGCGCGCGAACACTCCAGACCCTCACGATCCGGCGAGGAAGCCGTGAGCAAGCTGATCGTCGGCCCGGACATCAAGCTGAAAGGGGCCGAGATCACCGACTGCGACACGCTGGTCGTCGAAGGCCGGGTCGAGGCCTCGATGGACAGCCGCGTCATCCAGATCTCCGAGCACGGCGTGTTCGTCGGCAAGGTCGGCATCGACGTCGCCGAAATCCGCGGGCGCTTCGAGGGCGAGCTGACCGCGCGCAAGCAACTGGTCGTTCGCGCGACCGGAAGAGTGTCGGGCAAGATCCGCTACGGCAGAGTCGCGATCGAGGAAGGGGGCGAGCTCTCGGGCGACGTCGCGGCGCTCGCCGCGGCCAAGGGCGCGGGCGCCGCGCGCGCAACCGGCTCCGATTCGAGCCGCAGCGCCCCTTCCGCCGGGACCGCCGCGGCGCACGCCCCCGCCCAAGCCGGAGCGGAGGCGCTCTTCGCCAAGCCGGCCGCTCCCCACTGAAGTCGCCGCGGTACCGGGCGACTCCGGCCCGGCGCGGTGCTCCGGCCGTCAGCTCCCGGGAATGATCCCCGGTGGAAGGGAGGTGCAGAACTGGGCGATCTCCCCGGGCCGCGTCCACCACGCGAGCTCGCACTGCCGGTGCTCGACGCAGTGCTTGAGCGCCGCGCGCAGCGGCCGCAGCCTGAACGGCTGGCCGAAAACGTAGGGGTGGATCGAGACGTTGCACACGAGCGGGTGCCTTTCGCACTGCTCGATCATCTCGTCGAACTGGTCGACCAGCATGTCGCAGAACTCGCGGGCGCTGTGCTTGCGGTGCACGACCGCGGGTGAATCGTTGACCTCGACCGGGTAGGGAACCGAAAGGATCGGCCCGGAGCGCGTCCTCATCCAGATCGGCTGGTCGTCGCAGGGCCAGTCCATGAAGTAGGTGTAACCCGCCTCCTTGAGAAGATCGGGCGTCGCCGAAGTCTCGTAGGCGCCGGCGCCCATCCATCCCGTGGGGCGTTTCTTCTCGTTGCGGGCGAAAGTCTCGGTCGCCTCGCGGATAAGGCGCTCTTCGTCGGGCTCCCACAGCCCGCGCAGGTTCTCCGAATTGGTGCGGCCGTGGGCGACGATCTCGTCCCCGCGCGCGCGTATGCGCGTGAAGATCTGCGGCGCGTAGTCGTAGAGCAGGCTGTTGGCGAGGTCGAACAGGCGCCAGATGCCGACGCGGTTGCCGTAGTCGCGCCAAGAATAGTTTCGCTGCGTCTGGGGCTCGCCCGCCTTGGCGTTGTCGTGCCCGAGCCCCGCGCCAAAGGCGAAGCACTCGATGTTGGTGGTGATGCAGAACGCCAAGCGCTTGCCCTCCGGCCAGGAATAGTCCTTGCGCTCGGTGATGGGAACGTAGTCGTAGCGCGAGTGCCGCGGGAGAAAATTTCTGGCCACGCTGGAGGCTCCGGCTCAATCGGCCTTGGCGCCGGAGTCTCTTACCATTTTTCCGAGCTTCACGATCTCGGCGCGCATGTGGGCGGCGAATTGCTCGGGCGTGCTCGTGATCGGGGTCGCGCCCTGGGTCGCGAAGAAATCCCGGATCTCGGGCGAATTGACGACTTTCGCGAACTCGGCGTTGGCGCGCTCGACGACTTCCCTCGCCATGCCCGTAGGGCCGATGACGCCGCTGTAGAGCACCAGATCGAACCCCGGGAGCGCCGCTTCGGCGAGAGTCGGAATGTCCTCGACCGCGGCCACGCGCGCGGGCGTGGTCACCGCGAGCGCGCGCAGCTTGCCGCTCTTCACGTGCGGCAGCGCCGCAGGCATCGTCGAGAAGATGAAAGCCACTTCGCCCGCGATCACCGCGACCGTCGCGGGCGCGCTCCCCTTGTAGGGAACGTGCAGCAGGTCGACGCCCGCCATGGTCTTGAAGCTCTCGCCGGCCAGATGCACGATCGTGCCGCTGCCCGATGACGCGTAGTTGAGCTGCCCCGGTCGCGCTTTCGCGAGCGCGATCAGCTCGGGCACCGATTTCGCGGGCAGCGCCGCATTCACGACGAGGAGCAGCGGCGTCGAGGCGAGCAGGCTGATGTAGGTGAAATCCTTCAGGCTGTCGTAGGGGAGCTTTCGGTAAAGACTCGCGTTGATCGCGTGCGTGGTGGCGTCGCAGAAGTAGAGCGTATAGCCGTCCGGCGCCGACTTGGCGATGAACTCAGAGGCGATGGTGGTGCCTGCGCCCGGGCGGTTGTCCACGACGACCTGCTGGCCGAGATTTTGCGAGAGCTTGGCGCTGACCGCGCGCGAGAGCACGTCCGATACGCCGCCCGGCGTGAAGCCGACCACGAGGCGGATCGGCCTGTTCGGGTAGCCCTGCGCAAAGGCGCCTGCGCTGAAAAAAGCGAGAAAAACGGCGGCGAGCGTGCGGCGAATCATGAAATCCCCTTTGACGGAAGTTGCACGGCACCTCACGCACTTTCGCGGGCGGCCGCGGGGGTGACGGATATTTCCGACCGGTATGTGCGGCTCACGTGCAGGAAATAGGCGAACAGGATACCGGCCGCGACGACGAGGCTC
>WNFZ01009551.1_pt1 | contig 12235 bp, 13 predicted proteins | sample 5400081 | NCBI WGS metagenome assembly WNFZ01 (sample SAMN13153365, study PRJNA577476) | soil metagenome | isolation source: 80 cm soil or saprolite under grassland replicate 1 | place: USA:California | collected 2016-06-15
CGCGTTCGGCAACAGCGTGGTCCTGGCGGGGCTCACCACGGCCCTCACGATCGTGCTCGCGCTGCCGGCATCCGTCGCGCTCGTGCGCGGGCGGTTGCCCGCCCAGCACGCCCTGGAGGCCTTCCTGCTCTCTCCCCTGAGCCTTCCCGGCGTCCTCTACGGCGTCTCGATGCTGCTGTTCCTCGGGGTGGGCGGGTTCGGGCTGGCGTGGTGGGGCCTGCTGGCGGCCCACGCGGTCATCGCCGTGCCGTACGTCCTGCGGACCACCCTGGCAGTCTACCGCGGCATGGACCGTGGGCTGGAGGAGAGCGCGGCGGTGCTGGGCGCCAACCCATGGCAGACCTTCCGGCACGTGACGCTCCCGCTGCTCCGGCCCGGCCTCGTCGCCGGCGGGCTGTTCGCCTTTCTCACCTCGTTCGACAACGTGCCGGTCTCCATCTTCCTCACCACGGCGCGGACGACGACGCTGCCCGTCACGATCATGAGCTACCTGGTGAATCAGGACTTCGATCCCATCGTCGGGGCGATCTCGGCCGTCCAGGTGGGGCTGGTGGTCGGGCTCCTGCTCGCGCTGGACCGGGTGTACGGGGTGGCGCAGATCACGTCGTTCGGCGGCCAATGAGCGGGGCGGGCGCGAGCGCCGAGCGGAGCGCGGACGTCGAGCTGCGCGGGCTCCACAAGCGTTACGGCGCTGTCGTCGCCGTCGAGTCGCTCGACCTGCGGGCGGAGCCGGGCGAGTTCGTGTCTCTCCTCGGGCCGAGCGGCTGCGGGAAGACCACCACGCTCCGCGCGATCGCCGGACTCACCCCGCCGGACGGCGGCCTCGTGATCATCGGCGGCCGGGTGATGAACGACGTCCCCGTCCACCGCCGGGGGCTCGGGCTGGTGCCGCAGAACTACGCCCTCTTCCCCCACATGACCGTCATGGAGAACGTGACCTTCGGCCTGCGCATGCGCCGGACCGCGCCCGCCGACGTCGAGCGGAAGGCGCTCGAGGCCCTGGGCACGGTCCAGCTGGCCGGCCTGGAGGACCGCTACCCGCGGCAGCTTTCCGGCGGGCAGCAGCAGCGCGTGGCGCTGGCGCGCTGCCTCGTGGTCGGGCCGACGGTCCTGCTCCTGGACGAGCCGCTCGGCGCCCTCGACAAGAAGCTGCGCGAGGCGATGCAGGTGGAACTGAAGTCGCTCCAGCGCCAGGTCGGCATCACCACGATCTTCGTCACCCACGACCAGGAAGAGGCGCTGACCATGTCCGATCGCATCGCGGTGATGCATCGCGGGCGCCTCCAGCAGTTCGCGACGCCCCAGGAGATCTACGAGGCCCCGCGGAACCGATTCGTGGCCGAGTTCATCGGGGTGTGCAACTTCCTGGAAGGGCGGGTGGCCGGGCGGGACGGGGCGGCCCTCCTGGTCCGCACGAACGGAGGGGACCTCGTCTCCATCTCCGCGCCCGAGGGGCGCAGCCCGGGTGAGGGGACGCGGGTCGTCGCCGCCATACGGCCCGAGAAGCTCCACTTCAGGACAGCGGGCGCGGGGGCGGCGGGTGGCCTTCGCGCGCGCCTGGAGACGCTCGTCTATGTCGGGACGGCCGTCCACTTCCACCTGCGGACCGCTTCGGGGGAGCGCCTCATCGTCTATCGGCAGAACGACTCCGCCCCGCCCCCCGCATTGGCCCCTGGGGCCGACGTCCAGGTCAGCTGGGAGCCGAACGCCGCGCGCCTCCTTCCGGAGTAATGGACTACACGATGGGCCAGCGGGTGGGGGGCGTGACGCCGCTGCGCGCCTCGACGCCCCGGCTCAGCGCCTTGATCCGGGCGATCACCTCGCGCTCGTCGATCGTCTTGACCTCCCGGTTCTCCATCACGATCTTGCCGTCGACGATCACGGTGTCCGCGCTGTCCCCCGAGGCGGAGTAGACCAGGTTGTAGGGCTCGCAGTATCACCTGCACGAGACCGTGCTGCAGCGCGCCGTGATCGAGGCCGTCCGTCGGGTGCGCCTCACCAAGAGGGCCACCCCCCACACCTTCCGCCACTCCTTCGCGACTCATCTGCTCGAAGATGGGCGCGACATCCGCACCGTTCAAGAGTTGCTCGGCCACCACGACGTGAGCACCACCCAGATCTACACCCATGTCCTCAACCGCGGCCCGGCCGGCGTCACGAGTCCCGCCGACCGCGTCCTCGGCCCGTGACCCGACCGGACCCAGCCGGGTCGGGGCAGCGCGATATCCAGCGAATATCCCCGGTCTGGGTACTCACGGCGCGAGAAGCGAGGCCCGCCAGCCAAGTGCGTGCCACATCGGACGAGATCCACGCCCGGCCTGCCGGCGCCAAACGTGCTACCCTGCAAGCGCGCAGCATCCACCGCGCTACCCAGTTCAGGGGAATTACAAGTTCGGCGGACCTTGGGCAGGTGATCGGTGAGGGACGAGCACGGGCGCCCTCCCAAGCGACGTCTCGAGCGAGACCATGTTGAGGTACATCGAGCTGAAGTCCGGCCATGCAGACAACGGTCCCGCCTGGGTCGCTCACGTGAAGGTATCGCGGTCTGGACGAACCGTATACTTCAACGGCAAGGCGCTCAAGAGGGCGATCGGCGGCGGAATCTCTGGAAACCACTACGACATCCAGACCGGTGAGGAGTACTGGGTATCGGGTATCAAGAAGAATGGACTCGATCGGCACTGGGCGGGGTCAGGGGTCGTTGCCATTGAGGTGTCCGCGGTCGACGAGCACCTTCAACTGGTCGGCGTGGCCGAGCTGGACCGCTCGACGTTCAAGGTGATCAACGATCTTCAACGCCCAGATCCCGACAGGTTCCACGACCTTGAGAACGAGGGATTGGAGCCATAGGTGGCCGCCGAACAACATGCTCCAACGGACCGGGGCTCGCGTTGCTCACCCCGGCCGCTGAGCGTGGCGTTCGGCGCACAGGCGGCGCGAGGTGATGTGATCATGCATCGGAGAACATTCGTCGGCGCCCTCGGTGTCAGCCTCGTTGCCGCATCAGGCGCCGCTCGCGCCCAAGCGCGGAAGTCGGCGCGGATCGGCTGGGTCGGGGCCTGGTACTCTGCGTCGGCGGCAGCCGCGCTTTTTGACGCGCTCCGCGCGGGAATGCGCGACCTCGGCTACATCGAAGGCCAGAACCTCACCATCGACGCGCGGTGGATGGAACAGAGCACGCTCGATGAAGCAGCGAGGTTGACGGCCGAACTTGTTCGTTCGAGGGTCGACCTTCTCGTCGCCCAAGGGCAGGCCGTCCCCGGCGTGAAGGCCGAGGGAGGATCAATGCCCGTGGTCTTTGGTTTTAGTGGCGACCCCGTTGCCGGAAAGATTGTGGCGAGCCTCGCGCGGCCCGGAGGCAACCTCACCGGATTCACTCTGCTCGCTGTCGAGCTAGCGGCCAAGCGGGTCGAGTTGCTCAAGGAAGCGGCCCCGCGCATTTCTCGCGTCGCCGTGCTCACGAATCCCCGCCACGCAGGAGAAGACCAGGAACTCCGAGAATCACAGATTGCTGCGCAACGCTTGGGGCTAACATCACAGCAGTTTCCCGCGCGGACTGTCGCAGAGGTGAACGCTGCCATGGAGGCGATGGCGCGCGATCATGTCGACGGGCTAGTCGCGTTGTCCAACTTGCTCATCATGCATCAGCGGAACGCTATCGCCGAGTTCGCCGCCAAGCAGCGGATCCCCACGATCTCGGGGTGGGAAGACTTCGCAGTCGACGGCAATCTCATGACCTACGGGCCCAACCTTCAGCACGCTTGGCGGCACGTCGCCGCCACGTACATCGACAAGATTCTGAAAGGAACGAAGCCCGCCGATCTTCCCGTGCAGCAGCCAACGGAATTCCAGTTGGTCATCAACCTCAAACCCGCGAAGGCGCTCGGGCTCACCATCCCGCCTTCGTTGCTGCTGCGCGCAGACAGACTCGTCGAGTGATCCAGACAAGGCGTGTGCTGTGGCGTCGAACTTCGCAGTCGACCGGACCTGCCGGCTCGCATCCGCTCGCCGCGGCCGGTCACCGCGGGCGGTAGCCGACAAACGCCATGACACACGATATGCAGCTCCTAACCGCCGCGCATGACGCCTCCGCGAACCATGAGGACGTGCTTGGCCGCAGTGACGTTTAACACTGGTTCAAGTAGGTTGGCGCGCGCGTACGGTTGACGGTACGCACCCCGGTTCGTCTACCATCGCAGTGGACCGGACCGCTGTCTCGCATGCGCTCGCCGCGGCCCGTCACCGCGAACGTTGGGCGGACGAGTGGAGCCATGACGTGGAAGAGTCGAGGCGGCCAGCGTGGCTGAATGACGCGCGTCGGTACTACTCCACGATTGGAGGCGAGTCGGCCGACCCCGTTAGCGTCTTCACCGCGGCTGATGGCGAAGAGGTCAGCAGCGCGACGCCGGGGACGCCGTGCCTGCATCTCGAGCCCCGCTTTCGCTTGGTGCGAGTGCTGGATGCTGACGGGCGCGAGGAGGGCGTCATTCGCTCTGAGGGAATCGTGCCCGGCGGGAGATATGTGATGCGCCGGAACGGTTACCCCGTATGGGTGTTCTCGGTTCGATCCATTGTCCGTAAGCGACACACCTTGGAACCAGCTGATGGCGAGACGTGGACGTTCGACACCCCATTCTTCTGGTGGCAACACTTGACCGGCACCGCCTGTGGCGTCCCAAAGCTGGTCGGCTACGTCGGTCCGACGAAGAGGGTCTGGCTTATGTGGATTGAGCCTGGTAGAGACACGCATGACCTTTTGGCGGCTGTCGCGTTCATGCATCGAAAGTGGTGGCGCTGGTAGAGTCGAAGCCAGGGGCTAGGCCACGCCGCCCAACAAGCGCTTGCAAGCCGACGAAGGCGCGTTGGCGGGTCGGAAGCAATCCGAGCGGTCGTTCGCGCCTTCGCGGCTGAAGCGCGGGCGTTGGGCTAAAACAACTCATTAGGAGCCAAATTGAGCGCTACAACTACGGTGATTCTTGGAGGAGGGTTTGGTGGCATCTCGGCGGCGAACTCGTTGCGCCGGCTGCTCACGGCCGAGCACGAAATCGTTGTCATCGACGAGGCCTCACGCTTTCACGTCGGTGCCGGCAAGACTTGGATCATGCTCGGCGAGCGCACGTACGAGCAGGTCTCGCAATCGAGGCTGGCGCTGCTCGCCCCGGGCGTTCGCTTTGTCGAGGCGAAAGTTCAAAACATCGGGTTATCCGATCGCACCGTGTCCTTGGGCAGCGAATCGCTGAAATGGGACTTTTTGGTGATTGCGCTCGGCGCAGATCTCAACCCGGCGAGCGTGCCGGGGCTGGCGGAGGCGGCGCACACCTTCTATACGGTCGAGGGCGCGCAACGCTTGAAGCTCGCTCTGGAACGGTTTTCCGGAGGCGAGGTCGCGATCCTGATTCCAAAAGCGCCGTTCAAGTGTCCGCCCGCGCCGTACGAGGCGGCCCTGCTCCTGCATCAGGCGTTCGAGCGGCGTGGAATCGGGGGCAAAGCGCGCCTGTCGATCCATACGGTGGAAGGGACGCCGATGGCCACGGCGGGTCCAGAGATGGGCCAGTACATCAAGGGGGAGCTGGCACAGCGCGCAATCGCGTTTTTCCCGCAGAGAGCTACGGCGCGCGTGGACGGGACTGCCAATCGTGTGGTCTTCAACGACGGCAGCGAGGCGCAATACGATCTGCTCATTGCGATTCCGCCGCACGAGGCACCAAAGCTGGTGCGCGACGCGCAACTCACCAATCAGTCAGGCTGGATTCCGGTCGATCCGCTGACCTTGCAGGTCAAACAGCCAACCGACGCAACTGAGGCGTATGCGGTGGGCGATGTGACGGTAGTGTCGCTGCCTGGTCGCTACAAGCCAGACATCGCGTTGTCACTGCCGAAGGCGGGGGTGTTCGCCGAGGCGCATGGCCGAATCGCCGCTCACCAGATCGCCGCAAGAATCTCGGGTCGACCCTGCGGCGAAGCGTTCGACGGGAAGGGATACTGCTATCTGGAAACCGGCGCAAAGCGCGCAGTGAAAGCCGATGGTTCTTTTTTTGATGTACCTCATCCAGTCATGCAAAAGCGGACTCCGGATGAAGCGCAAATGCGCGACAAGCTCGACTGGGTCGAGCGGCTCCTCCGTCCGGCGCGGTGAAAATAGCCTGCCCAACTATCGCATGCAGCGGACGAAGCTGCTTCGCCTTCCCGACCGGGCGGACGACGAACTGGCGGCGGGCTCGATGGTCCTGCTTCACCATCTTTAGCCCGCAAGAGGGTAGCGCCTGACGATGCGAATCGACCCAGGTGAATTTCGCGCGTGCCCCCTTCGCGTGCACGCATTGCTGCACGACGTCCCACTGGAGGACGTGTGGGCAATCCGGCTCCCTGGTGGCGGCGCTGGGCGCACGATCCAGGACGTGCGGGCCGTATTCATCGCGGGAGTCGAGGCGGCACCCCCGGTGGTCAAAGGGCTGTTCCGCCTGCGTGGCCGAATCGGAGCCCTGCTCGGGTGGGATCAGCAGCGCCCTGCGTGGAACGCCGAATCCTACGTGCACCGTCTCAGCGCGGCAGATCGTGCCCAGTCAACGGCCGCCCCGGGGACATCGGACGGACGACTCAGCCTCCTCTACCGGTTTGAGAATGAGCAGCTGAGCGAGCTGCGCAATGCGACGGCGCATGCCTTCTCGTCGCTCTCGATCCGGCCAACGCCGGACGGGTACCTCGCGTACCTGGCGATCTACGTGCAGCCCGTGCATCGGTTCACCAGGCTGTACCTGAGGGCCATCGCGCCCTTCCGCCGCCTGATCGTCTATCCGGCCATCATCCGGAAGGTGCGGAGTGCGTGGGCCGAACGCTATGGCGGAGATCGCGGTGACGAGAGTCGGTTGACAGTGTAGCTGGCGTCCACCGCCCGAGCAGGCACGACACCCGGTCGATTTGGCTAGCCGGCCGGCCAACGACAGGGTGTGACAGATTAGAGGTCTCATCCGCAATAGGGGCGCTTCACGAACTGATCAACGCAGGGGACGAGGGCTTGATCCCATCTACACGATGGGCCAGCGGGTGGGGGGTTTGACGCCGCTGCGCGCCTCGACGCCCCGGCTCAGCGCCTTGATCCGCGCGATCACCTCGCGCTCGTCGATGGTCTTGACCTCCCGGTGCTCCATCACGATCTTGCCGTCGACGATCACCGTGTCCGCGCTGTCCCCCGAGGCGGAGTAGACCAGGTTGTAGGGTTCGCAGTAGAGCGGCTGCCACTGGGGCGTGTCGGCGTCGAAGAGGACGAGGTCCGCCTTCTTGCCCGGCTCGAGGGATCCGATCTCGTGCTCCAGGCCGAGCGCCCTGGCGCCGTGGATCGTGGCCATCTCCAGCGCCACCTCGGCGCCCATGACGCGCGGATCGAAGCGGATGTCCTTGAACAGCAGGGCGGCGAGATACATGGCGCGCACCATGTCCATGAAGTTGGCGCAGTCCCCGGCGTCCGTTCCCAGGGCCACGTTCACCCCGGCCTCGAGCATCTCGGGGAACTTCCCGCCTCTCGACAGGCCGTAGACGATCTTCAGCGCGGTCCCCGGGTTATGGACCACGTGGGTGCCGGTCCGCGCCAGGATCTCGATCTCCTCGTCCGTCACGTGGAGCATGTGGACGAGGACCACGTTGGGTCCGAGGGCGCCGAGTCGCTCGAGGTGCTTGATCGGGGTCAGCCCGGTCCGCTGCCTGATGCTCTCGACCTCCTCGGGGAAGGCGCACTGGTGCATGTTGAGGAGGGTGCCGTACTTGTCGGCCAGCTCCTTCGACTTCACGATCAGGGTGTCCGTGCACCGCCCCAGCCCGACGATGTTGACACAGGGGCGGACGAGGCCGTTGGCGAAGCCGCCCGCGTACTTCTCCATGACGGCCGCGTTCTCGCTGACGCACTTCTCCGTGGGCTCGGCGAGGGCCGTGTGGCCGAGGTGCACGTGGTCGAAGGTGCGGCGGCTCTCGAGGCCCCGGAGCCCGACCTTCGGGATCGCCTCGAGCACGGGCCCCGGGTTGTAGGAGCCGGCGGCGAGATACGTCGTGCTGCCGCTCTTCATCAGCTCGATGAGCACGAGGTAGGCCGCCCAGACCTCGTCTTCCACGGTGAGGATCGGCGCCACGCGCGAGTGGACGAAGTTCGACCACTGGTTGCCGTCGAAGCTGTCCGGCGCCATCCCGCGGTGCATGTGATGGTAGAAGTGGACGTGGGAGTTCACGAGGCCCGCCGTGATGACGTGGCGGCCCGCATCCAGGACGCGCCGGCCGCGATACTGGGCGCGGAGCGTCTCCCGCTTGCCGACGGCGACGATCCGGTCGCCGGTCACGGCGATGGCGCCGTCGCGGACGATTCGCCGCGCCGGGTCCATGGTGATGATGGATCCCCCCTCGATGAGCAAGTCAACGGGTATCAACTCCGCCATGTCTAGCCCTCCATGGTTCTAGGTGTACCAACTACCCGCGATGCGTCGGCGCTACTCCTTGGTCTTCGGCGGCGTCTCCGCGGACGCGACCCGCTGCACACCGGCCGCACGAGGCCCGCCCGGCGCGGGCCGTGGCTCGAACACCACGCGGTCACCCACCTGCAGCGGCGGGCCGGAGCGCAGCGTGCCGCGGACGGCGTAGAGGCCGCCGTCGACACCGAGGATGATGCCCCAGGCCGTGGACTCGTCGTAGAACTTGATCAGCCCATCCACGGCCCGAGCATGCCTCGGTCTCCGTGTCCGCGGAATGTCCATTATCGGAGACGCCCCGCGTATCCCTCCCGCGACAGCCCAAAACGTGGAGAGCGGATCAGAAGAAGAAGGTGAGGTTCTTCGCGAGCAGGACGCTCTGGTCGAGGACGATCTTGCGCCGGGCGATCTTCCAGTCTCCATCGACCTTGCGGAGCAGGTCCTCGCGCTTGCCGACGAGGATGTCGGTCTCCGTCTGCACGCGGTTCCGGTAGACGAGGAAGCGGCACTTGACGGCGACCTCCGACGGCGAGGGCCCGGGCGGGGTCGCGCGCAGGATCTGGACGTTCGAGACCATGTGGCAGATCCGCGAGGGCGGCTCTTCCGCCCAGTGCACGCCGGTGAGGATCTGCCCGACGCGGCGGGCGAGGGTCTCCTTGCCCTCGTCGAACCAGTTGACGTCCGCGCCCTCCCGCGTGAACTCCCGCTCGCGCTCGTCGCGCGGCACGTTCCGCCGCATCGGCATCCAGTAGCGCGCGTCCTCGGTGAGGAGATCGAGCCACTCCTCGTACCGGCGCTCGTCCAGGAGGTCCGCTTCCCCGTACAGGAACTCCTCGATCTCCTGTTTGAGCAGGAGGCGCGCGAGGTCGGGGGCGCCGTCGCTCACGAGGTCCGCGCCCGGTCTCACGCGCGGACGAGATCCGCCCAGCTCCGGGCCTCCATGAACTGGAGCCAGCGCCGATAGAACCCGCGCTGGTTCTGCTCGCTGGCGTTCGCTGCCGTCACGTCGCTGATGAGGCCCGGGAGCTTGAGCCCATGGTCCTCGAAGCCGACGATCTCGCGGCCGAGGCCCATCTCGTAGTTGTAGGGATGGCGGCGGGCGATGGTGCCGCGGCTGGCGGCGTGGGCGTAGTTCCAGTTCTCCATGTCGTCCTGCTCGGTCAGCCCGGACGGGCCCGAGTACCGGATGTAGTACTGGCGCAGGAAGTCCTTGACCTCGGCCGGCGCGTCGGCGTCGACGAGATAGCAGCGCCAGACCTCGGTCTGGTGCGGCCCGCGCGGATGCCATACCGCGATCGTGCGCGGCTGCCGGGCGAGCGGTGACGTGTTGGGGAAGACGGTGCCGGGGCCGCCGAAGAGCCGCCACTGCGCTCCCAGACGGCGCTTCCGCTCCTCCTCGCAGCGCCGGAAGTAGTCGGCGACCACCGGCGCGTGCTGGTAGGCCGGCGCGATGGGCGCATCGTGCCGCCTCAGGAACGCGATCATGCTGTGGCCGAGGTCGGGAAAGGACACGTCGAGCCAGCGCGCCTCGTTCCGCTCCTGCATGTCGCGGCGGCCCTTGCCGCTCGGGCCGATCCCGACGAGGTCCACCGACCGATGGCTCACGTTGTGGTAGCGGTCGCCGGAGAAGTTCTCGGCCGGGAACTTCCAGTTGCACGGGACGAGCCACTTGTGGGTGCCGCCGATCACCTCGGTGCCGCCCTCGCGGCCGTCCCAGCCGTCGAGCAGGAGGTCGAGGTAGAGCGTGTAGCCGCCGAGGTAGTCGAGGAACGAAGGGGCCGAGCGGTCCCAGGTGGCCCAGATCGTCCCCTTGTAGTTCTCCAGCTGGGCGACCTCGATGAGCGGCCATCGGGACTTGTCGAGCTGCTCCGCGTAGGCGTCCTTGAAGAAGGGAACGCCCACCAGCGCGCCGTTGGTCGAGTAGCTCCAGCCGTGGTACGGGCACGCGAACTCCACCGTGTTGCCCTCGTCGTAGCGGCAGACCTTCATGCCCCGGTGGCGGCACGAGTTCAGGAAGACGTGGACCCGGCTCGCGCGGTCTCGGCAGAGGATGACGGACTCCTCGCCCATCGACGAGACCAGGTAGTCGCCGGGCTTCGGGATCTGGCTCTCGTGGCCCACGTAGAGCCAGGCGCGGGCGAAGACCTGCTCCTGCTCGCGCCGGTAGATCTCCTCGCTGACGAAGAGCTCGCGGCTGATGGTGCCCCGGTCGACGTCGATCAGGCCATCGAGACCGCCGGGCTTCGGGCCGATCATCGTGCTCTCCTCCCGGAGAGACTACCGGGCCGCGGCGGCGTCGGCCTTCTGGAAGTCGGCCTCGGTGAAGCCGTAGAGGTGCCCACCCCCGGCCAGGATCTGCGCGGCGACCTCGCGGGGGACGTTCTTGAGGAGATTGTCCGCCACGTGGGGGAAGTTGGAGTCGAAGTGCGGGTAGTCCGTCGAGACGCACATCCGGTCGGCGCCGATGAGCCCGGCCGTCGCCTCGATCTCCGGCTCGCTCCCCTCGACGGCGGCCCAGCAGTTGCGCCGGAAGTACTCGCGCGGAGTCAGGGACAGGTAGGGGGCGTGTGAATCGCGGTACTGCGGGTAATCCCACTCGATGCGCGACAGCAGCCCGGGCACCCAGGAGTTCTGCGCCTCGAGGAACCCGACGCGGAGCTTGGGGTGGAACTCGAACACGCCCGCGATGATCATCGCGATCATGGCCTGCTGCATCTCGATCCAGTGGCTGGCGACGTGGCGGTAGAAGCGGTTCTCGCCGTACAGCGGGATCATGCGGGAGTAGAGCGCGCTCACCCCCTCGTGGAATCCCCACGTCACGTCCAGCTCTTCGTGCACGCTGTAGAGCGGCTCCCAGTAGTTCGAGTGCCAGTAGTGGCCGTTCAGCAGATTCGGCCGGATGAAGGACCCGACGGCGCCCAGCTCCCTGACGCACCGGATCAGTTCCCGGCAGGCCAGGTGCACGTCGTGCACGGGCAGCATCGCCACGAACTTCAGGCGATCGGGGCTGTACCGGCAGAAGTCGTGGATCCAGTTGTTGTAGGCCTGGCAGAGGGCGAGGGAGAGCCGGGGATCGAGATTGTCGCGGGCGATGAGGGCGAGGCCGCCGGTGGGATAGAGCACGGCGATGTCGACCCCCTCCATCTCCAGGCCCATGACCTGGGCCTCGGCGTTGTAGTCGCGCTCGACGGCGAAGTCCAGCCGGCCCGTGTCGGCGATCCGCGATCCCGACAGGGGCTGGGTGGACTGCGTCGGGCCGCGACGGATCCGCTTCCGGTATTGCTGCAGGTCGGCGTCCGACGTGGGCAGCCCGTCGATGAGGATCAAGCCGGACGGGCCGCGGTTCGGGCGGCCGTCGGCCCCGACCGGAACGCTGACCCGGTCCTTGAACCTCGGGTCCAGGTAGCGTTCGAAGAGGTCCGGCGGTTCCATGATGTGCATGTCGGAGTCGACGAACCGGAGTCCATCTTTCATGGCATGCTCCTTCGACGTGACGAGGTGGTGGTGGGACGGTGGGCGTCGGCGACAGCCAGGCGGTCCGCGCGCCTCACCCGGGAACCCGTTCGCCGGCTCGCCTGCTCGACGGGCGACCGGATCGTCTCGACTTTGTCGGTGCTCATCGCACCCCCTGGCGTGGTAGGCCCGGCCTGAGCCGCGTCCTAATGATGAGCCGACCGCGCGTGACCGTCAAGCTCGGGTCATCGCGTCAGGCTCTCCCCCGTCGGGAGGAGAGGGGGCGTCAGCGGCTCCGCACCTGCACGCCGGCGCGCTCTTCCTGGAGGAGC
>WNFZ01004979.1_pt1 | contig 12233 bp, 8 predicted proteins | sample 5400081 | NCBI WGS metagenome assembly WNFZ01 (sample SAMN13153365, study PRJNA577476) | soil metagenome | isolation source: 80 cm soil or saprolite under grassland replicate 1 | place: USA:California | collected 2016-06-15
AAGCCGACGTGTCCCTCAAGAATCCGGAGATCCAGGCGCTGTTCCAGAACGACCAGATCCTGCACCTCGTGCGGAGCGACGCGTTCCGCCAGGTGATGGCGAGCGACGCGTTCCGCCAGCTCCAGGCCAACGCCGCGTTCCGCCAGCTGATGGAGAGCGACGCGTTCCGCCAGCTGATGGAGAACGACTTGTACCGCCAGCTCCAGGACAACGAACTGTACCGCCAGCTCCAGGCCGACGAGGCCTTTCGCCAGCTCCAGGCCAACGCGGCGTTCCGCCAGCTCCAGGCGCAGCACGCGTTCCGGCAGATGCAGTCGGCCGCCGCCATGCGCCAGCTGCAGGAGAACGACTTGTTCCGTCAGCTCCAGGCCAACGCCGCGTTCCGTCAGGTGATGGAGAGCGACGCGTTCCGCCAGGTGATGGAGAACGACTTGTACCGCCAGGTCATGGACAACGAGCTGTTCCGCCAGGTGATGGAGAACGACTTGTACCGTCAGCTCCTGGCCAATGAGGCGTTCCGCCAGCTGCAGGAGAGTGACGCCTCCCGTCAGATCCTGGCCAGCGACGCGTTCCGCCAGCTGCAGGCGGCCGAAGCGTTCCGCGCCTTGTCGCAGAGCCAGGCGCTGTCCCAGGCGTTCATGCGCGAGGCGATGCGCGCCCAGATGTAGGCTGACCCCGCGGGGGTCCCGGCCCGCTCTAACGGGAGCCGGGATCCCCGAGTAGTTTCGTTCCCCTCTGACCATGCCCCGATTCCAGTTCGTCCTGGCCGTCCTGGCCGGCGTGCGGGTCTGCGCGCCCGCCGCGCTCGCCGCGCAGTTCCAGATGCTCGAGACCCGGGACATGCGGCTGGTCATCACGTCGCCGCTCCAGTCCTACCTGGTCCCGCAGGTGGCCCGGAGCTTCGAGAACTCGCTGCAATTCCACCGCCGCCTTTTCGACTACACGCCGGCCGGCCCGATCAACGTGCTGATGCACGACCTCTGGCATTACGGCAACGCGGGAGCGAGTCCGATCCCCGAGAACCACATCACCATCGGGATCGAGCCGTACGCCCACGACTACGAGTCCGCGCCCGCCCCCGAGCGGATGACGTCCTCGCTGAACCACGAGATGGCGCACATCGTGACCGTGGACAAAGCCACCGCATCCGACCGGTTCTACCGGTCGCTGTTCTTCGGCAAGGTCACGCCCAACCCCGAAGTCCCCCTGTCCATGCTCTACGGCTACCTGACCACGCCGCGGTGGTATGCGCCGCGGTGGTACCTGGAAGGGATCGCCGTCTATCTCGAGACGTGGATGAACGGGGGGCTCGGGCGCGCCATTGGTCCCTACGACGAGATGGTGTTCCGCACGCTGGTCCGGGACAGCGCCCGGATCTTCGACTTCGTCGGACTGGAATCGGAAGGGACCACGATCGACTTCCAGGTGGGCGTGAACTCCTATCTCTACGGCACGCGGTTCGTCAGCTACCTGGGGCTGCGCTACGGGAACGACAGCCTGATCGCGTGGTTCAACCGGGCCGAAGGCAGCCGGCGGAACTTCGCGACGCAGTTCCGGCACATCTATGGGCGGTCGCTCGAGGCCGAGTGGTCGCGATGGATCGCATGGGAGCGCGACTGGCAGGCGGCCAACCTGGCGGCCATCCGCCGGCACCCGGTCACGGCCTTCCGCCCGCTGACCGATCACGCGCTCGGCTCGGTGTCCCGCGCCTATTACGACTCGACGAGCCGGGCCATCTACCTGGGGATCCGCTATCCGGGCCAGGTCGCCCACCTCGCCGCCATCGACGTCGCGTCCGGGAAGATTACGAACCTGGCGGAGGTCCTGGGCGCCTCGGGATACACCGTGACCGCGCTGGCGTACGATCCGGCGTCCCGGACTCTGTTCTATACCACCGACAACGCCGATTGGCGGAACCTCTGCGCCCTGGACCTGGCGACGGGCCGGTCCCGGGTGCTGCTGCGGAACGCGCGCATCGGCGATCTCGCCTTCGATGCGGCGGACAGCTCGCTGTGGGGCGTCCGGCACGACAACGGGTTCTCGACGCTTGTCCGCCTGCCCCCGCCCTATCGCGAGTGGAACCAGATCCAGACGCTGCCCTACGGGCGGGACCTGTTCGACCTGGACATATCGCCGGACGGCTCGACCCTCATCGGATCCATGTCGGAGATCAGCGGGAGCCAGAAGCTGGTGCGGATGGACATCGCAGCGCTGCGCGCGAACGCGGCCACTGCCGAGGTCCTGGACGATTTCGGTGACTGGCCGCCGTCGAACTTCGTGTTCTCGCCGGACGGCAAGTACCTCTTCGGCTCCTCCTATTACTCGGGGGTCTCCAACATCTACCGCTACGACCTCACCCGGCGGGTCACGGAGCCCCTGAGCAACACGGAGACGGGATTCTTCAAACCGGTTCCGCTGCCCGGAGACTCCATCGTCGTGTTCCGGTACGCCGCGCGGGGGTTTGTCCCCGCGATGATCCCCAACGCCGTGCCGGACAGTGTGAGCGCGATCCGCTTCCTCGGCAACGAGATCGCCGCGACGCGGGCTGACGTGCAGTCGTGGATCCCGCCGCAGGATACGAGCCTCAACCTGGACTCGCTCACGACCACCGCGCGGGCCTACCGCCCAATCGCCCATGTGGCGCTGAACAGCGCGTATCCGGTGGTGGAAGGATACCAGGATGCGGCCGGCGCCAACGCCGTGGCCATCGGCGCGCGCGCGAACCTCTCCGATCAGGTCGGTGCGACCGCGCTGAATCTGACCGCGTCCTACTCTCCCGACGGGGCCCTGTCGTCCTCCGAGCGCCTCCACCTGCGCGGGGACTTCCAGTCCTGGAACTGGCGCGTCACCGCGGCCCTGAATCGCGCGGACTTCTACGACCTCTTCGGGCCCACGAAGGTGAGCCGCCGAGGCTATTCGCTGGCGGTGCAGTACAAGGGCACGCTCTTCATGGACGACCCCAGGAGCCTGACGTATACGCTGCGGCTGGCGGGGTATGGCCGTCTCGCGACTCTGCCGGCCTACCAGAACGTGGCGGCGCCGGTCGACCGGCTCGTGTCGTTCTCCGCCGACCTCGCGTATGGATCCCTCCGTCGCTCCCTCGGCGCCGTCGAGGACGAGCTGGGGACGGACGCGCGCGCGGCCGTGTCCGGCAACTACGTCGGCGGGACGCTCTTCCCCCTCCTGCACCTGGAAGCGTCCCATGGTTTCCTGCTGCCGCTCAACCACTCGTCGCTGTGGGTCCGGACCGCGGCGGGGTCGGCGCTAGCCGGCAACCGGAGCGACCCCTTCGCCCAGTTCTTCTTCGGAGGCTTCGGCAACAACTGGGTGGACTACCGGGACATCCGGCAGTTCCGGGAGATCGAGAGCTTCCCGGGCATCGGGATCAACGCCATCGGCGGCGCGAGCTACGGCAAGGCTCAGGTGGAGTGGGTGTTGCCGCCGCTCCGGTTCCGCCGCGCCGGGATCCCCAGCGCCTACCTCCGGTGGGCCGATCTGTCGCTCTTTACGACGGGGATCGTGACCGACGTGAATGCACGGGCTGCCCGGCGCACGCTCGCGAGCGCGGGAGCGCAGCTCGACTGCAGGATGGTCACGCTTGCCCATCTCGAGTCCACGCTCTCCATCGGATTCGCCGTGGCCCACGAAGCAGGCGCCCCGCTCCACTCCGCCTGGATGTTCTCGTTCAAGATCATGTGACGAGCGTCCTCGCGGTCGCCGTCAGTGTCCTGCCGGTCTTCATGTTCCTCGGGGCACTGGTGCTCATCGACAGCTACAAGCTCGTCGCGCTGCGGGCGACCCTGCTGTCGGTGGCCGCCGGCATGGTCGCCGGTCTCGCCGCCTACGGGGCGAACGTCTGGCTCAGGCCCGCGCTCGGCCTGGACTGGGACCAGTACTCGCGGTACGTCGCCCCCGTCGTGGAGGAGCCGCTCAAGGCCGCCTTCGTCGTGTATCTGCTGCAACGGAACAAGGTGGGCTTCGTCGTGGACGCCGCCATCCACGGCTTCGGTATCGGCACCGGGTTCGCGTTCCTCGAGAACCTGTACTACGTGCAGGCGACCCCCGAAGCGACGCTCTGGACCTGGGTCGTGCGGGGGTTCGGCACGGCGATCATGCACGGAGGTGCTACGTCCATCGTGGCGATGGTCTCCAAGGCGCTCGAGAACCGCTCCGCCGCTTTCAGACTCTCCCTGGTCCTGCCCGGGCTCGGCGTGGCCGTCGTCCTGCACTCGCTCTACAACCAGTTGGTGCTGTATCCGGTCCTGGCCACGGCGCTGATCGTCCTGGTCTTTCCCACTCTCAGCATCGCCGTGTTCCAGCGGAGTGAAGGCGAGACGAAAGCCTGGCTGGGAACCGGGTTCGACACGGACCAGGAGCTGCTGCGGGCGGTGCACACGGGCCAGGTTTCGGGCACCCCGGTCGGGCGGTACATCGCCACCGTCAAGTGCCGCTTCCCCGCCGACGTGATCGTCGACATGATGTGCTTCCTCAGGGTGCGCGCCGAGCTCGCCATCCGCGCCAAGGGGGTCCTGATGATGCGCGAGGCCGGGTTCGACGCCGCGCCGGATCCGACGGTGAAGGACAAGTTCCAGGAGCTGCGGTACCTGGAAAAGAGCATCGGGAAGACGGGGCTGCGAGCGTTGCATCCGTTCGTCCACACCAGCACCCGGGACCTGTGGCAACTGACCGTGCTCGACGGGGAGCGAGGATGACCACACCGCCCAGCCCCGGTGATGCCGAGCGACTCGCGCGCGAGATGGAAGTCGCGCGGAACATCCAGCGCGACTTCCTGCCCGAATCACTCCCAATCGCCATGGGGGTGCAGCTCGAGGCCGCCCTGGAGCCGGCCCGCGAGGTTTCCGGCGACTTCTACGATGCGTTCCTGCTGCCGCCCTCCGGCACGATAGTCCTGGTCGTCGGGGACGTGTGCGACAAGGGCGTCGGCGCGGCGCTGTTCATGGCCCTATTCCGCAGCCTCATCCGCGCGTCCGCCGATCCCGTGGGGGGCGGTGCGATTCAGATGATCGGGGGCCGTCGCACCCTGGTGCGCCAGGCGCTGGAGTCCGCCACGCCGGCCGACCTCTTGACCCGGGTCGCGAGCTTCACCAACGACTACATCGCCAGGCTGCACGGACGCACCAACATGTTCGCGACGGTCTTCCTCGGGGCGCTCGACCCCGGGAGCGGCCAGCTCGACTACGTCAACGCGGGCCACGAGCCGGCCCTGGTTATCGCTCCGGATGGCGACATCGGGGAGCTGCGCCCCACCGGTCCCGCGCTCGGGCTCCTTCCGGACCGGGTGTTCAGGGCGGGCGAGGCGACGCTCGAGCCTGGCCACGGCCTCTTCGCGTTCACCGACGGGCTGGTGGAGGCGCGGAGCCCGGCGGGTGAGGTCTTCGGTGCCGAGCGTCTGCGGGGTGCCCTGCGGGCGAACACCACCTCCGCCACGACGCTCGTGCGGGGCGTCCTGGAAGCGCTCCACGCGTTCACCGGACCGGCCGAACCGCACGACGATGTCACGCTCCTCGCCGCGTCGCTCACGATCGGTTGACGAGTCGAGCGGGCCCCGGAGGCCGCTCCGTCTCAGGGGGGGCGCGCGTAAGCTGCGGCGCACTGGAGAAAGATTCATTCCCTGATGTACGCGCGCCGCCAGCTTCAAGCGCTGGTTAGGCGGCGGCCGTTCAGTCATGAGGCTTTAGAGTGAAGCTCATGAGGGCCCTCTCGCTGACCGGCAAGGTTGCGGACGCAAACGCGTCGAGATCTTGCGCGTGAAGGGTGAAGGCAACCATTCGTTTGATTCCAATAACCATGACGCCGTGCATGGCAGACGCAGCTTGTCCTGAGGGACGCTCGGGGGATGGCGCATTTGTGCCCGACCATCTGATGAGCCTTGCGTTTACGCCGTCGATCGTGATGGTACTCTCTGCTTGTTTCCATTGATCGCGTCTCTGACGAACCCCACCGATCATCGAAGCCGCGATTTCATCCAAGGGCGGTGGCGGACCGCCAGGGCCTTTGTCGAGATCAATCAATGTCACCTGGATGAGGCTGCGCGTTCCGTCACTCCGTTGATTAGATGCGAAGCCGAAGGCCTTCATGCCCGGTCCGGGGCTTGTCTGTGCCACTAACCGATATCCTGCGGGGAGTCTCAGACTGAAGGTGTCCTGACCAAAACCCTGCACAGTTGCTTGTGCCGTCACTGGCGCGGTGGCCGCTGCTACCAGCGCAGTGGCGAGGAGGGCGGAGCGCACGAAGGACCTCGACGTGTTCAAATGTGCCGCCGTCTAACGGGGCGCGGTTACGCTGTTGCGCGCTGAAGAAGGATTCATTCCTTAATCTACGCGCGCCGGCAGCTTGAAGCGCTGGTTAGCTGGCTCACGCGCTGCTGCAACCGAACAGCCTACCCGGGCAACTGCGCCCGATGGTGGCGTGTGTGCAGTTCCTGAAACTTGGCATAGTCTTCCACCGACACCGCACCGAACAACGTGCTCGTGATGATCGGCCCACTGGCGGCTCGGGTCCGACATGCTTGGTCGAACTGCGCGAGCGCCCCCTCGAGGCGCCGGCGCGCCTCGGCAGGCGTCGCCGGTCCAGTGGCCGGATCGAGGGCTTTCGTGGTCTTCGCCTTCGGAAACTTCCCCTTCCGCAAGACTCGGTTGAAGAAGAGCCCTCGCACGATGGGGCGCAGCATGGTGGGGAACGTCGGGAACTTCGACGGTGTGCCAGCGACGACGTTGGCCGATTCCTCCAAGGCCCGCGCGACGTGCTCTACCACCTGTGACGGGGACCATTTCCCCGGGGCTCGGGGCGTGGTCCACGCGGCGCCAGTTCTGCCGGCCGCCGCAATCAGGTCGTCGACGGCGGCGCGATTGCCGGCGAGGACGGTGCCGACGTCAGCCATGGGACCTCCGTGAAGGGGTTTACCCCTACGGTGAGCCAGCTAACGGATCGCGCTTAAGCTGCGGCGCGCTGGTGAACGATTCATTCCTTAATCTACGCGCGCCGCCAGCTTCAAGCGCTGGTTAGGCGGCACAGAAACGCGCGTCTCCTATTCCACGCGAAAGCTCGCGACCATGCCGAGCATCACGTGCGGCTTTGCATCCGAATTGTCTTTCAGGGTGCAAAGCACTAGGTAAGTACGACCTGTTTGCAAGTTCATCCAGAGACGCGGGCCTGGTGGCTCGCCGGGCCTGGCGACTATGAGTGCCCCCTGACCCTCCACAAAGCTTCGACGAGGGGAACCCGCTACGATGCCCGCCAGAACACTGTCGCTCTGGAACCCCTCCTTGAGGAGTACGATCGACATCTCATGTCGCACCGTTCCCCGGTTCTCAAAGGTGAACAGAGTTTCACCAGCTCGTATGTGCTCTGGGACTTGAAAAGCGTAGTCCGTTCCTACGACGAGAACAGCTTGCGGAGGTGGTAGCGTAGCACCTGAACCGGCAACAGATGTTAACAAGAGGAGAGGGAGCGACACTAGCGAGACTCGCGAATACACGGTGAACCCTCGACGTAATTGCGGGTTGTGCCGCCTAACGGATCGCGCTTAAGCTGCGCCGCCCGCGCTCGCGGGCGAACAAGAATGAAGTGTGGAGCACGCTAGTACGTTGGCGCACAATTGCAATTCTGCCAAGACCGGGCGGCGCAGCTTCAACCGCTAGTTAGGCGGCTGCGTGCTAGCATCCGTTCCGGGCGCCCACCAAAGTGCACACTGCGACCTCGACTAGCATGATCGCGGGAACGGCGACCAGCTCATTGGCGATGCTGGGTCTGCCCTTCTTCAGGGAGTCGACCTCGATCAGAGATATACTACGCCGGCAGCTGTCGCAGTCGAGCGGCTTGTTGTAGGGGATGCCACTCAACGAATCCCTGTTCACCATCACCGCGTGCCACCGCGCCATGTTCCCGTGACTCCATACTTGGAACTGTGCATGGCGGTGCAAGGAACGAGAGACCAAGGGTTGGGGGAGAGTGGTTCGATACCAACCATCCGGCGCGCATCCCCCAACAAGCACCAGGAGGCCTATACTGTGCCTAGGAGCCAATAGCTTAAAGAATCGCTTAGTCTCTTGGATGAGATCCATGTGGTGCCGCCTAACGGATCGCGCTTAAGCTGCGGCGCGCTGAAGAAAGATTCATTCCGTAATCTACGCGCGCCGCCAGCTTCAAGCGCTGGTTAGGCGGCGGCGGCTCATCAGGCCAGCGGTCTAGGCGGCTGTACGCCACGCCAGGGCTATCAGTGGCGAGACGATAGTGAAGTGCACCACCGTGAACGCAGTCTCGAGCCGGAGGAACGCACTGACCGAGCTCATACGATACTTCGCGGCGGCAGGCAGAGTCGCAAACGACAAGGCGAGCACACCGAAGAAGACGCCAAACCGTAGGGCGCTGCCGAGCCACGCGTCGTGCGCCGTGCTGAATAGATGGGGGTACGCCCAAGCGAAGAGGACGGACTGGAGCACCATGGTGCTCAGGCCGAGAGGCACAACGACTTGGTCGCGGTAGACCTCGAGGCGACTGTACTGCGCGCGGAAGGTCTTGAGGTGCCAGAAGTATCCCAGCGGAAAGGTGGGCAGTAGATAAGCTGCGACGGCCCACCAAAACGAAGAGCTCATGCTTATTCCCTCAGCCATAGAGGTAGCCGCCAGCTTCAAGCGCTGGTTACGCTGGCGCGATTCGGAGCATGCGCCTGCTGGTTGCGCGTCCGGCGACGAGCAGCCACGTGATCAGTAGCACCGGTAGCATTATGGATCGGTCAGCCCCGATAGCCAATGCAATACATTCAGCGCGAGTTGTCGGTGGTCTGTGTCGGGCCGACCTATCAAGCGCTCGGTAAACAGCCCCGACGGAGCCAGGACTACTACTCGACCCTTCCCGTGCCGGAGGGTGAGTCCCTGCGAGCGTCCGGCGGCGCCAGCGACCCTGAACCGCGCACCTCGCCGGAAGGAGAAATCGTAGTAGATCCACTCATAAGCGCTGCTGCCGAGCCTGAGGAATGCATAGCTCCCCGGCGGCCCAGAGAGCGACGCGGAGCCATTGACGCGAACACGTCGCACGCGCTCCGTGCTCCACCGGCCGCTGGTGAGCGGATGATCCGGCAGGAGGCCGTTCTCTCGAGAATACACGATCCAGGCACCACGCGGGACCGTCTCGTTTGGCTGCTCGCTGTTTACACTGTCGGCGGCATACGAGTTGTGCACGTCTACGCCAAAGTACCCCCCCAGTTGTGCGCTCCAGAACGCACGGGGCGTATGCCCCGTCACGAGGAGCAGCGCTCCGCCACCCTGCACCCACGCGACAATGGCGTTGCATTCTTCGTCAGTGAGGGCGGGGTTCGTCCAGTTGGTTGCCGTGATGCTCGAATCGCCCCAGTTGACGAGGGAATCTTGAAACGGTTGTGGCGTTGCGAGGACAAAGATGTCGTATCCCGTGAGCGCCCCTGAATCGATCTTGCCGGTGTTGGCAGTGACGATGTAGCCGTCGTTGCGGATCAACTCCGCAAAGCCGCGGTATGTGCCGGTGGGCGTGTGAGTGTTGTTGAAATGAGCGGTGTCGAACAGCACTCTCGGATGACGGGCGGCAACAGCAGGATAGGCCGGATTCTCAACGTGTGGGTTGAACGGCGGTGTGGAAGGATCCTGGGCAGCCGTCCGCCCGGGGTTGACGAGTGCCGCGCCGATGAGAGCCAAAAAGCCGGTCGTTTGCATGATCGCTCGCTTTAGACCCCTGACACGTGGAGTCCGTCATCAATCGTGAACCCATCTGCGGCGAGCAGCCTAACGGATCGCGCTTAAGCTGCGGCGCGCTGGCGAAAGATTCATTCCTTAATCTACGCGCGCCGGCAGCTTCAAGCGCTTGTTAGGTGGCCGCTTTGAATCTCCCAACCGGTTCGCGTGCGGCACTGACAAGCGCTTCCCACCGCGCAAGATGCTTCGCAATCCGATCAGCGTGACAATTCGGACACAGTCGCTTGGCAGGCTTCCCAAGGGTCGTTCCCGGACTGTATTTGTGACATGTCTTGCAGGCTGCGTAGTGGAACTGGTCGACGGGGCGCGGCTCCACGAACCAAGGGGATCGGAAATGCCCCACCGTTGTTGGCAAGGCAGCCGCGAGACGGGCAAACTCGGTGATGCTGAAATAGTTCGGGAGGCCGACGTGGTGGAGTCGCGAGAGTCCGGTCAGGGGTTCGAGGGAGCCGTCTTGCACGTGCGTACTGATCAGAAGAAAGCATTCGAGGTTGGCGAGGGACGCAAGAGGCGTGAGAGTTGGCAAGCGATACTTGCTCCACATCCCTCCCGAGATAAAGAGCCACCGTAGCTGGCCAAGCGCGGCTATCTCATCAATCGCCGATAGCTTGCCGAGATCCGCGATGGCAAGGGTCTCTAGCCGGTCGAGTCCCATCAACGGTGCCAGGGACGTGATGTGGGTCCCCTCGAGCGTGAGGTGCTCAAGATTGCTCAGGTTGCGGAGGGGCCTCAGATCGGCGCCCCTACCGGCAGTGAGGCTCAGTGAGCGGAGAGGCTTAAGTTCCGCAACGAGCTTTACGGTCTCGTCGCGAGCTTCGCCGATCAATGCTAGACCTTCAATGGGCGATAGCTGGACGAGGTGTGGCAAGTCCGGTGCTCTTAGGTCGAGAGCGACGACGTCCTCAGTACCGGGCGGGATCTCCGCTACGCTACGGTACGTTCGAGGCCGAGTGCCACCCTTGGGGGGAATTCCGGCGGCGTGGCGCTCCCAGGCCTGATGGAGTTGCTGAAGCCCTTCGGACCAAGTGGCCAGGTTCACCCCGTTGCTAGTTGAAGCGGCCACCTAACGGATCGCGCTTAAGCTGCGGCGCGCTGAAGAAAGATTCATTCCTCAATCTACGCGCGCCGTCAGCTTCAAGCGCTTGCCAGACCGCGCCCTCCTCGAAGCTTTCCATTGAAGATCCAATTTGCGCCCGGTAGCAGCACAATCCTGTAGGTAAAGGTTGATCAGCGTCTGGTACGGGATTCCACTGGTCGCCGACAGCTCTTTGAAGTACTTGAGAGCCCCCGTGTCCAAGCGGATCGTAACGGACTCCTTTAACCGCTCGGCGTAGGGATTCGGCCGAGACTTGGAAAAGTCGTATTCTCGTCTCATCGTTTCCACCTCGCGTCGTAGTATGCTCGCTCGGCCTTCGTCGCTCTGCGCGCCGAAATGATTCGGACGACGTCCTCATTCCCTCGATAGGTGTGCACCACAACCAGGACGCGAAACCGCCGCGCCGTCAGCTTCAAGCGCTGGTTAGGCAGCATGCCCACGACGTCGAATCGCCCGCACCACCGCGATGGCGATGTGACCAAGGAGGACCGCAAGCAGGAGACCGGTGAGGATGATTACGTACTGCCCCGTTGCATAGGCGTAGCCTGGCTGATCGGTCCACATGGTCGTCCCTACCCAGAAGAACGTAAACAGCAAAACTCCTGTCGCCCGTGCGGTTCGCCCGAGCGAAGACGCTTCGGGCATCGGACGAACGAGGTCGTAGAGGCCCAAGGAGACGAGAGTAATCTTGGCAATCTGGACGAGGATCGCACGAAGCGGATAGGGCCACGGGCGATCTCCCCACCAAGGACCTGGCTCCCACCCTGATGTGATCGCGAGAACGACGCCGACCACCCAGACCGCCAAGAGGACACCGCGAATGACAAGGCGCCGACGGCGGAGCGAAGCGTGGTCGATCTCCTCCAGATCCTTGAGCATACTGCCTAACGGATCGCGCTTAAGCTGCGGCGCGCTGATGAAGAATTCATTCCCTTATGCACGCGCGCCGCCAGCTTCAAGCGCTGGTTAGGCAGCACGCCGCTAGAGCCAAACATCAGGAATGGCCATCCCTGCTACGAAGAGAGTCCCAGCGGTATACCAAAGAGCTAGAACGCCACAAACGAGTGCGAGCCAGCGGTTCTTGAGCCGGCGAACTAGCCAAGCCGCAACGAGCACTTGAGCCCCCAGCAAGAAGTAGAGGACACCATACTGCCAGTAGAAACCGTCCGGCTTACCGGCAAGCACGCCACGCTGCCATATCGCTAAGGCAATAACTACTACGGGCACCGCCGCGAGCAGCAGAAGAGATGCTGGATTCCTCTCGAGTTGGTCAGGAGATGGCGGCCGGAATCGAACGCCCACTAGCGCCAACACGAGAAACGCTCCGAGAACTCCCCAGAATGCGGGATCGGGCAACACTAGGACCGATGCTTCAGCGGCTATGACGAAGA
>WNFZ01004983.1_pt1 | contig 12230 bp, 13 predicted proteins | sample 5400081 | NCBI WGS metagenome assembly WNFZ01 (sample SAMN13153365, study PRJNA577476) | soil metagenome | isolation source: 80 cm soil or saprolite under grassland replicate 1 | place: USA:California | collected 2016-06-15
CACGCTGCGGCTTCGCAGCCAAAAGGATCGGGTCACATGGACACGGATGACGCAGCTGGCGAACGACTGGCTTCCGAAACCGATCATCCTCCACCCTTGGCCGAGCGATCGCTTCGCCGTCACACACCCGAGGTGGGAGTCGTATGCGGGAAAGCCGCACGTACGGTTCTGTGCGGGGGGCGCGCGATGAAACGCGCGTCCCTACCGCTACAGCTGGCCAACTTCCGTTAATGGTACTACTGCGACATCGTACTGTGCCGCTTGGAATTCCGCTTGTGGTGCGATACTGTTGCAAAACTATTTTGGGCGGCTGGGCGATCAACATTGATTCAAGAACAGCGAGGAACGCGCAACATCGATTCAAAAATTCTTTCGCCAGGATTCGATTATTGCGCGCCAGCTACCCCCCGACGAGTTTTGCAACAGTATCGGTGCCTAAGCGGACGTGGAGCGGAAGCACCCCGAAGACCGGGTTTGACCCATAGGAGACATTCGGCAAAGGCGCGCTTCCGCTGACGGGGGCTAAGCTGAAGGATCGCAGCAACGGCCAACTGGGCTAACGCCGATCAGCATGGTCACGCATATTGCCGCTCGAAAAGCTCGGCACGGCGTTCTTTGTGCGAATAGTTCGGATGAGACCGCCCCGTCCTAGTACATTTCCTTTTCGGCAACGCCTTCCGGCTGGGTTGGTGTTTCGCCAGCAAGGCGAAGTCTGCCGCGGGCGGAAAACATTGAACCTCTTGCTGGAATCGAGGGAGCAAAGGCCTGAAATCCGAGTCGTTGATTCAAGTCATCATATACGCCTTCCATACCGCCGCGCATGAAGTATGTCTCATGCCAAAAACCCGTACCTCCCGAATTCCGTAGAAAGTTCTGCCACCAAACGCGATGTGGCTCCGAACGAACCCATCGCTCCATCGACTCGAAGTCCTTCCAGTACCAACGCATCCCCATGTGCAGTGGAAAAAGCTTGAAGATGATGGTGTTATCGAAATGCAGAAGGCCTTCCGGACGGCCCGCACCAGCTTTATCGATTTCAGGTCCGAGCCACAAAAACGTTTTGAGGCCCTTTAATGTTTGAACCTTCATTCCAAGATATATGACGACGAGATCGGGGAACGCCGACAGGTCCACAGTTTGTCGGTCCACTGATGATTTCATCCTTCCCTCCCGTGTTTCTACGTCGCTCTTACTCAATTCAGAGTACCAGGCATTGGTGGCCAGTCGTTTGTGAGCCAGATCACATTTGGCACGCACACGCGAGAGCCGGGCGAGCAGTCAAGGAACACGATCGCCGGCCACGGGTTTTCGCGCATGTCCGCTGGTTAGGACGTAGCTGGCAATCCCTGCAAGATGTTGCCCTTCACCGGCGGCGATAGGTAGGTGCGCCAGACGAGACCCCAGGATAACGGCTCGCGCCGGTTCCATGGTAGCAGCGATAAACAACGAGCCAGAAAACAATAGCCAAACAACACTTGTGCGATCGTGCCAACGCCAGGAACCCAGAACAGCCAGTTCAGCGGTGGCCAGAGAGCCACCAGCAAGACGGCGGTGTAGGTCACGCGAACCTGCACGGGAAAGGCTGCAAAACTGCCTTCGCGAAAACGAAAATGGACTATCTGCACGGCGCTCAGCGCGGTGGCAAGGTAGAACGCCTCAAATCGGCCTGCCAGCCCGATGACCAGCAGGACTGCCGTGACAGCCCAGTACCGCCAGCTCAATTCCCTGTACATGATCATGACGTGGTCTCCCGCTTGGTCCAGAAGCTCGGCAGTTAGCCTAGCGGCAACGCCAACTGGCAACCTGTGACGTCCGACACAGGGAAAGCAAAAACCCGCGCGATAGCACCGGGGGGCCTTTCCATCGTCGCCTATGGTCGAGATGTCTCCTAATGGCACGACTGAGACATCGCGTGACGGCCCGTCAAATTCCGCTCTCGATGGCGAAGCGGAAGTGTCGCGGACGGCGCCCGAGGGCCGGGTTTGACCCATATGCGACATCGGCCGGCCTCTCAACGACGTGTGCCTGAACTCTGACCCCGGCCTCTTCCAGTGTGCTAGCTTGAACCGGTACAATGCCTTGTCCTAAGCCTCGGGGGAGGCAATGAGACGGCGCGACAAAGCAGCTAAAAGGTAACGCCGCAAGGCGTCGAGTCCTCGTCGTGCGCCAAAATCAGCACTGCGTCGCGGGCCCGTTACTATCGGCAAGGAAACAAATGTCGCGCAGCTTAGCCGTGAGTTGAGCGAAGCGTCCGAGCAGCAGGCTGCGACTGCCGAGATTCTGAGCGTCATCAGCAACTCACCCACCGACACCCAGCCGGTGTTCGAGTCCATTGTTCAGAGCGGGCTGAAGCTCTTTCCGGGTGCCCTCGTCAGCGTCGCACTCAGGTACGGGGACACGATCAACGCCGCGGCCGTCGCCGCGCCGGATCCTGCTCGCGTCGAAGCGTGGCGACGCACAATTTCCCGTACCCCTCTCGCGCGGAATTATATGCACGGCGCAGCCTTGCTTGATCGCAGGATCGTGGATATTCCCGACGCGGCGGATGCCCCGGCCGAATTTGCCGCCGGGGCCCAAAACTTCCTGACCAGCGGCAACCGCGCGATTACGATCATGCCTATGATGCGCGGCAATGAGGCGATCGGCCTGCCCAGCCGGTTCGTTCTGCGACGCGCCGGATGTCGTCGACACGGTGCGTCGGGATCCTCGATGATGCGTGGTTTCCGCCCACTCGCGGCCTGAAAGCTCGCGTTGAACGCGATGACGGCGAAGCCCTACGGATCAAAGATCAAAGTGCTTCCAGCGCCAGAGCGATGCCCTGGCCGCCGCCGATGCAGAGGGTGACGATTCCGTTGGTAAGGCCATCACGTTTCATGGCGTAAAGGAGCCTGGTGGTCAGGATCGCTCCGGTCGCGCCGATAGGGTGGCCGTGCGCCACGGCGCCGCCCTCCACATTGACGATGTCCTCCGGCAGGCCGAGTTCGCGGGCGACTGCGATCGGCACGGCTGCGAAGGCTTCATTGATCTCGATGCGCTCGATGTCGGTAAGGCTCCAGCCGGCCCGGTCCAGCGCCTTGCGCACTGCCGGCACGGGCCCAAGTCCGAATAGACCGGGTTCGACCGCGGCGACGCCATAGCCGGCAACACGGCCCACTGGCTCGATTCCTTTCGATTCGGCGAAACCGCGCTCTGCTACGATCATCGCGGCCGCTGCGCTGTTCAGCCCTGGCGCGTTGCCGGCGGTGATGGTGCCATCCGGGCGGAAGGCCGGATTCAGCCGGGCGAGCGTCTCGATCGTCGTCTCGGGGCGCGGCGCCTCATCGATCACGAAGCTTTCCGTCCCTTTGCGGCCCTTGACCTCGACCGGGACGATCTCGTCCGCGAAGTGGCCAGCGTTCTGCGCGGCGGCGAAGCGCTGCTGCGAACGCGCCGCGAAGGCGTCCTGTTCGGCGCGGGTGATCTGGAGCTTCGTGACGAGGTCTTCCGTGTGCCAGCCGGAATGCTCGCCGGAAAAGGCGTCGTTGAGTCCATCGGTCAGCATGCTGTCGAGGATCTGGGCTGGTCCCATCCGGTAACCCCAGCGCCCGCCATCCATCAGATATGGCGCACGGTCCATGTTCTCCATGCCACCGGCAATGGCGGCGTCGCTGTCTCCGGCGGCGATTTCCAGTGCAGCGGTCAAGATCGCCTGCGCGCCCGAGCCGCAGACGCGGTTGACGGTCATGGCCGGCACAGAGACCGGAAGCCCACCGCCGATGGAGGACTGTCGCGCCGGGTTCATCCGGTTGCCGGCCTGGATGACGTTGCCCATCACGACCGCGCCGATCTCATCACTGCGGAGCCCAGCACGGCGCAAGGTTTCCCGCACGACGATCGCGCCCAGTTCGGTAGCGGGCACGCTCTTCAGCGTGCCGTTATAGGCGCCGATGGCGGTGCGCACCGGATGGCTGAGAACTATGTCGCGTGTACTCATGATGATTCTCCTTTGCTCGGACGGTGCCAGATGTCGGGCGTAGACTTCAGGCGACCGCCCTCACGGACTTTTCATCGGACGCCCACGGGATGGGCTTCCTTTTTGGCGCGGACGGGTCGATGCCACTGACGGCGTCGAGCCTGTCGAGGTGTTCCGCCGAGAGCGCCAGGGCGAGTGCGCCAAGATTGCTGCTGAGCTGCGCAACAGACCGGGGACCGATCATCGGGACCGCGCCGTGGGTCCCGACCCAGGCAATAGCCACCTGGTCGGCGCTCACGCCGAGCTCGCCCGCTATCGCGAGCACGGTGTCGAGGATCTGCGTGCGCTGAGCCGAGTTCTCCGGCTGGAAGACCTTGCCGCCGAAGCCCTCGGAGCGGCCCTTCTCGCCTTTCCGGTACTTGCCGGTCAGCATGCCGCCGCCAAGAGGCGACCAGGTGACGATTCCGAGCCGGAGCGCCTCGGACGCTGGAAAGAGATCGGCTTCGGGCTCGCGATGAACCAGGCTGTGCTCGAACTGCACGGCCGCGATCGACACCGAACGGCTCAGTTCCGCCAGCGTGACCGCGCGTGCGAGCCGCCAAGCCGGAAAGTTCGAGAGCCCCGCATAGAGAATCTTGCCGGCGCGCGCGAGATCCTCGAAGCCGCGGACGATCTCCTCGGTGGGGGTCACATGATCGGGATAATGCGCCCAGTAGATGTCGATCCGGTCCGTCTTCAGCCGCTCGAGGCTCGCCTCCACGGAAGCGACCATCGCCTTGCGGCTATTGCCTGTAACCAGCCGGTCGGCATTGGGTACAGCGCCCCTGGTGAACTTGGTGGCAAGCACGAAATTCTCGCGCCGCCCTTCCAGCAGGGAGCCGAGAAGCTCTTCGGACTGCCCGAACTGGTAGACATCCGCCGTGTCGATGAAGTTCCCGCCAGTTTCGGAATAGGCGTTGAAGATCGCCTTGCTCGCGTCAGGATCGGCGCCGTGCCCCCAGCCGGTGCCGAAATTGCCGGTGCCGAGCGCGAGCTGCGAGATTCGCAGACCGGTACTTCCGAACACTGTGTATTTCATGGCGTGAACCTTTCTCTCAACCGCGGCGCGGCACGTTCGAAGTCGTAGGCGCCATTCGCGACACAGGTGTTGGGGCGGCCCCATTTACCCAGGCTCCACGGACGGCAGGGGCGTGCCTCCACCGCCGCAGCAGAAGCAGCGGGAACAAGCCAAGCGCGGTGATCACCGCCATCACCCACCAAGCGAGACGAAACGCCGCCATGTGTGCCTCCGCCGAACTGGGTGATCCGACGATGGCGACAAAAATGGCGACGCCGACGGCAAAACCGATCTGGCGAACCATGTTGATCACGCCGGACCCGGTTGCGAACGACGACGCCGGAAGCGCCGAGGTACCGACCCCCATCAGCGTCGGCAACGTCAGCCCGACACCGATGCCCGACGGGATCACGCAAAGGACAGCGAACCACAGGTCGGGGTGCGGTCCGGCCAGCACTGCCCACACGATCACACCGGCGGCGAAGACGACGAGTCCCGCCGCGACGACCGTCGCGGCACCGAAACGGGCGATCAACCGTCCGGCCAACAGCAACGACGTGATGGGAACCATGAAGGGACCCGGCGCGATGGCCAGACCGATCTTCATGGCGGGCCAATGCCACACGCTCTCCTCCCACAGCACGAGCGAGAGTAGAAAGCCGCCGAACGCGGTGGAGAACGGAGCCATCGTCAAAGTCGCACGCGTGAAATCCCGGATCCGGAACAAGGCAGGATCGATGAACGGATTGTCGGATCGCAGGCAGTGCGCAACAAACAACGCCAACATCACCGTCGCCGCCGCGAAGCTCAGCGCGACCGCCGGCGCGTTCCAGCCCCAGTCGCTCACCTTCACGATCCCAAATGTCAGCGTGGCGATGCCGGCAGTGATTAGGGCGGCCGCCCCAAAATGCGGAGTTGGAACATCGTGGCCGGAGACCCTGGGGAGCTTGATCCAGCCCACCGTCAATGCGAGCAGGCCAATCGGCACGTTGACCAGAAAGATCCACCGCCAACTGGCCGTGACGAGCAATCCGCCCACCAAAGGTCCGAGAGCGGCGGCGAACCCGCCGACTGCCGCCCAGACGCGAACCGCGGCGCTGCGGCGCTCGGTCGGGTAGGTCGCCAGGATCAGCCCCAGCGAGGTCGGGGTGAGCAATGCCGCCCCGGCCGCCTGCACGAGACGGAACGCGACCAGGGTTTCGACACTGTTTGCGAGCGCGCAGGCGGCCGACGCGGCGGTGAACAGGGCGATACCGGTGAGGAAGCTGTTGTTCCGCGGGAAACGTTCGGCCAGCCTCCCGCAAAACACCAGCAACGCCGCGTAAACGATGGCATAGCCGTTGAGGATCCAGGATAGGTCCCCCAGATTCGAGTCGTTCAACTCCTGCGCGATGTTCGGCAGCGCCACGTTGACGATGAACAGGTCGAGATTGGCCAGCACGATGCCGGCGCAAACGATGGCCAGGACCTGACTCGGCCTCGTTGCCGCGGTCACGCCGCTTCTCCCACCCTATGGTATCGCCTGGCCGAGTGCGCCAGCGACAAATTCGGTCCCATCGCGAGACGCGCGTCATTGAACCGCGACCACTCGGCCATGTCCGGCAACGATGGGATTGTCACCACCTCGCCGATGTCCAGACCCGCGAGCGCCGCGTCGACCATTTCGGCGGCATCCATAAGCCTATCCGCCGGCATCGCCGCGACATCGACGCCGGCCTTGCCCCAGAGCTCGGTGCGCGTGGCGCCGGGCAGCACTGCCTGGACGCGGATGCCCGTGTTCGCCAGCTCAGTCTGCAGCGCCATGCTGAGGTTCAGCATGAAGGATTTGGTCCCACTGTAGACGGCGTTGAACCGCTCGGGCGCCAGGGCCAGAACGGAAGAGACATTGATCAGCGTCCCCCGGCCACGCGCCACGAAACCCTCGACGGCGGCATGCGCCAGGCGGAATGCCGCCGTGATGTTGACGTTCACCATCGCCTCCAGCCGGTCCACGTCGGAACCATGCATCGGCCCGGAGACGGCGATGCCCGCGTTGTTCACCAACATGCCAATGGACGGGTCCTGACGCAGCCGGTGTTCGACCCGCAACAGATCCGACCGCGCCGCCAGGTCCGCGGCAAGGATGTCCACGGAACGACCGGTCTCGGCACGTAAGCGTGCGGCCAGAGCGTTCAGCCGGGTTTCATCGCGCGCCACCAGGATCAGGTCATGACCCCGGCGCGATAGGCGGTCGGCGTAAACGGCGCCAATGCCGGCCGAGGCGCCAGTGACGAGGGCGGTGTTTGCATTCGACATCCTGGGACTCCGCGAGTTGGGGGACCGCCGTATTGATAACGATCGTAATCATTGACATTATTAGTGGCGATCGCCATTAATAATGTCAAGGTCCGTTTTTCACGCGGCTGAGAAGGTGGAGTCATGCGGGTTTCAAAGGAAAAAGCAGCCGAGAATCGGGAACGTATTGTGACCGCCGCCGCCCGGTTGTTTCGGGAGCACGGCCTGTCAGGCGTTGGCGTCGATGCCCTGACCGAGGCCGCCGGACTGACCCACGGCAGCCTGTACAGCCAGTTCGGCTCCAAGGAACGTCTGGCCGCCGAGGCCTTAAGTCACGCCGCGAGTACGAGTTCGGCACGTCTGAGCGACGCCGGGACTCTGGACGACTACATCACCCGGTACCTGTCAGCGGACCATCGGAAACGGCGCGGCGATGGCTGCGTGATGGCGGCTCTGGCGGGTGAAATCCCGCGCCAGGGCGCCGCCATCCGGCACAGCTTCACGGACGCCGTGCGGGCGGTCATGAAACGGATCGCCAGGCTGATGCCGGGCCGCCGCAAGTCCGAGGACGAGGCGCTGGCCATTGTCGCGACGATGGTCGGCGCGCTGACCTTGGCGCGCGCCGTCGACGATCCGCAATTGTCGGACCGCATACTGGCCGCTGCGCGGACACGACTGGCGTCGCGTTAGTCATACTTGGCGTCTTCGCTCATTTCCTGAACGACATGGAGCACGACAAATGACCCGATCCGGCGAACGCGGCCCTCAACCTTCCATACAAGATGTTGCACTCATCGTTGGAGGTGGCCCCGGGATCAGTTCGAGTTGCGCGAGGCTGTTCGCGGAGAACGGCATGCGTGTCGGCGTCGCCGCCAGGACCCCGGACAAACCGGTCCTGCAGACTCTGGAGAAGACGCACGGCGTGCGTCGATATGCGTGCGATGCAAGCGAACCAGCCGCCGTGGGTCTGCTTTTCAAGAACGTCGTTCGAGACCTTGGGTCGCCCACGCTTGTCGTGCACAACATCGACGGCCGGGTTTCCGGCATCTTCGGCAAGGCCATTACCGAAGCCGAGCCGGCCATGGCGTTCGAGACACTTCGGAACTCGGCGTTCAGCGCGTTCCTCGTGGGTCAGCAGGCCGCTCGACTCATGCGCGAAAACAAGCCAAACGCCCGCGGCGCAAAGGGAACGATCATCTTCACGAACGCAAGTGCTGCACTGAAGGGCTTCCCCAAGAGCGGCGCCTTTGCCATGGCATGCCATGCCAAGTCTGGACTCGCCCAGAGCATGGCGAGGGAATTGATGCCGCAGGGCATTCACGTCGCCAATGTGCCAATCGACGCCGCAATCGGCTGGACGCAAGATGACGGCACCCGCGCGCACCGACGGGCCGGAACGACCGTCGACGACAACATGGCCGACCCTGACTACATCGCGGAGACCTATCTGCAACTGCATTGCCAGCATCGGTCGACCTGGGCGTTCGAAGTCGCGCTACGGCCGTGGGTCGAGAGATGGTGAGGCATCTGCCAAGCCTGATCGGCGTTCGCAAAGTCGACAGGAGCAGATGCGGCGCGGGCGCTGGTCAAGCCCCGCGTCACAAAAGTCCAACGGCGTCACGCAGCAAGTCCTTATCGAGAAATAGGATGAAGAAAACATCATGAAGGCATTCATCGTCGATCGATACAAGAAAAAGGGCGCCCTGCGGTTTGGCGAAATGCCGGAACCGGAGCTGCGGGATGATGATGTTCTGGTCCAGATCCATGCCGCTGGCCTGAACCTTCTGGATTCCAAGATCAGGGACGGAGAGTTCAAACTCATTCTGCCTTATAGCTTGCCTCTCATCCTGGGCAATGACGTGGCCGGGGTCGTGGTCAAGGTCGGGCCAAAAGTGCGGAACTTCAAACCAGGCGACGAGGTCTATGCGCGGCCGGACAAGGACCGCATCGGGACGTTCGCGGAATTCATTGCCATGAATGAAGCTGACCTGGCGCTGAAGCCCAAGAACCTCACCATGGAAGAAGCGGCTTCAATCCCTTTGGTGGGTCTGACCGCCTGGCAGGTGTTGGTTGAGAGAGCAAACCTGAGGAAGGGGCAGAAGGTACTCATCCACGCCGGCTCCGGCGGCGTGGGAACATTCGCCATTCAGCTGGCGAAGCATATTGGCGCGACCGTGGCGACGACAACGAGCACGTCGAATGTCGATCTGGTCAAGAGCCTCGGCGCCGACGTCGTTATCGACTACAAGAAAGACGATTTCGAGAAGGTCCTGAACGACTACGACGTCGTCTTGAACAGCTTGGGCAAGGACACGCTCGAAAAATCCCTGCGGGTGCTGAAGCTCGGCGGAAAGCTCATCTCGATCTCCGGTCCGCCCGACGCCGATTTTGCCCGGGACAATGGATCGAGCTGGTTCTTGCAACAGGTCATGCGCCTTCTGAGTTTTAGCATCCGGAAGAAAGCCAAGCGCCGTCGCGTCAGCTATTCGTTTCTGTTCATGAAGGCGAACGGCGAGCAGTTGAGCAAGATAGCATCCCTCCTCGAATCCGGAATCCTCCGCCCGGTGATGGATCGGGTCTTCCCATTCGAAGCGACGAACGACGCCTTGGCTTACATCGAGACAGGACGCTCGAAAGGCAAGGTCGTCGTCAAGGTGAGATGAAACCGGCCTTGCCTTGTCGGATCCTCAACCGCCCACGGCTCGGCTCACCCATGAAATGGGGAGCATTGGCGGCAAAAGATGACGAGGCAAGTCTGCCGCGATACGCGAGGAGGCGAACATGAGCATGTCTAATCAGCCGCAAACCGGCTCGAGCGTCGCGTGGAAAGTCGTGCCGACCAGAAGTGTCGATGTCGGCGGGACGAAATTCGTTTACCGACAGCTCGGGCCGGACACCGGCATTCCGGTGATCTTCCTCAACCATCTAGCCGCAGAACTGGACAGGTGGGACCCCCGGGTCGTCGACGGCATCGCTGCGAAACACCGCGTGATCGCCTTCGACAACCGGGGTGTCGGCGCATCAGAAGGCTCGGCGCCTAATTCGGTGGCCGCGATGGCGCGGGATGCGGTAGCCTTCATCCAAGCCCTGGGCTTCAACAAGGTCGACCTGCTTGGCTTCTCCCTTGGCGGTTTCATCTCGCAGGCGATCGCGCTGGAGGAGCCGCAGTTGTTGCGGAAGATCATCCTCGCAGGCACCGGGCCGGCCGGAGGCCCGGGCATCGACAAAGTGACGTCGGTGACCATCCGCGACATGATCAAGGCCGGCCTGACGTTCAAGCATCCGGAATCGTATCTCTTCTTCACCAAGACCCCCAATGGCCGGAGGGCGGCGCGTGATTTCCTGAAACGGCTGAAAGAGCGCGCCGAAAATCGCGACAAGCCCGTTTCGATCGCCGCTTTCATCGCTCAGTTGAAGGCTATCAGTGCCTGGGGGCGGCAGGCGCCTGCCGATCTGTCGCGCATTCACCACCCGGTTCTAGTGGCGAATGGCGATCAGGACAAAATGGTGCCCAGCAGCAACTCAGTCGACCTGGCGCGTCACCTTCCGAATGCCGAACTCGTCATCTATGACGACGCCGGACATGGAGGCATTTTCCAATATCACGAAGCGTTTGTTAAGCGGGCTCTGGAATTCCTTGCGCCTTAATATTTGATGCAGAAGTCGCTGCCCCACGGCGCCTTTAGGCCACCAGTTCCTCGTCGTTGACCGCAGCCGCCATATCGGGCCGATCGCATAGAAGCTTTCTGTGCATCGGATGCTGTGCTGAGGTAGTTTCGCGAACGCACCATGTCAGCGGAGCAGGACGTGGCATAACAACCCGCCGCCATCAGAGTTCATCGGAGTTGCTGCACTTGTGCATCCCGACCTCGTCGTCGAGATTGTAGCGATTGCCGCTCTGCCAGACTGAGCTTATGCGTGCCCCCTCCGTCGTCTTTGGGTCATACGAAGCGACTGTTGTGCAGCGGCGTGCGTGACGCCGAACCTGACGGTCTTTTTTCCGTGAAGGCGGCGGCGCCGTTCTCTCTGGGGAATTTTGAAAATTGGCGGACTGACAGCGATAGTCGCTGAAACCGAGCAGATTTTGAATCGCCGAAATTCCCTTTTGAAATCAAGAGCGCAAATTTCTGACGGATCGTGGAGTCGGTCTTTGGCCACATGCGAAAAAATTGCGCTGAAAAATCAGCGCGCTAACATGACTCAGAACAATAGAGTGGGAGTGATTCTCTCCATGGGTCTCGTCATCCTCATCATCGGGCTCGTGCTGTTCATCGCCCCGCACGTGCTGGTCAGCCTCCGCGATATCCGCGCCAAGCTCATCGCGTGGCTGGGCGAACGGCCTACAAGGGCGTGATCTCGGTCGTCTCCATCCTCGGCGTGGTGCTGATCGTCTACGGCTTTGCGCTCTACCGGCGCACCGGCCTGATTCCGGTCTGGTCGCCGCCCTACGCGATGCGCTACCTGACCGAGGCGCTGATGTGGCCGTCGTTCGTGCTGTTCGCCGCGGCCTACATTCCGGGGACCATCAAGAAGGCGCTTCCGCACCGACCCCGGCGCGCCGGTCGAATTGATTGCCCGTAAGGCCGGATGATGCCGAAGTCGGATTCTGGCACGACTGCGACATCGCGCGGCGGTTCATTGGAATTCCGCTGACGGCGGCTAAGCGGAAGTGTCGCGTATAACGCCCAAGGGCCGAGTTTGACCCAAATGTATGGTCCGGCCGTGCGTTGCAAGAGGTCTTCATCGATCTGGCTGTGAGCGGTCTTGCATCAATGTATCCGGCCCTTGATTGGAGCGCTTTGTGCTCCGGCCATCATGGATATCAGCGCGCGTGCGGTCTCATTAGCGGATAGGCCTCGACCGGGCCATTCGGGTCACCAGTGTTCGCATGCGCCGGGAAGACCGAACCTCCATCTCGTCTCGTCCTCTCGCAGACCTCGGCAGGTA
>WNFZ01006438.1_pt1 | contig 12229 bp, 10 predicted proteins | sample 5400081 | NCBI WGS metagenome assembly WNFZ01 (sample SAMN13153365, study PRJNA577476) | soil metagenome | isolation source: 80 cm soil or saprolite under grassland replicate 1 | place: USA:California | collected 2016-06-15
ACAAATAGCGAATACAAGCAGGCGGAATAGATACCTCCTTCGCCTGCTTGTTTGTTTCATTCCCTAATAACTTGCTCAGACTTGTACATTTCACTATAAAAATAGCCTTACCGTGTATAAAAACGATGTAGGGATGACCAGCCGGTCATCCCTACATATGTTACATTGCCTTCGCGCGTTCGGCCATTTGGTTTCTCAGGGTGTGTGTATCATGGTCAATCGTGAAGAGGGCACCAAGATAGAAGAAGAAACACAATAACCATGCAACAGTAGGAATCAGAAGGATTGCGATCTGGAGGTTGATTGCATCTGCGATGATACCCGTGAGGATAGGAGCAAAGGCTGCGCCTGTGTTCTCAACAAAATATTCCACAGCCTGTGCACTGGAGCGAACCTCAGGCACGGTAATATCATATACGGTGGCGATAACGTTGGCCGCCGAGAGCGGCGCGAAGATAGCTGCCAGGCAGAATAAAACAAAGAATTGCGTGCGCGCCTCAACAGGTGTGCTCACGGCCGAGTAGAAAAAAATCGCTCCCAGGAGAACGCCAATACTTGAAATAATAATGCGGCCTTTATTCGAGCGTTTAAAAAGAAGGTCACCTGCCCAACCGCCAATGAAGTAACCGCCAGATAGGATAAGAATAACGGGAGCCATTGTGAACAGAACCGATTCATTATCATAGCCGCGCTCGGTTATCAAATAGCCAAAAATGAAATAGATGATCACAGTCCATGGGAACTGGCCTGCAAAGCCTTGCAGGAAGACGAACCACATGGTTCTCTTTCTGAAGATTTCCTTCACTTCCGCCCACGAGAATCGGAAGGTCTGCATTTCGGCTACGTTCTCGAATTCAGGCTCAGACTTACCGCGCGGCATTTCCCTCACGCCGAAGAAAATCAAAATCGCAATCACAATTCCTAGCGAACCAGTGATATAGAACACTGAACGCCAGCCGCCGATCATCGGCGCAACAATCAAGGCCAAGATGGTGCCAATGAGATAACCCAGCGGCTGTGCCAGATAGAGGATGCCGTAGATCTTGCCGCGCAGGGTTGGTCCGAAGTAATCTGCAACGAGTGTAAACAGGCCTGGATACGACGAATCGTCAATCCCTGTAGAGGCGCGCGTTACCAGGAATCCGCCAAACGTTCGCACGATGGCGTTCATCCATGTCGTTGCACCCCAGATGAAGGACGCAAGCGAAAGCAATTTCGCGCGTGCGTAGCGGTCGTAGAGATATCCCCAGATTGGATATAGCACTGTGGCAACAATGAGCGCACCTGAATTAATCAATCCCCACTGTTGATTATTGAGACCGAAAGTTTCGCTGATCGGCACTTGCAGGGAGCCGATCATCAATTTATCGGTTTGATGCAGGAGCATGAAGAAGAAAAATATACCAACTACGAACCAGCGGTAACGGGATTGTTGTGGTGACATACTACCTAGTAGGGATGAATTTTCCCAAGTATGAGGTGTCAGATGCTAAGTGTCATGGTTCGGGTTAAAAACGAAACTCACCGCGAAAGATTACCGCTCGTTGCATAAATTGCTAAATTTTCAGAATAAATTACTCGTACCGCAACTTCCTTTAGTTGCCCCGCCCGCATTCAGGCGGGGTTGCGGCACGGGCAAAAATCAAATTTCCGGTTTAGTAATTTATGCGGCACTCTGTAATTTCGAGGTGAGTCATGAGCTAGAACACAGTATTTTCGTTATCTGTAAATCAAAAAAAGGATTCCGGCAGCCAGTGCACATATGGAGGCAAGGACACTTAACACGCCAAATCCCAAACCAATGCCAGCAAGTCCTTCCAAGATGAGGAAGAGCGCCAACAGAACAAAAGCAATATCTCTATTCAGTCTCATTTCATCACTCCTTTCGATCCCATAAATGAAAATGTCATACCTCTGCACTATTTAACGAAAGAAATTTATTTTTCATATGATTCCGGTGAGATAATTTCCTGAGCAAGTTTTTGCAATTCATCGACCTCTTTTGTTTTTGAGGCATCGAAATATTGTGAGAGCAAATCAAGCGGACTGAGACTGCTTACCACTTGTCCCTCTGCGATACGAGTGCGAGCCCGGGATTGCGGCTTCTTCACCAGATGAAATTCAAATGCCTTTTCCGCATATTTACGCAGCGCGCTCTCGTCAATCAAAATATCATATTCTCTTGGATATTCAACCGTAAGACGGACAATTGCCTCAGACAATTCCTTTGGCCTGGGTAACGCGGCTTTGAGTACCTCGGTCACGTTCTCTTCAGACTGTAGAGTTACTCGGCGGTCAATGAACGGACGCGCCCCTGTGAGCTGCATCCACTCAACCTTCGTTGCGCCGCACGTCACCTCCGCGATGATGAAGAACTTGTCATCTTGCGCTTCGCCAAAGTCAACGCGCTCGATGGAACCGGGATAGATGACGGGTGGATGTGCACCATGATTTACATCCTGTGGTTTGTGGATGTGACCCATTGCCACATAATCGAGCCGTTTATCCTTTACAAGCGCGGTCGGCAGGACAAGATCGCTGCCCAGCATGACCATCCGCTCTGCTCCAAATATTGCCCCTTCGATGGAGGCATGAGCTGTAAGAATAACCGGCAGATTACGATCCGCTTTTGAAAGCCAGCCCTCGATTAATTCCGATATCCTGAGTTCCATATTCGAGAAGACTTCCGATGGATTTGTCGCGCTCATTTCCAGGTTTGCCATCAAACTGGAACGCGAAATCCACGGCATGGCAATTACCTGGACGGGCAAATCCCATAGTTCACTCGAACCCAGGAATTGTGGTTTTTGCAGGACGCGTATAAATGGCACTTGCAGAGTGTCGAACTCGTGAATGGCGTGTGCGCGGCCGAGAGCGGGGGAGAGGTCATGATTGCCGACTAAAAGCAATGTAGGAATCTGCGCCTGCGATAAGCGCATGATGCGTTTGCCCCACTCGCGCTGAAAGGTCGGCGCGGGAGAGCGGTCTTTGTACGCATCGCCCGCAAAGATGACCAGATCCACTCTTTCGGAAATTGCCGCATCGACAATGGTATCGAGCGATTTTAGAAAATCGAGTACCCGAAAAGGCAAGCCCGTTTCGGGGTCGTGCCGGCCATAGTTGGCCATGTCAATATGTGCGTCGGCAAAATGTAATAGTTTCATAGTTCGCTAGTTGGATAGTTTAGTAGCCGGGGTTAGGCAATTCGTAGATATCCAATCATACCGTTAATGAGACGTTTGGTATCTGCTGCCAGGTTATAGGCTGAAGTCCGTTCATCCTGATTGATGTAACTACGATCAAGTGCGAGGTAAAGTTCAGATTGCACTTCGCTGGCGGAACGTCTTGACATCTTGAGAAAGCGAATGAATTCAGGGTTCGTCCCAGCGTCAAAACCTTCGGCAATATTATGCATGACTGAACTAGCCGCGTCTTGGATTTGGCCGCTCAAGCGGAAGTCCCTTGCGAATTTGGGATGCTCTGTCAGATCATAAATTAAATTGGCTAGCTGGCGAGCCTTCTGCCAACTTTGCACATCTTCAAACCGTTCAATCTTTGCCATGATGTTATCCTCCTTATTTTTCCAATTGGATGGTTCCCAAGCAACCACCCAACAATGCGACCATTGAACTACTGAACTATGAAACTACTCAACTACCGAACTATCACTATGGCTGTGCTCCCAAATCTTGCAGTGCCTGTATGGCAGGCTCCCATTTGGGATGGACTTTCAACGCGGCGCGGTAATCCTTGATGGCTGCCGGAGTATCGCCAGCCATATAAAGAGCGCGCCCGCGCCAGAGCAGGGATTCCTCCAACTCGGGTTCTGCAATTGTATCTTTTAATGTGGTTGTGGCAAGGTTAATGACGTCCACGTAGCGGCCAGTGTAATAGTAGGCCCAGTAAGGACCTGTCTGATACCACATCATACGATAGGGACGTGTTGTATTGTCATCTGTGAGATTTGCATAAACCGCAAAGGCCTGGTCGTAGGCGGTGGCTGCATCAAAGTAATCGTGTAGGGCAATTTGGCTTGTCCCCATGTTGAACCAGGCAAAGAAACGGTCAATCCCGGTAAGGGATTGGCTTTCGGCTTGCGCGGTTTGAAGCGCGTGCCGCGCCGCATCATCTTCATTTGCCAGGTTACCAAGCAAAGTCATCACTTGAGACTCACGTTCAGTTGGATACACTACGACAAATAAATAATCGAAAGAGCGCCAGCCGTTTATAAACTTTTCATAACTAATATGGAAGTTTGGCCCATCGTTATAAGTATCCTGAACAATGACTTCGCGTGTTCTGTCATCGTACCCTGTAATGAACTGGTAATGTCCCATCCAACCGACTTTGCCGGTGAAGTCGCGTTCGTAATATCCCTTTTCAGCCACAACGGGAAAGCCTGCAGCTATGAACTTCTTGATTATGTCGATGTCACCCCCATAACGCATGACTGTGCTCATTCCCTTTACATTTTCAGCAATAAATTCCTGAAATTCATAAGGCATCACATTACGGTCTTTATCACTCGGTTTAACAGCCCTGCCGACCGTATCACGGTTCCCATCCCAACCCCAGAAGTTGATCGCCATTGAGAAGTTGGCAGGACCACAATAATTCCAACGGTTATGCTGGTCTTCGTATTTGACTCCATCTAATATAACGGTAGCAGGCAGAGGGGTAGCCGTGATCGAGGGCCCGGGCGTTGCATCAAGACTGGGAGTGGGGGTCACCTGAGGTGTAAGCGTCAATGCATATTCAGCGCGTGTTGTCGCAATGACGGTTTCAATCGTGAGTTCCGTTTTGCCCGCCGGTTGAAAGATAGCTTTGTCAGGAGGGTTTACGAAATATTGATAGCGCGTACGGAGATTATCCAACCGCCATGCAAGTCGTGAGTGGACGGGTGGGAGATAATAAAATCCCATCATTAAGAGGGGCATCAGAGGGATCACCCAAACCCATTTAATAAGCAACTGCCGCATGAAATGATTATAAAGCAAAACAAAAGTTATAAAACGCGGCTCATCTATTTTTCATCTACCTGAACGATAACGATTCTCCCGTTTTCGCAGATTTATAAATAGATTCACGGCTGTTCAATCTTCTGTGCTATATATCACACAGTCTCTTTTTCTAATGAAAAATTTAATTTTTTCACAGCCCGAGTTGTGGGGAGCATGGTCAACAAGTTATTCCCAGTCAAGAAGGCAGTGCCGATCCAACGGACGATATAGGGATAATCCGAAAATACATCCACAGATTTTGCAGAATTCTCAGTTGGGTCAATATAAAACGGGCGACCATCTCTCGATGATCGCCCGTTTAAAAACCTTGCGAAGGTTTTTGAGCCTTCGCAAGGTTATCGCTTACCCTTACTCTTTCACTTCGCCTTCGATCACATCACCTTCATTGCCTGGCTGTTGACCGGATGGACCACCTGCTGCCTGTCCTTGCGGCTGGCCTTGCGCGTATAACTGCTGGCTCAATGCATAGAAAGCCTGCTGAACCTCCTCAGTTGCTCTCTTGATGCGTGCCAGGTCGTCGGTCTGTGCGGCCTGCTTTAGTTCGTTGACCTTGCTCTCAATGTTCGAGCGTTCATTGGCAGGAACTTTATCACCAAGCTCGCGCAAAGTCTTCTCAGTCTGATATGCCATGTTATCGGCATTATTCTTGGCTTCGATCAACTCGCGACGCTGTTTATCCGCGGCTTCGTTCTGGCGGGCTTCCTGAACCATGCGCTCAATATCGCTCTTGTTCAAGTTCGTAGAGGCAGTGATGGTAACCTTTTGCTCTTTTCCTGTGGCCTTGTCCTTTGCAGTTACGTGTAAGATGCCGTTCGCATCAATATCAAAGGTCACTTCAATTTGTGGGATACCGCGCGGCGCCGGTGGAATGCCGTCCAGTCTGAAACGACCAAGTGACATGTTGTCGTTTGCCATTGGGCGTTCGCCTTGCAAAACATGAATATCAACCGCGGTCTGACTATCTGCGGCAGTGGAGTAGGTCTCTGTCTTGCGGACAGGAATAGTAGTGTTGCGTTCGATCATCGTGGTCATCACACTACCCATCGTCTCCACGCCAAGTGAAAGTGGGGTGACATCGAGCAACAGAATGTCTTTAACTTCGCCACCCAGCACGCCGCCCTGAATTGCCGCGCCAACCGCGACCACCTCATCAGGGTTCACACCTTTGTTTGGTTCTTTGCCGTTCGTTAATTTGCGGACCAGTTCCTGAGCCATCGGCATACGCGTGGAACCGCCTACCAAAACGACTTCATTCAAATCATTTGCAGATAAGCCTGCATCTTTGAGGGCCGCCTCGAAGGGTTGGCGGCAACGGTTAAGCAGGTCTTCGGTCATTTGCTCAAATTTAGACCGTGTGAGTTTTAACTGTAAGTGCTTCGGGCCGGTTGCATCCGCCGTAATATAAGGCAGGTTGATCTCGGTTTCCATGACAGTCGAAAGCTCAATCTTCGCCTTTTCCGCGGCTTCGCGTAGACGCTGTAAAGCCTGACGATCACCGCGCAAGTCGATGCCTTGATCATTCTTAAATTCGTCCGCGGCCCAATTAAGGATACGCTGATCCCAGTCATCACCACCAAGATGTGTATCACCATTTGTGGATTTGACTTCAATCACGCCTTCACCTACCTCAAGGATGGACACATCAAAAGTTCCACCACCGAGGTCAAATACAAGAATGGTCTCATTCTTTTTCTTGTCGAGTCCATAAGCAAGCGCGGAAGCTGTCGGCTCGTTGATGATGCGCAGGACTTCGAGTCCCGCGATCTTGCCTGCATCCTTTGTAGCCTGGCGTTGGCTGTCGTTAAAATAAGCAGGAACAGTGATCACTGCTTGTGTGACAGGCTGGCCTAGATACGCTTCGGCATCGGCCTTTAACTTACCCAATATCATGGCACTAATTTCCTGCGGAGAGTATTCACGTCCTGTGATCGGCACTTTGACGCGCACATCACCCGTCGGGCCTTTAACGACTTGGTAAGAAACCATCTTACGTTCAGTTTCGACCTCGTCGAGGTGACGGCCGATGAACCGCTTGATGGAATAGATTGTATTCTCGGAGTTGACCACTGCCTGTCGCTTCGCTGTCTGACCGACAAGTCGTTCGCTATTTTTATTGAATGCGACGACCGATGGACAGAGTCTGCCACCTTCTGAGGTAGGTATGACAGTAGGCGTACCGCCTTCCATCACAGCGACAACAGAAAAGGTTGTGCCGAGGTCAATGCCAATAATTTTTCCCATAGATACACTCCTTATTGAATGTCATTGCATTCGCCTGCCCCTATGATTTTTTCGGGCCTGCCGTATCTTGCAATAAGCAAAGCAATCCTTGTAAACATAGAGATTGCTCACCCTGCATTTTCTGCAGAGAAGAGCGCTTCTGCAATGACGAAAATATCTTTTACAGGATACTACACCTATGCAAGAATTCTGTTAACAAGGTGTAGAAATTTAATCAATAAGGCCGCCTCATTCCGAGGCGGCCTCATATGTTACGAGTAGGTCACGTTTAAAACGTGACCTATGGAATCAAGGCAGTACAGCAAAGTGGTTTTTCAGCGTGTAGTGGATGTAGTTTTGCCACAATGGGACAATGTCTTCTTCATCATAGTCATGATCAGAGAATGTTTGGATGATCACGCGGCCCTCGTAGCAGGTGGCGAGCACAGCTTCCTGATTCGATGAGTGAGCCGAGAGACCTGCGAGCAAATTGGCATCGCCTCCGCTTCCCAATCGAATCTGATCTCCGGTTTGATTGGCCCAATATCGATTGTAATGTAAGAGTGGCAGTACTACATTAGGCTCATTGAAAATAGGATGGTCAGAAGCCCACCAGTATATCGAGTCGGCCAGGTCATAATCCTTCTGATAGCGGATACCGCATCCGCTTAGAATCTTGTTGACCGGGCCACCCGCCTCGCTGTCCAGATACCAGACTTCAGCAATCATGGCGGCTTTATCACGTACCAAACGCGTATTGATTACGTCCCAAAACTCCCCCGAAATTATATTTTTATCTTCCGCTCCGACAATGATCAGGTCATATGGAGTACCTGAATTTAGATACTCCATAAAGTGCCCGCTATAGGAACCAGTCTGAGTATATTTCAGGCCCATCCCATCCAAAGCATCCTGGATCCACATGCCAATATTCCTCGAATCTGTATTCTCATAAACTAGAATCTTGGCAGATTTGATTCGAGCTTCCACATCCTGTGTAGCTGTTGGCTGTATCTCCGTAGGAGCTTGCTCAGTCGGGACTATTTGGGGCGGGGTGGTTGGCTGGATAGGAGCTGGTTGAGTGGGTAGCACCTGTGCGCCTATTGCGGACTGCGTCAATTGCAGGGACATGGCTGTGGCTTGAAGCTCAAGCGCAGCCTTGGTAGGATCGAATGTTGGCGGGATATTAGGATTGGCAGTTGTACTTGTTATGGAGCAAGCCAGGATCGTTAAAAATGCAGCAAACAAAAAGAAAATGGTTCCCCGGGAATCCAATGGATGCGACATGGTGCCCTCCTTATCACGGTGATGAGGATTCAATGTTGGTTATTAGGATTATACAGTGAATTGAAGTACCTGCAATTACAAATCCTTAACAATGAATGATAAGCAACTCCTTTCTTCAAATTGAAGGAGGGCTGGAAGTCCAGCTAAACGTAAAATTATTCAGTTGGTTCACTTACTTTAAACCATTCAAAATAAGCAGTCACAGGCGCGTTCTCAAAAGCTGCCGCATCTATGCCGACCTTACCTTTTTCCAACCCATAACGTGAAACGTCTAATTTGCGGAAAAGCTTGCTATTAATGTACAGCAAAAGGATATCCTTTTCACAGGTGATGCCGATTTCATAATCAGTCCTACCGCGCGTGAGGTATTCGGTAGTGTCGCTGACGATTGGCTTATATTGGGCAATACCTTGTGTAAGCCATTGGCCAAAGAGAATATTGTAAGTCCCGTCGCTGGAAAGGTTGTATTCATACCAGCCGTTGGCATCGCTATACATACAAACGAGCCCCATCGAGTTCGTCTCAGCATTGGTGCTGTCGAATTTAGTGTCTACATGGACTTTGAGATAATCATATGCATTGTGGATAGCGTAATACCATGTGTGTGGAGATGAGAAGCTGATTACGAGTAGGCCATTTTGGGTGCTTACTTGAGGATTTGAATCACCGCTGGTTTGGAAGGAAATCCATGCTCCTAGGTCTAAATCAAATTCTTCGGTAAAGAATAATGGGATCGGTGTGGGGGAAGGGGCAGGTGTAGCAGTAAATGCCGGTGTATCTGTGACAGATATAGTCGGAGTCTGAGGCGGCGTGGTTGGCGTGGATTCGGGCGCCGGGATAGAGGTCGCTGATTGGCAGGCAACTGTGAGGGCGAGGAGTCCAATCAAAAGGAATTTTTTCATGAATATCTTCGCTGCCTTCCTACAGCGATGCTCACAAAAAGCAACATGAGAAATTAATGTAAGCAGCAGTATAACGCGATAGACCAGCAGTTTATCTGCTGGTCTATCGCACAAGTGGAGATGGCGAGAATCGAACTCGCGTCCGAAAGATTCGACCCTCGGAAATCTACGAGCGTAGCTTGCTGAAGTTTGTCACCGCAGAGATCTCAGCAGGCAGGTAACTCTGTGGCCATCTGCTGGTCTTAAGCACATTTAGCAGAATTATGTGCAGCACTCCATCATTGTCTCGCCCAATCCGTCTCCGGGTGGAGAACGGAGCCGGTGGACGCGCTCTCATCTATGGAGAGCGGCTGTTACGTCAATCGCTTATGCAGCGAGGGGCATAGCAGCGTAGGAAGTGCGGTTGGCACTTAATGTTTTGCGCTGAGTTTTCGAGTTCGGCGCCTCTCGGCTCGCATTCCGGGACCAGCCTCTCCCGTCGAAGCCTGTCATCCCCAAGGCACGGGGCTTTCCCTATGCTGGATCGGCATTATAGCACAGGAGTGTTGTTATTTTATTAGAATCTTGCTGTATATTAACCTTTGTGCTAGACTGTACTAAAACAACAATGAGGCAAACTTGGCCAATAGAATCCTTATCATTGACGACGATCTCGATACCTTGCGCCTAGTAGGGCTGATGTTACAACGCCAGGGTTATCACATTAGCGCTGCTACCAACGGATTACAAGGATTAAAAAAGGCGCTTGAGGAAAGACCAGATCTAATTCTTTTGGACGTGATGATGCCGGATATGGATGGTTATGAAGTCACACGTCGCTTAAGGAAGAATCCCGCGACCTCCTCAACTCCCATTCTCATGTTCACAGCAAAAACACAATTGGACGATAAGGTAACCGGCTTTGAAGTCGGCGCGGATGATTACCTTACGAAACCAACACATCCCACCGAATTGCAAGCACACGTCAAGGCTTTGCTTGCAAGAATAGGTCCGAAGGATACTGAAGTCATGACTGCTCCTCATGAGCTTCATGGTTACGTGATCGGAGTATTGGCTTCACGCGGTGGTTTAGGTGTCTCTTCATTAGCATCTAACTTGGCGGCCAGCCTGTTCAATCGCACGCAGATGGATGTGATTCTGGCTGAGCTGACTCCGGGCCAGGGCACACTGGGATTAGACCTGGGTAACTATGAATTGTTGGTGACGCGACTAGCTTCACTTGCACGCTTCGTTGTTTTGGACCTTGGGGTTGGACTGCCACAATTTGTGCAAAAAATTCTTCCGATGTGCGACGAGCGCATTGTCGTTTTGGAAGGCTCGCCGACCACTATTCAGGGAGCCAGGGTTTTGATTGATGAGATTGTTAACCTGGGAATAGATGGCAAGGGCGTTACAACAGTGCTCAATAACCGCGTACGATCGGAGGCGCAAATGCCCTGGACACAGGTACAAGAGAAACTGGGCCATTCGATTGCTATCACCCTCACCCCTGCGCCCGAATTGTTCCTCCAGGCGGAGCGCATGCAAACTTTGGCTGTTTTATGCCAGCCCACGAACGTAACCTCTCAGCAGTTTCTGAAAGTAGCAGACTTAATTATCGAGCGCGAAAAGGCGCGATGACCTCTTCTTCCCGTCAGACGCAGACTGCAATTGAGTTTGCTGCGGATCTTTTCCGCCAGGCAAAGCGTGCTGTAGTTCTGACGGGTGCGGGTATATCCACGCCCTCGGGGATACCTGATTTTCGCTCAGAGGGAACAGGATTATGGTCCCGCGATGAGCCGCTAGAAGTTGCATCTCTCAATACTTTTCGGATTGCTCCAGAAAAATTCTTTCACTGGTTTCGCCCGCTGGCGAGCCAGATTTTTTATGCACAGCCAAATGCCGCGCATCTGGCGATGGCCGAATTGGAAAAAGCAGGTTGTATTCGAACAATCATCACACAAAATATTGATGCACTTCATCAAAAAGCGGGTTCAAAAAATGTAATAGAAATGCACGGTTCCATGCGCACCCTGACGTGCACAAGGTGTTATCATCAGGTGGAAGCATCCCCGTATCTTAACTCATTCGTTGAGAAGGGACAGATTCCACGCTGTCTCAAGTGTGAAAGCGTCCTAAAACCGGATGTGATCCTTTTTGGAGAACAATTGCCTTATACAGCTTGGTTGCAAGCACAACGTGATACGCGTCAGTGTGACCTAATGATGATAGCTGGATCATCCCTAGAAGTACTACCTGTGGCCGGTTTGCCTGTGCAGGCGCTTGACCGTGGAGCACATTTAATTATTGTAAATAATACTCCCACTTATTTAAACGTGCGCGCGGATGTGTCAATCCTAGAAAATGTGGTTGATATCATTCCCGCTATTGCGGAGAAGGCACTAAATGGCTGAAATTAAGACAGAACGACTCGACGGTTATCGCCGTCTGATTGATATTTCGCGCGATCTCGCCTCAACCCTCGACCTTGATATCCTGCTCTCGCGCATTGTGCATGCCGCGGCCGAAGTGAGTGCTTCGGAGGCTGCGTCGATCCTCTTATTTGATGAAGCCGCCCGGCAGTTGTATTTTCAAGTGTCTACTAATCTTGATGAACCTACGCGGCGCGGTATTGTTGTCCCGTTGGATGGAAGTATTGCAGGATGGATCGTGAACAACCGTAAACCAGTGCGGCTTAGCAATGTACACGATGATTCGCGCTTTTTTGGCGAGGTGGAGCAGGCTACAGGGTTTTCAACGGAGTCAATATTAGGGGTGCCACTAATTACAAAAAATAAGATAGTGGGCGTTCTCGAGACC
>WNFZ01007270.1_pt1 | contig 12225 bp, 12 predicted proteins | sample 5400081 | NCBI WGS metagenome assembly WNFZ01 (sample SAMN13153365, study PRJNA577476) | soil metagenome | isolation source: 80 cm soil or saprolite under grassland replicate 1 | place: USA:California | collected 2016-06-15
GCTGGGCAGAAGTCCCTGCTTGAGCAGTTCCAACGCCCGCAGCCGTCGCCGTTCCAATTCCTCCGGGCTTCCGGTCGGTCTCATGGCGCACCTCCGGCCCCAAGTATAGGACATTATTTACGCAGGTTTCAATAGTTGTATCTCCCACGTACTAGCTCTCTAGTACAATAAGCTCTTGTTTCACTTAGGTCTCTGTCTTTACCTTTCCTCTAGAGCTGACAGGGTACATCTAGATAGAAACGTTCCCTCCCCTTAAAAATGGAGACAGTCGCCATTTTTAAGTTCGATAAGGAGCTGATAGATGAGAGTGGAAACACACCAGTTAGTAGCTACCGTTCTAAGTAGCAGCCCAGTGGTGCTTGCCTATCTTCTGGCCATCTGTTCGCTGGTCGTCGTGGGTTTCGCCTTGTATGTCGTTCTGACAGCGATCAGCAAAAGAAAGTAGGGGCCGCATGGCAACTGCAGAGTTTTCGAAATGCCCTACGGCTTGGATTATCAAACGCAATGGCTTGAAAGCATTTCGCGTCCCTGAGGTTGGCACATGCATAGCCGCCTTGAAGGTCTACCTCGCCATAGTCATTCGTGCAAACTATTACCCGACGAAAGAGTACCCGCACGCCGGCTCTGCTCTGCTTTCTTATACGCAGATCGCAGAGCTGCTTGATTTGTCCCGAGTGATGATTGCACGGGGCATCAAAAAGCTGGAAGCGGTGAAGCTAGTTGAAGTTGACCGAGGATTGAATACAAACCTTTATCGTCTTACGGATTTTGAAGACGCGTTCGGTTGGGGCAAGCTGCCCAAGCTACACCTATTCAACGGCCCGGGATCTGGAATTCGCAAACTAACTCAGTTCTCAATGCGCCATAGGGCGCACCTAAATGCATTGAAGCTATATCTTTTATTCATTGCGTTTCGCAACAATAATACGAATGCCACAAAAATTGCCTACGAAACCATTGGGGAATACACGGGAATCGCGAATAACGACATACATCCTGCCATATCGGTGCTAATCGACCTGTCTCTTATTGACGTCGATCGCTCGCCTTCACACGGCGAGAAAGTAAATCAACCCAATCTTTACCACATCCGCGGGTTAACCTCCCGCTTCAAACGAGTAGTTGAAGATGTCGATCCGGCAGCTGCCAAGGATTTCGCACATCTCTAAAACAACGTTTCTCTCGGACCACAAACTCTTGTTTTGAAAAATTAGAAGTCGCCCATGAAATGTTGAACAAACGCAGCAAGAAATCTCTCAAGTCAGCCGTAGAGATCGTCCCAATTCGTGAGCTTAGACGCATCACCCTTCGGTGCACTGGTTGCGGGCAAATGTCGTTGATGGACATTTGGAAGAAATTTCGCCTTTCTGGGAGGGTAACCTACCACGTGCGGTGTCCGCGCTGTCGTCGCGAGCTCAAGCAAATTGGTAGACCACCCAATTTTTGGCGGACAATTAAGGCACGCTATGGATTCAGCTCAGCGCAGCTGCTACCTATGAAAACCGAGGTAATTCGAACAGTTATTCGAACAGGTAAAGCCATGGCGAAGGAAACGGCGAAGACAATTCAGGTGGGGAATGTTGCTTTCATCAAACCCATAAGTCGGAGATCTCCGAAGTAGTCTCAATTATCCAGTCTCGTTTGCATCCGCGAGCTAGCACCGGCAATTACCGAGGAACCGGCCCATGCACATCTTCAAAACATCGGGCAAAGGGGATAGACGAGGAGCATGCGATGTTTGATATGTCGAGCTTTATGACTCGAATCGTACTGAGAAAACAGACCGACGCCGATGGCAACCCCACCGACGACGGCGTGATTTCAATATCCCGGCTTCATCAATTCATGAGACCCATATTTTTCCGTAAGAAAAACGAACGTGATTTTGATATCCGACTGGAGTGGCTTGGTTACTTCGTAGAAGCATCAGGAGACAATGTTTTTGCTATTGAAGGGGAATTACTCGATAGAGTGTTGAAGCACTTTAAAGATGACAGTAAACAGTTTACGCTGCACAAGAATATCTGAACGAAAGCGTATTCGTCGTGTATCTATTATCCTGTTCTATATGGCCTGGACTAAACCCATTTTTGACAGGCCAGCGTACAACGAAGCCGGGAAAGCCATTGAGTAAGTGTCGCAAGCCGGAGTACTCACGGCCTCATCTAAATATCCTACTTTGTGCAGTACCATTCTTGCATAACGCCGACTGTTCCTGCTGGTGTCTCTGCTTGTTCGAATCCCCGTAGCAAGGATGCGCATGGAAAACCTTGGGCCGCTTTTACTGCACCTCCAAAGCTTGACCGCCGCGCTAGATAACGTGGGCGCCGCTGTACAAAATGCATCAGTTGGATTGCAGACCAAGCTGGATAAGAGTTCGGATCGCTTGAGCGAAACGATTCAGGAGAGCAGCAAGCGACTAGCCGAAAGTTTGGACAAGGCGGCCAGCGCGTCGGACAAGTACGCTCGTCGCCTTCTATTCGCAACGTGGGCGCTGGTCGTTGCGACTACTGTGCTGGCGATCATTACCGCAGTGCACGGCTAGAATCTAAGTGTCGGCTGCAATGTTCTGTCAAACGCCCTTGCGACTCTTAATCTCAAACATTCTTGCCAAATGCTTTGCTGTTTTTGATGGTTTCTTGGCGGCACCACGAACCACGCCGGAGATAGCCCATTCTGGTAGCTTTGCCCCCTTGTCATTCTGAATATTTGGGTTCACTGCGAAGCCCATCATTATTAAATAATCTTCAAGCTCCTCGATCTGCTTGATGTTCTTTTTCGTGTTCGGATGAATAAGGAAAAACAGTTTCGGGGCACCGCTCTTGTAGTCGGCAAGCGCGAGGTTGTACTTCAAGAGCTTGTCGTTCGTGAATACTTCCTGAGTGAAGTTCTTCTTTGCTTGCCCGACATAGCATGGTGTAAAAATTTCTGTTCGAGGCGGCTTGATCGCGAAAACATATACACCACACTTGTCCTCAATGGATGAGAGTTCGGGGTGCGACTCCCAGAAGCGTTCTTTGATAACTACTCGCCCGGCGATACGTTTGTCGCAACGAACGGGATAGGGGCCGCGAACCTTGAAATCAGCCATTCGTTATTTCTGCGTGGTCAAGGGCGAGTGTGCAGTGCGTGTGCAGTGTGCAAGCGTACCTCGAAGCCTTTAACTGCCACAACGCGGACGGCGTCGTTACATCACCTCTAGTTGTGCGGTTTCAGTAAAGGCCCAGAGGAGCCCGGCCTAGGCTTGGCTGGGCACGAGGGGGATCGGCGCCACGGCTTCTGTGTCGGAGGCTGCCGCGTCGACCTCGGGCCGCACCACTTCTTGCGTGAGAAGGTCAGGCTGCTGCAACGGCTCAAGCGCGGCGAGGATTTCAAACAATGGGTGGTGGCCTCGGTCGGTGAGCCATTGGGCCACTTGCTGGTCATCCTCATAATGAAGCGCAACGCGGTTTGGCAGCTTCCCCCTAGCGGCCACGATCTGTTTCACGATCCCAAAACTCCCGCCGAACAACTGCATGAACTCACCGCTATATGGCAGAGGACACAGGATGAGGTTTCCATCCCTCTCCGGGCCTTGTCCCGGACGTTCCTCCGGAAACATACCGATCCTAAGACCTGGGGCTGCTTCCACGTCAGCACGGCGAATCTTAAGAGTGGTAGCGACCCAGCGATCCTCAGCCGGATTCCCAATGAAAAGGTCTGCCTTCCACATTCCCCTGATACTTTGCGGCAGTGCTTCGCGATGTGCCACGCTGCGAAATGCTTTCGCTAGGCTGTCGATATAGCGCTTTAACTTTGCAGGCTGTGCGCGGATTCCTTGAAGGACCCGGGAGTCGTCCGTCAACGCATCCCTTACGGACTGAAGCACGTGCGTATGGCCCGACTTTTCTGCCCCAAACAATATGGACTCGGCCCCGCCTTTTATCCCGCAGAAATCGTTGATCACCTGACTTACGACCGGCGAAATGCTTCGATTACGAGTCTTTAGTGCTTCGTGAACGGCATATTCGAAACAAATTCCGTAATCGCCCGGGGACTCGATGTACATTCGCGCGAATTGCTCAAGCGTTACTTTCTCGTAGCCGCCCAGTGCTTCGATCATGTCGCGTTTGGTGGCGTATAGCATTCCCCTCAAAATAGGAATAACCATCGCGTATCGCGCTCGAACTGCTTCCTCGATCGGCGTTTTTTGAATCTGCAAGGTGTATTTCATTTTGCGCGTCCCGCGAGATCGCTTGGTAGGCTTGGAGCTTACACTCCCCTAGCCTCGGCTTCATCCCCTACGGCGCGACGCGAAAGAAGTACATCCGTGGGACGAAGCGCCGCATGCGCTGCGAGGGGCAGTTGGGGGTTATCGACTGCGCGGGGCGACGGGGCTCGGCGCGCTGTGGGAATCGGGTGCGGCGGCGGAAACCCGCGCCAAGATGGCGTCCCCAAGGGGATTCGAACCCCTGTTACCGCCGTGAAATGGCGAAAAACCTAAAGTCCACGAGCATCCGGGCGAAAAGCTGCTTTGCAGCCGTTCATCAGCAGATGCCGTGGGACTAGCGGTCCACGCCACCCATGCACAAATACTTCACGACGAGGTAGTCCTCGATTCCGTACTTCGAGCCTTCGCGGCCGATGCCGGACTCCTTGACTCCGCCGAAAGGCGCGACTTCGGTGGAGATGATGCCGGTGTTGATGCCGACGATGCCGTACTCGAGCGCCTCGGCGACGCGCCAGATGCGGCCGATGTCGCGGCCGTAGAAATACGAGGCCAGCCCGAACTCGGTGTCGTTCGCGAGGCGGAGCGCCTCTTTTTCGTCCTTGAAGCGGAATAGCGGCGCGACCGGGCCGAAGGTTTCTTCTCGGGTCACTTTCATGGTGGTGTTGACGTTGGCGAGGACGGTCGGCTCGAAGAACGTTCCGCCGAGCGCGTGGCGCTTGCCGCCCACGAGGACTTTCGCGCCCTTCGCGACCGCGTCCGCGATGTGTTCCTCCACCTTCGCCACCGCGGCCTTGTCGATGAGCGGTCCCTGCACGACGCCGGGCTCCATGCCGTTGCCGACCTTCATGGCCTTAACTTTTTCAGTGAGCTTCGCGGCGAACGCGTCGTAGACCTTGTCGTGCACGAGGAGGCGATTGGCGCACACGCAGGTCTGACCGGTGTTTCGGTACTTGGAAGCGAGCGCGCCTTCCACCGCCGCATCGAGGTCGGCGTCGTCGAAGACGATGAAAGGCGCGTTGCCGCCGAGCTCCATGGAAGCTTTCTTCACCGTCTTCGAGCATTGCTCGAGCAGCAGCTTGCCCACCGCGGTCGAGCCGGTGAACGTGACCTTGCGCACCAATGGATTGGAAGTGACCTCCCCGCCGATCGCCGAGGAGCTGCCGGTGATGATGCTGAACACGCCCTTCGGGATACCTGCGCGCTCGCCCAGCTCCGCCATGGCGAGCGCCGAGTAGGGCGTCGCGGTCGCGGGCTTGAGCACCATGGTGCAGCCGGCCGCGAGCGCGGGGCCGGACTTGCGCGTGATCATCGCGTTGGGAAAATTCCATGGCGTGATCGCCGCGCACACCCCGATCGGCTCCTTCAAGACGACGATGCGCTTGTCGGCCTGGTGTCCCGGAATGGTGTCGCCGTAGATGCGCTTGCCCTCCTCGGCGAACCACTCGATGAAGGACGCGCCGTAGGCGATCTCCCCGCGGCTTTCCGCGAGCGGCTTGCCCTGCTCGGCGGTGAGGATCTTCGCGAGGTCCTCCTGGTTCGCCATCATCAGGTCGAACCATTTGCGAAGGATGACGGCGCGCTCTTTCGCGGTCCTGGCGCGCCATGCGGGAAAAGCGGCGTTCGCCGCTTCGATCGCGCGGCGCGTCTCCGCCGCGCCCATGTTGGGCACGGTGCCGAGAATTTCGCCGGTCGCGGGATTGTTGACGGGAATGCTCTTGCCGCTGTCCGCGTCGGCCCATTTGCCGTCGATGTAGCACTGTTGGCGGAAGAGCGAGGGGTCTTTGAGGTTGAGCGCGGCGATGCCTGAAATCTTGGGATCGTTCATGGGAACTCCGCTGGAAAGACTTGAGTGTCCGGCCGAGGCGGCCGAAGTCGGAGAATTCTACCGCAATCCAACTTCAGGACGCGATATAGGTCTTTAGCGCGTCAATGCGAAGGGCGAGTTTTCGTCGGCTCGAGTTTTTTCGCCGGCCGTAGAGCGAGAACTAGGGTGATCGCGGCATACAGCACGACTAAGCCCATGCCCAGAAAAACCGCAGTTTGCATCGTCACGGCCGAAGTTTACTCCTTCATTGGGTCCTACTTCAAAATCCGGTACAGGTCGCTGTAGTCGTCGGTCCACAGCTTCACGCGCGGCACCGCGTCGACTCTTTCGGCCGCCTCCTTCAACAGCTTTCCTTCGAAGGCCGCCGGCGACGCCGAAAGCAGCATCCAGTCGGACCGGTACACCCCCGCTTCATCGTCGTCTTCGTTTTCCACCTGGCGCAGCTCGAGCGAAAGCGCCAGCGCCGCTTGCTGCACCACCGGCACCAGGTCGAGGTAGCGGTTGGAGATATGCACGGCGAGGATGCCGCCGCGCCTGAGATGGCGCAGGTAGGTGCCGAACGCTTCCACCGTGAGCAGGTGCACCGGGATGGCGTCGCTCGAAAAGGCATCGAGCGCGAGGACGTCGAAATTCTGATCGGGCTCGCGCTCGAGCGACAGGCGCGCGTCGCCGAGCGCGACTTCCACCTGCGCCCGGCTGTCCGCGAGGAAGCTGAACTCGGAGCGGGCGAGCTCGACCACCTTGGGGTTGATGTCGTAGAAGCGGAACGCGTCGCCCGATCTGCCGTAGGCGGCGAGCGTCCCTGCGCCCAGTCCGACGACGCCCACGCGCAAGGACCCGCGCTCGCCCGAGTCGAGGAGGGCGAGCCCGATGCCCGATCCCTTTCCGTAGTAGCTCGTCGGCCAGTCGCGCCGGTCGGCTTCCAGAAACTGCTTGCCGTGGATGATGGTGCCGTGGGAGAGCACCCGCATGGCTTCCGGCCCTTCGCCCGTATCGCGCACGTTGAGCACGCCGTAGAAATTGCGTGCGGTGACGCGCGAATCGGCGGAGTTTTCTGCGTAGGTCCGCACGAGCGCGACGCCGAGCGCGACGGTCAGAGCGAGGAAAATGACTCGGGCTGCCATCCCCCAGCGCCCATGAAGCAGGCTCGAGCGGTCCCGCAAGAGCGCCGCTCCCACGAGCAGGCACAGCGCGAACATGCCGATCGGCAGCTCGTATAAGTCGTCGAAAACCGACGGCGCGGCGAGGCCCACCAGCACGCCGCCCAGAGCGCCGCCCAAGGCGAGCATCAGATAGAAACCGGTGAGGTAGCGCGGATCGGGCTTGGAGCGCGCAAGCTCCCCGTGACACACCATGCACGCCGCGAAGAGCGTCGCCGAGTAGAGCGGGATCAGGGTCCAGATGCTCGGATTGGACTGGGTCAGCGTCGCGCACACCGCGGCGAGGCCCGCGCCGAGCAGGGGCAGAAACAGCCACCGCCGGTACCAGCCCGAAGCTTCGAAACAGAGCACGAAGCTCAGAAGGTAGAGCGCGAGAGGCAGCACCCAAAGAAACGGAATCGCGGCGATATTGAGCGTCATATGGCCGGTGAAGGCGAGCAGAAGCACCGATGCGCAAGCCGCAAGCGCCGCCCACAGCGCCTGCAGGCCCGGCCCAGGCTTGCCCGATTGTTCGTGGGAGGCCAACTGCGCCTCGGAGTCCCTGCCGCGCCAGGCAAGCGATGCGCAAGGAAGCGCAAACAGCACGAAGCCCGCGGACCAGATCGCGGTCTGCCGGCCCAGCGCGAGCAGCGGCTCGACCGCCAGGGGATAGGAAACCAGCGCGAGCATCGAGCCGAGGTTGGAGAGCGCGAAGAGGCGATAGGGTGCGGCGCCAGGGTGCGCGCGCGCGTACCAGGCCTGCACCAGGGGGCCCGTGGTGGAGAGCACGAAGTAGGGCAGGCCGACGCTCGTCGCAAGCAGGCCTAGTATTCGCCACGTGGGGTCGCCGCCGCGACAGCGAGGAGCGCGATGTGGATGAAGCGCCGCGCGGGGAGGCCAAACCGGACGTAAGCGTGCGAATACACGTAGCCCGCCAGCAGCAGCACCTGGAAAAACAGCATGCAGATCGTCCACACGGCGGCGGTGCCGCCGAACCACGGCAGGATGATCTTCGCGATGAGCGGCTGCACTTGGAACAGCAGAAAGGCGCTCAGAAAAATCGTGGCTGCGTACAAGATCATGGCAGAGGCGTGAGGAAAGGAGGCGGGGCGCGGGAGGCGCAGGAGAATTGGGCCGCGGCGGTCAGAACGTGCCGGGGTAGATGCCGCCGTCGATCAGGAAATTCTGGCCGGTGATATAGGAGGCCTGCGCGCTGCACAGATAGGCGCAGAGCTCGCCGAACTCTTCGGGGGTTCCGAACCGGCCCGCGGGAATCGCTTTTTCCATGTCGCGTTTGACCTCTTCCACGGTCTTGCCTTTTTCCTTCGCGATAAAGTCGGTGTTGCTCTTCAGGCGGTCGGTCCAGAAGCGCCCGGGGAGGAGATTATTGATCGTCACGTTGTGCGCGACCGTCTGGCGTGCGAGGCCCGCGACGAAGCCGGTGAGGCCGCTCCTCGCGCCGTTCGAGAGCGCGAGCTCCGCGATCGGCGCCTTCACCGCGCTCGAAGTGATGTTGACGATGCGCCCGAAGCGCCGCGAGATCATTCCATCGACCGTGGCTTTGATCAACTCGATCGGGGTGAGCATATTGGCGCCGACCGCCTTCAACCAGTCCTCCCGCGAGAATTTGCGGAAATCCCCGGGCGGCGGGCCGCCGGCGTTGGTGACGAGAATGTCCGGGTTCGGGCAGGCGGCGAGCGCCGCAGCGCGGCCTTCCTCGCTCGTGATGTCGGCGGCGAGGATCGTGACCGTCGCTCCGGTCGCGGCGCGGATTTCGCCGGCGGTCTCCTCCAGCGCTTCGCGTTGGCGGGCGATAAGGGTCACGCGGCAGCCTTCGCGCGCGAGCGCCGCGGCGCATCCCCGGCCGAGTCCCTTGCTTGCGCCGCATACGAGCGCGGTCTTGCCATGAATACCCAGATCCACGAGGCGATCTCCCGATCGGTTATCTTGCAGAGCGAAGCGTCAGCAGTGGTTCGGTCGCTTTGAGTTTGTTTTGGCTTCGCGCGCGGATCGAATGATAAAATTATAAGCGTTCCTTGACCTCAAAAACGCGCCGCACGCATGTCAGGACATTCGAGATGGGCGAACATCCGCCACAAGAAAGCCGCGGCGGATGAAAAGAAAGGCAAGACCTTCACGCGGCTGATCAGGGAAGTCACCGTCGCCGCGCGCCTGGGCGGGGCCGATCCGGCGATGAATCCGCGGTTGCGCCTTGCGATCGACAAGGCGTACGACGCGAACATGCCCAAGGACACCATCGAGCGAGCGGCGAAGCGCGGCGCGGGCGGCCTGGAGGGCGTGACCTACGAGGAGATCCGCTACGAGGGCTACGGGCCGGGCGGGGCGGCGGTGATCGTGGATTGCATGACCGACAACCGCACCCGCACCGTGGCGGAGGTGCGCCACGCATTCACCAAGCACGGCGGAAACCTCGGCACCGACGGCTCGGTCGCCTTCCTCTTCAAGCACCGCGGGCAGTTCGTCTTCGCGCCCGGGACGAGCGAAGAAAAAGTCCTGGAAGCGGCGCTCGATGCCGGTGCCGAGGACGTGGTCAAGAACGACGACGGCTCGGTTGAAGTGATCTGCGCGCCGGAGGATTTCGTCGCCGTGAGAGACGGCCTCGCCAAGGCGGGGCTGAAGCCCGAGCTCGCTGAGCTTACCATGAAACCCACCGCCGAGAGCGTGCTGAGAGGCGACGAAGGGGCACGAATGCGCCGCAAGCGGCTCCACTATAATGCTTCGGCAATGGCCGGTCCCGCGCTCAGGATACTTGGTATCGACCCGGGTTTGCGCGTGACCGGGTTCGGGATCATCGAGAAAAACGGCGCCAGGCTTTCCTATATAACCAGCGGCCGCGTCAAGTGCGGCGCTGCTGAGCTGCCTGAGCGCCTCAAGAATATCCTTGACAGTCTGCGCGAGGTGATCGAAACGCATCAGCCTCAGCAGGTCGCGGTGGAGAAGGTCTTCGTCAACGTCAACCCCGCATCGACGCTCGCCCTCGGACAGGCGCGCGGCACGGCGATCTGCGCCGCGGTGGACGCGGGTCTGCCGGTCGCCGAGTACACCGCGCTCCAGGTCAAGCAGGCGGTGGTCGGCAACGGCCACGCAAGAAAGGAGCAGGTGCAGGAAATGGTCAAACGCCTGCTCGGGCTTGCGGGCGCGCCCTCCGCCGATGCCGCCGACGCGCTCGCCTGCGCCATCTGTCACGCGCACGGCGGGCAGGGCCTGGGTCGACTCGCTACGCGGGGATTCCGGGTGCGCAGAGGTAGGCTCGTATGATCGGAAGGCTCGCCGGCACGCTCCTTGAGAAGAATCCGCCGCAGATCGTCGTGGATGCAGGCGGGGTCGGTTACGAAGTGGAAGTCCCGATGAGCACCTTCTACAACCTGCCGGCCTCGGGCGAGCGCGTGATGCTCCTCACGCACCTCGTCGTGCGCGAGGACGCGCACCTGCTCTACGGCTTCGGCTCCGAGGCAGAGCGGCGCGCTTTCCGTCAGCTGCTGAAGATCAGCGGCGTCGGAGCTCGCACCGCGCTCGCGGTGCTCTCGGGGCTGAGCGTCGCCGAGTTGATCGAGGCGGTCGCGATGCAGGAATCGGGGCGGCTGGTGAAGATTCCCGGAATCGGCAGGAAAACCGCCGAGCGCTTGCTGCTCGAGCTCAAGGGCAAGCTCGGCGCCGATTTCGTCGGCGGGGTCGCGATCAACCGGCCAAAGCCTGTAGCCAGCGACGTCATGAACGCGCTCCTTGCGCTGGGCTACAGCGACAAGGAAGCGCAGCTCGCGGTGAAACAAATGCCCGAAGGACTCTCGGTCTCCGACGGCATCCGCCGGGCGCTGAAGTCGCTCGCCAAGAGCTAAGCTATAAGATCTTTTACTAAGCCGCTATCAAAGTAAAGGATAGCGGCATATCTTTTACCTAAATTCCGACAAGTCTAAGAGCTGAACTTGACGCGGCGAGCACCTAAAGCCTTAGGGGCTCCAGACGGCGGCCATGCAACAGGCTTGCCGCTTATTGTATTTTGTGGCCAAATAACGCAATTACTGGGATTCGCATTGCAGTGTGAAGCCACAAGACATCCGCAGCCGCCGCGCCGGCGAGCCGGTCAAACAAGGCACCGGCTACTGGGCGTTCGTGCCGAAGCCGCTGCCGCCGGAGCTCGACCATTCGCCCGCTTTCATCAAGCTGCTTGACGAGGCCGCCTGGCGATTGGGGGAGCTTGCGGGTCTGGGCCGCATGCTGCCCAACCCCTGGCTGATCGTCGGACCGGCGGTGCATCGCGAAGCGGTGCTGTCCTCGCGCATCGAGGGCACTCACACAAGCATAGATGGACTTTACCGATACGAGGCGCAAGGTTCCGAAGGCGGCGACTCTGCCGACGCGCGCGAAGTGCACAACTACGTCGTGGCGCTCGAATATGCGGTGAAGCGTCTCGACAGCCTGCCGCCAAGCCTACGCCTCGTCCGCGAGATCCACGAGCGCCTGATGCGCGGCGTGCGCGGCGATAGCGCCAACCCCGGGCAGTTCCGCACCACCCAAAACTGGATTGGCCCTCCGGGAGCGATGCTCGCCGAGGCGGCTTTCGTGCCGCCGCCTGTGCCGCAGATGCACGAGGCGCTGCACGCCCTCGAGGCTTATCTGCACGCCGAAACCGACAGTCCGGCGCTGGTCCGTCTCGCTCTCATCCACGTCCAGTTCGAGATGATCCATCCGTTCGCCGACGGCAACGGTCGGGTGGGGCGGCTGCTCATCATCCTGCTCATGGTTCACTGGGGCCTGTTGCCGCACCCCTTGCTGTACCTGTCCGCATTCTTCGAGCGTTACCGTGACGAGTACTATCGGGGACTGAAAGGTGTGAGCCACGAAGGCAGGTGGGAAGACTGGATAGAGTTTTTCTTGCGCGGCGTGCGCGAGCAGGCGCAGGATGCGGTGCGTCTCGCGCAGGCGATTCTCGCGCTGCGTGAAAAATACCGCGCGCGCCTTGCGGGCAAGCGGCTGTCGAAGATCACCGAGGAACTCGCCGAGCGGCTGTTTGCTAACCCCTGGATATCAGC